>Ga0247841_10000139_pt1 | contig 193056 bp, 122 predicted proteins | sample LaCruzMarch2015__2_FD_192410 | JGI IMG/M metagenome (GOLD analysis project Ga0247841, IMG submission 192410) | Freshwater microbial communities from meromictic Lake La Cruz, Castile-La Mancha, Spain - LaCruzMarch2015_18m | ecosystem: Environmental > Aquatic > Freshwater > Lake | place: Spain... | reverse complement strand
GCTCACAGTTAGCTTCATATAATATAGCTTTATATAGCTACAAATATACGAATTCAATTTGACAAAAAAAAGAGGTTTGATGCCTCTTTAGTAATTATTTTCAAAAATGTATGTGTCAAACTTCCGGCGTAAAAGGGAAAGTCTGTCCGAAATGGAGGTGTTCATAGTCGTCAATTGTATTTCTTTCTACAAAAGTAGTCTATTTTAAGTGAAATATCCGAACCAAAACGCTTTCAAATCGTCCATTTAAGCATGTTCGGTACATAAGCAAAAAAAAGATTGGCATATTTGTTTGGTAAATCAATCCCTTTATCTAATTTTGCAGTCCGATTTTAAACAAACTATAAAGCATTAAAAATTATGATCGTAGTTCCTATCAAAGAAGGTGAAAACATTGAAAAAGCGCTGAAAAAATTCAAACGCAAATTTGAAAAGACCGGAGTTGTCAAAGAACTCAGAAGTCGTCAGGCTTTCTGTAAACCTTCTGTGGTTAAAAGAAAACAGAAGATCAAGGCTGTTTACGTACAACAGCTTCAGCAGGTAGAAGACTAGTGAAGGAATAAACCTGTTTTTTATTGCTTTTCCCCGATCTTTTTAGTATATTCGTTGCATCGAATCCTGATGCAGAATATGGTGTTGATCGAAGAATTTATACAATACTTGCGGTATGAGAAGAATTATTCTACTCATACCGTTGTTGCGTATAAATGTGACCTCTCTCAATTTCTGGAATACGTTGAACATCAGTTTGGAGTGACCGATCCCACCGTTTTGGATTCCGACATGCTCCGTTCATGGATGGTAAGCATGCTAGAAGGCGGGATGACCGCTAGGTCGGTAAACCGGAAACTTTCCAGCCTTAAAACATTTTGGCATTACCTTCAGCGTACGGGGGCCGTTTCCACCAATCCTTTCAAGAAGGTGGTCCCTCCGAAATCCGCCAAGCCACTACCCGTTTTTCTTAAAGAAGCGGAAATGGATGCGATACTCTTGAAAGACTCCATGGATGAGTATTGCTTTCCGCAGGTTCGAGACAGACTGATAATCGACCTGTTCTATTCTACCGGCATGCGTCTTTCTGAATTGATTGGTTTGACAGATGAAACATTGGATTTGAACGGTTGTGTGCTTAAGGTAACCGGGAAAAGAGACAAGCAAAGGTTGATCCCATTCGGGCTGGAGCTTAAAAGTTCGATTAGTCAGTATATGAAGGTACGGGATGACCAGGTTGAACGTAAAACCAACCGACTGTTGGTCCGTAACGATGGAACAGCCCTTTATCCACAAATGGTGTATCGCATGGTGCATCACAAGTTGACGGAAGTGGCCACATTGTCAAAGAATAGTCCGCATGTGTTGAGGCATACGTTTGCCACCACATTGCTGAATAGAGGGGCTGAACTGAACGCTGTCAAGGAACTCCTTGGGCACAGCAGCCTTTCGGCGACGGAAGTATATACCCATACGACCTTCGAGGAATTAAAAAAAGTGTATAAACAAGCCCATCCCAGGGCGTAAAGAGAAGGAGGATTTTTATGGAAATCAGAATTCAATCGATTCATTTCGATGCCACAGTGGCATTGGAGCAGTTCATTCAGAAGAAAGTTACGAAACTGAGCCAGTTTTACGACGGCATACTGGAGGCAGAAGTTCAATTAAAAGTGATTAAACCCGAAACGGCTCTGAATAAAGAGGCACAGGTAAAGATAAAAGTATCCCATACGGAGATGTTCGCATCGAAGATCAGCGACACGTTCGAACAATCTGTCGATGATGCTGTAGAGGCCTTGCAGAAACAACTTTTGAAGTTTAAAGAAAAGAACCAACCCAAATAATTTTTCTGAAAAACCCTTTGCGGATTCAAATTAAAGTCCTACATTTGCAGCCGTTTCTCCTAAAGCGTATGAACAGGAGGGACGGCTGTGGTCTACGGGCTCGGTTTATTGAAGGTAAATGGGCAGTTACCAGAGTGGCCAAATGGGGCAGACTGTAACTCTGCTAGCGTAAGCTTACGGTGGTTCGAATCCATCACTGCCCACGGTGAGAATTCCGGTCGTGTACCGGATTTTGAGCGGAATGTCGGAGGATATTCACCCCGGTGAGAAGACAACGACAAATTGCGGGAATAGCTCAGTTGATAGAGCATTAGCCTTCCAAGCTGAGGGTCGCGGGTTTGAGTCCCGTTTCCCGCTCTTTTTTTGCCATTGTAGCTCAGCGGTAGAGCACTTCCTTGGTAAGGAAGAGGTCCCGGGTTCAAGTCCCGGCAACGGCTCATAATTTATTTATTTCATTCAATTTATAATCTTTGAGTTATGGCTAAAGAACATTACAACAGGAGTAAACCCCACGTCAACATTGGGACCATCGGCCACGTTGACCACGGTAAAACGACCTTGACCGCTGCTATCACCATGGTGTTAGCCAAAAAAGGTTTTTGTGAAATTAAGTCGTTTGATCAGATCGACAACGCTCCCGAAGAAAAGGAACGTGGTATCACGATCAACACGGCTCACGTTGAGTACGAAACCGCCAATCGTCACTATGCACACGTTGACTGCCCAGGTCACGCTGACTATGTGAAGAACATGGTTACTGGTGCTGCCCAAATGGACGGTGCCATCATTGTGGTTGCTGCTACCGACGGCCCTATGCCTCAGACCCGCGAACACATTCTGCTCGCTCGTCAGGTAAACGTACCGAAATTGGTTGTATTTATGAACAAATGCGACTCAGTTGACGACGAAGAAATGTTGGAACTTGTTGAAATGGAAATGCGCGACCTGCTGTCTTTCTATGATTTCGACGGAGATAACACCCCTTGTATTCGCGGTTCCGCACTTGGTGCTATGAACGGTGTACCCGAATGGGAAGACAAGGTCATCGAACTGATGGATGCAGTTGATACTTGGATCGATCTTCCTCCCCGTGCAGTTGACAAACCTTTCCTGATGCCTGTTGAAGACGTGTTCTCCATCACTGGTCGTGGAACAGTAGCTACCGGACGTATCGAAACCGGTCTTATTCACACTGGCGACGAAGTTCAGATCATCGGTCTGGGTGCCGAAGGCAAGAAGTCCGTTGTAACCGGCGTTGAAATGTTCCGTAAGATTTTGGACGATGGCCAAGCTGGTGACAACGTAGGTTTGTTGCTTCGTGGTATCGACAAAGAATCCATCAAACGTGGTATGGTAATTACCCACCCGGGTAAAGTGACTCCTCACACCAAAATCAAAGCTTCTGTTTACATCTTGAAGAAAGAAGAAGGTGGCCGTCACACTCCGTTCCATAACAAATACCGTCCGCAGTTCTATATTCGCACCTTGGACGTAACGGGTGAAATCACCCTGCCCGCCGGTGTTGAAATGGTTATGCCCGGTGACAACTTGGAAATCAATGTAGAATTGATCTACCCGGTAGCTTTGTCAGTAGGTTTGCGTTTCGCTATCCGCGAAGGTGGACGTACGGTAGGTTCCGGTCAGATCACCGAAATTGTTGAATAATACGTAGTTAGTATAAAGAAAAAGCTCCCACTGTTACAGGGGGGAGCTTTTTTTCACACACGAAAGTAGCTCAGTTGGTAGAGCATCGGTCTCCAAAACCGAGTGTCGGGAGTTCGAGCCTCTCCTTTCGTGCCATTAAAACCCTAGATGAAGATGAAGAAATTTTTTAACTCCGTAGTCTCTTATTGCAAAGAGTCCTACACAGAACTTGTTCATAAGGTCAGTTGGCCTACTATGGCTGAGTTGAGCAACAGTGCGGTCGTTGTGTTAACAGCTTCCCTTGTTATCGCACTGATTGTTTTTGTCATCGATTTAGGTTTTGAAAACATCATGACCTTTATCTACGAGAAGGTATTTTAATCTGAAAAGAAGCAATGTCTGATTTTGAAAAAAAATGGTACGTCCTGCGTGCCGTGAGTGGTAAGGAAAACAAAGTGCGTGAGTATCTTGAAGCAGAAATCAAGAATTCATCACTCAGTGAGTACGTCTCTCAGGTATTGATCCCAACGGAAAAAGTCTATCAAATGCGTAACGGCAAGAAGGTGCTTAAAGAGCGTTCCTACCTGCCAGGTTATGTTTTGATTGAAGCTGCTCTCGTAGGCGAAGTGGCGCACGTTCTTCGGAACACACCGAATGTCATTGGATTCCTAGGCGGAACGGACAACCCGCAAAGCCTTCGTGAATCTGAAGTGAACCGCATTTTGGGAAAAGTGGACGAACTCCAGGAAACTGGTGAAGACTTCAGCATCCCGTTTTATGTTGGTGAATCCGTGAAAGTCAATCACGGTCCGTTTAGTGGCTTCAGTGCTGTCATTGAAGAAGTAAACAATGAGAAGAAAAAACTCAAGGTCATGGTGAAAATCTTCGGACGGAAAACTCCGCTCGAATTGGGTTTTATGCAAGTCGAAAAAGAATAACGACAGGTTACGCGAGTGTTATTCCTTTTCAAAAATTCCCACAAATTTTTTAATTTTTAAAGAAAATGGCTAAAGAAGTTGCTGGACAAATCAAATTGCAGATAAAGGGGGGTGCCGCAAATCCCTCCCCTCCCGTAGGGCCCGCACTGGGTTCCAAGGGTGTAAACATCATGGAGTTTTGCAAGCAATTCAACGCCAGAACTCAGGACAAAGCAGGTAAAGTATTGCCTGTTGTCATTACTTACTATTCCGACAAATCTTTCGACTTTGTTGTAAAGACTCCTCCCGCAGCCATTCAGCTGATGGAAGCAGCCAAGGTCAAGGGCGGCTCTGCCGAACCGAACCGCGTCAAAGTAGCCTCCGTAACCTGGGAACAGGTGAAAGTGATCGCTGCCGACAAAATGGAAGATTTGAACTGTTTCACCGTTGAATCTGCAATGAAGCTCATCGCAGGTACGGCTCGCAGTATGGGTATCACCGTAACCGGGGTTTTCCCCGCTAACAACTAATCTTCAATTGAAATGAGTAAACTGACAAAAAAACAGAAGTTGGCTTTTGAGAAAATTGAAGCTGGAAGGAATTACACATTGAAAGAAGCAGTCGTTTTGGTTAAGGAAATTACTTCCACCAAATTTGATTCTTCCGTTGATGTGGACGTTCGTCTCGGTGTGGATCCCCGTAAAGCCAACCAAATGGTACGTGGCGTTGTGTCACTACCCCACGGTACAGGGAAAGAAGTACGAGTGCTGGTATTGTGTACTCCCGATAAAGAAGCTGAGGCTACAGAAGCCGGAGCTGATCATGTTGGTCTCGATGAATATATTGAGAAAATCAAAGGTGGCTGGACGGACATCGACGTGATTATCACGATGCCCGCCATCATGGGTAAGATCGGTGCTTTGGGTCGTGTTTTGGGTCCTCGTGGCCTGATGCCGAATCCTAAGAGCGGAACGGTTACCATGGAAGTCGGTAAAGCAGTTAAAGAAGTAAAACAAGGTAAGATAGACTTCAAGGTGGACAAGACCGGTATCGTTCATGCGTCCGTTGGAAAAGTATCTTTCACCCCGGAACAGATTCTTGGCAATGCCAAAGAATTCATTTCCATGCTGATGAAATTGAAACCCTCTGCCGCAAAAGGTACTTATGTCAAGAGCATTTATCTTTCAAGTACAATGAGTCCGGGTATCAAAATTGATCCCAAATCCGTTGAGGAAAACTAATCAAATTTGAATTATGAAGAAGGAAGATAAAAGCACCGTCATTGGGCAAATTGCCGCAACGGTTGGAGAATATGGAAGCTTCTACCTCACTGATATCACTGCAATGAATGCAGCGACCACCAGTGCACTCAGAAGGCTCTGCTTCAGCCAAGGCATCAAGCTCGTGGTCGTAAAGAATACCTTGCTTGCAAAGGCCTTGGAAAGCCTTGATACAGATTTTAGCGAATTGGATGGCGTATTGAAAGGAAACACCGCTATGATGTTTTCTGCATCCGCCAATGCACCAGCTAAACTGATCAAGCAATTTTCAAAAGGAAAAACTGTTCCTGCCTTGAAAGCTGCATACGTAGAAGAAAGTTTCTATATCGGTCCTGACCAGTTGGAAGCGCTGATTCACATCAAGAGCAAAAACGAACTCATCGGAGACGTTATTGGCTTGCTGCAATCACCTGCTAAAAACGTGGTATCTGCCCTCCAAAGCGGAGGTGCTATTCTCCATGGCGTTTTGAAAACGCTGGGTGAAAGAGAAAACTAATTACAACAAACCAAGTAACAATAACAATTTTAATACATACAAAAATGGCAGATTTGAAAGCTTTTGCTGAACAATTGGTGAATTTAACTGTAAAAGAAGTAAACGAACTGGCAACCATCCTGAAGGATGTTTATGGCATTGAGCCCGCTGCTGCAGCTGTTGCTGTTGCTGCTGCTGCTCCTGCTGAAGCCGCTGCTCCTGCAGAAAAAACTTCTTTCGACGTAGTCTTGAAATCGGCTGGACCCGCTAAACTTGCAGTCGTTAAGGCTGTCAAGGAATCTTGTGGTCTTGGCTTGAAAGAAGCTAAAGATCTCGTTGACGCTGCTCCCTCTGTTTTGAAGGAAGGTGCTGGCAAAGACGAAGCTGAAGCTCTGAAGAAAACCTTGGAAGAAGCTGGCGCTGAAGTTGAACTTAAATAACATTACTACCTGATTATCAGGTACTTTGGTTTAGAGTCTCCTAGAAAGGAGATTCTAAACCTTTTCGTGTCTTATTTCATTTTAAGTTCATTTACAAGGATCGTGACCTCCGTCCGGCGGGACAAGGAAAAACTTTTCCACATTCGCTAAACGATCATAAATACACTCATAAATGTCTTCAACAACTGAAACTAAAAGAGTTAATTTTGCCTCCATCCAGAGTCCGCTCGACTATCCGGATTTCTTGGAAGTGCAATTGAAGTCATTCCAGGACTTCCTGCAACTGGATACTCCGCCCGAACGACGTAAAAACGAGGGCCTCTACAAAGTTTTCACCGAAAACTTTCCCATTGCAGACACCCGAAACAACTTTGTTCTTGAATTCTTGGATTATTACATTGATCCACCTCGTTATTCCATCGACGAGTGCATTGAACGCGGACTGACGTATAACGTGCCTTTGAAGGCCAGACTGAAGCTGTACTGTACCGACCCCGATCACGAAGACTTTGAAACCAAGTTTCAGGACGTCTACTTGGGAGCGATTCCGTATATGACCCCCAAAGGAACATTCGTTGTCAACGGAGCTGAACGCGTCATTGTTTCTCAGTTGCACCGTTCACCGGGCGTGTTCTTTGGACAAAGTCTGCATGCAAACGGTTCCAAATTGTATTCGGCCCGTATCATTCCGTTCAAGGGCTCTTGGATCGAGTTTGCAACTGACATCAACAATGTCATGTATGCCTACATTGACCGTAAAAAGAAATTACCTGTCACGACGTTGCTGCGTGCCATCGGTTTTGAAACCGATAAGGACATTTTGGAAATTTTCAACTTGGCTGAGGAAGTCAAGGTTTCGAAAGCCGGATTGAAACGCCTCATTGGACGTAAGCTTGCTGCCCGCGTCCTGAAAAGCTGGGTAGAAGACTTCGTCGATGAAGATACCGGTGAAGTCGTTTCAATCGAGCGTAATGAAGTGATCATCGACCGCGAAACCATTCTGGAAAATGACCATATTGATGAAATCGTAGAATCCGGTTGTGCTACCATCCTTATTCACAAGGAAGACGCTGGCATGTCAGACTACGGTATTATCTACAATACCTTGCAGAAAGACCCCAGCAATTCGGAAAAAGAAGCGGTCCTGTACATCTACCGTCAGCTGCGTAATGCTGAACCTGCCGATGACGCCAGTGCACGTGAGGTCATCCAAAACCTGTTCTTCTCCGAAAAACGGTATGACCTTGGTGAAGTAGGTCGCTACCGCATCAATAAAAAATTACACCTCTCCACCGAAATGAATGTGAAGGTGTTGACAAAGGAAGACATCATCGAGATCATCAAATACCTGATCGAACTGGTGAACTCCAACGCTGACGTGGACGATATTGACCACCTTAGCAACCGTCGTGTTCGTACCGTTGGTGAACAGCTGAACAATCAGTTCGGTGTCGGTCTGGCCCGTATGGCACGTACCATTCGCGAACGTATGAATGTTCGTGACAATGAAGTTTTTGCTCCGGTTGAACTGATCAATGCCAAGACGATTTCGTCTGTGATCAATTCCTTCTTCGGAACCAATGCCCTTTCACAATTTATGGACCAAACCAATCCGCTGGCCGAAATGACGCACAAACGTCGTATGTCTGCCCTCGGCCCTGGCGGTCTATCCCGTGAGCGTGCCGGTTTTGAAGTTCGTGACGTACACTATACCCACTACGGTCGTCTTTGCCCGATTGAAACGCCGGAAGGTCCAAACATCGGTTTGATTTCGTCCCTTTGTGTGTATGCAAAAATCAACAAGCTCGGTTTCATCGAAACGCCTTACCGCAAGGTTGAAAATGGCAAAGTGGATCTTGGTGAAGTCATTTATATGACTGCTGAAGAAGAAGAAGGCAAGATCATCGCACAAGGAAATGCGCCTTTGAAAGAAGACGGTTCCTTTATTCGTTCACGCGTTAAATCCCGTTTGGATGCTGACTTCCCCGTTGTAGGACCTCAAGAAGTGAAGCTGATGGACGTGTCACCGACTCAAATCGCTTCCATCGCAGCAGCATTGATTCCCTTCCTGGAACATGATGATGCAAACCGTGCCCTCATGGGTTCGAACATGATGCGCCAAGCAGTGCCTCTGATCCGCAGTGAAGCGCCGATCGTTGGAACAGGTTTGGAAGGACAATTGATCCGTGATTCCCGCACCCAATTAATGGCTGAAGGCGAAGGCGTCGTTGAATACGTTGACGCAACCACCATCCGTATTAAATACGATCGCAGCGAAGAAGATGAGTTCGTCAGCTTCAATGATTCGATCAAAACCTATATTATTCCTAAGTTCCAAAAAACCAACCAGAGCACGACCATCGACTTGCGCCCCATCATTCACAAAGGTGATCGGGTAACGGACGGACAATTGCTGACAGAAGGTTATTCCACTGAAAACGGTGAATTGGCACTCGGACGAAATTTGAAAGTGGCATTCATGCCTTGGAAAGGTTACAATTTTGAAGATGCCATCGTGCTGAATGAACGTATGGTTCGTGAAGACATTTTCACTTCCGTTCACGTGGATGAATACACGTTGGAAGTACGCGAAACCAAACGCGGTCTTGAAGAATTGACTTCAGACATACCCAATGTGAGTGAAGAAGCCACGAAGGATCTCGACGAAAACGGTATCGTGCGCATTGGTGCACACATCGTGCCGGGCGACATCCTGATCGGTAAGATCACTCCGAAAGGAGAATCGGATCCTTCTCCGGAAGAAAAACTGCTTCGTGCCATTTTTGGTGATAAAGCCGGCGATGTGAAAGATGCTTCTTTGAAAGCTACTCCTTCGTTGCGTGGTGTGATCATTGACAAGCGTCTATTCTCCAAAGCGATGAAGAACCGCAAATCACGTCTAACTGACAAAGCCCTGTTGCCTAAAATCGACGAGGAATTTGAAGAATCAGCCATTAAACTGAAAGCGCTCCTCATTGAAAAGTTGATTGTACTGACCAATGGCAAGACTTCTCAGGGTGTCAAGGACAATCTTGGTACCGAAGTGATTGTGAAAGGCTCCAAATTTAGCGCCAAAAACTTGGGAGAACTAAATTTCTCTTCCGTTCAGGTTAGCAAGTGGACTACCGACAACGCCAAGAACGATATGATTCGCGATCTGATCCTGAATTATCTGCGCAAGCATAAGGAACTGGATGCACTGATGAAACGCAAGAAGTTCAACATCACGATTGGTGATGAACTGCCTGCAGGTATTATCCAGATGGCCAAAGTCTATATCGCTAAGAAACGTAAGATTCGTGTCGGCGATAAAATGGCTGGACGTCATGGTAACAAGGGTATCGTATCCCGTATCGTTCGTCAAGAAGACATGCCGTTCCTGGAAGATGGAACCACCGTCGATATCGTTTTGAATCCGCTGGGTGTACCTTCTCGTATGAACCTTGGACAGATTTTTGAAACGGTTCTCGGTTGGTGCGGTAAAGAACTCGGTCTGAAGTTCGCTACTCCGATCTTTGACGGTGCAAGCCTGGACGACTTGGATTCATGGGCAGACAAAGCCGGTGTTCCTCACTATGGCAAATGTTATCTATACGATGGCGGTACTGGTGTACGCTTTGACCAAACAGCAACAGTCGGTGTGGTTTACATGCTGAAACTGGGCCATATGGTCGATGACAAGATGCACGCCCGTTCCATCGGTCCATACTCTTTGATCACGCAACAACCCCTTGGTGGTAAAGCGCAGTTCGGGGGTCAACGTTTCGGGGAAATGGAAGTTTGGGCACTCGAAGCATTCGGTGCCGCACACATCCTCCAGGAAATCCTGACCATCAAGTCCGATGACGTGGTCGGTCGCAGCAAGGCTTTCGAAGCCATTGTGAAGGGCGATCCGATGCCGCAACCCGGTATTCCGGAATCACTGAACGTGCTGTTGCATGAATTGAGAGGTTTGGGTCTGAGCATCCAAATGGATTAAGTATAAACGGTTAATTACGCATACACAATATGGCTTTTAGAAAAGAAACAAAAGCAAAGAGTAGTTTTTCGAAGATTTCGATTGGTTTAGCCTCTCCGGAGGAAATCCTCGAAATGTCGAGCGGCGAAGTGTTGAAACCCGAAACCATCAATTACCGAACCTATAAACCCGAACGCGACGGTTTGTTCTGTGAACGGATCTTTGGCCCGGTAAAAGATTTCGAATGTCATTGCGGCAAATACAAACGTATTCGCTACAAAGGCATCGTCTGCGACCGTTGCGGTGTCGAAGTGACAGAGAAAAAGGTCCGCCGCGAACGCATGGGCCACATTCAGCTGGTCGTACCGGTGGCACACATCTGGTATTTTCGTTCATTGCCCAACAAAATTGGTTATCTGTTGGGACTTCCGACCAAAAAGTTGGATTCCATCATTTACTACGAACGTTATGTAGTCATCAATGCAGGTATCAAGGAAAATGATGGCATCAAAAAAGACGACCTCATTTCCGAAGAAGAATACTTGGATATTTTGGAAACGCTACCTCGCGAAAATCAATTGTTGGAGGATTCCGATCCCAACAAGTTCATTGCGAAAATGGGAGCGGATGCCATCCACGATATGCTTCAACGCATTGATCTGGATGCTCTTTCCTTCGAATTGCGTCACCGTGCCAGCACGGACGGCTCTCAGCAACGTAAGACGGAAGCTTTGAAACGTCTTCAGGTGGTCGAATCCTTCCGTATGTCCAGACTTCGCAACAAGCCGGAATGGATGATTGTGAAGATCGTTCCGGTTATTCCGCCCGAACTTCGTCCTTTGGTGCCTTTGGATGGTGGCCGTTTCGCCACTTCCGACTTGAATGACCTGTATCGTCGCGTGATCATCCGCAACAACCGTCTGAAACGTCTCATCGAAATCAAGGCTCCCGAAGTGATCCTTCGCAACGAAAAGCGCATGTTGCAGGAAGCTGTCGATTCATTGTTCGACAACTCTCGCAAATCAAGTGCTGTTAAAACGGATGCAAACCGTCCTTTGAAATCACTTTCAGACTCTTTGAAAGGCAAGCAAGGTCGTTTCCGTCAGAACTTGCTCGGTAAACGTGTGGATTATTCAGCCCGTTCGGTTATCGTCGTAGGTCCTGAACTCAAAATGCATGAATGCGGTATTCCTAAGGATATGGCCGCTGAACTATACAAACCGTTCATTATCCGCAAGCTCATTGAGCGCGGCATCGTGAAAACGGTCAAATCCGCCAAGAAAATCGTGGACCGCAAGGATCCGGTTGTTTGGGACATTCTCGAATATGTGATGAAAGGTCACCCGGTTCTGTTGAATCGTGCTCCTACGTTGCACAGACTTGGTATTCAGGCTTTCCAGCCCAAATTGATCGAAGGAAAGGCAATCCAACTGCACCCGCTCTCCTGTACGGCTTTCAATGCCGACTTTGACGGTGACCAAATGGCGGTGCATCTTCCGCTCGGTAACGAAGCGGTTTTGGAAGCTCAGATGCTGATGCTTGCCTCACACAATATTTTGAATCCTGCCAATGGCGCTCCAATCACGGTTCCTTCACAGGACATGGTCCTTGGTCTTTACTACATGACCAAACTTCGTCCGGGAGCTATGGGTGAAAACCTTATATTTTATTCACCGGAAGAAGCTACCATTGCTTATAACGAAGGCAAAGTTGCTTTGCACGCAAACGTGAAAGTTCGTGTGCACGACTTGGACGAAACCGGCCAATTGGTCGAAAAGCTCACGGATACCTCCGTTGGCCGTGTAATGGTCAACGAATTCGTACCTGAAAAGGTTGGTTACATCAATGAAATCCTGACTAAGAAATCGCTCCGTGACATCATCGGACGCGTCATCGCTGCTTGCGGTGTGGCTCGTACGGCACAGTTCCTCGACGATATCAAGGATCTGGGTTACTCGATGGCTTTCAAGGGCGGTCTTTCCTTCAACTTGGGTGACGTTATTGTTCCCAAGGAAAAAGAAGCATTGGTTCAGGAAGGTTACGACGAAGTCGATTCCATCGTGGCTGAATATTCTATGGGTGCCATCACCAACAACGAACGTTACAACAAGATCATCGATGTTTGGGGTGGTGTGAATGCCAAACTTTCCAACATTTTGATGAAACAGTTGGAAACCGACAACCAAGGTTTCAACTCCGTTTATATGATGCTTGACTCTGGTGCTCGTGGTAGCAAGGAACAGATCCGTCAGCTGTCTGGTATGCGTGGTCTTATGGCCAAACCGCAGAAATCCGGTGCAGAAGGTGGTCAGGTCATTGAAAACCCGATTCTTTCCAACTTTAAGGAAGGTCTATCCGTACTTGAGTACTTCATCTCCACCCACGGTGCTCGTAAGGGTCTTGCCGATACGGCTTTGAAAACGGCTGATGCAGGTTACCTGACGCGTCGTTTGGTTGACGTTTCGCACGATGTGATCATTAACGAAGAAGACTGCGGAACCCTCCGTGGTTTGGCTGCTACAGAAATAAAAAAAGTAGCGACTTTGTTTGAACGCATTTTGGGTCGTGTTTCTGTGCATGATGTTTATCACCCCATTACCAACGAATTGTTGGTTGAATCGGGTCAGGAAATTAATGAGGATGTTGCTCTTAAAATTCAGACTTCACCCATCGAACGTGTAGAAATCCGTTCGGTTTTGACCTGTGAATCCAAAAAGGGCGTTTGCTCCAAGTGTTACGGCCGCAATCTGGCAACTGGGAAACTGGTTCAGCGTGGTGAAGCAGTTGGTGTTATCGCTGCTCAATCCATCGGGGAACCGGGAACGCAGTTGACGCTCCGTACGTTCCACGTCGGGGGGGTTGCTGGTAACGTAAAAGCGGAATCTTCCATTGTTGCAAACCACGATGCCATCCTCGAAATCGATGAGCTCCGTGCAGTTGATGCCAAGGATGACAGCGGAAACACGGTACAGATTGTCGTAGGCCGTTACGGTGAACTTCGTCTGATTGAACCTGTCACCAAAGTGATCTTGACTACTCAGAACGTTCCTTATGGCTCCAAATTGTATTTCAATCCAGGCGATCGCGTTGCTAAAGGCGAAAAGATCTGTGAATGGGATGCTTACAATGCGACCATCATCTCGGAACAGTCCGGTAAACTGGAATTCGACTCTGTCGAAGAAGGCGTGACCTTCAATTCCTATACCGATGATACTACAAAGATGAAGGAAAAGATCATCATCGAACCCAAAGACCGTACCCGTATCCCATCCATTCACGTATTGGACGAAAGCGGCGAACGACTTCGTACCTATAACTTGCCTGCTGGTGCTCACTTGTTGAAAGAAGACGGAGAACACATTGTAGCCGGTGAAATCCTAGTAAAGATTCCGCGTGCAGTAGCTAAAGCTGGCGACATCACTGGGGGTCTTCCCCGCGTCACGGAGCTTTTCGAGGCCCGTAACCCATCCAATCCTGCTGTGGTTTCTGAAATCGACGGTGAAATCATCGAGTTCGGTCGCGTTAAACGCGGAAACCGTGAAATCGTGATTCAGTCCAAGACTGGTGAAGTCAAGAAGTACATGGTGCCTCTGACCAAGCAAGTGCTGGTACAGGTAAATGACTTTGTTCGTGCCGGAACTCCGCTTTCTGACGGTGTCATCACTCCTGCCGACATTTTGGCCATCAAGGGGCCGACGGCTGTTCAGGAATACATCGTGAATGAAGTTCAGGATGTCTATCGCCTTCAGGGTGTGAAAATCAATGATAAACACTATGAGGTAATTGTTCGTCAAATGATGCGCAAGGTTGAAATCGTTGATGCCGGTGATACGCGCTTCCTCGAACAGCAACTGATCGATAAGAACGACTTCATGGAAGAAAATGACCGTATCTGGGGTAAGAAAGTGGTGTTGGAATCCGGTGATTCTCCCAACTTGAAACCGGGTATGATTGTAACAGCCCGCAAATTGCGTGACGAAAACTCTTCATTGAAACGTCGTGACTTGAAATTGGTCGAAACTCGTGACGCTATACCTGCAACGTCCAACCAGATTCTTCAGGGTATCACGCGTGCCGCACTGCAGATCAACAGCTTTATGTCTGCCGCATCCTTCCAGGAAACGACAAAGGTGCTGAATGAAGCCGCTATCCAAGGTAAAGTGGACCGTCTCGAAGGATTGAAGGAAAACGTGATCTGCGGTCACTTGATTCCTGCCGGTACCGGTCAGCGTGATTTTGATAAGCTGATTGTAGGCTCAAAGGAAGATTTCGACCGCTTGAATGCGTCTAGAAAGACGGTTTTGGATCTGGAAGAAATTGGTGACGAAGAACTTTAGCCAACCGATACTTATACTATAAGAAGGGCTGCACCGAATGGATGCAGCCCTTCTTGCATTCTATTGGCAACTTGGAGGTATAGGTGACTTGTCGTATTAGGCGACATAAGGTATCGGAAGCATTTTCACTTAGGAAAGCTCTGAATTGTAATTTCCCGGCAAGGAGCTGAATAACCGAAGCTAGGTAAAATAAAAGTAAATAAAATATTAAAATAATAACACAACTCTTATGATAATAGAGTTTGGAACATTACTTTCGCATTACAATTGTTGCAACATTGTGGGTGGATACTGAAAAACCCTTGTCAGAGTAGGTGAAAAAATAAAATTGAAATACTATGAATCTTGAATGTTGTGAAAATCTGGTTTCTTTAAATGTGGACGATTCAATCTGTTGTAATGGTGGTAGTGTTGCTAAAACAAGTCGTATAAACATACTTCCCACGACCATCTACGAACCCGCTCCTGATCCTGACTTAGGTGTCAACCCCTAAGTTCTCAAATGGCTGAATTGCTCATCCCAAAGAACGAAAGAGCGGCTGTGTTGAATCAATCACAGCCACTCTTCACTCTACGTATGATGAAGGATTAGGCTTTATAGAGGATGATGCGGAAAGTGGTGCCTTTACCGAGTTCAGAAGCTTTTACGAAGATTTTACCATTGTGGTTTTCCTCAATGATCCGTTTGACGAGGGATAGACCAAGACCCCAGCCTCGAGCCTTAGTAGTATAACCAGGTTTGAAAACATTCTTGAAATTGGATTTGGCAATACCTTTTCCGGTGTCCGTTACGTCGATGAAGAGCCGTTTGTGTTCAGGGGTAAGGGTGATATCGATCTTACCGGTGGCATCCATGGCATCAATGGCGTTTTTGCAAAGGTTTTCAATGACCCATTCAAAAAGAGGAACATTCAGATAGACAGGAAGCTCTACCGAAGGGATGTGGGTCGTAATGGAGATTTTGCGTGAGCTACGGTTCCGCATGTACTGAACAGCGTTTTCAAGGGCAGGTTTAATGTCTTGAGGTGTGGTTTCGGATTTGGAACCAATCTTGGAGAAGCGTTGGGCAATGGTTTGCAACCGTTGGGTGTCCTTGTCCATTTCATCCAGGAGTTTAGCATCCACATTTTTCAATTTCAACAATTCCACCCAGGCCATTAAAGAAGAAATGGGGGTTCCCAGTTGATGGGCCGTTTCCTTGGATAAACCGACCCAAACCCGATTTTGCTCGGCTCGATTGGAGGAATTTAGAGCAAACAGGGTTATCAGCAAAAAGATAAACATGACAATGAGCTGAACAAAAGGAAAGTAAGTGAGTTTGCGAAGAAGTTTTGAATCTTGATAATAGAAATAATGGGAGACTTCATCGCTGATTTTTACCTCGACGAACTGATTGTGGGCGATGATGGCTCGCGTGACAGCACCCAATTCGGTAGTGTCGTTTTCATTTTTCAGACCTAAATTGTTGTGGCTAAGAACAACCCCCTTATCATCCACGAGAACAACTGGGATATTGGTGTTGCCTTCAATTACTTTGGCACTAAGGGTGTAGTCCATCTGGACACCGACCTCTTGTTCTGTTGTAAACAATCGGATGGCTTCGGACAACAATTCCATTTTCTTACGCTCTTCCAGAGCAAGGTCTTTGGCCAAGCGGTTGGAAAAAAGAGTGGATGCGATGGTAATGATGGCGGCTCCGATAAAGAACGCCATTCGCAGGATAACAGAAGAGTCTTGTGCACGTGCCATGGTTCAGTGCTGCTCAGAGGTTCAGGACGGCCGAAACAGGGCAGTGGTCTGAATGGACGATGTTGTCGTGAATGCGAGCGTCTGTGAGCTTGCTACGCACTGGAGGAGTAATCAAGTGGTAATCGATGCGCCAGCCGAGATTTCGCTCCCGGGCAAAGGTACGGTAGTTCCACCAGCTATATTTTTCGGGACTTTGATCAAATTCACGGAAAGTATCGATGAAGCCACTACCAACTAATTGATCGAACCATGCGCGTTCTTCGGGCAAGAAACCAGACATGTTGTTGTGGCGCTCGGGATGATTGATGTCAATGGGTTTGTGGCAGATATTGAAATCGCCGCAAATAAGCAAGTTGGGGCGTTCTTTCCGCAATTCAGTTAGAAAGGGTAGAAAATCGGCTAAGAATTCCATTTTGAAATCTTGACGGGCATCTCCCATGCTGCCGGAAGGCACATAAACGCATAGCACGCTGAAATCACCGAAATCAGCACGGATAACACGGCCTTCGCTGTCGTATTTGTGGTTGCTCATTCCGATTTCAACATGATCGGGTTGCACTTTGGATAGTATGGCAACGCCGCTATAACCTTTCTTTTGGGCAGAGTGATAGTAGCAATGGGGGTATCCTGCTTCCCAAAAAAGCTCGGTATCGATTTGTTCAGGTTGTGCCTTGGTTTCTTGAAAACAGACCACATCGGCATTCTCTACCTTTAGATAATCGGCTAAGCCTTTGTTGATTGCGGAGCGGACTCCGTTTAAGTTGTAGGAGAGTACTTTCATGACCGTTGTTATTTGGTTTGCAATTCCAAGGATTTCTGGAAAAATTTGGAAGCAAATACGAATTCGCGCAAGTGCTGGTCGGTAGCAGTAAAGATCTCATCTTTGGTGCCCTCCCAGCCCATTTCTCCTTCGTAAATAAAAATCACTTTTTCGCCCATGGAAACCACCGAATTCATATCGTGGGTATTGATGATGGTCGTCATCTGGAATTCCTCGGTGATGTCGGTGATCAGCTCATCAATTTTGATGGAGGTCAGTGGATCAAGTCCTGAGTTCGGTTCATCACAAAACAAATATTTGGGATTCAGCGCGATGGCACGGGCGATGGCAGCGCGCTTCTGCATGCCGCCGCTGATTTCAGATGGGAATTTCAAATAGGCGCCTTCCAAGCCTACTCGATCAAGGCAATAGCGGGCACGTTTCTTCTTGTCAGAATCGCTCATCTCCGAAAACATACGCAAGGGGAACAAGACATTTTCTTGTACCGTGAGCGAATCGAAGAGGGCTGAACCCTGGAAAAGCATGCCTAATTCGCTCCGGAGTTGAGTCCGTTCGTTCTTGCCCATTGCGGCAAGGCTTCGGCCATCGTAAAGGATATCGCCGGAGGTGGGTTCCATCAACCCGACAATGCATTTGAGCAAGACCGTTTTTCCGGATCCGCTTTGACCGATAATGAGATTGGTCTTTCCCGTCTCGAAAACCGTATCGATGCCCTTGAGCACTTCGTTGTCTTCGAATTGTTTGTGAACGTTTGAAAGCTCGATCATCAGATTAGCAGTTTGGTTAGTAAAACATCAAGTAGAAGAATAATCAAGCTGCTGTTGACCACTGCATTGGTACTGGACCGCCCGACATCGAGCGAACCCCCGTAGGAGTAGTATCCGTAGTAGGAGGAAACCGATGTGATGACAAATGCGAATACCACCGATTTGATGATGGAATAATACACATACCAAGGAATAAACCAATACTGGATGCCGTAGACGTAGGTGGCCGGACTGATCATGTTGGTGGCGACGGAAAGCAGGTATCCGCCAAGGATGCCAGAAAACATGCTGAATACGACCAAAATGGGTACAAAAAGGATGAACCCTACAATTTTGGGTAGGATGATGAAATTGGCACTGTTCACACCCATGATTTCCATTGCGTCAATTTGTTCCGTTATCCGCATGGAACCGATTTCAGAAGCAATATTGGAACCAACCTTGCCAGCAAGCAACAAGCAGATAATGGTGGAACAAAATTCCATCAATAAGGTGTCGCGGGTTACCAAACCAACCGTATACCTTGGAAGCAGAGGGTTCTCAATGTTGTTTTGCGTCTGCATGGCCATGATGGCACCCATGAAGATGGAGACGATGAGCGTGATGAATAAAGAGTCAGCACCCAGTTTTTCGATTTCCCGCCAGAGTTGTTTGAAAAAAAGTTTCCAGCGCTGAGGCACCGAAAAAGTACGGTACATGAGCAGGCTGTACTTACCGACGTGTTCTAGGAGGTTCATAAATAGTACATTTCCATATTCCTGCAAATATACTTTAATCCTTGTAAAGGGCACGTAAAATCCGCGTACTTTTCGTATTTTTGCATTCGAAACCGCTTTAAACAGAAGACTGTATGTCCGAATTGGAACACTCCGAACTTGAAATGACTGAGCAAGTACCCGTTGATCAGGAACAACTGAATCAACAGGAACCTGAAGAGGAGTTGGTGCTTCGCACAGAAAATCTGGTGAAACGATACCGCAACCGAACAGTGGTCGATCATGTTTCCATCGAACTCCATCAGGGTGAAATCGTTGGACTTCTGGGCCCGAATGGTGCCGGTAAGACCACGACTTTCTACATGACGACGGGTTTGGTGATTCCGAACGAAGGCAAAATTTTTCTCGGTCAAACGGACATTACAAATTATCCGGTATATCGAAGAGCACAAAGCGGGATTGGGTATCTGGCTCAGGAGGCTTCCGTTTTTCGGAAGATGACGGTGGAAGACAATATTCGTTCAGTCTTGCAGATGACTAAGATGACAAAGGCGGACCAAAAAGAGAAACTGGAAAGTCTCATTTCGGAATTCCATTTGGAAAAAGTTCGGAAAAACATCGGTGACCGTCTTTCAGGTGGTGAACGGCGCCGTACGGAAATTGCCCGATGTTTGGCCATCAGCCCCAAATTCATCATGTTGGACGAACCTTTCGCCGGAGTTGACCCCATCGCCGTGGATGACATTCAGCAGATTGTATCCAACTTGGTCACTAAAAACATAGGGATTCTCATCACCGACCATAATGTACAGGAAACCCTATCCATTACGGACAGGGCTTACATGCTTTTCGAAGGGAAGATTCAATTCCAGGGAACGCCGGAAGAATTGGCTGCGAATGAAATCGTACGTCGCAAATACTTGGGTGTGAGCTTTGAACTTAAAAAGAAATCGCACCGTCGTTAATTAAACATACGAATCCCCGACTTTCATCTGGGTATCAATTACGAATTGGCGAATTTCTTGTTCCTTTTCCTTTTTGCAAATCAACAAAACGTTTTCGGATTCGGCTACAATGTAACCGTCCAAGTCGCTAAGAACCGCTAATTTGCCGCCAGTCAGTGAAATCAGGTTGTCGTGACTGTTGTAAAAAAGGGCTTTGCATTTAAGTACAGCATTGTTGTCGGCATCCTTATCCGATAAATCGTGAAGGGACCCCCAAGTGCCAAGGTCGGACCAACCGAAATCGGCGGAAATGACATAGACGTTGGAGGCTTTCTCCAGAATGCCGTAATCGATGGAAATGTTGGGACATGCCGGGAAAATGGAATCAATGAATTTGGCTTCTCCAGGTGTGTTGAAATATTCTTTTCCACTGCTGAAACGGCTGGCGATATCTGGCAATAATTCGTCGAAAGCGGAAAGAATGGTCTGAACGTTCCAAAGGAAAATGCCTGAATTCCACATAAATTCACCACTTTCAACGAAAACCTTGGCAAGATTGATATCCGGTTTTTCGGTGAATGTCTTCACTTTATTGATGTTGTCAATCTGCTCAGCATCGATTTGGATGTAGCCGTAGCCGGTTTCAGGCCGATTTGGCTTCATGCCGAGGGTGAGTAAGGTCTTGTGATTGCTTACAAAGGTCAACCCTTCGTTGATGCGGTATAAAAAATCTTGTTCTCTGAGAATGAGATGGTCGGATGGTGCCACGACCATATTGGCATCGGGGTTGATGGCACGAATCCGATTGGCGGCGAAAGCGATGCAGGGAGCTGTGTTCCGACGCTGAGGCTCCAACAGGATTTGACTCTCCTTGATCTCTGGAAGCTGTTCCATGGTCAACTCTTTATATATCTTGTTGGTGACGATAAAGATGTTTTCCACCGGAATGATTTGACTGAAGCGGTCGAAAGTTTGTTGAAGAAGGGAGCGCCCCGTTCCAAAAAAATCAAGAAACTGTTTTGGGTATGTGGTTCGGCTCGCTGGCCAAAAGCGGCTTCCGATGCCACCGCTCATTATAACACAGTAATTGTTCTTCATGTACTATTGATTATGTAGGGGAGACATCCAAAGATACTTAAAACAGCGAAATCACGCTACCATTTTCAGGGTTTTTTCAAGGCTTGTTCAGCAGGGGCGGATGCAACTTTTGTTTTAGCTGCTACCGCTTTTTTCACCTTGGGCGTTTTATCTGCCGAAGCCTTTGTCTTTTTTGCTGCAGCTTTTTCATCGGCTGCTTTCTGAGCTTCAGCTGCCCGCATTTCCCGCTGGCTTGGTTCCCAGAGCTTATCGCTCATGTCTTTCAACTCTTTTTCCAGACGTAACTGCTCTTTGACGATTTCTTCAGGTGTCCGACAATAATCGAAAAGCGATTGGTTTCTCAGGTTGGACACTTTGTAAATGTCGCCTTTGTAACGATGCTGGTTGAAGAAATCGTAGGCATTCATTCGATTCACACTGTTGATGGTATCGGCTGAAACCGGAATCTGAGACAAGGAACCTTTCAGATTTTCAAATGGGATCCAGAACATGGGATATTTGCGGGTTTCGCCCACTTCGTCTGTGCGGATCAGGACGGGGCATACAGCCATGGTCTTTATGCGCATGGTGGAGTTACGCTGGTCGAGGTAGTAGACTTCCTTCACATAGAAAAGGGAAACCTCACCGCTGGGAATATCCACAGCATCGATGTCGTAGATGAAAGCACCTGCTTTTTTCGGGTCTGCTTTTTCCTTGAAGGGTACTTCAAAACGTTTCAGAAGGTCCTTGAACTTCAGTGCATAAGCATCCGTGAAGATTTCACGCCCGTCCAAGTATTCGTAAGCAGTCAGACGTCCGTCAGCTACAAGACTGAAGATGGTGCAAAATAAGTTCTGGCGTTCAACAGTGGGTTCCACAGGGAAATAAAGGGCGCCATTGTTGCCGTCCATCAGGTTGACCATGCGGTAGACATCGCGTTTCCACAAAACGTCTTCACCTCTGGTCTGCTGGCTTTCAGCAATTTTGCTTTTCTTGAACGATACTTCGGGAAAGGCTCCCGGATCGCTCGTGGTGGCCTGTTTGGTCTGCGTTGTCTGGCAAAAACCGATGGTGGTCAGTGTAAGTACGCAAGCGATCAATATTCCTTTAATGCGATTCATATTCATGAACTTGTTGGTTTAATTAATTGATGATGACTTCCATCGGCGGAAGCATTTGCTCCACCCTGTCTGGTCCCATTGCCCGGATACCGGTTACCCAAAGGCGTTTGCCTCGGGTTAGGGCACGAATCTGCGAAATCTGACGATCCGAGAACTTGGAACCTTGCGAAATTTCCTCCAGGGAGTTGCCCATGGAATCATAGATGGTTGTCTTAAAGGCAAGTACGCTGAAATCGACTTCTAAAAGATCGTCATCCAATGCCGCAATGATGCCTGGTGTGGATAGAAGCTTTGCTTTTGAGAAACCGGTGCCGCCTTTGTATCGACGTTCCACCCCATTGTTGTCTGCATAGAGGATGAACGCTCTAGCTTCTGGCAACGGGCGAACACGGAAGGTGGACTGGTTGACCACACGGCTTTTCCCATCCATGGTGGCTGAAACGGTTACGATGCATTCCTTGCCGATGGCAGTTGGCCTGGCAATCCAGACATCTCCCGACCGTGTAAGGCTTCCATTGTTGATGGTGGCGCTAATCAAGTTGTTGGGAACACCGGGTACCGAAATGCTCACCTTGTTGTTGATGCCTGCGTACAGGACGTTCATCATCGTGTTGGAAACCGTCGCCATGGGTTCAACCACCGTGTATTTCTGATCAAACTGGTATTGTTGTAATGATCCATCTCCGCGACGCAGTTCAAGGTAGCCTTTTACAGGGAAAATACCGGATTTGCTGGTCGTAATTTCAAACAGACCTCTGCGGGAAGCTTCGAGCATTCTGCCATTGACGTAGACGTTCGGGCGTTGGGTGGAGTCTTCGGCCGATAGCACAATGTGCGCACGATAGGCACTGCCGCGAATTACGTTTTCGGAATTGGCGATGACGTACGCTTTAATCTGGTTCACACGGAAATCGCGGACGTCAATGTTGTTGATGAGTTCGTGCAACACTTCACCTTCGGCGTATCGGATGTCGTTCTGCATCTTGGTGAAAATAGTCACGACGGCCCCGACCGGCATGTTTTCAAACATGGAGCTTTCCCAGGTATGGCCGGCTTTTTTGGCTCGGGGAGTAGGTTTTGTGTTGAAGTTGTCGAGGATGACTTTCCGTTTTAAGCTGTCAGTCACGAGTTTGACAATGTAATCGCGGTACTTCTCGATGGCGAATTTCAGTTGTCTGGCTTTGTGGCTGTTTGGGGGCATCAGCACATTGGCAGCGGCGTCCAGGTTGTCCGCCCGCTGGATGTTGTGGACATCTGCTTTTTTACCGTCCGATTCGCGAACAACTTCCATCTTCAATTGTCCGATCTGCTTGTACAGGATGTCCGAACGGCGCTTCAAATCGAGTGCGAGCTGATACCATTCCTTGACTTTATCTGGATTTTGTTTGTTGGCTTTGTTGAAATCCTCGTAAAGGACATTGTTCTGAGCACTGGAATTCTGTGTGCTCGTGGTCAGGCTGTCGTCCACCAGCTCAAAACCGTGGAGCACTTCGGACGAAACGTTCAGCGCCAGCAAGCAGAGCAGCATGATGTACATCAGGCCGATCATTCGCTGCCTCGGAGTCTCGGGGGCGTTACTGGCTGGCATTTTGGGATGGTGTTATTTTACAAATCATTTTTAAGATTCTTTTCCGTCGATTTCTTCCCCTTTGGCTGGAGCCTCGGGGGTACGGGCAGCGTTCATGCTTCCGGCCATCATATTGGCGAAAATGGCATTGGGCGACATGGCTTCCAACATGCGGGCATATACCATGTTCAGTCTGGCCAAGTTGTCGGCCATGGCTTCGGTTTCCTTGCTGAAACGGTCGCTGTCGCCGGTGGAACTTTCATACATTTCGCGAATATGGACGAGTCCTTTGTTGACGCGGTCGATGGTATCGATCTGGGAACTGACGCTTTTTAATTGAATTTCATAAATGGTGTTCAAACCGGACAAGTTGCGATTCAGGTTGCCCATTTGTTCTACATAACCTTTGGAGTTTGCAGAAATCTCGTCGGAATTTTCTGTGACGTTCCGATACGAATCAAGCAGAACGTTGGAGACTTCAGCCAACGAACCAGTTGCATCGCTGAACCGGTTCAGGTTGTCGGCCATACCGGAAAGTTTGCTGATGTAGTTTTCGGTGACCATGGTAATGTCGGCCAAGTTGTTGAGTTGGGAAACGGCTTCACCCATCTTCTTAATGCTATCGGTCAGGGTAGCGGCGTCTTCGTCTGAAATGGGTACTTGAGGTGGTATGCCGTAATTTTCGCGAGCTTGCTCTGGTGTAACGCCAGCCATTGAATTGCGATGCGGGGTGTAAGGGACACCACCGCCGGAAGGAGCGCCACCACCTACATAGACGGCTCCGCCTGCTTGAGCACCACTCTGGAAGTTGGTTGTTGCAGCTTTTCCTTCGCCTGGTATCGTTGTATCACCCACATAAACCTCCGTTGTCATGCCTTCGGTCGTTTGTCCACCGGGTAAGTTCTGGAAATCGGGGCGATCCCCATCGGCATGTGTTTTCAATATGGGGAACACATATTCCCAATGGTAATTGCGGTAGGGTGGCTCGAGGGCTGAAATGGCGAAAATGAAGACTTCCGTTCCCAATCCAAGTGACAACATAAAGTTGGCTCCATCCAGGTGCAACAACTTGAACAGCGTACCGAGAATGGCTACTGCAGCGCCAAGACCATAAAACAGGTTGAAAACGCTTTTTCCCCGGTAGCTTCCCAGAAAAATGGAAAGGCGTATGCGGTAGGCTTTGATTTTGGATATCATAATCGTATGTTTTATTTTGTTAGTCTGGTTTCACCGATTTGGCTGCGAACACAGCGGAAACCGATGTAGGAACGGGTTTCGTTCTGATATTCATAGGTGCGGTTGCTCACCTGTACAAATCGAGCTGCATCTTTCCAAGATCCTCCACGAACCACTTTGCGCTTGTTGATGTAGGCATCGTTCATACTGGCATTCGTTTGGATGCTTGGATTCAGGTCGTTCATGTCTTCGAAGGCGGACTCGCTCCAAGTGGTGGAAGTCCATTCGGCAACATTTCCGGCCATATCAAAAAGCCCGTATTCATTGGCGGGGTAGGATTGTACCTTAGAGGTGACGATGTGCCCGTCGTTGGTGTATCCACCGTTGGTCGGTTTGAAGTTGGCATAATAACAGCCACGTTCGGTGTCCGTCTTGTCGCTTTTCCAAGGATATTTGGCTGCTTTCTGTTTGCTTCTGGCGGCATATTCCCATTCTGCTTCAGTGGGAAGTCTGTATTCCATGGCTTTCTGTCCACGTGAGCTCAGTGCAGCGTTCAGGTAAGCCGTTCTCCAGTGGCAAAAGGCATTGGCTTGCTCCCAGGAAACTCCGACTACGGGATAATTGGTATATGCCGGATGCGAGAAATAGTTGAGCAGGTAAGGCTCATTGTAAGCATTGGTGAAGTCGTTGATCCAGCAAGTGGTGTCTGGATAGATGGCAACGATTCGGGTATTCAGAAAGTCGAATCGGGACGACAAGGGGCGAGTGATGGAGGTGTTGACCACAGCTCCAGCCTCGGTAACGTAAGCTGTATCCTTGGTAATCATAACATTGGGAAGATTGGCGGCAATGATGTCCGTATTGCGGTTGCGCTTGATAGCGTTCAATTGGTTGGCACGTTTGGCAGCTGCTCCATCGTCGAACCATTCGTACTTGTATAGAATCCGATCCACATTGGTGCGGTAGCCTCCCAAAACCTCGTCTTTTTCGCGCATGTAATTCAATGCGGTAAGCTCTTCCTCGGTGGCCCTTTTGGCATCCGGGATTGGGATTTTCCAGTTTAGATGTGGAATAACTGGTTCACCCTTGGCATCTTCGGTAATCTTGTATTCTTCATTGCCTCCAAAGGCAGGGTCGGCCATCTTTTCACGAATGATGGAATCGCAGACCCATTTGATGAATTGCTTGTATTGACCGTTGGTTATTTCAGTTTCGTCCATCCAAAATGGAGCGACCGAAACGTGCTTTGTCGGAGTGTTCAAACCGAAAATGCTGTCATTTTCAGCCTGCCCCAATTCAAAGGTGCCTTGTTGGACCAAAACCATTCCATACGGATTTGGTTCGCTCCAAGGGGTGCTTTTTACGCTGGACAGTTCACCGTTGTCGTACGTATGGCACGAAAACAGCAGGATGCTGGTCAAACCTAAAATGATAATTTTTTTGTTCATAAATTTATAATATGCGTACACTTTTTTGTCGTTTGCTCACGGTAGCGGTGCCGATTTTTCGGGTGTAACTCATGAACAGTTCATGACTTCCACCTGAAAACCTTGCCACTGCCGAAGTGGATATATCATACGAATAACCAATGCTCAATCCTTGTTGCAACTTAATGCCTGCCAACACGATGACAGCGTCCTGATACCTCCAGCCAAGACCTCCCCAGAACTTATCCTTGTAAAAGACTTTTCCAGTCAGATCGAATTGCCATGCTGTCAGATCTGACTTGAGGAGAAAGGATGGTTGCACGGTGTATAACGGGTTTGGCAAAACAATATTGTATCCGTTTGTTAAATAGTAGGTTCTGGAAGCAACCATTTGAGGGTTGTCTGTGCTGGTATCATCTGGTCCGGTTTTAAGATTGACGGTCGTTTCAAACAAGTGAGAAACGGAAAAGCCGGCATATACGTGTTCGTTTTGAAACCAGGTTCCAGCGCTGAAATCCGGAATGATTCCTTCCAGCGTACCAGTTGGAATGCTGGCATCGGTTTTGATGTGGTAATCGCTTGTAGGGATGTAAACACCTCCGCCATCGAACCCTTCCTGAAGTATACCACCCTGAATACCAATGCTTAACACGCCAACTTTGAGTTGTTTTTTCCAAGCATATTGCAATTGAAGTGTTTGTGTGCTGAACAGGCCGATGGATTCTTTTGCTACGACCAACCCGAATCCATGTTTGCGATTGCCCAATACAAAAGGCATTGTCACGTTGACCAACAAAGTGCTGGGGGCTCCGTCGATTCCGACCCATTGCTGACGGTTCTGCAGGGTTAGGAGTAAATCGTTGCCTTCCCCTGCTACAGCTGGGTTAAAGGTGCCCGGAGCCAACATGTACTGGCTCGTCTGTGCATCGTATTGTGCTGAAACGCTGATGCCTGACAAAAGCAGGAGTAAAAGAAAAGCGGTTCGGTGTATTTGGGGGAGTCTAAAGGGCATGATTGGTTGTTGTACAGCCTATATAACAGAGAAATGGCTAAAAAATTGTAATTAAAATGGAAAAAGGCCGCATTTTGAGTAAATGCAGCCTTTTTGATATTTTAAAACAGGAATAGATTAATATTCCTCTTCGTTGAAGAAAAAGTCTTCCTTGCTTGGATAATCGGGCCAAATATCTTCGATACTTTCATATATTTCCCCTTCATCTTCCATTTCCTGAAGGTTCTCAATGACTTCGAGCGGGGAGCCAGAACGCATGGCGTAATCAATCAGTTCGTCTTTTGTGGCGGGCCAGGGTGCGTCTTCCAGTTTTGATGCCAATTCCAGTGTCCAATACATAGCTTTCGTTTTTATGCCTTTTTCAATTTTGTCGCAAAAATAACCGATTATACTGATAATACAAGTATTGCGGACGCTTTTATTTGGTGTTATCCCAAAAAAATTCGGAACTGTCTGATAGGCAGCATTTTCGACCTAGTACAAAAAAGTAATCCGAGAGCCTGTTCAGGTAGGTTATGATGTTCGGGTGAACCTGAAAATGTTCAGAAACCGTCACGGTGCAACGTTCTGCTCGCCTACAAACGGTTCGGCACACATGGCAAAGTCCAGCTCTTCGATTTCCTCCGGGTATAATGAACCGATGGAGCTCCGGGAGTGCGGAAACGATTTGATCGATTTCAGCTTCAATTTCGCTCAGATTTTCTGCAGTGATGGGTTCTGAAAAAATCAAGGTGGTGCTTTTTTGATCGGTTGCCAAGTAGGATCCGATTTTGAAAAGACGGTGCTGAATGTTTTGGTTGAAAGCATCGTCTGATGGGTCAAGGTTTTCTGCCAACAGCAAACCTAAAAAAGAATTCAGTTCATCGATGGTTCCGTAAGCTTCCAGCCGGATGTCATTTTTGGGAACGCGGGTTCCTCCAATAAGTCCGGATAAGCCTTTATCGCCCGTTTTGGTGTAAATGGTCATATCAATTTGTTTTAATTCGTAGATTGCATTTCGGTAAATCGCTCTTTAAAAACAAGATGCCGATGGAATAAAGGTCGATACTCGCTCGCACCTCCGGTTGGTTACGCATCAATCTCCAGTTTAACGCCTGTTCAGGAGTTTGATGGATGTATTTTACTACAAAGAGGGTTCCCTCGTGGGTTTTCTGGAGGCAACTCCGAAATTCGTTCATACGTTGTTCTCGTTCGGCTGGTGCGTTGAACAGCACAAAATCCAATTTCTCCACTTGCGAAAGGGCCACTTTCAGCGATGGGTCGTCATTCTGGTTTGAAGCATACGTGATGCTCATGCAGGTGGCTTTAGGGCACGCATTTTTCATGTATTGGGTTTCGGTACCAGTGTGGTAACCAATTTCTATCATCGTTTCTGGTTGCATATCCTGAACGATGCGAAAAATCATGCGTTCCACCGAATGTGGTTTTTGTTTATTTAGCCTCAATATGGATTGTTCCTTTTCTTTTTGGTGCACAGCCTCCAACGCTTCAAAGGCATAAAAGGTGCACTTGGTATTCAGCACCATGGTTACGAAACGAAAAAGATAGGGTGAATGAATACCTCCTCCGTTTGTCCTTTTTGCCCGGAGTAGGTGATTTGCTTTTGCCCGAGGTCTATGTGTGATGTGAATCAAGCGGTTATACAAAAGGTTACGGTGTTGGTTAGACATGCTCAAAGATAGTCGCTCAGCGTGGATTTTCAAAATCGGAGAACCGTGTTTTTTCATGAGCTACGCTGCACGGTTTTGCAGTTTTTATGGATATATTTGTGGCGCTTCGGAAACGTTGTTTTTTTAAACAGTTTGTAAATGAAAAGTGCAAGTAGAGGAAAAGGACTGATTCCAGATGAACTTTGGAAGGACTTTCAGTTTTCCGAAGCCTTTCGATTGTTGAGGCACCTACCCTTTCTGTTGACTTTTATTGGCCTTTTGGCAGTTTTATACGATTTTGGTTTTAACCAAACAGTATCCCAACAAAAACTACTGAATCAATATTATATTTTTTTAATGGCCGTGGAGTGCCTGTTTCTTACGTTGAGGTATTTCCTTTTTCATAGAAAGAAGGCTTTGAAAGTGGCCGTGTTTGATGTTTTCCAAAGTGTGCTTTTAGTTTTAACACTTCCTGTGCTGCTTAATCTTTGGAACTTTCCATTTTTTACGACTCAATTGTGGCTTTCCTTTGTTTTTTTAATGCTCTTCATTCGTGAATTGTCTGCGGAACGGATTGAATTCAAACGTCGGTATGTGAATCCGGCCCAGTTGTTCATGTTCAGTTTTTTTGCCGTGATTATGGTCGGAGCGTACGCTTTGATGTTCCCGAATGCCACCACGCATGGGATCTCCTTTATTGACGCCTTGTTTACATCTGCCAGTGCCGTTTGTGTGACCGGTTTGGCCGTGGTGGATACGGGCACCTATTTTACACCGATGGGGCAGACCACCATCATGATACTCATTCAACTGGGAGGTCTGGGCATTATGACGTTCACCAGTTATTTCAGCTATTTCTTTACTGGGCAGTCTTCGTACGAAAATCAGCTGTTGATACAGGAAATGACTAGTTCGGACAAGATTTCAGACGTGTTCAGTACATTGAAAAGGGTTATTTTGCTGACATTCGTTATCGAAACAATAGGTGCGTTATTCATTTTTTTCAGTTTGAATCCATCCTTGTTGCCTGGATTGGGTGATAGGGTCTTTTTTTCCATGTTCCATTCCGTTTCTGGATTTTGTAATGCAGGATTCTCTACGTTGACGAACAATTTTTACGAACTCGGTTACCGCTTCAACTATCCGCTTCATTTGACGGTAGCCTTTCTAATCATTATCGGAGGAATTGGCTTCCCGATCATGTTCAATTTCGCAAAGTATTTGAAACATGTGTTCAAACATCGGATTTTTAAAAAAAATCACATTCATTTACCCTGGGTCATCAATATCAATACGCGCATTGTTTTGGTAACTACCATGATTCTGTTGGTCGTTGGAACGGCATTGATTTTTTTATTTGAATACAACAATACGCTTGCTGAACATGGTTTGTTTGGAAAGGTCGTTACCGCTTTTTTCGGAGCAGTGACGCCTAGAACAGCGGGTTTCAGTTCGGTGGATTATACACAGATTCACATGAGTACGATCTTGTTGCTGTATGTGCTCATGTGGATCGGTGCTTCTCCCGCTTCCACCGGAGGTGGGATCAAGACCAGTACTTTTGCCATCAGCGTGATGAATGCCATCGCTTTGGCACGTGGGAAAGACCGAATAGAATGTTATGGTCGTGAGATCTCGGATTCCTCCATTCGACGAGCTCATTCCCAGATTTTTCTATCGCTGTTCGTGATTATGCTGTCGGTATTCCTGGTGACGTATTTTGATCCGGCACTGGACTTCAAAGCGATTGTGTTCGAATGCATTTCTGCGTTCGGAACGGTTGGATTGTCGCTGGGCATCACGGCCAAGCTTTCTGCTGCCAGCAAGCTGATCATCACCATCACCATGTTTATCGGAAGAATCAGCCTGCTCACCATTTTGGCGTCCTTTCTCAAGCAAGTGAAATTTCAGAAATATAGATACCCGTCGGAAGACATCACCATCAATTAAAATTGACGACCTATGAAGTACATCATCATTGGACTTGGACATTTCGGAGCATCCCTAGGTAATAAACTCACTGCGCTCGGACATGAAGTGATCGGTGTAGACCCGGAAATGAGTAAAGTCGATGCCAGCAAGGGTACGATGACCCATACTGTTTGCATGACACCCTCAGATCCGGATTCAGTCAGTAGCTTGCCTATCAAAGAGGCGGATGCCGTGATCGTTTGTATTGGCGTGAACGAAGGGGCAAACATCCTAGCTACGGCCATGATGCGGCAAATGAAAGCCAAGCACCTCATCGTGCGGGCCATTTCTCCGTTGCACCGGACCGTGCTGGAAGCCATGCAAGTAGATGAAATCGTCTATCTGGAAGAAGAAACAGCTCATCGTTGGGCTAAGAAATTGAATGTAACCGGCGTGATGGATGCGTATGAGCTTTCTGGTGATTTCAACATTGTGGAAGCAATGGTCCCAAAGCGTTGCATCGGCATGACTCTGGAAGAAACGGATTTACGTAATAAATACAATGTATCGGTGCTCACTACCATCAAAATGGTGGAACAAAAAAACATCATTGGCATTTCTAGAAAAGTCAAACAAGTACAAGAACTGGCTACTGCCAAGACGTTGCTGGAAGAAAGCGACATTTTGGTTGTATACGGTAGACTGAAAGACATTGAATCGTTCCTGAACAAGGAATGAACTTTATTACTAGAAAGCGGATACGTACTTTTTGAAAGAACGGCATTCGAAATTCAGTGTGCTATTTTTTTTTACCCAGATGCATAAAATGAGTATTTTTTTGCATAACTTGTACGGGAAATTATGGACGGGATACTATGAAATTCACTCCCGAAAAATACGCCCTGTCAGATGAACGTATGCGCCCGTTCATCGACCCTTCCGAAATTTGGGACTTCCTGAATCGAACGGATTCGTCTAAGGAAAAAGTTCGGGAAATCATCGCAAAATCTCTTTCAAAACAACGGCTGAACTTAGAGGAGGTGGCATGTCTGATCATTGCAGACAGTCCCGAGCTGATTGAGGAAATCAAAGAGGGAGCCAAGACGCTCAAGCGAACCATTTATGGAAACCGAATCGTACTGTTTGCCCCGTTATACATCGGCAATAAATGTTCGAACGACTGCACGTATTGTGGCTTCCGAACCACCAACACGGATGCCGTCCGGAAAACCCTTTCTCCAGAGGATATTGTCAGTGAAGTTGAATCCCTGGAAGAAACTGGGCAGAAGCGACTCATTCTGGTGTTTGGGGAACATGCGCAGTACGATCCACAGTTTATTGCCGACTCGGTAAGGACGGCATATCAGGTTAAAAAAGGCAACGGCGAAATTAGGCGGGTGAACATCAATGCCGCACCGCTGGATGTGGAGGGATTCAAAATCGTTAAAGCGTCAGGCATCGGGACGTATCAAGTTTTTCAGGAAACGTATCACCCGGAAGCCTATAAAACCTATCATCTTCGTGGAAAGAAAGCCGATTACGGATACAGGCTCACCGCTCTGGACAGGGCGCAAGAAGCTGGAATTGACGATGTTGGTATCGGTGTTCTGTTCGGTTTGTACGATTGGCGCTTCGAAGTGATGGCCTTGGTTCGACACACCAATCATCTGGAAGCCTGTTACAATGTGGGTCCGCACACCATTTCTTTTCCAAGAGTCAAGGATGCCTCCATGCTCGAATTGGGCTCCAAGTACTTCGTCAACGACGAGGATTTCAAGAAGTTGGTCGCCATTTTACGACTGGCGGTGCCCTATACCGGAATGATTTTGACGGCTCGTGAACCGGCAGCGCTTCGCAATGAAATGATTCAATACGGAGTGTCACAGATTGACGGGGGAACACGAATCGAACTAGGTGGTTATTCAGAAAAAAAGGATGCCGAAGAACATCTTAACCGAGGGCAGTTTCGCATCAACGACGGCAGGACATTGAACGAAATCATCGATGAATTGCTCGATCAGGATATGATACCGTCTTTTTGCACGGCTTGTTACCGACTGGGAAGGACCGGCGAACATTTTATGGAATTTTCAGTTCCTGGATTCATCAAACGTTATTGCACACCCAATGCCATTCTGACACTTGGAGAGTATCTCTTGGATTATGCACCCGAACAAACAGCGGAAAAGGGTTGGAAAGTCATTCAGACCAATATTGAAAACATAGAAGATAGGTCGATGAAAACGGCACTTTTTCAAAAATTGGAATTGCTAAAAGCAGGAAAACGGGATTTGTATTTCTAAAACCATTCTGGGGATGAAAGGACAGGATTTGAAACCGCACATCGGTATTTTTGGCCGCAGAAATGTAGGCAAAAGTATGTTTATCAATGCTCTGACAGGCTCCGATGTAGCCATTGTCTCTGAAATGGCCGGTACGACCACCGATCCGGTGCGCAAATCAATGGAAATTTTTGGAATCGGGCCCGTGATACTCATTGATACGGCAGGTATTGACGATATCGGGATGTTGGGCGAAAAGCGTACTGCCAAAACCTTGGAAGTCATCAAACAGATTGATTGCGCCCTTTTGCTATTTGCTGGGAATTCATTTGGAGCATTTGAGAAAGCTTTGGTTGATCGGTTCATCGAATGGAACATACCGTATTTGATCATACATAACAAATCCGATGAAGAACCGTTAAAATTACCCATTTCATCGCTTGAATTCAGTGCTTTGACAGGTGAGAATCTGGAAGGTGTGTTGGAGGCATTGAAGAAATCAATACCTGATACAGCATACCATCAACCGTCACTTCTTAAGGGCATCATCAAAAGCGGTGACATCATCATGCTCATCACACCCATCGATTCCGAAGCTCCAGATGGACGGATGATTCTTCCGCAAGTAATGGCTATCCGCGATGTGCTTGATCAAGATGCGGTGAACATCGTTGTCAAGGAAACCCAGGCTGCCGAATTCCTCCATTCCACCGGCATAAAACCGGCTTTGGTGCTCACCGATAGCCAAGCATTCGGGCTCGTTTCTAAAATTATTCCGATGGATGTGCCCCTTAGCAGTTTCAGTGTCGCGTTTGCTAGGATGCGCGGACCCTTCGAGGATTATTTGCGTGGTACACATCATATAGCTGAACTCAAGGACGGGGATAAGGTGCTGATGTTGGAATCCTGCACCCATCAGGTGAGCTGTGAAGACATTGGACGGCACAAGTTGCCCAAGTGGTTGACTGCGTATACCCAGAAGAAACTGGAATTCGAAGTGGTTGCTGGTTTGTCAGAAACCCAACATCCGATTAGTGACTATGCCATGATCATTCAGTGTGGCGGCTGCATGATTACCCGTAGGCAAGTGCTGAGCCGTTTATCCGATGCCATTAAAGCCGGTGTCCCGGTTTCCAATTATGGCATGACCATTGCTTATCTGAACGGTATTTTCGACAGAGCTGTTTCACCCTTTTTATCGTAAGTTATGGGTATTGAATCGGTAATGACCAGACCTTCGATCATTCGCCTTCTTTCGTTGGCAGATCGAGAAGAGCAGCAAGCTTTAATCAAAAGAGCGTACGCTGTTAAGGTTGATCTGCTTGGCAAAAAGGTAAATTTGAGAGGCTTGATTGAAATTTCAAATCAGTGCCGTAAGAATTGTCTGTATTGTGGTATTCGAAGCGGAAATACCCAAGTTAATCGCTATTCGATGTCGGATGAAGAAATTCTGCAGGTAGTCGCTTTTGCCAAGTCAAAGGGTTTGACCGGTGTGGTGCTTCAAGCCGGCGAACGGAACGATGATGAATTTGTGAATCGGATATTGACATTGATAACGAAGATCAAAAAAACCACGGATGAAGCGTTTCGCATCACACTTTCTGTTGGTGAGCAATCGGCGGAGACTTATCAACGATGGTTTGACGCAGGTGCGCAGCGCTATTTGTTGCGTATCGAATCTTCCAATGAAGCGCTTTATAACAGTATACACCCTAATGATGGTTTGCATTCGTTCGAAACACGATTGAGATGTCTCGATAGTATTCAGCAAACAGGTTTTCAAACAGGAACAGGTGTCATGATCGGATTGCCCAACCAAACGATTGAGAACTTGGCCGACGACCTTCTGTTCATTCAACAGAAAGGCATTGATATGGTTGGAATGGGACCTTATCTGGAGCATACGCAGACGCCAATGTTCGAACAGAAGGAATCTCGAATGCCTCTTTTGGAACGGTTTGAATTATCACTTCGAATGATCGCTGTCCTAAGGTTGTTGATGCCGACCATCAATATTGCATCAACTACTGCACTTCAATCTATTAACCCATTTGGTCGCGAACTTGGACTAAGGGCTGGAGCCAATGTGCTCATGCCAAACCTAACACCAATTAGCTATCGTAGAAGTTATCTGTTATACGAAAATAAGCCATGCTTGGAGCAAGATGCGGAATATACCTTAGAAAACCTATCGCTAAGTATGCACCATATAGGCGAAGAAGTAGTATTTCACGATTATGGTGACTCCAGGCATTATACAAATCGGCAATTAAAACTTTAATACACACAAAAAATGATTACCCAAGACGAAGTTTGCAATGTTCAAACAATGACCGACGTTGACAAGTACATCCTTCTTGAAAACGTGATTCATGATTACGAGGGCAAAGAGAGCAACCTGATTCAGATTTTGCACATGGCCCAAGCTATTTTCGGATACCTTCCACCAGAAGTTCAGCATTTTATTGCCGATCAAATGGGGGTTTCTGTATCTAAAGTGAACAGTGTCCTCACCTTTTATTCCTTTTTCTCCACCCAGCCCAAGGGGAAATATTCTGTTGCCGTTTGTCTGGGAACCGCTTGTTATGTGCGAGGGGGAAAAGAAGTACTGAACAAATTGAAAGACGTCATGGGCATCGATGTCGGTGATACAACCGAGGACAAGCTTTTTTCGCTCTCGGTGATGCGTTGCATAGGCTCCTGCGGACTTGCACCAGCGATGACCATCAACGGGAAGGTCTACAAACAAGTCAATCCCAGTAAGATTCAACGGATTTTAGGTATGCTCAAATAAACTGCATTCATATGAAAATCAAATCAATCACCGATCTAGAAGCGATCAGAAACGAATTCCAGGCGAAAGAAAAGGAATTCCCGTTTACCGCTCATATTTGTTACGGCGCAGGCTGCCTGTCCTCCGATTGCAAGGATTTCAAAGAGGCTTTCATGAAGGAGCTGGAGTCGGAAAACCTTCAAAACAAAGTCAAAATCAACCTAACCGGCTGTTTGGGTGCTTGTACGTTGGGTCCGACATTGGTCATCAATCCCGGTAACATTCTGTATTGCAACCTGAACCCTGCCAGTGCTGTGCAAATAGTCAAGGAACATATTCGAAAGGGGAAGATCGCCGATAAATTCTGCTATAAAGATCCTGAAACGGGCAAGGTCATACCCAATCTAGATAACATCCCGTTTTTTAGGCATCAGAAAAAAATCGTGCTGGAAAAATGTGGAATCATTGATTACTCCTCTGTTGATGAGTACATCGCTTACGAAGGGTATTTTGCAATAGCCAAAGCGTTAAGCACAATGTCACCCCCTGAAATCATCGATGAAATCACTAAATCTGGTTTGCGCGGACGTGGTGGCGGTGGCTTTCCGACGGGTTTGAAGTGGTCGATGGCCAGCAAGGCGCAGAGTGACCAGAAATACATCATCTGCAACGCGGACGAAGGCGACCCGGGTGCTTTTATGGATCGTAGCTTACTTGAAGGCGATGCCCATACGGTGATCGAAGGCTTGATGATTGGTGGCTATGCCATTGGCGCTTCCAAGGGTGTCGTCTATATCCGCGCCGAATACCCCATAGCTATTGAGCGTTTGACAATGGCCATCAAGCTTTGCCGCGAAGTTGGTCTATTGGGTTCAAACATCCTGGGCAGCGATTTTAGTTTTGACATTGAAATACGGATAGGGGCTGGTGCTTTTGTTTGTGGTGAAGAAACCGCTTTGATGGAGTCCGTAGAAGGCAGACGAGGCGAGCCCAGGCAGAAGCCTCCGTTCCCAGTTCAAAGTGGTTTGTTTGGAAAACCTACCGTCATTAATAATGTCGAAACCTTGGGCAATATTGCTCCGATTATTTTGAAAGGATCGGCCTGGTTTTCCTCGATTGGAACGGAGAAAAGCAAGGGAACAAAGGTCTTTGCCTTAGCCGGCGATATTGTTCAAAAAGGCTTGATCGAAGTGCCGATGGGTGTGACTTTGGGTGAAATCATCTATGAAATTGGAGGCGGAATTCCCCGCGGAAAGCTTTTTAAAATGGCTCAGACAGGCGGTCCTTCAGGCGGCTGCCTAACTCCTGCTCACCTCAATACGCCGATAGACTACGACTCTTTGGTGCAATTGGGTGCCATAATGGGCTCCGGTGGTCTGATTTGTGCCGATGAAGACACCTGCATGGTGGACATGGCACGCTTTTTCATGGATTTCGTACAAGAAGAATCGTGTGGGAAATGTGTACCCTGCCGCATCGGGACCAAGCGGATGTTGGAAATATTGGAACGGATTACTAGGGGCGAGGGCAGAGAAGGAGACATCGAATTGTTGCAAGAATTAGGCCGTTCCATCAAGGATTCTTCAATATGCGGCCTTGGACAAACCGCTCCAAATCCCGTTTTGAGCACCATCAACCATTTCAGGCATGAGTACGACGAACACATTCGACAGAACTATTGCCGGGCAGGTATTTGCAGTGAGATGTTTCTTTCGCCTTGTCAGAATGCTTGCCCAGCCGGGGTCAACGTACCGGGTTATGTGGCATTGATCGCAGCAGGCAGAGTGGCCGACGCTTACCACCTGATTCGTCAGGAAAATCCGTTTCCGTCGGTTTGTGGACGTGTTTGTACGCATCCCTGTGAAAGTAAATGTCGACGCGCGCAATTGGATGAACCCTTGGCCATCGCCGACTTGAAACGCTATGCAGCCGATTATGTACTCAATTCGGGCGAACCGTTCAAGAGTTACTCGTTTCAAAAGAATGGGAAATCCGTAGGCATCATCGGTGCAGGACCGTCTGGTTTGACTTGTGGCTATTATTTGTCCCGACTTGGCTATACAGTCGATGTTTACGAGGAAAAACCCGTTGCCGGCGGAATTCTGGCTTATGGGATTCCCGAATACCGTTTGCCCAAGGAAGAACTGAATAAGGAAATTAATTCCATTCTGCAGTCTGGCATCAATGTTTTCTACAACACGAAGGTTGGTACGGATATTACGTTCCCGGAATTAAAAGCCAAATACAATGCCGTTTACATTGCCACCGGGACACAGCTTTCTCATAAGATCGGTATTGAAGGCGAAGAAAAGCATGGTGTGTATCATGGACTTGACTTTCTAACCGATGTAAATATGGGCAAACCCGTAGAAGTGCATGGCACCGTAGTCGTGATCGGTGGCGGCAACACGGCCATCGATGCTGCCAGAACGGCCATTCGGTTGGGTGCCAAAAAGGTGCATATTCTCTATCGAAGAACCCGTGAAGAAATGCCTGCCGACAAACGTGAAATCCAGGATGCTCTGGATGAAGGCATTATTTTGCAAGAACTCGTGGCACCACTCCGTTTCGTCGGTTATGGCAAAGTGTCCAGAATCGAATGTGTTCGTATGATGCCGGGCAAATTCGGTAAAGACGGCCGTCGAGTTCCGGTGGAAGTACCCGATTCCAAATTTCTGATCGATATCGACATGGCCATTCCCGCAGTGAGCCAGTATTCCGATTTCCCGTTCATCTCCAAAGCGGATGTCGGGATTACGGATTGGGGAACATTCATCGTGGATCCAGAAACCCAGATGACCACCCAACCCGGAATTTTCGCCGGCGGAGACATCGCACGTGGATCGGATGTGGTTATTACAGCCATTGCCGACGGCAAGAAAGCCGCCAAATCAATAGACAAATTCCTCGGTGGAAAGGGCATTCTCAACATTGGTGATCCCATTGAAGTCCCAACCAGAGGGATCGACGAGGGAACAACAGTGGAACACGAACGCTTTCAGATGCGCTATCTTGATCCCGAATTACGAAAGGGGAATTTCGACGAAGTTCAGCAAGGTTTTCACAAGTTGAATGCCATTGCCGAAGCTATGAGATGTTTACAATGTGCCAAACGCAAATAACCTGCAGCCATGATCAAACTCATTATCAACAACAAGGAAGTTCAGGCCGAAGAAGGAACCACCATTTTCACGGCGGCTAAACAGAACAACATTCTGATTCCACATTTCTGTTATATGGAAAATGTCCATAAATCGGGCTCCTGCCGAATATGCGTGGTGGAAGTGGATGGCGTAAAAAACCTGATGGCGTCTTGTGTGACCGAAGTCAAGGAAGGAATGGTGATTCTCACTAATTCAGAACGCGTGCGCAATGTCCGCAAAGTCATTTACGAGCTCATGCTTTCCGACCATAATAAGGAATGTTTGAGTTGCTGGCGGAACCAGAATTGTGAATTGCAGGAACTGGGGAATACCATTCAGATCGACGAATATCGGTATGAAGGCGTTCGTTCCAAGGATTTCATCGATGATTCCAGCCCCTCCATCGTGCGGGACAATTCGAAATGCATCCTTTGCAGACGTTGTGTCACCATTTGCAACGAAGTGCAAGGCGTAGGGCTTTTGAACCCTCATCATCGAGGTTTTTCGACCTTTATTGGACCGTCCGAGGAAGAACTGCTTGGTGACTCCATCTGTGCCAACTGTGGCCAATGTGTGCTGGTATGCCCGGTCAGTGCTTTGAAAGAAAAGAATTCGACCGCTGATGTTTGGGAAGCGCTTTACGATAAATCAAAGACTGTCATTGTCCAAACCGCTCCAGCCGTTCGTGCTGCCTTGGGCGAATTGTTCGACTATGAACCCGGTACGCTGGTTACTGGGAAAATGGCTTCAGCCCTTCATGAAATTGGTTTTAATTACGTATTCGATACAAATTTCGCTGCTGACTTGACCATTATGGAAGAAGGTTCCGAATTCCTTCAGCGGGTTAAAGATGCCCTGATTCCATCGGATAAAACGGCTGTTTTACCTATGATTACAAGTTGTAGTCCCGGTTGGGTCAAGTATGTTGAGCACCAATATCCTGAACAGCTTTCAAACTTGTCCAGTTGTAAATCGCCACACATGATGTTGGGCGCCTTGGCCAAAACCTATTTTGCTGAGAAAATCGGGGTAAACCCCAAGGATATCTACGTGGTTTCCGTTATGCCCTGCACCGCTAAGAAATTTGAAATTCTGCGTCCCGAAATGTACCATGAAGGGCTGGCCAATGTGGATGCTGTCATCACCACCCGCGAGCTGGGACGAATGATCAAAGACGCTGGTATTGACTTTCTGAAATTGCCTGAAGGACAATTCGACAGTCCGCTCGGCCTTTCTTCCGGTGCCGCTGATATTTTTGGTACCACTGGTGGGGTCATGGAAGCGGCGCTTCGTACGGTCTATGAATTGGTGACCGGTAGGGAACTGCCATCCGTGCATCTGCACCTGCAACCTTTGATGGGGCTGGAACAGATCAAAACGGCGGAATTGTTGATTGAGAACGCGCTGCCGGATTATCGTTTTCTTGAAGGTGTGATTGTTCGGGTTGCTGTTACGAGTGGCTTAAGAGGTGCTTCGGAATTAATGGATCAAATTAAAAATGGAACCAGTCCCTACCATTTCATCGAGATAATGGGCTGTCCCGGTGGTTGCATCAGTGGAGGCGGACAGCCGCGGCCGGTGAACGATGCCGTTAGGATGGCGCGTCTAAATGCCATTTACAGGGAAGACGAAGGGAAGGCCATGCGAAAATCGCACGAGAATGAGGATATTAAAACGCTGTATAAGGAATTCTTGGGAGTCCCACTGGGGCATTTGTCGCATGAGTTGCTGCATACCGATTATACGGTTCGGAAAAAAAGCTGAAACCTCTTTTACCGTGCTGCCAAGATGAGGCTGCGTCATTGAAATGTAAACCCCAAAAGTTTTTTATCCAACTTTTGGGGCTTTTAACAATTATGAGAGAATCAACCAGAATGACACTCCATTCATGATGCGATCACTGATACTGGATATAAATGGGTTGAGGTTTAAGAACCATCAATTCAGCAGGTGTCAGCATCCGATTCGGTTTTTTCCGCAGGTCGTTCTTGTAAAACAGTTTGAAGCCTGTGAATTGAACCGGTTCTCTGGCGATGTAACTTTTATAAGTGCTGAATTTTAGAATGGGTTCCCCCCAACCGTCCATGTTCATGACGATTTGAACTTCCGGATGCAATTGGATGTTTTTATAGTTCTTGACCATGCCTTGGGTGAAGCGGTGTATGATCAAAACCTTTGGCGGCAAGTTGTTGTCACGAACTATTTTTGCCAGGTAATCCGAACAGAAATTAATCTCACTGGCGTCCATGCTGCCGATTTTACGTCCGGGAATGCTTTCGTCTTTCATATAGAATTCCGGGTCAATGCCCAAGTGAACCTGAGGCATTTTCAAGTACTTTTCCAATTTCGGAACTTCTTTATTGACCGAACTGTGTGCTACCTGCAGATCCAGAAATACGATGGCGTCGCCCATTTTGGCGATGGCCAGTGCCGAATCGATCTGTTGATCGGGCATCCGTTTGCAATAGGAACCGTCTGTCATCGGAGTGCCTTGCCCAACGGCTGCAATGTAATGGATGGCAGGCTGAACCGGGGTGGAAGGGTCTGCTTTTTCCCAAGCAGCGACTTCGGAGCGAAGCATCCGCCACAGTTCTTTGGGAGGATATTCGCCCAAAGCACCCATCTTTTTGGAATACAGGTTGCCATAATAGGCGACGATCCGTTTATAAGGTAGAATGGCGCCTTGAATAGGGTAAGGCTGCCCCTTGACCGGCCATCGACCGGTGGTGTCACCATTGGCTATGGCGAGAATCTTGTTTTTGTAGGCCGTCGTGTCCGTTGTTTCTGCAACCTTTGCTTTCTTTTCTTTTTTAGAACCCGATTCTGTTTTGTGGCCGCATCCGCTAAGAATGAAAAGAGACGCAAGCGCTAGGGGGAGGAAATGTTTGTAGTTCAAAATTTGCAGGTATTAGTAGGTGAATCAATTTGTTTTGAAGGTCCGGCGCATGGATTTGAGCATGCCTTCAGCAGACCAATCGGGGACAATCATGCGGCGAACCGTTTGCAATGGTACCAGTGAGTCGCGTTTGGAGGCCAGAATGAACGAAATCTTGAAGTACTTGCTGAGGCCTTTTGCTCCATCGTGGTTGAAGACGCCGTTCGGGTAGGCAAAGTACTCAACCGGCATGCCCACGATCTTCTCCAACTTCGCTATCGGGGCGGCAATCTGTTTCTGCCAGTCGGTCGAATCCTTAAATTTGGAAACCATGGTGTGATCCCAGGTATGCAGACCGATCGTGTGCCCCGCTTTGGCCAATGCAGCAATCTGCTCGGTAGTCATGTAATTTTTCTTGTTGTAGGTGATGGTCATGATGAAAAACACCCCCTTGAATCCGTATTTTTCCATCACAGGAGCGGCAATGGCTGAATGCTCTGATCTGGAATCGTCGAAGGTAATTAGAACTGGCTTTTCGGGCAGGGCTTTGTCGTAAACCAAATAATCGTACAATTCTGCCGGTGAAATGGTATGATATCCACTGTCTGCCAGTATTTTGATATGGGCCGAAAAGGTGGCGGGGCTCACGGTGTAGTCGCCTTTATTGCCTTCTGAAATGCGGTGATAACAAAGTACAGGCACTTCCTGTTTGGCGTAAATCTGTGCAGCCGTATTTCCGGTTTGATGGGTTTCAGCCTTTTTTGCCGCTTTGGAGTGCTTATCGGTGCGGTTGCAACTGGTCATACTCAACCCTGCAAGCAACACTAGAAAATAGATTTTATTCATTTCAACGATTCATATATAACTTCTTGAATATCTGTGCGTATGCCCATTCGTGCCAATTTGTTGACTCCGTCGTTTGGATAGGTGCGGTTGCTTAAGAACACGTAAACCAACTTATTGACCGGATCCACCCAGCAGCACGTTCCCGTATATCCCGTATGGCCGTAAACTTCCGTCGGGGCTGAATCGCAACAGGGGCTGTGCCCAGGTTTCCCCGGAATCGGCTTGTCAAAACCCAAACCCCGTCTTCCACTGGCTGAATTGGTCGTCGTAAAGATTCTGCACGTTTCTGCACGAAGGTAACGTTTTCCATCCATTTCACCGTCATTTAGCAGCATTTGATACACCATGGCCACATCCCTCGCCGAAGCAAATAAGCCTGCATTTCCCGAGACACCACCTAAAAAACCAGCATCCGGGTCGTGTACATAACCTTGTATCACCACGTTACGTAGGAAATCTCTTTTAAGCGTGGGTGCAATCGCCTCTTTCGAATGGGTTTGCAATGGATGATACGTCATGTTTATAAGCCCCATCGGTTTGTAAAAAACGCTGTCCAGGTAAAGATCCAGCGGCATTCCACTTATACGTTCTGCAATTTCCTTCAATAAAATGAAATTGATGCAACTGTATAGGTACGTTTTTCGTCGCAGTGGTGTTCGGGCAATCAATGCCATCGCTGAATCATGGAAGGTGCCTAGGATGTACAAACTGTCCGAAATCTGCGATGAAAAGGGACCAGTTGGAAGGTTGGAAACCCAACCTTGTTTGTATTGGTAGGTGGTGCTGTTCATGCGGACCAGTTTAGTGCTGTCTTGAGCCGAATCGGAAGTTGGTTTTCGTTCAATCGCCAATCGGTAACAATCCAACGATGCCGGGAAACCGGATTCATGAAACAGCAGATCGGTAATGGTGATGTTTTCCTTATCGGTACTTCTTAGAAAGGGAAGAAATCTGGAAGCCGTGTCGCTCAATTGGATTTTCCCCTCGTCGTAAAGTTTCATAAGGGCAAGCAAGGTGCCAGTCGTTTTGGAAAGTGAGGCGAGATCATACAACGTATTAGGTGTCACCAGTTGCAGAGACTCATACGTCTGGCTTCCAAAGCATCTGTCATACACGGGTTTGCCGTCCTTCATGATGAAAACCTGACAACCCGGAAATGCTCGGGCTTTGATTCCGGCAGAAACTATTTTTTCAATTCGTTGGAGTGTTGAAGCATGCATGCCTACTTCTTCGGGGAAACAAAGTGTATGGGTCTTGGTTGGTAGGAGGTCCGTTGTTATAAGCGCAAATAAACGATTCCCTGCCAACCCCAGTAAGATTATGGGCAACAATAGGACGAAGAATGTGGTTTTTCTCATTCCGCAAAGTTACTGAATAATCCCTGACACGTCGTTCGAATTGTTGTTCCTATTTTTAGGACCATGTGTTTTGCGATGCCTTGTGGCTTGTTTTTTTAGTCCGTAGATTTTGTTTGCTTTGTCATGAAAACTGGAAATAGTTTGCTCGAAAGCGAAGGGTTAAGATGGAAGAAAGATGGGTTAAGATGGAAATAAGATAGAATCATTTGTTTTTAACGTTGGTATAAAATTGAATAATCAATCGTTAATCACTATATTTAACGACTTAAAAAACAACGGAATTAAGATAGAACTCCATGTTCTTAAGATAATAAACAGAGGTGAAGAATTGGAATTTTTTGCTTAATTCGAAAAAGGAATAAAAATATAGCTATCAGACTATCAAGATGATACTGCTTAATTTATAAACGGACAATGATAAAAAACTGGATACAAAAAGCGATTGAATTATTAGACCATAGCCTGAATCCTGTACCACAGGAATTGAATGAGTTGGATTGGAAAGAAAACTTGTCGCCGGATACAAAGAAACTGGGCAGGCATATTTCAGCTTTCGCAAATCAACCCGGTGGAGGGTTTCTCGTTTTTGGTATTGAAGATAAGACCGCAAACCTAAAAGGGATTACCCAAAATTCTGCAGAAAGTATCGTACAAAAACTCAGTAGTCTTTGTCGAGATGTGGTCACCCCTCTTGTGACGATGGATCATGCCATTGAATATTACCAAGGGGTACCGCTCTTGTATATCCATATTAAAGAAAGCGCGGTTAAACCCGTGCATTCAAATCCCGGAACGTTAGAAGATGCTTATATTCGTAGTGGAGGAACAACCCGTAAAGCTTCTCGGCAAGAAATTGGAAATTTGATGCTTAATAGTAAGACTCCCCAGTTTGAAGAATTGCATGCGTCAAAACTCAAATCGGCTTCGGATGTGATGGATGCATTGGATTATCGAAGCGTTTTCAAGCTACTCGATAAACCTGTTCCTCAAGAGCAGGCGGAAATCCTGAAATGGATGGAGCAGGAGAAGATGATTCAAGCGGTGGATGGCGCGGGCTACTACATTACAAATTTTGGAGTGTTGGCAGCTGCCCACAATCTGAAAGATTTTGACAGTTTGGCTCGAAAAAATATTCGACTGATAAAATACAAAGGCAAGAACAAAGCTGAAACTGAAAAGGAGTACCCCATTTCAAAAGGATATGCTATTGGCTTCGAGGGGCTTATTGATTTTGTAAAAGTGCTGTTGCCAAGCAGCGAAAGTATTAAAAACGCTTTGCGGAAAGAAGCGGTTATTTATCCGGAGATAGCGTTGCGCGAAATAATTGCCAACACCTTGATTCATCAAGATTTTACGGTTAGAGGCTCCGGACCTATGATTGAGATATTTGATGATCGCATTGAAATCTCAAATCCTGGTAAATTGTTGCCTTCAAAGAAGATTGATCGGCTCATCCGTACGACACCCGAATCAAGAAACGAAATACTCGCATCTGCATTTCGTCGCTATAATATATGTGAAGAACGTGGTTCTGGTTTTGAGAAAGCAGTAACTGCGATTGAATTTTATGGGTTGCCTCCACTGCGATTTGAAGAGTTGGAGAATTCGTTCCGAGTAACCTTATATAGCCCAAAGACATTTGCCGCTTTATCACCAGTCGAAAGAGTTGATGCGTGTTACCAACATAGCATTTTAAAATACTACATGGGTAGTGGAATGACCAACACTAGTTTGCGTGAACGGTTTAAAATGCATGAAAAACAAAGACCTCAGGTTTCGCTGGTCATTAAAGAAGCGCTGTCAAAAGGAAAAATCAAACCCAAAGACCCAAATAATGGCTCTACAAAATTCGCTGAATACATACCAGCCTGGGGTTGACCTTTTCCTTAATTCGAAAAAAGAATTCAAGTGTATCTACCTGAATAACAAACTCTTTTTGCCAGGGTTTCTATTGATTCTTTAAAACCTTATCCGCAGCCAGCTTGCCTGTCAGAATGGAGATGGGCAGACCCGATGGGCTGTACGACCATTGACCGGCTTGATAAATGGATGGCATTGGTGTGTCCACCGATTTGTTCACTTTTAATGTTTTTGTAACGGCTGGCATGAATGGGTTGGTGAATGCCCATCCGGTAATGCCTCCTTCGGTATTTCCGGTGAGTTTTTCAATGGTGAGTGGCGAAGATGAAAATTGGCCGGAAACCTTTTTTTTGAGGCCGGGGAAAATGCTTTCATCTAAAATCTCGATGGAAATTTGTTCCATGTGGGCTTTCATTTCTTCCGTCCAACCGAAATCATCGATTTTTTTGGCCAACCCGTAATCGAACAGCAGACTGACTACGACTCCAACTTTCCCATCGGGAGCCAGGTCCGCATCGCGCAGCACGGGAATCGCGATTTCAAACGTGTTCAGTTTGAAATAATCGCTAATGTACGCCTTCACCTTGCTTTTCAATACCGCATTATCGGACTCAATGGTTTGTAGGTTCATGAATTGATCAATTTCATCCTTGTTCACCACAGACAAACCTCTTTTGTCGGGGGTATAAAAGAAATGGCCGGTACAGATTTTAGAAAAGTAGTCTTTTTGTTCATCGACCGTGAGATAGACCGTATAGACAGAGTCTCCACCTCTCAGATCTTTCATAGAAGACTGCTTTTGACGAATTTTTTGAGCCAGATTTCGGTCAATTAAATCCTCATCGGGGATGACGTTGTAGAGTTGTTTCAAATCGCCCGTCCAGATTAAATCGCAATATTCCGTACGGTTGCCTTCGGAGTCCTCCACATACTTTAATTCAGGCTGAAGGCGCTCAATTTTCACGGAGGTTTTGATGATGCCACCATGCTCAACGATGTATTCGGTCAACTTCTCGATCAAGGTTGCTGTACCGCCTTTGGGATAATGATAGTCCAGATACAGGCTGAAATAACTCAGGGCAAACGAAGTCGGGGTTTTTTGAAAGAAATGTTGAGCAATGATGTCGATCAGTGCTTGATTTTTGGTAAAACGCCTGAGGTAGTCTTCCACAGGCTCAATAAGCGTGTCAATTTTCCGGACGGTCATCAAGAATTTGAACAGCCAAGGAAAGATGACCTGAATAAAGTATTTCTGGTCTTTCTTAATATCCAGGAAGGCGGGGTTGTCAATGCCGTAGAGTACGTCCATGTAACCCATTATTTTCTTGATTTCCTTGACGATGGCGGTCACTTCATCTTTATTTTCAGGAAAATGTTTTTTTAGAAAATCCTCATAATCGGCTAAGCTGGTTTTGTCCTTCAATTTGATGACTTGGTCTGCAATCCCGATGGAAACGTTGCTTTTCTGAAAATCAATTTCGATGCCCAATTGTTTGAGCATGGGAAATACAATGCCGGAATTCTCAATGGAACGCAACCCTCCGTCAAAATAGACCCCGTTGCGCTCAAAGGTTTGCACCAGGCCTCCCATCTTGTATTGCCGCTCAAAAAGGACCACCGATCGGCCGGCTTTAGCCAGAAATGCCGCCGAAGTCAAGCCGGCAATTCCGCCTCCAACCACTACTGCATCATACTTCATATATGTTCTCGTTTTTAAGTTTTGTCAATTCAATGCTTTTCTGAAACACCTGCAAGCCAATTTCCCGATTTCTGGCGTGTGTAGCCGGAATCTCTTCGTTGGTCAGGTTGTAGAATTTGCCGCTTACACCTTCCATTTCGGGCGATGAGGCCAGGTAATAAAGGGCTTCACCAGAAAGGACCGGACTTTTAAGTCCAGGCTGAATAAGGTATCGGGAGAAAAGATTGTATAGGATTCCATTGTTGGTTCCGATGTTTGATTTTACGGCTCCCGGGTGCATGGCGTTGATGGTTACACCCTTGCCCTGCAGCAGGTCATGGAGTTCCCAAACGGTCATGAGTTGGGCTGTTTTGGAAGCGCCATAACCCAAATAGCCGTTGTATCGACGTTTCTCCCAAGTAAGGTCGTCCAATTTGAGTCCGTTGAATCGGTGCCCTTCGGAGTTTACTTGAATGATGCGGGAAGGGGCGCTTTCAACCATGCGTTTCAACAATAGACTGGTAATGAGAAAGGAGGCCAGATGGTTCACCGCAAAGGCGGCCTCGTTGCCGTCCACGGTGAGTTGCCTGGTGGTTGTATGAATCCCTGCATTATTGATCAATACATCAATCCTTGGGTACTTTTTAAGAATTTCCAGGGTGGCGTTTCGCACTTGACCCAAATCGGCAAAATCAGCAACATAATAGTCTGGTTGGTATTCGGAAATGGCACGTATTTCTGCGCAAAGTGATTCCGCTTTTTCTTTATTTCGAACCATCATGACAATTTTCGCCCCGGCTTTTGCCAACCGTATGGCTGCCTGATGTCCTATGCCGGAGGTTGTTCCGGTGATGACACAGATTATTCCGTCCATGGACGTGGTGGAAACTTTTTGTGGCAATCCACCTACTCTTAAAAAATCTAATTCCTCGGGTATCTTAAATTTCATACGCTTCATCCGAATTTTTTTAGCAGAAACCGACGGTACATTTTATTGAAATGGGGAATGTTGTTGAACATGTCTCCCCAAAGGTCGTAATAGTCGCGTTGCTCAAGGATGAACCCATCATCGCTGATGGTTAGCTTGGTTGAACCGTAAATCGGAGTACTGGGGTACTTTTTGAACATCATCGTCATGATCCAATCGAAAAGGATGATGTTTTCGTTTTGGGCAATGGAAACAATTTCCATGTTCAGCTGCTCGGTTCGTTTAGTCAGCCGGTTGCACATGGCGGTAAAGTTTTCAATTCCATCAATCCGCTGGATGGTATCCTGAAACACAATGTCGTTGTGGTAGTATTTAAAAATATGCGACCAATCCGGTTTACCTTCCGTGTTATATGTTTTTGACCACAAATCCTTGATGGTTTCCACATTTAATATGTTTCTATCAGACATTGCCTTCCTTTTTTTTCGCAAGATACTTTTTTTGAATTGTTTCTACAAAATCAATTTCAACTTATCGAACGATTCTTTCTGCCTTTCTATGGAAAACCATCCATTCAAAGGCTTCTATTCCCCAAAAATAAAGGCCTGCACGTTAATTAATAGATGTGGTCTATATGATGATAGTTTTAATAGACGCAAAATAGACTGCTCCAAGTAGTACGAAATTTCGGAATGTACCCTACTTTTACACATCGTATTCATTTACCGTGCTTTATACAATCATTCAGACCACTTTTAACAGATCACAAAGAAAATACATGAACTTTGATATTGGAATTATTGGCGGTGGGCCAGCAGGTTACAACGCAGCGGAAAAAGCAGCAGAAAACGGATTGAAGACCATTTTGTTTGAGAAGAATGCCGTTGGAGGTGTCTGTCTCAATGAAGGTTGCATTCCGACTAAAACGCTTTTGTATTCCGCTAAAATGCTGGACAATGCGAAAACAGCAGCCAAATACGGCATAAAAATCGAAGCGGTTCCCACCTTCGATCTTGAAAAAATAATCAACCGAAAGGATAAAGTTGTCAAGCAAATGACCGCTGGGGTCAAAATGAAGCTGGATAAAGCTGGGGTTACCACGATTCAAGGGGAAGCCACGATATCGGGTTCAGAAGAAGGGAAAATACGCATACAATGCGGAGGAGAAGTGTATGAAACGACCTATGTGCTGTTATGCACGGGTTCAGAAACAGTGATACCTCCCATTAAAGGCTTGTCGGAAATTGATTATTGGACTTCCAAGGAAGCGTTGGAGACGAAAACTTTACCCAACTCGCTTGCCATTATTGGTGGCGGGGTCATTGGCATGGAGTTTGCCTCGTTTTTCAACAGTATGGGTGTCAAGGTGAGCGTCATTGAGATGATGCCTGAGATATTGGGCGCCATGGACAAGGAGACTTCCAAAATGCTGCGCACGATGTACGCCAAAAAAGGCATTGAGTTTCATCTGGAAGCCAAAGTCACCGAAGTCAGTGCCTCGCAGGTCATCGTCGAAAAAAACGGAAAACCTTCTGCCATCGAGGCCGAAAAAATACTGCTCAGTGTCGGTCGAAGGGCCATTACCGCTGGCTTGGGTTTGGAAACCCTGAATATTGAAATGGATCGGAGTGCCGTCAAAGTGAACGAATTCATGCAAACATCGCATCCTCAGGTGTATGCCAGCGGAGACATCACCGGTTTTTCCATGTTGGCGCATACGGCCTACCGGGAAGGCGAAGTGGCCATCAATCACCTTTCGGGCATCGAGGATGTCATGTCCTATCGAGCCATACCCGGAGTGGTTTACACCAATCCAGAAATTGCAGGAATCGGGGAAACCGAAGAAGCGCTGCTTCCAAAAGGCATTCCGTATCGGGTTCTGAAATTACCCATGGCCTATTCCGGAAGGTTTGTAGCTGAAAACGAGCAGGGTAGTGGGCTTTGCAAGCTTATTATTGACCTGGAAGACCACATCATCGGATGTCATATTCTGGGCAACCCGGCTTCCGAAATCATCGTCGTCGCCGGGGTGGCCATTGAAAAAGGTTTTACCGTGGAGGAATTCCAAAAGATCGTTTTCCCGCATCCGACAGTGGCTGAAATCATTCGCGAAAGTTTATTCGCCTGAAGCCATGATTTGCATCGATAATACCCATACGGACGCCTACTTCAACTTGGCCGCAGAAGAATACCTGCTGAAGCATTTCTCCAACGACGTTTTTATGTTGTGGCAAAATGATTCGGCGGTGATTATTGGCAAGCATCAAGACATTCAGGCAGAAGTCAATTTGGATTTCGCCCGTGCGAATCGCATTAAAGTTGCTCGCAGGTATTCTGGTGGCGGTGCTGTGTATCACGATGCGGGCAATCTGAACCTGACGTTCATTGAATCCAGCAGCCGGCCCGACTTTGGAAAATATACCGATCAAATAGTGGAGATTCTCTCCTCCATCGGCATTCAGGCAAAGGCGGACGAACGCCAATCCATCTACATTGATGGGCTCAAGATTTCGGGCAGTGCCCAATTCATTCGCAAAAATAAGGTCCTGTTTCACGCTTCCTTGCTCTTTTCGACCGATCTGAGCAATTTGTCCGGCATACTTAGTAGTTCTTATACTGCGCCCGAAAATGGACTTCAGCAGAAGCGCTTTGTGAAATCTGTGAAAAGTCCGGTGACCAACATCAGCGACCATTTGCAAAACCCATTGCAACTATCCGATTTCAAGCGGATTATACTGAACAGTCTGCTTAAAGAGCATGTAGGAAACAGCATGTACACCTTTAGCAAGGACGATGTTGCAGCGATTACCAAATTGAAAAATGAAAAATATTCCACGACCAACTGGAATTACAATGCTTAAAAACAAAAGAAGATGTCAACATTTGAGATAAAAATGCCAAAGCTTGGTGAAAGCATCACGGAGGGAACCATTATTACTTGGTCCGTCAAAGTCGGTGATGCCATTCAGGAAGACGATATCCTGTTTGAAGTGACTACCGCCAAAGTGAATGCGGAAGTTCCCTCGCCAGTAGAGGGCATTATCGTAGAGATTTTGTACAACGAAGGGTATACCGTGGAGGTAGGAACTGTTGTGGCGCGGGTGAAACTGGTCAGTGAAGAGGAGGTAGATGAAGTTGCCGCTCCTGAAGCAACCGCTCTAGAATCAACCGATTCTGAAGCTGCCGGTCCTGAAGCTACCAAAATAGAATCTGCCAAAACCGAATCGAGCAAAACGGTCTCTGCCAAAATCGAACCGAACAAAACGGAAGCGGCTCCTGTTGTTCCAGCTGCTAAGGAGGAAGCCAAATGGTATTCTCCCGCCGTACTGCACACAGCCAAAGAAGCAGGTATTGCCCCTGCTGAATTGGACAAACTGGCCGGAACCGGCTATTTGGGACGCTTGAGCAAAAAAGATGTCGTCAACTTTATAGAACAGAAGAAAAACGGTTCATCGACAGCTGCCGCACCGCAAAAACGATTGTTGCCCGTGCCGCCGTCGCTTACCGCTGCAGGGCCCGCTGCCGCTCCAGCTTCCCCCGTTGCAAAGAGCTTCTCCGGTGAGGCCGATTTCGTCGAAATGGACCCCGTGGCACGCATCATTGCCGAGCGCATGGTTCAGTCGAAAAAGATTTCAGCCCATGTGACCACCGTTGTGGAAGTGGATGTGACCAAACTGGTCAACTGGCGCAAACGCGAAAAAGAGGCATTCCAAAAGCAGGAAGGCATCAGCCTGACCTATATGCCAGCCATCGTCGAAGCGACGACCAAAGCGTTGAAGGACTTCCCAAAAGTGAACGCTTCGGTGGAAGGCACTCGCTTTGTGCTCAAGAAACACATCAATATGGGTATTGCCGTTTCGTTGGACGATGGAAATCTCATCGTACCCGTCATTCACGACGCCGACAAACTCAGCCTGAGCGGGGTGGCGCATTCCATCGATGCGTTGGCCATCAAAGCCCGTTCCAACAAACTGAAACTCGAAGAAATTGAAGGCGGAACCTTTACCATCACCAACTTCGGGACGTTCAGGAACCTTATCGGGACGCCCATCATCAATCAACCCGAGGTAGCTATTCTTGGTGTGGGTTACATTGAAAAGAAACCCGCTGTGATTGAAACACCCGAAGGCGACGTCATTGCCATCCGGCATAAGATGTACCTGTCGCTCACTTACGACCACCGCATCATCAATGGTGCCATGGGTGGCGCTTTTGTAAAACGCATTGCCGATTATCTGGAGAACTGGAGGGCCTAAACTTTAAAACACCAATCCGAATGAAAAAATTCGATATACTTAAAACCGACAAAGCCATTCTAAAGGAATGGTATCATTTGATGACCCTTGGTCGTGCCATCGACGAAAAAGCGCCAAGCTATCAGCTTCAGTCCCTTGGCTGGTCGTATCATGCACCCTACGCAGGACATGACGGCATTCAATTGGCCATCGGTCAGGTCTTTACCAAGGGCGAGGACTTCCTTTTCCCGTATTACAGGGATATGCTCACCGTGCTTTCGGCAGGGATGACAGCGGAAGAAATCATCCTGAACGGCATTTCCAAAGCCACCGATCCAGGTAGTGGTGGACGCCACATGTCCAATCACTTTTCCAAACCGGAATGGCACATTGAAAATATTTCCTCGGCCACTGGAAACCACGATTTACATGCCGTGGGGGTAGCCCGCGCCATTTCGTATTACGGTAGCAAAGGGGTGGCCATTACCTCACACGGCGAGGCCTCCACTTCGGAAGGGTATGTTTATGAGGCGATTAACGGAGCAAGCAAGGAGAAGCTTCCCGTCATTTTCGTATTGCAGGACAACGGTTATGGCATCTCCGTTCCCAAACGGGATCAAACGGCCAACCGAAAAGCTTCCGACAATTTCTCGGGTTTTATGAATCTCAAAATCATCCATTGCAATGGCAAAGATGTCTTCGATTCGATGAACGCCATGACGGAAGCCCGCGAACATGCCGTCAGCACGGGTTGCCCAGTTATTGTGCATGCCAATTGTGTTCGAATCGGTTCGCATTCCAATTCGGACAAACATACCTTATATAGGGATGAGGCTGAGCTTTCATACGTCAAAGCGGCGGACCCATTGTTTAAATTCAGGCGCATGTTGTTGCGTTACAACCGTTTTACAGAGGAAGAGCTTCAACAAATCGAAGCGGAGTCAAAAAAAGAACTGAGCCTTGCCAACCGGAAAGCCATGGCTGCTCCCGACCCCGATCCGGCCAGCATTTTCGATTTTGTGATGCCAGAACCGTATCAACCGTTGAAATATGTGGACGGAACGCACCACGATGAAGGGGAAAAGAAAAACCTCGTGACGGCGCTTAATGAAACGTTGAAAGCGGAGTTTCGAAACAATCCGGACACCTTCCTTTGGGGACAAGATGTGGCCAACAAAGAAAAGGGCGGGGTCTTTAATGTTACCAAAGGGCTTCAATTGGAGTTTGGCAACAAGCGGGTATTTAATGCGCCAATTGCCGAAGACTACATTGTGGGAACCGCCAATGGCATGAGCCGCTATGATAAAAAAATACGCATTGTGATTGAAGGTGCTGAGTTTGCCGATTATTTTTGGCCTGGCATCGAGCAATTTGTGGAATGTACCCACGATTATTGGCGCAGCAATGGGCAATTCGTACCGAACGTTACCGTGCGTCTCGCTTCCGGAGGTTACATTGGTGGTGGGCTCTACCATTCCCAAAACTTGGAAGGAGCGCTTTCGACGCTGCCCGGAGTTCGCATCGTGTATCCTTCTTTTGCGGACGATGCCGCCGGCTTGTTGCGTACCAGCATGCGTTCCAAAGGCTTCACCATGTTTATGGAACCCAAAGCGCTCTACAATGCAACAGAAGCGGCCACCCCGATACCCGACGACTTTGAAGTTCCTTTCGGGAAAGCCCGCATTCGTCGGGAAGGCGATGAATTAAGCATCATCACGTACGGCAATACCACCCATTTATGTTTAAAAGCGGCCGAACGTCTCCAAAAGGAATTGAATAGGAGTGTCGAAGTCATCGACCTGCGTTCACTGATTCCACTCGACAAGGAAACTATTTTTGAATCGGTAAAAAAGACCAGTAAAGTGCTTATTGTGCACGAAGACAAAGTCTTTTCCGGCTTTGGTGCCGAATTGGCCGCGATGATTGGAACGGACATGTTTCAATATTTGGATGCGCCCATTCAGCGGGTCGGTTCACCATTCACACCGGTCGGCTTTCATACCAATCTCGAAAAAGCGATTCTACCGAGCGAAGAACGCATTTATAAAGCAGCACTTGAATTATTAACATACTGAAAATGAAAAAAATAGGATTATTCTGCGGCACAAGTACGCACAAAACAGTGGCAGTGGCCAAAAAAATTCAAGCAGCCTTCGGTGAGGATGTAGTTGAAATCGTTTCCATCGAGGAAGCATGGCAAAAAGAGTTCGAGTCGTACGACTTCCTGATTGCAGGTGCAGCCACTTGGTTTGACGGGGAATTGCCAACCTATTGGGACGAAATCATACCCGAATTGCTCACGCTGAACCTGAAAGACAAGAAAGTGGCCATTTTTGGCTTGGGTGATCAGGTGAAATACCCAGACAATTTTGTGGATGGTATCGGTCTATTGGCAGAAGCGTTCATCGCAACAGGAGCGACGATAGTCGGATTGACTTCCTCGGAGGGTTACCAATTTAACAAATCACAGGCACTGATTGGAGGTCACTTCGCAGGTTTGGCCTTGGATATTGAGAATCAACGGGATAAAACAGATCAGCGTATTCATGATTGGGTAGAAGGCCTTAAAAATGAATTTAAATTAAACAAATAGTACAAAAATTCAATTGACCGTATTGGAATATCATCGAAACCACCTATTTTTGGTGCATAACCTTGATAACCATGAACAATACCGTCGATCGTTTTTTCGAACCCCTCGTTGAACAATTAGGGAAGTTCCTATTTTGGGACCCATTTGCAGCACTTGGTATAAACCTTGGAGCGAAAGTTCCCATTATAGTCGTTTGGCTGATAGCCGGAGGACTTTTTTTCACGCTTTATCTTAAGTTTATCAACATTAGGGGGCTGAAGCATGGCGCCAAATTGGCACTTGGTTTGGATAAAAGGTCTGCCGGTGGAGGTCAAACTTCACATTTCCAAGCGGTTTCTCAAGCGCTGTCCTCGACAGTCGGTATGGGTAACATTGCTGGAGTGGCGGTTGCCATTTCAATGGGAGGACCGGGTGCTACGTTCTGGATGATTGTCGCTGGTTTCTTGGGGATGTCATCCAAATTTGCAGAATGCACCATGGGTGTCAAATACCGGACAGTAGATGCTGCAGGAAATATTTCCGGTGGTCCGATGTACTACCTGAGGGATGGTCTAAAGGAACTCGGATGGCCCCGTTTGGGTAAATTTCTTGCTTATCTGTTTGCCATATTCATTTCTTTCGCTGCTTTTGGTATTGGCAACATGTTTCAATCCAATCAGGTACACTCTCAGCTTTCCATCATGTTTCCCGCCGTTGCTCCGTATGGCTTGTGGGTGGGTGTGGCGTTAGCCATTCTGACAGGTGTGGTTATTCTTGGTGGCATCAAAAGCATTGCCAGGGTCTGCGATAAACTGTTTCCCTCCATGGCCATTCTATACATTGGGATGTGCCTGTTGATTATTTTCTCCAATATCTCTCAAATTGGGAATGCTTTCCAAGTTATATGGGACGGAGCTTTTACCCCAGACGCAGCCAAGGGTGGCATCGTCGGTGTTTTGATTATGGGCTTCCGTCGTGCGGTTTTCTCCAACGAAGCAGGCATTGGTTCGGCTGCCATTGCGCATTCGACTGTTAAGACGACCAAGCCGGTCACTGAGGGCTATGTTGCCTTGTTGGAACCGTTTATCGATACGGTCGTCATTTGTACCATGACGGCCCTGACGTTGATCTTCTCAGGTGTTTACACGAATCCCAATCATCTGGAAGGTGCTCAGCTTACCTCTGCCGCTTTCTCAACTTTTGCACCTTGGGCACCTTACGTGCTGTTGCTCTGTATGTTCCTTTTTGTCTATTCGACGCTGATCGGTTGGTCCTATTACGGCGTGAAGGGTTTTGATTTTCTCTTCGGAGGTCTTACGGAACGGCTCACCGGCAAACGCATTTATGCTGAAAAATTCTATCAGGTCCTCTTTTTATTTTTCATTATTGTCGGAACCACGACGAGTCTTACTGCCATCATTGATTTCTCCGATATGTTGGTGCTGTCCATGGCAGTGCCCAACTTGATTGGTTTATACATGATGGCCAAAGTTTTGAAGAAGGAAGTGAAAGCGTATCAGGTTTCATTGAAAAAGGGCTCTTAATTTTTTTGTTTAACCAATCCAAATCCAATCCAAATGTTGCAAATAGGAAATAAAGCCCCTTCCTTTGAAGGTGTCAATCAACAGGGTGAAACCATATCCCTTTCCGATTTTAAGGGAAAGAAAGTGATCCTCTATTTCTATCCCAAAGACAATACCCCAGGTTGCACCGCAGAAGCCTGCAGTTTGAACGATAAAAGCGATTTTTTCCTTCAAAAAGGCATCGTAGTGATTGGGGTTAGTGCCGACTCCGTTCAATCTCATGTGAAATTTGCCGACAAATACGGGCTTTCTTTCAACCTGGTTGCCGATACTGAAAAGGAAATCCTTCAAGCCTACGAAGTTTGGGGTGAAAAGAAAAACTACGGCAAGTCCTATATGGGTATCATTCGCACAACCTACGTCATTTCGGAAGAAGGAATAATCGAAGCTGTCTTTCCCAAAGTGGACACCAAAACGCACGCTGAACAGATCATCAAAGCGTTGAACCTATCGTAAGGTTTGCCGTTCTCCAAGGCCAGAATTGGTCTACCGAAAAAAAGTGCCTGTTCAAATTTTGAACAGGCACTTCCTATTTATTGGTGAATGGGGTTGTTTATTTAACAATCAGTCTTGATGAGGTTGTCAATTGATTGCAAGTTACTTTCAGGAAATAAATGCCTGATTTCAATTGACTAACGTTGACTTTATTGGAGGTGCTATTGTCATTGAATATTCTTTTACCAAGAACGTCAAAAACTTCAATTTGTTTGGTAGCATTGGTCGGTTGCATTAAATTGATATAGCCATTGGTTACGGGATTTGGATAAAAACCAAGAACTTCACTGGAAGGCTTTGATATTGCAGCATCTACGCCTAATTCCCATTTGGTTTTTACGCGGAATCCGTCCACGGTGATCCCTTGGAGCGCAGCAAATTGGCGAAGTGAAATTCCATTGGGAATAATGTCAGGCCCTAAAGGGGACAATGGATCTGTAGGAGTTGTTAGTGTTGCAGTCAACGGCCCAATAGTCGGTGTAGCCGGTTCGGTTGAGAAATCGTCACCAGCTTTAAATACATACAAGCTTACTTTGTCGTTGATCAATCCATCTACGATGGTATATTTTACAACAAACAGATAGGTTACTCCAAAATCCAACAACGTACTGGAACTGGCTTGCACCGTTGACGCATTGAAAGACAGACCAATCTGCATTTTACCAGTAAGTGGAGTAATGTAGGTACGAGCTCTAAAAGCGGTATTCGCTGTGGAGTCATATATGTGGAAGAAATAACCTCCTGCAGCGGTATTTGCGGTTGCGTTTACTAAAAAGGAAGTGTAGATGTCTTCTGGTGATGTTTGTTGAACGAATAGTTTATGGAGATCTTGTCCGGTGTTGACTACTCCGGCAGCTAGTCCAATGCCAGAACCTACATAACCTGTAAAAGTCAAACCGGGAGAGGTGATTAAAATGGGGTTAGTGTTACTGGTTCCTGTCACTGCCCAACCGTGAGCAGTCAATGCATCTCCAACAGCATAATTAAAATCATCGGTCGCTAGAGGCGCCTGGCCATAAGCCATGCAACTAGCAAAAATAAATGCAATAAGATAGAATTTTTTCATAACGTTAATTTTTAAGTGATTGATTTGGGTAATGTGGTGGTGTAAAAATATAAAAATTATTAGATTTAATCTTTGTTTTTCTCATGTTTTTCCTTTCTTTTAATGGTTAATGATATTCAATGCGTTAAGCGATCAGTTTTCTAGCAGTATCCATGTCAATTTCTTTTTCCGATTTTGCTACAACGACCGTTGCAACGGCATTTCCAATAATGTTGGTGATGGCTCTGCCTTCGCTCATAAATCGGTCAATTCCCAAAATCAAGGCAATGGCTGCCACTGGAATGCCCCCTGAAATCGGTAAAACGGCTGCGAGTGTTATAAAACCGCTGCCTGTAACTCCAGCGGCACCCTTCGAGGTGAGCAGCAATACCAACAACAAGGTAATTTGATGCGTAATGTCCATGTGCGTATTGGTGGCTTGTGCCAGAAAAACGGCGGCCATGGTCAGGTAGATGGAGGTGCCGTCGAGGTTGAACGAATAACCGGTTGGAACGACCAATCCGACCACCGGTTCCGAGCAACCTAGATTCTCCAGTTTCTTCATCAGACTGGGCAATGCGGCTTCCGAAGAGGAAGTCCCCAGTACGACCAAAACTTCTTCTTTGATGTATTTCAGCAACTTGAAAAGATTAAAGCCACTTAATTTTAGGATTCCACCCAAGATGATGATGATGAACAACAAGCACGTGATGTAGAACGATAGCATCAATTGTCCAAGGGAAGCCAAGGAGCCCAATCCGTATTTTCCAATGGTAAAACTCATAGCACCTAAGGCTCCAAGAGGTGCGACTCTCATAATAATCTTTATAACAGCAAACAGACCTGTTTCCACTGATTTAATGACATTGAATACTGGTTTTCCCTTTTCTCCGATTTTTGATAATGCAAAACCGAAAAGCACTGAGAAAAACAAAATCTGAAGCAAGTCACCGTTGGAAAGTGCATTTACAATGTTTTCTGGTATGATGTTCATGAAGAATTCCTGCACCGTGTAGCTTTTACTTTGTGACAAGTACGTTTCTACCGATTTGATGTCCAACGAAGCGGGGTCCACATTCATACCAACGCCCGGCTTTAAAATATTGATGACGATCAAGCCAATGATTAAAGCCAGTGTGGAAACAATTTCAAAATAAATGAGCGCTTTAAATCCAACACGGCCTACCTTTTTGGTGTCTTGCATCCCGGCAATACCGGTGACGATGGTGCAAAAAATGACCGGCCCTATCATCATTTTTACCAGTTTGATAAACCCATCGCCTAAGGGTTTTAATTCTACCGCAAACGATGGATACAAATACCCTAGCAAAATGCCAATAATAATGGCGGTAATGACCTGAACGTAAAGTCCTTTGAAGAATTTCATCCTTTTTGAATTAATTATAACCGAGATTCTGATCCATTTTTCTTCCCGTGTTTGCGTCAATGACCGATTGAGGTATTGGAAACAAAAGAGGTGCATTGGCAATGGTTGGACCGGCAAAATCGTTGTAGAGTTGAACTCTTTCCACCAATTTTCCGGTTCGTAACAAGGCATACCGACGGTGTTCTTCCGTGACCAATTCCCTAGAACGTTCATCCAGAATAAAATCGATGGTCACATTGGTACCGGTAATCGATGTGGCATGTGAACGCTCCCTCACTTTATTGATCCAAACTGCTGCTTCATCAAATTTGTCTTGTCTGAACAAGGCTTCAGCAAGCACCAAATAGGTGTCGGCCACTCTCAGATAGGGGACACTGTTATACTGATCGGAACTGCTGGCTTGTGCCGGTAGGGGGTTCACCCATTCCCATTTTCGGGTGGAAGGCCATAAATAATTATCCAGATCGTATTTCCCCACGGTTAATGAGTGGGTCGTCGATGTTGTCCGAACAGAGGTTAAAACACCGGAGGCATTTGGCATCATCAGCGTTTTTTTAATGGCATACTCCGAGAAACGGTCATCTTGGGCCTCGTACCAGCTTAAAGCAGGAGCCGTAATGGAATACCGACCAGCACCTTTTCCACCATTGTTCGTATGAAATACATCGAGGTTGAGGTTCTTGATGACGGCGTCTTTGCTGTAATACGTTTGCCACATGTTGCGCAGATAACTGGCTGGCTGGGAACCATACGAGACTTTCTCAGGTTCGATGTTCAGAAGAAGGAAAAGCACCTCTTTATTGCCATCCGTATAAAAGGGGTTGGTGAACACGTCCATAAAAGCCACACCCGGTTTGCTTGCATTCACACCAAACCGTTGCGTCATCAGTTCGTATTCGGTCCCTTCACACAGTACTTTTGCGGCAAGTTCTGCCAATCGATATTCGCCAAGCGCCAGATAGGTTTCTGCCAAATAATGGCTGGCAAAAGCGCCATTTACCAACGATTGATTAGCGTCACGCATGGGCAGGTGATCGACACCAAATTGCAAATCGAGCACCATTTGCGCCCTGATTTCTGCAACAGGGGTTCTTTCCCAATCGTTTCGGTAGGTTGCACCGCTAATTTCGACGAGGCTTAAAGGAACATCCCCCCAGGTGTACGTCAGATGGCGATATGCCCATGCACGGATGACACGCGCCTGACCGACGATGTAATCTCTTTTGCGTTCATTATCAGCCGCATCGATTCCTTTCCAATCCACATCCGGGTTTTTGGCGCGGTCTATGACCATATTGCACGAATTGACAATGAGATACAACCAATCGAAGGTGAATTTAAAGACATCCATTCCTGAATTGATATTGGTAGGCCAGTTGAGGAATATTTCTTCTCCAACGCCATTGTTCATAAAACCATTATCGGTACCTAAGTTCCAGATGGAACAACGGGTAAACGGAATTCCACCAGTAGCTGGATCATCGCCGGGTTCGTACGTGCGGCCTTTTTCGCCACGTACCCAAGCATAAATACTGTTCATCATGTTTACAAAACCATCGTAGTTTTGAAGCAGATTGTCGGCATAGATTTTATCTTGTGGTTTTTCTTTGAGAAACTCATCGGTGCAACCCTGCAAAAACAAAGAAAATAGGGCGATTGCCAGAATGGAGATTTTAGTATGTTTCATAACGCTCGAATTTTAAGAATTAAAACCCAATTTTTAATCCCACTAGAATACTTTTTGCTTGTGGGGTGGCTCTTTGTTGGTTCACCGGCGCAATGGCTAGAAATTCCGGATCCAGACCTTTCCAATGCGTCCAAGTGGCCATATTTTTGAGGTTTACAAAAAGTTCTGCTTTTGCCATTTTGACTTTTTTGAGTGCCTTTTCCGATAAGCGATAACTTAGGGAAATATCCTGAAGCCTAATAAAGCTTGCATCTTCATAGAAATCCATGCTGAGCGGGTTCGTATTTCCGTCGATGTTTGCCGGATATTCGTTGGTGGGATTGGTTGCCGACCAAAAGTTCTTATCGTACGAATTGACTCTGAATGAAACTTGCCCAGTACCATACAACAGATTTCGATAGGTAATGCCGGAGACTGCATTCAGCAGAAAGCTTAGAGTGAAGTTTTTATAGCTGACGGTATTGGTCATGCCGGTTACAAACAAGGGATCGCGTGAGCCAATCAGTTGTTTGTCGGCTGTAGAAATGACACCATCGTCGTTTACATCTTTGTATTTGATGTATCCCGGAAAGGCTGTTGGCTGCGCACTGTTTGCGATGTCATCTCCCGTTTGCCAGATTCCGTCAAAAACATAATCGTAATTCACTTTGATTGGAGAGCCTATAAACCATTGACTGGCAACATCATCGATGTACTTTCCATTTTCATCGGTCAAACCGACATTGAGAATTTCCGTTTTATTATGGGCAATGTTGAAATCGGTCTTCCAGCTGAAATCCTTGTTGGTCATGTTTACGGTGCTGATTTGGAATTCGATACCGGCATTTTTTGTAGCGCCGATGTTCTCACGGATCACCGTATTTCCATTGATGGGAGAAATGGTTCTGTCCAGCAATAAATCGCTCGTATTGGACCAGTACATTTCGAATGAACCCGTCACGCGGTTGTTCAACAATCCAAAATCCAATCCAGTGTTTAGTGATTTGGTACTTTCCCAACCGAGTTGCGGGTTGCCTAATAGCTTGGGGTAGTAGCCGAATGCCGATTGAAAATCGGAGGTCAGGTAATCGTTTGAAGACAAACTGGGCAGCGTCGAGTAAGGAGCGATGGCTTCATTACCATTCAGCCCGTATGAGATGCGCCACTTCATCGTGTTGAGCACGTTCAATGCGTCAATGGATTTGATAAAATCTTCGTTCGTCAGGTTCCAGCCAAAAGCAACGGAAGGGAAGATGCCGTATTTTTTATTTTCGCCAAAGGCGGAGTAACCGTCGCGTCGAACGGTGAATGTAAAAAGATACCGGCTGTCGTAACCGTAATTGGCACGGAGCATTTGTGATACATGCGTGGAATGGCGGTAGCTGCTGCTTAATTGGTTTGATTTGGCCTTGTCGGTCTGAAAATAGGTCAAAACATCGCTTGGGAAACTCAAACCAACCGTCGTATTTATTTCCCGGAGTTCACTTTGAGCGCTGTATAAGCCGGTGAGAAAAATGGAGTGCTTACCAAAAGTGTTTTTGTAACTTAGGATGTTTTCAATAAGCCAATTCTCATCAAACCGACTTAAAATCTCGAGCCGGCCGCTGCTTTGACTTCCCTCATACGTATTTTTGCCGGCATACGTTTGAGTCAATAAATTGCGGTATTCATAACCCGTATTCAGCTTGAAACTTAATCCTTTGAGAAATGGGAAATCAATTTGAAGGTAATTGTTGGTGTTGGCGCTTCGGGTAATGTCTTTGTTGATGTAATTCAGCGCATTCAATGGATTGATGGCATAGAAAGGATCTTCCCACGCCAGCATGGCAATGGAGCCATCTTCGTTATAGGCTCTGCCAAGCGGATTCATACGGAAAGCGTCGTAAAAATCGGCATTCACCCCGCTTCTGTCGTAAAAGCCCAAAGAGGTATTGGTGCCAAATTTTGCCCATTTTGCAAGTTGGATATCTAGGTTGCTGCGTAACGTGTAGCGTTTAAAATCATCATTTTTGGCAATCCCCTTCACATCATTCATGGATGCCGAAACAAAATAGCGAACGACATCCGTTGCACCGCTCACCGAAAAGTTGTGCTGGTTTCTGATACCTGTTCGGGTGGCTACTTTAATCCAGTCGGTATATTTTCCGGCATCATAGTTCGCCTGTTCAAGAGCTGTGAACGATTCGCCATACTCTGCCTTTCGCTGATAAAAGGTAGCGCCATCCATTAATTTGGGGAGGAAGGCAATCTGATCGACTCCAAAGTAGTTATCATACGATAGATTGACTTTCCCAATTTTGCCCATTTTGGTGGTGATCAGAATGACCCCGTTCGAACCTCTTGCTCCGTAAATGGCTGCCGAAGAAGCATCTTTCAATACTTCCAACGACTGAATGTCGTTTGGATTCAATTCTGATAAATCTCCGGTAAATGGAACGCCATCCAAAACAATCAATGGGGTGTTGGATGCCGTAATGGAGTTCTCACCACGAATCAACATGCTGGTCGAAGAACCATCGGCCTTTGCCCCATTCACCGAAACCGTCAACCCCGCCATGCTGCCTTGCAATGCTTGTACGATGTTGGTACTTGGGCGTTCAGCCAATTTCTCCATCGATACTGAAGAAACAGAGCCTGTAATGTCGCTCTTTTTTTGAACACCATACCCAACGACGATGACATCGTCAAATCTTTTGGAGTCTTGCTGCAACCGCACAACAAGTGTTTTTTGCTGTCCTATCGCTACTTCCTGAGGAAGATAACCAATATAGGAGAATCGAACAATCAAGGTGTTGACTGGGACTTTTAGTGTAAAATTCCCATTTGCATCCGTCATGGTGCCTATTTTCGTGCCCGGGACTATAATGTTGACTCCTGGGATCATTTCGCCCGATAGACCATCTTTTACAGAACCTTTTACTTCAACTGCCTGATTTGCTGTTGTCTGTTGATTCTGCTGTTGAGAATTGGCATAGGCCAATAATGAAAAGGCAAAAAGCAAACAAATGGAAACGATTTTTGATTTCATACGCGCATCATTTTAAGGAATTGAAAAGCTAAAAAACGACCTGAAGAATCAATGATCCAAGCAGTTCGTTGCTATTGTCGGAATAGGTAAAGGACGAAACAGTCGCCTGCATCTTAAGATCGTTCTGCTTGAAGTATTTTGAGAAACCAACCGTCAAACCAGTCGTTTTGCTGATAAGCGAACTTGGATTGGTGGCAAACTCCGGCATCAACGCGTCGTAGCGAAGATCGAGGGCATAGCCGTTTTTGCTGACATAACCGATCTGTGCATTGTAAGCGGTCCCCAACGCTAAATATTCGCTAATTTGTGTTGGAATCAATGGGCTTGCATTGCTACTGGTGGTGTAGGAACCATCCAGCGTTGTTGCTGAGGAGATGACCGCTTCTCCCAAAAAGGAGAATCCTTGGTATTTTAGAAGTATATCACCATAGATTTTTCGATAATCTGGGAGTTTGACCAATCCGTTTACATCGTAGAGTTGAAAATCGCCATGGCCTTCACCGACTGAATGACTAGCACCGGTGTTGTAACTTGCTGCCCCGCCAATAACCATTTTCAGCGTTTTTTCGTGGAACAAGTCAGCTACTAGATCCTCATTCCCTTTTGTGAAGTAGCCAAGTGGATACAGGTCCATTCGTCCACTGTATTTGAGTCCACCCAGGTCCACATCGCGCGAATCAATTCCGAACGAATTGCGTCCATCGCCCGAGGTAACGGCAATTTGTGGTACAATTCCAATGTTTAAAAAGTTAATCTTCTTCTCTACAAACAATCCAATTTCGCGACCTGTAAGACAAAACGATGTGCTAAGCAAGCTCCTATCTGCAAATTGGAGCTTATCTTCCATTAACAGCATTTCCCGATTGTTGGCAATGGATTGCTTTTGGCCGATGGTGATGCTTAAATCCTTGATGGGCTCAAATGCCAGCCATGCATCCATGAGTGGCGTTCCCTGACTAAAATCGGTCTGAAGAAAAAATCGAACTTTTTCCTTGATTGCTGTTCCAGAAATATTGAAATAGGTCCTTTTTACATTCAGTGATTTATCCAGCTGTTGGCTGTTTGTACGTGCTAATCCAAGGTAAGGTTGAATCATTCCGCCCATTTTAAATTGATAGGCACCTTCATTTAAGCTGAATTTCAATCCGCTTCCCAACTCAAAACTAGCCTGATTTTGAGCTGAAAGATGCATGCCGGCTGATTGAAGGAGTAGCAGTAATGAACTATAGAAAATCAGTTTTCTCATAAATCTATTTTTGGGAATGGTTGAATTATAAATCAGATTTTAATAAATAGCGATAGACCGGTAATTCCTGGTCTTTTTCGACCGGCAAAACGGAGAACGAGACAAAACTGTTTGCAGCCTCTGGTTCAAGCACTTCAAGGGCCAAATTGGCTTTTCGTTGGTTGAGATACACCATAAAGGTTCCCGTTGGAAAAGTTCGCTTTACGGCAGCTGTTATGGTAGTGACATTTTGCCTGTGAACACCCTCTGTTTCTTCTACCTCTTTCTGACAGTCTGTAACCAGATAATTTTCAACGTCCATTTCAGACGAAGATTTCAGTTGTTCCACCTCTAGGCCCAATAGTTTCAGCTTTTCGACCAATTGTTGCTGATTGGGTAGTAAAAAATATGCGGTAGGCCTTGGACGTACCAACGTTGCTTTCGATAACCAGGCATCTGCCACATTAACTTCGATCTCCATTTCAGAACTGGTTTCAATATCGATCATCTGGAGCTTTTGTTTCGATACCGGGCTTTTACTTTTCACAACGACATCAAGACCAGGCTTTAATACCGCCTTCTTAATTTCAGACTTTATAGAATCTACGTTTTCATAGGCCGTCTTCAAGTACGAGCTTGCAACCATGAAGGTGGTGTAAACCCTTCGTTTGTACGATGTTCGCCCTAAACCTCCTCCACGGACTTCGATGAGGCTTGCCACCGTATTTGCCAGGGCATAGGATGTTGCGCTGGATCGCGCACTGACGGAGCCCTGCGTAATTTGAACGGCTCCCAATACTTTGTCCGACGTAAAATAATCGTGGTGCGTTAAACCGCTTTTATCCAGTGTTTTAACGGTGTTATCTACAAAACATGATTTGGTATAGTTCCTTAAACGCTCGGGAACATTTAAATTGCCCGAATACATGAGCATCACATCATATAATGCCGCAACTCCATACGTGCTAAACGAAGCATAATCCTTTCTGAAGGGTTGGTATTCGTGAAAGTCGACGGCGACTTCTGCGTTGAATTCGCTAAATGCTTTTTTTAGAAAAATGCTTTCAGGTGCCATCAGCTTGGTTTGATCTCGATTCAAATCTAAACCGTTGGCAGCAACCCGTTCTTGGGCTTCACTTCCGTCAACGTTTGCAACTGGTATCATTGTAATGTCAAGTCTGTCTAGCAAATAGGAGTAACTGCTGTCGTTTAATAAGCGATCCAATAGGAACAAAAGGCCCTCGGTGCTCGCGGGTTCATCGCCATGCAGGCAACCTTGAAACCAAACTTTAATTTTGTTTGCATTCCCATTTGTCTTCAACAGATGAATGCAGGGTACTTGTTTTCCTTTCTGACTTGTTCCAAGGTAACTGATACTCATTACTTCAGCATGCTTACTTTGAAGCTGTTTGATGAATGTCGTCAGCTCATCATACGTGGTAAACCCTTTTTTCTTCAAAAAGGCAGGCGTATTGATCTCGATCTGGGGATCCGAAAAGTATTTTGCCGTGATCTTGCTGGATTGCGGACTCATCTGAGCAGCAACGACCAACGAAAAGGTACAAAATAGGATGAGTACAAGCTTCTTCATAGACTAAAAAGCCAAGGAGGTTATTAGATTCAGATTCATTTCATCACCGGTAATTGGTATCCCAGAAAGATCGTTGCTGCCCGGCAAGTTTTCCACGTACGTGACCGAGGCTTGAATTTTTAAACCATAGCCTCTGCTCAGGTATTTTGATACCCCAACGGTGTAATACCGTGGACGGTTGTAAAAGGTCCCATTGTTTAAAAAGGAATGTGTATCGGCATCCAAATAGGTGAAGCGGGCATCTACCGAAATGCGGTTCCTGAAAAAGTAGCCCATTTGAATGTTGTAACCCTTACCAAGAAGCATTCGGTCTTTGACGTAACTATCCACATCCCGTACACCGTTCACGTCAAACGTGCTTGCCAGTGAACCATCGGTTCTTACGCGTTGAGCGATGTCCTTAGGAACGAATGCTTTTGACTGAACAAACTCACCTATCACCGAGAATCCTTGGTATTTTAATAAGAAATCGATGCCGAATTTGCTGTAATCGGGCAAAGACTCCTGCGATAAAGCATTCAGATACAGAATGGTTCCACTTTCTTTCCCATTACGGCTGCTTATGCCGGTATTGTAACTGTAGTTACCGCCAACAACCAGTTTTGGAGTTCGCTCACGAACAACATCGGCTTCCCTGAATTGACCAAAATTGGAGAATAATCCGAAAGGCAAAAAGTCGATGCGCCCTCCATATTTTAAACCTCCGCGGTCTTTTCCGAAAACATTGGGGCCTTCGCCGTTGGTGATGCTCAGATAAGGTTTTAGGTACGTGCCACCACCCGTTTTAAAAGTGCCATCTGCGAACAAACCGAATTCGCGAATGCTTCCAAATACGGTGGTTAATTTGCTACGTTCAACCAACTGCAAGGTGTGGGAACCCATCATCAATTCTCGGTTATCGGTAGCGGTACTGCGCTGACCAAAGGTGATTTGGATTTGTTTGGTCACATTGTAGGCCAACCATGCATCCATGAGTATACTGCTGGTTGCATCGCCGGTTTCTGAAGTGCCACTTAAGTCAATTTGCAAGCCATATTCCAGTTTTTGATTGGCCGCATCACCCGCAAGCCGAATGTTTAATCTTCTCAAACGAAAACGATTGTAGAAATCGGGGTAGGAATCGTTGATGAATTTCTTCGTTTCAAAGGAGGGTTGAACAAAGCCACTCAGCTTTAACGAATAGCCTTCAGTTCCAGAAAAACGAAGCCCTTCTCCAAAAACATAGGAGTTAAGGATTGGTTCTTGTGAGCGGAGACTTACAGGAACTGATAGGAGGATGATACCGATTAGGAGCCTGCAAACAAAGCCTGTTATGGTATCTTTTTTTCCCATTAGCGTTAATTGAATGATGTTGTAAGCCTTCATTTATAGTATTGTTATTGTAGAAAAGGGGTCCCATCAAATTTCGTTCCCGGCGAAAACAAAAGCAACGGATTGGCAAAATGATGTTGGACATAATCACCCGTGATATCCAGGTTTCTGGTATAGGATTCATTTGGATTGTCTGAAAGAGCCGAATAATCATAACTTACAATGATCTTTCCTGCCGGATCGGTGAGCGTGACGCTATCGGCAGCATTCGTCAGATTCATGTCGCCGGTTGTTGATGTTTGAACCAGTGCGCTTCCAAATGTTCCGGTAAGGGTTCCACCTCCAAAAACCACGATGCATCCGCCAGATTTCACAATGGTATTTGCTGGGAAAACATGTCGGGGTATAGCAGCAAGCAAGCCGTCCGAATCGTAAATCTTATAGCCTTCCAGATTGACACTTTTCGAGGAAAGATTGATGAATTCGATAAACTCATCTTGCGCTTGAGAATACACGCCATCGCCATTTGCATCTCCAGCCAACCCAACATTGGAAGGATCGTAAAGCACTTCATTGATAATAATGCGCACCTGAAACGGCACATCTTCGTCTTCAATGGTGATGGTCAGTTTTTGGCTGTCATTCGATGTCCCACCAACGATTGATTTAATGCTGATTTCAACCGTTTCATTCCCTTCCGTTAAATTGTCCGCAACCGACTTTAAAACGGTTGAGCCTGTCAAACTGCCAGCTGGAATGAGTATTTCCATTGGTTCTAGAAGGTAGTCAACACTATCGCCTTGGGATGTGCCTGCTGTATCCAGAAGTACTGTAATGTCAAATTCAGCAATTTGAGAAATGGTTGCCGAAAGGATTACTTCACCTGTATCTTCCGAAATGCTAAGAGCATTGGAAGACAGCCGGACAAAAGGCTTGACATCATCGGTTTTGCAAGACGCTATGAGGAGTAGTGAGATTGCTAGCAATGGAAATAACGCGCTTTTCATACGAACATATTTTTTTATTTAAGGTCGTATGGAACTCGCATGTCAAATCTCCATAAGCTTGGACGTTTAGTGCAACATGCTCGTTTCATACGATTTTGTAGAAGTTTATTGGTGCATATAATCATAGACGGCTTTTCGGATTGTTACCGCATTACTACTTGTTAATCCGGATGGGATGTAACTATTCGTGATTGGATTCTTGCCCAATAATGAATAATAAAACACACAGGCAATGAAATAAGTCCCAGCTAAAGAAGGGTGTTTTTTGTCCGCGTTATAGATTTCGATTGCCGGATATGTTCTCACAAAATAGTCCCAGACCCTACCTACCGGAACCACCTGGGCATTTAATTGCTGGCCTACTGAAAGATACGACGCTGCAAGTTGATCAATCTCAGTGGGCGTGTCTTTAAGAGCCCAAGTCATATAAAGTACAGTCTTCGCATTCAATTTTTTTATTTCAACATCCAATTTTCCTGCATAATCCAAGAATAAGGCAGGGTTATTTACGGGTCTTGTGCTTTGCTCCTGCAACACCACCGAGTTCCAATTCGCACTTTTTAATTTAGCCAGTGTCAGCGGGTCTCCGTAATGATCTTCCAAAGTATACGAACTGACGGCAATTTTTTGGATATCGTAATTTGTTGAATCGTCCGAAACATCGGCTGTTGCCATTTTTTGAAGATGAACGTCCACTCCGTCGTTGTAAAACGTAAAACTATTTCCGATAAACAGAATTTTGCAGTCTTTTTTTGCCGCACCATCAAAATCTTCTTTTAAAAGCAACGTTTGCGAGCAAGCAACATTGCTTATTGAAAGAGTAAGGATCAGAAAAGCGGTGAAGAATCTAAATCTCATTTTTCGTAGTGGTTAAACTTTAGAATTTGTTTGTCTCTCATCATCGTGTTCGCTCTTGCAAATACGTCTGTCAGATTCAGCTCACTGTCGAAGATGCAAAGATCCGCATCGTATCCAACAGCAACATGCCCCTTGTGGGACAGCGAAAGATTTCGTGCCGGATTTGCCGTAATGAGTTTGAAAGCATCACTGATGGACATGCCTGCCTCCTGAATCAACAGAATGACTTGTTTTAGATTCAAATCGACGGGTGCCTTATACAGTTTTACAACGACACCATGTTCGTCTTTTTTAGCCATACCGGCATTCCCATCGCTGCTAAAGGTCATATTGTCAATAGAAACGCCGCGCTCCAGTGCATACAACACTTGCTTGTAAGGCAAATCGTATTTTGTTCCTCCAGTTGAAATATCGATCATGCCGCCTAGTTTGGCAAATTCAATGGCCTGCTCAAAAAGCGCTTTGGTACGACCCACGTGGGTTGGCGAAATATGGCGGATGGGGAAATGATGTATTTTGACCAAATCAAGCAGTAGATCCATCCGGCTTTCCAGTGCGCCCAAATGAATGTGCAAAATGCCTCCCTTACCGGACGTTAAACCACCGACATGGACTTCGCGCAACAGTTTCAATAATTCATCGACTGTAGGGAACGAAGCCCGTTCATCGCTAATGGCTGTTTTGCATCCAATGACTTTGTCAATGAATATCATATCCTCCAGCACACTTCCAAGCATTGTTCTGGTAGGGAAACCAAAATAGTTGGTCAGCATGTAGGCACTGATACCCTCTTGCTCCAACCCTTTGACCTTGGCATACAGACCTTCCAAAGAACGGGTGATGCCATCCGTTCCAAGCATGCCCATCACCGTCGTTGTGCCGCATTGTATCAATTCGCTTACGCTGATTTCGGGTGTCATCGAGGAAAACGACTGTTTTCCGCCGGCCCCGGTCAAATGGATATGCTGATCAATAAGGCCTGGAGTAACCATTCTGCCTTCTACATCAATCACTTCGGCAAGGGCTGAACTCATCTCGATCGAATCTTCGATGGCAAGAATTTTCTCTCCACCTATTAGAATGTCTTTTTTGCCCAGATATGCTGGCGAATACACCGCTCCATTCTTGATTATTTTCATCATAAACACGTAGTTATTAAAGTATAAAGTGATACAATAGCATAAAAACCAAGACGGTTGTCAAGGGTATTAAATTCCTTTTTGCCAATTGATAGGGCGTAATTCCTGCGATTTCAGCGGTGGCAATAATGACACCGGCAATGGGTGAAGTGGCGCGACCTAAACTGGAGGACAATTGCATGGGCAGAATGATATTGGCGCTATCAACCCCCATCTTGGCGGCAATCCCTGGGACCAATGGACCGAAGGAGAAAAACGAGGCATTGCCACTACCCATAAGCATGGATGCCGCAAAAATCATGACCGTCATTACGACTCCAATGCCAATGGCCCCAAATCCAAAGGCTTGCGAAACCCCCACCAAACTATTGATAAAGCCAAGACTGATGAGTCCATACGAGAATATTTCAGCCGAAATAATCAGTGTTATGACCGAAGCAAAGACTTTTCCCATTTCATTCCAAAAAACATTCAGCGATTTGAACACTTCTTTCACATCGCGTTTTCGAATCAATTCAAACAGCATGGCCACAAACAATGAAAAGATCATGGCGGTCGTGGTGTCTAAGTTGATTGGAGGGTTGAAAAAGGTGAAGAATTTGGAGAAGACAATGAGCAGTATTAATGGAAGAAGCGGTAATAGCGCATAAATCAGTGGTGTATTCGGCTTTAAACTGCCTGCCTCTGCCACTTCGGGAACATGTTTTTCCTTTTTATCGAAATATTTATTGACGAAAAAGTATAATACGGCCATTGCAATGGTTAATGGAATGGCCAGTGGCAGTTGATCTTCTAAAAAATACTGCACATTCGATTTGCCAATCAATTCGGAAGCTCGGGCGGTGTTTGCCGATGCCGGCCCCATATCAAAAACCGTACAAGCCGTAATGACAGAAACGGCCGAAGTTTTGCTTACCCCCAAACTGACCAAAATCGGAAAGATGGAAGCCACCAGCAGTAATCCCAAACCAGTGGCAGAAGGCGTAGTGATAAATAGTAACTGACCAATGGGAATAACCAGCGAACAAGCCAAATAAGGCGCTTTTTTGAAAATAAAAAGGGGCTTCATCGCCAGATAGACCAGCGTCTCACTGGCTCCAATTTTCTTCATATACGCCACGTAACCGCCTATGGTCATGATCATGAGCCCCACATCGGCACCTTTCGCACTAAACGATTCTTTTATAAGTTCAAATAGGTCGAAAAATTTAGTTCCGGTAGGCTCTTTTAATCCAGGTAAGGTTAAGCCGAGAATCAGAGCGATAGCCATCATGATGAGCCCGCTAAGCAATAATACCGCCTGTGCATTGTAACTCTTAAACAGAAGATAAGCTACAACGGCAATAATTAGAATGCTGATAATTGTTCCAACAATGAACATCATAGTAGATTCAAGATTTTTGTGTTTAATGGTTTGCTAAAGAAACCCGATTTGTTAGTATCTTTACCATACCAAATCTATTTATTTATACATACCAATATGGAGGAAGTCTTGACCCGAATTTCATCTGCTTATCACGAAATGTTGGATAGAAAAAAGTTAAAGGTCAATAAGTTGGGGCTTTATCAACGCATTCATCTACTCATAAAAGAGGCAATTCTGAATAATGATCTCCCGGAGGGGAGCATCTTGCCGCCAACTCGAGTGCTTGCTACGCAACTAAAGGTCTCTCGCAGCACGGTTATCAAAGCGTACGAACTACTTCTGATGGAGAATTTCATTGTGTCCATTGCAGGTTCTGGACACCGAGTAAAAGGAATTGCTTCGGAGTACAACGCCACAAAACCTCGTGATTTTCAAAAGTTTAGTTACCCCGAGTTGTCAGAAGCCGGTAAGTCATTTCAACGAAATGTTTCACTAATCAATAGTACGGATGATAAAGACATTGCATTCAGACCCGGCTTGCCACCCCTCGATATTTTTCCGGTGAATCAATGGAAAAACCTCAGCAATCTTTATTGGCGCCATATAAAGTCATCGGCTTTGACGTATTCAGGATCGTCGGGGACCGAACAATTAAAAAAAACATTGGCCAATTATCTGAATTTCAGCCGAAACATTAAATGCGATCCGCGACAAATCATCATCGTTTCCGGTTCGCTTCAATCACTCTATATTATTGGTAGTGTGCTGCTTAATCCAGGCGATTCGATGACCTTCGAGAATCCGACCTTCCCCAATGTCATCTCCATTTTCAAAGGGCTTCGTTCCAATTTCAATACGGTAGGAGTCGATCAGGAAGGTTTAAAGGTGAGTGAATTGACGCAACCGGGTCATCTTCAATCCAAGATTATTCACACGGTTCCATCCTGCCACTATCCCACCGGAGTCAGAATGAGTTTGAACCGTCGGCTTGAATTATTGAAAAGGGCGAATGAACACAAAACGATCATCATCGAAAATGAGTACGAGCATGAGATAAACAACTATAAAGACTTCATGCCCTCCTTATTTAGTTTGGATACCGAGCAACGAACCATTTTTCTAGGCACTTTCAACAGGCTGTTGCACCCTTCCATTCGGGTAGGATACATGGTTGTGCCTTTTTATTTGCTCGATGCTGTGGAAGCATTGCTCAATCACTCCCACCGGTTTGTTCCATCGTCCATTCAGGTTGTATTGAGTCAGTTTATTGAACGAAACTACTTATACAATCATGTAAAAAACGTGATCGAAGTTGCCGAAGAACGAAAGAAGCTTTTTTGTGATACCTTCAAAGATTGTTTTGGAGATGCCTTTACCCTTCGCGAAAGTACAATTAGAAGTCTGCACGTTTTAGCGGAAGCCAACACTCCAATAAAAGACAAAGAGATCGTGTCTCGTTTTTCAAAACACAACATCATCGCTCATGCCTACAGCAAATGCTTTGTGGATGAGAATCCCAGTCAGGGTTTAATACTGGGGTATACACCCGTAAAATCACCCATTATCAAGCAAAAGATAGCTGATATGGAAAAGATCTTTAGAAAAAACAGCTAATTTTAATTTATAACAGACTGACCACAATTTTTTGGATTTGCGTGTTCCGGTCAAAGACCACCTGACTTTGAACCCGATTGAGCGTATAACCATTCACCTTTTCTACCTTTCCATCCGCATAAATTAATTCAATGCCTTTCTGTCCATTTTGCTTATAAACAAACGGAATGGAACAATAGGTAAACGATAAATGCGGCGCTTCGCTGGTGGAACGAATAAATTCATCAGATTTCAAAAGGATGGGTTTGATGGTCAGGCAACCATTTTGCACTTGAACACCAAGTTCATTGAAACGGCTGATAATGTCTTCCTTTACCTGCCCTGTCATGCCCGGTTGTTGAACGCCAGCCATCATCGGTGTATGCGAATAGGGGTCGAACGGGAATGATCCATAGACTGCTGGTGATTTGTGTGCACCAATACCTGCTTTGACTTCAAAATAGTGCTTTTTCAGCGCTTCGATCATCCCTTTATTAGCTGATTGTTGGTAAGCCGATTGGATGTTCTCGCCAATAGCCAGCAGTAACTTAGATACCATGTGCCAGTAAATGCAACCCAAACCTTCGTATTTGTAAAAGGTGCCGGAACGGCCTGTAAACGACTGATGGTCAAATGTTTGTTCGTAAAGTTCCTCCACCTCTTTTACATCACAATCCGTTATAACCATCTTTTTCTCGCTTTTTAGTTTGATCAAGGCTTCATGCAGGAAGTTTGCATTTTTAAATGATGCATTAAAGTGGTATTCGCCTTTTTTGTCAACGGCAATAATGCCTGTGTCGCCGTTTATTGAAAGCTCTTCCAGTAATTTTATGCGTTTTACATCCGCCGGATCGATGTTGTTTTTTTCTAAGAACAAGGGCAAACGTTTGTTTGGATAGAGAATGAAACTGTTCTGATCGGCACGATACAAGGAGCTTTTTCGCAATCCATCGAGCAAATCTACGGCTTCTTCAGCCTTGAGTTTCCCTGAGCTCAACACCGCCACTTGGCCTTCGAGCATTTCGTACAAAGGACGAATGACGATGCTTTTTTCACTGAATCGGACCAGATTGTAAGCGTGATACATCGCATCAGAACGTTTGTTCACCACGATGGACTGGTCGATAAACTCCAGCGTCAAAGCAAAGAAATCCAGTAGATTGGTTTTTGAAACCGAGTCTTCACTACCCGAAAAACCTTGATAAATTAACTCACGAAAGTCGCTTCCAGCGTTACCAAGTTTGTTCGTGACTTCACGGCGTTGCTCATCGTCAAATCCTTCTTCGAGTAGAACGCGGTTATCTGTTAATACCGTAAATAGTGCATCAAAGAACCCGTTCATTTCGGAAGAAACAGTAAACGCTTCCTGATCAGACTCAAGATAAACTTCCTGTGCAAATGCCACAAAACGGCGCATGTAATAGAGTGTGACCATCGATGCACCTGTTCCAACCAAGGCGTTGTTGGCATCGTTCCATTCAGGTCGTTGGGTATTCATCCAAATACCTGCCTCGGGAATGAAATTACTAAGTTTAGCCAACAAAACAGCCAGTATCTTTTCGGTAAAGCTCACCAATAGGACATCGTCGTTCGTGTCAAGCACGAGCTTTGCATCCGCGCCGTACGTTTTTTCGAGATGCTCTATTTGTCGGTGAAGTTTCTCATCAAACCGAATGGAGTTTTTGGGATTGGCAATAATGTCTTCGTACTTTTTAATTCGATACGGAACATTGGCATACGCAAACAGTTTCTTATTGAGCAAGGACGCCAAGTATTCTGGTTGGTGGTTCCACGAATTTTCCAAAAGTTTTGATAAATAGATGATCTGGTGATCGCCCCAATAACCAATGTTCGACCATGGATTTTCAGGCTCAATCACTTCCCAATCAATGCCTTCGCTCGTAATTCGATAGGGATTGTAACCATCAGCGGTGGTCGCATTCAGAAACTTGGCAATAATGCCATTGATGAAATTTGGATAGGAAAGGGAGAGCGCTTCCCAGTTTTGAAAAATATCGCGCCAATTTCCTTGATACGAAAGCAATTTGTTGCCTGCTTCGTCTTTAATAGTGATGTTGAACATATTCCATGGCCGGCTCGGATCACCATGGCGGCGACTGAACGTAAGCGGGAGGTATTCCTGAAACAAACGAATTAAGTTCGCATCGTTTTGTAGCTCAATAAGTTTGCCCAGTTCGGCGTATTCAATCGTCTCTGAAAGCGATGAAAATAAATCGGCATGTTTTTTCCAACAGTTTATATTGAAATGCTGTACATGTTTACTAAAAAGTGAACCATAAATAAGGTAGTTATCAGCGTAAACTCCGCCTCGCATGATGTTGAAAAGTACATTCGAAAAATGTCGCGCCATGCCGTTTTCGTCGGCTGTTTGCTGAATGCCATCTGCTTGAGCAACTAGGGTTTTTAAAGCATGCGTGCCTTTTTCAATATTTTTTTCAATCCATTCAGCGCTATTTCCTGTATTATGAATAAAATCGATCCGATTATTGACCGCAACGGCGTCCTGATTCAGTTCCGCAATAAAATACCAGCTTTTGGTCGAAATAGGGGGCAGTAATAGATTTGCGCAAGCAAAATAGGCACCCCTGACACCTTTTGATTCCGTTTCCGGTTGAGCTTTCTGACCGGTTCTCACAGCATTCAGTTGGGTAGAACTCATCAAAAAATGGGCGTTCTCCAAACCATAACTCCATACCGTATTGGCTTGAAGCGATTCACTCGGCTCTGGGCGGTCAACCAATATGGCTTCCATACGAAAAAGAGCCAAGGTGGTCTCGGGAACCAATTCTGTCTTTTTGTACCCATCCACCAGTGTTGAGAAACCGTTTTGTGTTTGTTGGTCAATTCCGGAAGGAAGAATGTTTTGCAATCCATCCACCAAATAGACTTCCATTGGGCTCTCCGTATCATTCGTGATTTTGCTTTTTTTCACCCACCCAAAATCGTCTGCATTCATCCATGCATAGGAAAAGGTTAAGCCCAGGTCTATGTTCTTCTCGCTGAAAATCAACTTATTGCCAATAACACTTTTGGAGATGGAACGCTCTATTTTATAGATTCCCTTGTTTCTATCTGAAAAGGGCTCCCACAAAAGTTTTTTACCGTTTCTAACAACATGCAGAATGGATTTGCTTCCGGTTATTTCGGCCGATTCGTTGATCTTATCGTCCGTATAGTATGGAAAGAGGGCATTGTCCGGATTTTTTCGACCTGCCGATAAGCCGCCGCTACTCGAAATATACATCCAATGGTTGGAATCACTGGCGATGCTGATAAAAAAGGGCAACATGCAGTCGTAATTTCTTATCTGGTAGTATTTTTCACCATCAATTAGGACGAATTGTCCTTCGACTTCCTGTTTTTCATTGATCACAGGATTGTTTCCAATATATATGTTGTTCATAAGATTACCCTATTGCCCAAAAAGGGGACGAAATTCGTATGGTTTGAATACTATAAATGCGGAAAGCATGAAAAGTAAAAAAGTCCGCAATGAAAAAATTCACTGCGGACTTTGAAGGAGATTCTTATTTCTTGGAGATCTTTTGAGTAGAAACTTCGCCATTACTCATTTTTGCAACCATGAAGTAGGTGCCAGAGGCCAAACCTGATAAATCCAGCGTTTTGGTACTACCGTTCACCACTTCCGATTTCACAGCTTGTCCAAGTAGATTCCGAACAGTAATTTTGCTTATTTCGGATTTTGCTGAAATGGTAAGATTCGTTACAACTGGATTCGGATAACAACTGATTGCAGCTGCAGAAACATTGTTGATTCCAGTTCCAACTTTCCAGAAATATAGGTTGTCCAAGTAGAAAGTACCACCTAAATCCCAAAAACCGATTTGGTTTACTTTGGTAAGATCGGCACCTGCTAATTCAGACAGTGGTACATCAATAGAATTCCATTGACCGGAAGTTAATGCGATGTTTGATTTTTTATTTTCTCCGGTTGTAACTATTCCAAATGTCATTGTTGGAAGTGTTACAGGATAAATATCGACATGAAGATAGGTCATGGCGCTCATATCAACCGGTTTTGCAGTAAGCTCGTACCCAAAACAACACACCGACGAATTTTTAAGGGTTGTGTTACCTGCAAGTGATTCTGTTGTAAAAGTATTTCCATACCAATTCTGCAATGTAGAAGGTAGAGCCGTATACGTATCGCTGTAAATAGCGAAAACATTTGCTGCACTTGCTGTTGGTACTGGAGCAGCGGCCATAGCAGCAGCGGTTGTTGCAGGAATAACAATTGGGCTATTTGCTGCTGCATTTCCGGCAGCATCTTTACAAACAACACTAAAAGAATAGGGTGTTGAAGCAGTTAAACTAGAAACCGTAAATTGCAATTCGACATTCGAAGCACCTGTAGCATTCAATGTTATAGCGCCATAGGAAATGGCATATTTTACAGTTCCTGAATTGTCGGAAGCTTTTAATTTTAAAACAACATCCGATGCCGAAACCGTTCCTAATGTAGCTAAGAAATCGGTCGGTGCCACTAAATCTGCAGCCACTACATCTTGTGTATAGACAATGTTATCTATATACGAAGTGGTTTGAGCTGTTCTCGCATTGAAATCAGGGAAAACAACGATTTGATCGATGACCCATCCGGCTCTAATTTGAGGAGTAAAATCAAAAGTTAATTCTTCCCATTCATTGATTTTTGTATTCGAGACTTTGAGTTCACCCTGTGAACCACCATCAGCAATAACTAACTTAATGCCTACTGGACTAATGACGTCTTTATACACCATCATTTTGATAATAAAGTTACTAGCAGTAACTGTCAATGGGCCAAAGTCCCCATGAGCACACTGTAATCCAGCCCACGGTTGGTCAGTCACTTTAGCAATCAATTTGCCGACATTTGCCGAGGTATTAATTCCTGTTGCAGAAGGATTTGCAACAATACTCCAAGTTGGATTTGCTTCAAAAGTGGACCAATTCCAAGTGTTTCCAACAGTTTCAAAATCGATGGTGGTTGGCGCTGCAAACCCCATGCTGCCAGAAGCGATCATCGCCACCAGCAAAAGATAAAATCGAGTAATTTTTTTCATTGTGTAAAGTTTTAATTGTTAATAAAAAGATTAAAAATGGATACTATAAAAGATTTGGATATATTTTTCTCATTACTTTTTTTGGTTTGCGTTCCACGTTAAACAAACCCCAGTGTTTCTCAGGCTCCAAGGGCTCTGGCGACCCTTTCCAAGGTTCATCGAATGCTTCAAAAATGAAAGTTAGAATGCCCTCTTTGTTGCTCCATCTCAGCAAATCGTTGTAATAGATGCACTGAAATTCCTCGCCGACATTATCCGGATGAATACCTCGTCCATTGGATTGGGTGGCCCATCCGGCTTCTGTTATCACCACCGATTTGTGGGGGTATCTTTTGGCAATGCTATCGTAATTCTGTTTCGTATAGGCCATCGCTTCATGGATGTTTTTATATTCCCACACTGGGTAAGTGTGAATGGATATGAAATCCACTTCTTCGACCAATAGGCTCAGTTTGTCGTACCATGGAACATAGTTGTCGCAGTAAGTAACCGGTTGTTTCGCCCATTTCTTGATCAATTGCACATACCTGATCACCTTTTCGACAGGAACATAATGATCGGTCCAATCCACCGTGGCTTCATTTCCGGCCGAAAGCGAGAAAATGATGTCCGGATACTTGTTTGCCAATTTTATTAGTTTCCTGATTTGTCTTAAATTATTGATTTTGTTTTGTTTAATTTCTTGTTCGGAAAAGATGGTACCCCATGGACAACCGAAATTATTGCGTTCGGCCCCTATGTAAACACCTAACATCACTTTGAAATTCAATTTTTCTTTATGGATCACTTTCAATACCGTTTCAGCATGTTTGGTACAATCGTACAATCGTAAATAGGCCCAATTTTTTTCGAGAATCAACAAGTCCTCCCGCACCTGCTCGTAGGTTGGATAAATGCCTGTATCGGGGCTTTGTCCTTCCCTATAACCAGAGTAGCAGATGGCGTTCCCTTTCGGTAAATTCAATATCTTTAATAGATCCATTTTAAAATGATGTTTGTTAGGCATTTAATCACCTGACTTTTGAATTGTTTACTCTTTAATTATCTTATTAATAGCCTGTTGGCCATTTTCAAACTTCGTAGTAATCAGATAATTGCCCGATGGAATTTCAGAAACATCGATCCTTTTGTCCTTGCCCTTTAGGTCGAAAACCTTTACCGATTGGCCCAAAAGGTTGCGGATGGTAACACTTTGGATGGGGTTATCCGACTTGATGTACAACACCTCTTTGGCTGGATTTGGATAGAAGGAAGCAACGTTGTCAACGACTCTTTCTACTTCCGTTACTCCGCACGTGTTGCCTACGGTGTATGTTAAATACTGAGTGACACAACTGCCATTATCCACAATAAATTTACAAGCAAGGGAGAGCCTTGTACCTGTTGACTGACCTGCCAGCGTGTAGGTGTATTTTTTGCCAGAAACCTTGGTCATGGGATATTCTGCAAAGCCGGAGTTGCTTTTCCATAAATAGGCACCATAGACCGACTTCCCGTCGAGCATTTCGAACGTGACGATAACAGTGCTTCCGGAAGTGGTGAACGTGTAATTATAGCCGATATCGAAAGACAAGAACCCCGTTGCTGTCTGAGACGCTGAAGATAATCCGGCACATTCGGAATTGGACTCTGTCGTGGCTGAAACCGGTATGGACGTACTTGAGACATTGCCCGATGCATCTTTGGTGGTAACGGTAAAGTTATAGCTTGTTGCGGCTGTAAGACCTGTTGCCAGTACCGCTTTTTGAGCGCCCGAAGCCACTTCCGTCGACCAAGTTTTTCCGTTTGCTGTAACGCAGTAAATGACACTGCCGCTATTGTCCGATCCATTTACCACGATTTCCACCGTGGTTTTGGAAATTGCTCCCAGCGTAGCCGAGGTGAGTGTAGGTGCTTCGGTGTCGGAATAGGCTGTCGCACTGTAAAACTCTTCGCCGGCATCGCCTTTTTGATAGATCCGCACATAATCTACATACATTTTGGAGGGGGAGCCATTCGAAGCAAGTGCCGTGCAATTATTTATATCGTAAATTCCTGTATAAGAACCTCCTACGGCTAAATTGTACAGAATATAGAACGGCTTGTGAAATTGATCATAAATGGCACTAAAATTGCCTCCACCTCCGTTAGGTATGTTTGAGCCGCTTTGAATGCGTTGCGCATAAAACGGCGCTACGCTTGGGTATCTATCCTGATCGAGATACATTTTGATGCTATCGGAATTCCAAATCAGTGTATATAGATGAAAATCTTCGTCTTGAATGGAATACGGAGCATTTACGCTCGTGTAATCCATGTGGTGAATGTACGGGGAAACGGTTCCCCAATGCAAGGCACCGCCAAAATTAGTAGCTTGCGAATTCGTAGCGATTCCGCCGCTGTTACCACATTCCATGACATCAATCTCGCCACAAGCCGGCCAACTATTGTCGAAATTATTAATATTGAAAGTCCGGTCGTTGCCCATGAACCAAAATGCAGGCCATAGGCCGTTGGCGGTGTTCGGCAATTTCATGCGTGATTCCACTTTCCCGTATTTGAAATAGACTTTACCTTGCGAATTTACCCGACCCGAAGTAGCAGGACAAAGTTTGTTTTTGAGCGCCCACGTGTAATTCTCTTTCTTTGCACTTAATACCAAACATTTTAATCCCTGATAGGTTTCAATGGAAACATTGTTGGGTAAATAGCATTGAAGTTCACTATTGCCACCACCCCAACCGTCTTCTTCCGAGGTCCATACAGCGGTATTCGGGGACGTATTGTTTTCAAAATTGTCCTGCCATTTTAAATTCCAATTTTGTGAAAAAGCAGTTGTAATGGAAAACTGAACGAGCAAGAGTAGGGTGACTATTTTCATAAAATATACAATTTAGAAATGAAGTATTTACAATAATGGGCGGTAATGCTAAACTTTGCGTTTTGGAGACAATGACTTTCGCGGAGGCATTTCTACGAAAGTCATTGTCTGTGAATTCTTTAGTTAGGGCTTTTTATAAATGAACACCGCATCAATTTCCAACTTAATACCAGCGGTGCTTCCAGCAAGCATTACAAAAACATCGGTCGTTGCCTTTCCAGTTGTATAGGCCAAACCTTTGCCTTTAAAATATGACATCGGTATTTCAACTTCCTGCCATTGTCCATTACGAGTGAAGTTCCCGTATGGATTGGTCGATTCCATGGCAGCGGTACCCAGTACAAACGTAACAGCAGCAGGGTTTCCATAACCTAATTTGAAGGCATAGCTATTGGTCGTAGTACTCTTAATAGCGAAATGCAAATAGTACTTGCCCGATACGTCATCGGTTACCGCTTTCAATTTATTCAGTTCGGTACCAGTTGCCACATTATACGCTGCACCAGACCAACCTACTGCTCCTGCAACGACAAGGCTCAACCAAGTTTCCGAAGTGCCATAAAAGCTCGCACCAGAACAAGTGCCTGCATTTAACCCATTCCAAACATAAAAGTTATTTTTGACTCCATCTGCCCTGAAATCTGCCACAATGTTTGAACTACCAATAACGTCTGTTGCAGAAGCGTTATCAATATTGATCAAATAATAGTTTGTACCCATCAATGAATTGGGCGTAGTGTCGAAGACGGAAACGGAACATACAGCAGTTGCAGTTCCGATCGATGCCACAATGGTTGCAGAACCCAGTGAAACCGCAGTTATTTTACCATTGCTCGTAACTGTAGCCACCAACGGATTGGTCGATGTCCATGTTATGTTGCCAACAACCGCTTCCGGCTGTGCAGGAAGAAGTGTCGGTGTCAATGTTTGAGTTGAGTCAATTTTCAACCGTACACTCGTTTTGCTTAATGTTATGGATGTAACTGAAGCGGAGATGGTTACATCACAAGTTGCCGTATAGGACCCAACCGTTGCCACGATTTGTGCCGTTCCCTCAGAAACGCCGGTTACGGTACCATCTACAACAGTAGCGATCAACGTATCGGAAGAGGACCATTTAACACGACCATAAACATCGGATGGTTGAATGGTTGCCATTAGATTCCCCGTTCCACTGACACACAATGCCAATGTTGCCTTATCTAAGGTCACACCCGTTACGCTCACATCCTTTTCACAGGAGCTTAAGAAAACTGCGCTGATGCAAAGTGCAATAACTAAATATTTTTTCATACGATGGTTCATTATTAATTTACTTCCTTGTAAACTCGAACATAATCCACAAGCATTGTTTGTGGGAAAACAGTTTGATCGGTAGGGCCAGTCACATAGTTGCCACCCACTGCAAGATTCAAAAGAATATAAAAAGGATGATCGTTATAAACCCACTTTCCAGTCACCTTTGCAGGAGTAATTTGCTGATACAAAGTATTGTCCACAAAGAAATCGATGTAATTTTTCCCCCATTCGATGGCAAACACATGAAAATTCAGGTCATACCGATCATTTGCCAAGGCGAAACCTTTTGTAATGGCCATGCCTCCCGAATAACCTGGACCATGAACGGTTCCATTAATGATGTTCGGTTTCGATCCATTCAGTTCCATGATGTCAATTTCTCCACAATTAGGCCAAGCGTTTGCCTCTGTACTGTCTTTGTTCGCACCAATCAACCAAAAGGCAGGCCAAATACCAGGTCCATAAGGTAGTTTTATGCGCGCTTCGAAACGTCCGTATGTATGGGAAAATAATCCTTTCGTTATGATTCGACCCGAATAATAGGTGGCATAAGGCGTTGTCGGTACTTTGGTAGCAGTAATGGCCAAATTGCTCTTGCCGTCCATCGAAACATTCGTCGTACTGTTGGTATAAACTTCGTATTCATTGTTTCCCCAACCACCGGCACCTAGTTCGAATGCCCATTTTGCAGCATCGGGTGATACGTTTGCCAAGCCATCGAATTCATCGCTCCAAACAAGTTCGTAATTCCGTTTTGGTAGTTCTTGAACGTCTCCAGTATCACTACATCCAGTCAGCGTAGCGAACAAAAGCGTAAACAGGGCTGCTGAAATCACGCTATGTCCATTCTTTAATTTGGAATAATTCATGCTGTTATTATTTTTTATGTATGAATAGCTTAATTTGGAGTCAATTGTTATTTATGAAAATAGATGTTATCTGCATAAATGACGGTCGGGAAGTTGTCCAAAATTAAATGAACCAAATGCGCCTTGCTTGTTAATCCAACGAAGCTTGTCAATGGGATTTCCAAGCTAACCCACTGATTGGTAGGCAACGCAGCAGAATGCGTATAAATACCATTGGAACTGCTTCCGCCGAAATTTGCTCCCCAATCCTCTAATTTAATGGTAGGTACATTCGTTAAGTTAGGCGCAGAAGCAGGCACAAATACATCCATATGGAAATGGGTCATCGTACTGATATCGATGGGTGTTGTTTCAAAAGAGATGGCCACGAACACTCTTTTCTGATTGTACGTATCGTTGAAATTGAAATAGCGTAAATACTTGTTGCCATTCAGGTTATACACCGAATTATTGGTGGTCAACCCGCCGCCAGACCAAGTCCAGAATGCTCCGTACGAATCGACGGTGGCATTGGTGTATGGATCACTAAAGATCGAAACGACATTTGTACTGGCCAGGGTAGGAGTTGTCGCAACAGTTGTCGGTAAAACCGGAGCACCTATGGAATTGATCAACAAGGAACCCTTCACAAAGTTCACACCAAGTTTTGCAGTAATAAGTGTTGAACCCTTGTTTATAACACTATAATTACCAGGTTTGCTCACTGCTGCGACGGTAGGATTCGAAGAGGCTACTGTTAAATACGAACTGGGAAAATAGACCGTTTGATTGACGCCTGCAGGTAGATTGAAGGTGGCGCTTAGGTCGGGTATTTGGTAGTCTCCGTTTTCCACATTATTGAGCGTCATGTCTTTACCTGAATAGATGTTGCCAACAGTGGTGTGGGCAATAGTCCCCAATTGTTCATACTTGAGTTCATCAATCCAGAACGTAAATCCTTTACCTCCTTTTCGTGGGTCAACCCAGTAATAGAACATGCCTTTTTCATGCTTCAGTTTGGAAGCGTCGGGGATAGGGATGTAAAACTTTGTCCATGCGGTAGTCAAAATCACATTGGTAACGGTTACTTTATAGGTCGCATCAACCACTCCTTTTACCGTTGAATTCCCGAATCCCAGAGAGGAAAGCGTATCAGCCTCAGAGGCTTTTGCCCAAAAGGTCAACACATTGTATCCGGATAAATCACGACCCGCGGCTGCTTGAAAAACGCCACCTGCCGTGGAACCAAAAGGGTCACCCGTATTCGGCACGTCAAACTTCATGGAAGCTGTTCCACTGTATTTTTCGACGTAATCCAACGAAAAATTGGTTACTTTTCCCCATGCGGCATAATCCAATCCGGCGCTGAAACCATCCATAAAAACGTCAGCCGTTGTATCATAATTGGTGGCCAATGGTAGCTCCTCAAGATTTCTTTCACAGCCTACTGCCAGTGTTAAAAAAACCAGCAAACCAGCTACTGAATAATAGGATTTAATATTTTTCATAAGTATCACGTATTTATTTGCCAATATTAAAATGCACGTAAGTTCTGATTTCCCATTCTTTGCCGTTTCCATAGCCTATTGCCGTTGGATCGGCCACGATAGCACCCGAAGCATTGGTCATGGTGGTCGGACAATACCGAGGAGAATACTGGTCAAGCGAACGCCAAGTGCAACGTATTCCCAAGCGTGTTTCAGGAACTATAAACCATTTGGGTTTTGCAACAGTCGTTGATACATCGGCCATCAGCTGGAGCGGATATGTTAAGTTGAAATCGCGATGATAATCGTAGGGTCCCCAATCATTGATCTTAACGGTCGAAATCAGCTTGGTTTTTTGATAAATCAATCGAACATCGCCACCATACCTTTTTATTAATCGTGCATCGGTGCCATTTGACTCAGCCGTTCCGCCAAAAAGATTGGCTATCAGACCAAAGTTGTGGCTCACTTTACTCACAATGCGAGAATTGACTTCCCACAAATCGCGGGCTGCAGGTGCACCTAAGAAGGCGAATCGGGTACGGTTTGCCAACATACCGATGGACGCATCCTGCGTTGTCGGGTGATGACGATACACAAAATCGGCACTCATTGCAAAGGAAGCATCTTCCATTTCATCATTGTCCCAAGCCCACATCCAAGTGGCGGGTGTTGGGTCGTAGGCTATTAAAAGTTCACCTGCAGTCGTTTCTCTGTTTGAACGAACGGCAAAGGGGTCATCAACGATGTTCCTTGGTCTTCCAGGAGCTGGGGCATCACCTGGAACCGGTCCTACGATGGGTTTCTGCCACAAGAAGTTTGGCGCTAGTTGAAAATCGCCGATGCCGTATGTGAAACCGGTTAAGAAGTTGTATTGGTTACCACTTCCGCTGTCTTTAAGACGCCATCCGGTGTAATTGATGGTATAATCGGCTCCCCCCATGGCTACAAGTCCCATGACTGCACCTTGAGCATACCAGTTGATTGGTCCGGCTGAAAAGGTCATTTTAGCTTTACCACCCCAAGTGTCCTTTGAATTTATTTTATCCTGATAAACGGTGTAATTTCCAGTCGTTCCATCCACAATCTGGAAAACATCCCCAATTCTCCTCGAACCTGCCCAAATACCACCAAAATCGATGGCAAAAGGCCCTATTTTCCTTTTTATGTCGAGCGTTGCCCTGCGTGTCTGTGGAGTTGGTATGGCGAACGAACTGACTGAAGCGGTTCTCTTGTCCAGATCTTCATGATAAATGCCGGTGATGTCAAAACCACCTACTTTATAGGTGTATTTTGCCAAAATCGCCGGATTTGCGCCCCACCAAAGCTCAGGTCCGAAAGCAACGGTTAAACCATCCAATGATTTTTTTCCAGATGCTTCAAAGCCAAAAGGTGCTTCACCATTGTAAATATCCATGTTTTGCCCATAATGCGTTTCAGGATACAATCCGAATAAGTCTCCATCATAGCCCCAATGATTGTGCCCAGTGCGGTAAAACCCAAGTAGATTAAACCATTTGGCATCCCATTTGATATCGGCTTGATAGACTTGCAACCGATTGTTAGAAAGTGAAAGATTATTACTCGGATCCGTTGTTTTTACATCGCGATAATAGCCACGGTTTTCGTAAAACAGCTCATCAATGGGATTTTCGGCTACATTGCCAAGAATGTTGAACGTCACATTGGCTTGCACATTTTCGGTAGGTTTTGCTTCCACACCAATATAAAAGGACTCCATGCGATCAAAACCAAGTCTATTCGGATAGGTCGATTTTAAAGGGTCTGTGTTTTTTTCTTTGGGTGTGGTAATCTTATCGCCACCAGTCAAGAACGTGGTGAATTCGGCTCTGACGCCACTAATGCGCACCTTCTCAGCCACTTCCGTAAATAAGGCAGCCTTATCGCCTCTGGCTTCCAACACATTCTCTGTAACTTGAATTTTGGAGAAATACGTATTGATGGATTCAGCAGTTGTGTTTTTGTCGTAAGGATTCAGCTGGTGCGCCTTTTTCAGTGCATAGTAGGCAGCGCGAGGATACAATTGATAGAGCCCTCTTTCATTTGTTTTGCCTTTTGCACAAATGCCATACCACTCCTCATTCATGTTGTTTTCTCCCGGCACGTAATCGTTGAGGTAACCGCCGTTAACCCAGGAAGCATGCGTATCGTGTATTTCCAAATTGTTGGTTTGCCCAAATTTCCACCAACCATCGCTAAACTGAAAGGTGAACCCTCCGATGCTGTTATTTCCTTTTCCCAAACCTGCAGCGTTCTCATAGATTTCTTTCCAATTGTTTATTAAATAAAACGCTTGTGAAGCCTGATCTTCTTCGTTCGTAACGGCATTGAAGGCGTCCGATCCAAACTCTGTAAACATGACCGGTTTGTTAAGCACCTTTTTCACTTTTTGGTAAACGTCTCCGAAAGAGGCGCCACGATAACAATTAACCCCTAGAATATCAATGTCTTTGCATTCATCGGCGATGATGTCAAGGAACAGTAAATCACCATTGCATATAGCCACCGGATGCGATGCATCAATTGTTTTCATAGCCTTCACTGCATCGTTAAAAAGGTTATACAAGGCTTTGGCACGATGCGTTGATTGTCTTTGTTCCATGGGAATATTCTCCGTTTCGGCGCCCGACCAGAAAAGGCCGTAGTTGTTTTCATTACCCAATAAATAGACCAGTAACCCTGGCGTATTCTTGTATTCTTCCACCATTTTGGAGACTTCTTTCAAAAGCAAAGCCTTTGTCCGTGCATCTGAATATTCCGTATTTGCCACCCAAGTACCATCCAACGTTAAACCATACCGACCGAATGAATGATTGATGATGGTATAAATGCCATATTTCTCGTAGATGTACTTGATCCACTTGGGCTGCATGCCGGTGTATGCACGAATGGTGTTTACACCCATATTGTTTAACAGAGACATTTCTGCATCAAGAGCCGCTTTAATGAAATCGTCAGGTTGCATCCACAAGCTGTACGTATAATTGGTGCCAATTGGAAAATAATCCCAGTTCATGCCATTAATCATAAAATCAGTACCATTGACTAAAAGCTTCACTCCTTCATTGTTCGAAACAACCGAGACTTTGTTTGTCTGACCAAAAGCAAGGCTAAGCGACAAGGAAAGCAATAACGTTAACAATGTGTGTTTCATATTTTTGAATTTATAATGAAAGAACCTAGTATTTGAGCTTCTCATTTTTATCCCATAAACCCCAGTAAGCTCCTACATCGCCTTCAGCCCCCACTTTCCATGATTCGTCAAAGGAGGTGAAGTAAAAGACATCGATGTCTTCTTCTTTTGACCATAATTGAGTATTGAGAAAATATTTCAAAGCATTTTCCATGGAAGGCTGAGCACCTTTGTAATCTTCTCCTTGACTCGGCCAACCGGTTTCTGTTATAATGACATGCTTATCACCTCCACCTGCATGAACTGCCTGATAAAACATCTCTTTCATGTACATCAACGAGTAATCGGCATGACAGCATTCCCAGAACGGATAGCAGTTTGCTAAAATGATATCGCACGCTTCCGTGATTTTTGGACGCAATGCGAATTCATAATAGGCATCGACATAACCAACGGGTATGCCGGGTATGGATTCTTTGACCCTCTTGATGCAATCCAATAGCTCCTCCTCCGTCATGTCTTCCCGATAAAGAACCTCGTTCCCCACGGCAGCGATGTCCACATAACCTTCTTTTGCCAACTGAATTAGACCTTGTACTTCTTGCTCATTGATTTCGGGATCTTTGCCCAACCAAGCGCCTACCAGGGTTTTAATCCCAAATTCTTTAGCAATTTTTGGAATCAACTCATTGCCTTCGATGCATGAAAAGGAACGGATCCATTTTGTGTATGGTTGGATAATCTTCATTCTCCTTCTGATTTGTTCTTCAGAAAGAACATCTCCTGGCATTTGGCCTTCCTCGTAGGCACTAAAACAGAGCCCATGCATTCCGTCATTCAAGACTTTCTTGAAAATATCTTGAAATTCTTCGTCGGTTTTTGTGCTGTAATCCATTCCTGAAATTCCAGCCAACGACATTGTTTTTCCAACTCTTACTGACATATCTGTATTTTTTGTTTTTGTTTGAATGCCTTATAAATCGCCTCGACGCTCTACAAGTGTTTTTCGGATTTCATTGGCCTTCTTTTCGGTAATATCGTATTTCCACATCACTAAAATGGCTAAAACGCCGGTAATGGATGGGATTAGAATATCGGCCAAACGTAATTTGGTGATGGTATCCACCGTTTGAACCGTTGCATTTTGGTCGAATCCAACCATATTTAGCACCAATCCGCTGACGAGCAAAGCCATGGCGGTTCCCAATTTGACCATCCACCAATAAACCGCACCAAACGTTGCTTCTTTTCGCGGCATACCGTTTTCCAGTTCATCTAAATCACACACATCGGCCGTCATAGACATCATCAAAGTGAACAATCCTCCAATCCCGAACGAAATGAGTGGTAATGGTAAAAACATCAACCAGGGATTGGCTGGGCTAAATGCCCACCACTTGAGCGAATATCCAACGATGGAAATGGCAGTAGAGATTACAAACGCATTCTTTTTACCAACTTTGGTGGAAATAAAAGTAATGATGGGGATCACTAAAAAGGCTGTACAAATAGCACTTACGGTGCCAAACCATGCTGGCCATGTGCCACATGCGACGGTATCGCCATTGAACAAATAAAAGATGATGATAAAGAACGCAAACTGAGCAATAATTTGAAATCCATTGAAAATCAGAAAGGTTGACCCACACAATCTTAAAAAGGACTTGTTGGTGATGATTTGTTTCATACTCTTAAAAAGCGCTTTCATATTTTTAAAAAACTCTTTTGCAGACAGATTCGCTCTATCGGTCAAGTGCGTTTGGTCAATTTCTTTGCAAAACAATGCAGGCATTATGCCTAATACCAAGCATAAACCACCAACCCACATGGACAAGTTGCGAGCACCTTCAGGTCCGGTTGCGTAAAGGTCTTTATCATAGATCAGAACCCAGAACCAAGGAGCAATCATCCATGCAATTTGTCCCATAAATTGAGAGATTGCCATCAAACGAGTCCGTTCGTTGTAATCGGGTGTCATTTCATAGCCCAATCCAATCAGCGGAGCAGCAAAAATGGTATAACCAACATAAAAGAATAAGGATGTAAAAAGGAAGTAGAAAAAATTATACATCTCTGTATGTTCCGGATACAATTGCCACATGATCATAAACACAAATCCGGTAATGATGGCGCCAAGCAAAATATAGGGTTTGCGTCTTCCCCATTTAGATACGGTATTGTCCGAAACAAATCCCATAATCGGGTCTAAAATGGCATCCAATACTCTTGGTAAAGCCGCCAACAAGCCGGCCAAGGCTGGATTCATCTTTAATGATAATACTAAAACAATCATAAATACCCCCAAAGCGGCTGGGAATAATTGATTGGCTAAATGACCTGAACCAAAAGCGATTTTCTGAACAAATGGAACCAAATCTTTGGATGCTGTATTGATTTGTTTCATACCTTTTTAGATTTAAGAATTATAGTAATAGGATTTTTTTGAGTTTATTTCGTTGGTTGAATCAGTATTGTCTGTAATGCTTCTCCCTGAATGGCCACTGTCGTTTTTTTATTTTTGAGTTGAAACGTCATTTGCTTCACTTTTGCCTCCTTATTCAAAACAATCACCGCAATACTTCCGTCCGGGTTCTGTGCCGCTGTAACCATGAGTTTGTCGTCCGAATTCTCAAAACCGATTCTTCTCGCCCCGGGCCGGATGTATTTACTGAAATGAGCCATCACATAATATAAGGGTGTGAAATAGACTTCATCGCTTTCAGGGTCAACAATGACAGGTGCGGTACACCAGTTTTTGAACCAATTGGGTCCTCCTTGCTTATCCAACACCATATTCCAATCGACCCAACCATTCACCCAATTGTTCAGGCATCCAATCATATCTCCGGCATAACGATAAACAGGTGCATATTTTGGATGCAGGTATTTTTCCTTTTCAGTGGCCCAATCCCAACCCCAATCGGTTGCTTCTTTCGACCAGTACCAGGTATCGTCCTTCCATTTTGGAACTTCAGAATCCACGCACGCTTCGGTTTGAATAATGTATTTTGTTGGTGCAACTTTGTGTGTATATTGGAGCGACTTGGGAAACCAATCGTACGTGCTTGCGTACCAGTGAATGGCCGTACCATCAAAGTAATTGGAAGATTCCTCGTTCTCGAACATCACATCGACCCATTTTTCCAACTCGTCCCCTCTGTTTTGGTCATAACCCAGAATCTTCACGTCATGTCCATCCGTCTTCAGCTTCTTTCCTAGATGATTTTTTACAAAGTCGGTCATTTCTCTGGGCGTATAATGCATGCTTTCCCAATTGTTGTTGCAACCAAGGGGCTCATTCTCAACTGTAATACCCCAAATATCAATGCCTTCGGCTTTATAGGCGTTTAAATATTTTGAAAAATACAACGCCCATGTGTCGTAATAGTTCGGCAGTAGTTTTCCTCCGCGCCAATCCTTATTGTCTTTCATCCAAGGAGGCGCCGTCCAAGGAGAGGATATGATTTTAAAACCTTCTTTCGAAACGCTCATGGCATCCTTAATCATTGGAATGATGTCGTCCTTATCGTTATCGATCGTAAAATGCACCAAATCCTTATCGTCTACTATTGGAGCATAACTATAATTGCTTAGCGAAAAATCACATGAATTAATATGTGTGCGCGTCAATGAATAGTTTGCACCGTTTTCGCCAAAATAGGCAACAAGTATTTGTTCCCTGTTTTTTTTGCTTATTTGGTTTAATAGGTATGCAGAAGACTCCGTAAAAGATCCTCCGAAACCTAGAATTGTTTGAAATTTTTGATCCGACCTAATTTTAATAAGGCTTGCTTTTTTTGCAATTGGAAATTCTGAAATTCTTTCAAGTTTCTTTCCCTTAGAAGAAGTTTCAAAGACTTCAACCGTCAATTGTGCTTGGATGATGTTAGAAATTGACATCATAATAAGTAATATTGCAATAAAATACTTCTTAGCCATTTCAATTTTTGGTACTAGAAAAATGCATCAACATTGGTCCATTTTCAGGATTATTCACATTTGTAAATGTAGCGGAGCAGATCAATAACACCAACTTTTTTACTTCACAAGAATACGCAACCACTGGATTTTACTACTCAAAAATACGTCATAAAAAAATCTATATATCATATAATGAGCATATTAGATTACTGCATGTTATATAACATATTTCATTACCAATTTCGTGTTGGATTTTATTGTAAAATTGAACTGCAATTATCAAGAAAACCGAATTAGTATCATCCATTCTGCATGAAACAACTAATTTTATCCGTGATTCTCTTTTTTTCTTGTTTTTCGGGGTATGCAAACCATCCCCTAGTACGTAATTTCCACCGTGAATCTTACAATGCGGGTACACAAAACTGGGGGATTGTTCAGGATAAATCCAACATCATGTACTTTGCAAACAATAGTGGTTTGCTAGTTTATGATGGAATCAAATGGACCACTGTACCAATCAAGAACAAAACAAACGTACGATCACTCCTTGCAAAGGATGGACGGTTTTATGCATCGACATTTAATGAGTTCGGCTTTTTTAATAAACAGCCAAACAATCAATTTGCTTATTTTTCACTTTCTGAGAAGTTGAACATTACTAAATTAGAGTCGAATGCGTTGTTTTCAATTATCGATGGAAACGAACGAATTTACTTTGTTGGAGACAAAAACATCTATAAGTATGATGGTTCCAACAGTGAAAAAATCACTTTTCACAGTAGAATTGACGCCTCTGCTTATGTTAATAATGTACTATTTATTACCAGTGAACAAAGTGGCATTTTTATGCTTAATGGCAAGCAATTTCTGCGTTTGCCCGGTTCAGAAATGATGGTTCATAAGAAAGTTTGTTCCATACTGGCGCTTGACTCCGAGAATATTCTTTTTATTACCAATTTCAATGGTGCATATCTTTTTAACGGATCCACATTTACGTCTTATAACACTGGCATTGACCCTTTTTTAAAGGAGAATCAGGTATTTTGTGCTGCTAAGAAAAACAATAAACTGGTTTTCGGTACCGTTCAAAAAGGCATAGCTGTTTTGGATTTATCGGATAAGTCCGTGATGTATGTGAATACTTTTAGTGGATTACAGAACAATACCGTGCTTAGTATGGCCTTTGATAATCAGATGAACCTTTGGTTGGGTCTGGATAAAGGCATTGATTATGTGATGTTAAATATCCCCATTCAAAGTATTTTGGGAACAAATGATCTTTTTGGATCGGGCTATACCTCCTTTCTGAAAGGGAGCACCTTATATTTGGGAACGAATCAAGGATTATACACAACGCCTTTTCCTCCAGTTAATAAACCGGTCCCCATGCAATTGAAGTTAATTAAAGGTATGGAAGGCCAGATATGGTGCTTGACTGAAATTGATGGAACGCTTTTTTGTGGTGATGATCAGGGTGCCTTTATTATTTCACAAAATAAGGTGGAACGGATTGATAAATTGGTTGGTACCTGGAGCTTCAAACGATTTTTAAAACGGAAGGACTTAATTCTTGGCTGCAGTTATCAAGGATTGTTTGTACTTAAAAAAATGGGTACTACTTGGAAGTTTTCTCATTTCATAAAGGGTAATTTTTCGGAATCAAGCCCTATGTTTGAGGAAGATGACGATGAAACCATTTGGTTTAGTCATTGGCTGAAAGGGATGTTCCGACTAACACTAAATGCAACGAAAGACAGCGTTATCAGCGTAAAGTTGTACAACAAGAAAGGATTTCCTGGCAATCAAAACAATACGGTTTTTAGGGTTAAAAACAAACTTGTCTTTTCTTCCGAAAGGGGTTTTTTCATTTTTAATCCTAAGAAAGACCGCATGAATCCTTATCAAGAATGGAATAAACTTTTTTCTTCCATACCAAGCCATATGCGTGTTCACGAAAGCGCGATTGGCGATATTTGGTTTGTTTCAGGAAGTTTTTTTGGAGTCGCCAAAAAAACATCGGTCAATACGTATAAGATGGATTCTCTTACTTATCGGATTCTCCAGCCCAAAATAATCATCGGATTTGAACATTTTAATTTTATTGATAAAAATCGGCTTCTATTAAGTACGGAAGATGGTTATAGTTGGATTGACACTCGGCAGGGAGGTGCAATGAAGAATACGTTCAAGGTGTTTCTAGACCGAATCATAGTGACCAACCATGCAGGCAAAGTGTTGACCGAGAATGCCGATGTCGTCAAAAGTTTTCCACATAGCCAGAATTCACTCCGATTTGAATTGGTAGCCCCCGAATTTAGGACGGAAGGATTGGTTCAATATAACTTTATGCTCGAAGATTTCGATAAGTACTGGACGGAGTTCAGCCCCAATAATTCGAAAGAATATACTCGGTTGCCAAAAGGGCATTACACCTTTAAAGTCAAAGCAAAGGATTTTCTAGAGTCAAAAGAAGCGGTTTACTCGTATTCATTTGAAATCTTGCCTGCTTGGTACGAAAGCAAAGTGGCAATGATTATTTATTTGATACTCTTTGTGTTGATACTATCGGGCATTTTCATTTTCGTTAAATTCCAGTCTAAAAAAGGAGCGATGGAAATGGAAAGGCTTAAGGAAATGGAAATAAATGAACAGAAAAGGAACTTCGAAACGGAAACATCGGAAAGGAAAAGGGAAATTAAGGAGCTTAAAAATCAACAGTTGCAATACGAATTACGTCATAAATCACACGAACTGGCAAGTTCCACCATGAATCTGATTCGGAAAAATGAGATGTTGCTCGAAATGATGGAGACCATCACAAAAGCAAGTAGTGACATTAAATCAAATGCTGATTCCAACGTTGTTTTATCTCGGTTGAGCAAACTCGAACGGAGCATCAAAGAGAACATTGGCAACGATAATCATTGGAAAAAATTTGAGGAGAATTTCGACATCGTGTATGAAAATTACCTCAAACGACTTGGCGAAGCGTATCCCGAACTCAATACCAGCGACAAGAACCTGTGTGCCTATCTGAAAATGGATCTATCATCCAAAGACATTGCTCCATTACTCAATATGTCCATACGAAGCGTGGAAACAAATCGCTACCGTCTGCGCAAGAAGCTTAATTTGGATCGAGATGTGAATTTAAGTGAGTTTCTGCAACGGTTCTGAGCGCCAATCTATAAACGCCAAATAAAGAGCCCCTAACTGATTATGAATCAATTAGGGGCTCAATTTTGTTGCTTCTGACTTATTCAGCTATGGAGTCGTTCGCTACAGGTGCTTGAATGGTTTTGCCTTCGTCGCAACAAGCCTTTTGATGATGCTGCATCATGCCGCAATGTTCCCGTTCACACATTTTTTGACCGCGGTTGAAATGTTCGGAACCCATACCAAACCAAAAACATCCGAATGTTAGGGCGGCAACAGCCAATCCTATTAAAAAACCGTTTCTTCTTTTACGCATTGTCTTATTTTTTAAAGGATTATTTACTTTGTTTGTCCGATTTGCAACATTCGTCTTTGCAACATTCGTCATCGCTTGCTTGTGATCCACAGCAATGACCGTGATGATGGTGTCCGGTTGAACAGCAATCGTCGCCAAAAACGGTTTTGAATTCCTCGAATTCTTCGTCGCTCATCTTGCGGATGCGGTCTGCCAGATAGAACATCTTCTTGGAACCGAAGCGAGCACCGCCGCAACAACGCCTACTGCCACAACAATGACATGCGTGGAAAATGATGAAGAGAATGAAAAGTACGAGCAATGCTTTGGGCATGAAGAATGCCAGAGCTCCTACAACAACGCCGCCGATGACGGCTCTTAAAATGGTTCTTGTCATTTGATTCTTTTTTTTAAGTTTATTAGTGGTTAAAAGTCTTCTATTGGGTAAGACGAACAACGTCCGATTTTACTTTAAATCGGACGTATATTTATTCTAAATAGTCGTTTTTCGTGATTCGGCATAGTCGAAGCAAACTTCGCCTCTGCATTCGCTACTTAAAACGTTTTTATTTGCAGCAACGTTGTTTCCATTGGTTTTTAAATTGTTGACGCTCTTCGTCGGACATTTCCATAAACTTGTCTCTGAAAGGAGCGTGATTTTTTAAGTGCTGATGAACAGCATCCCGATGTTTCCGGAAGCCGAACCGGAATCCGCCGAAAAGGATGCGGCAAAGTACAAATAAGCCCATGGCTTGCCAGTAGGTGATGGCGGTCAATGTTGAGATGGTCGGAAGGATCCAGTTCCAAAGGATCGTCACCACGCCACTCACGGCAAAAAGCCCAACGGCCATCACCGGAATCATGAAGCAATTTCTTGCCCTGCAAAAAGGTTTTCTCATATCGTTACGTATTTAATTCTTCGTACAAATAATTCAATTTGTTTCGCAAATGTTTTACCGCATAACCTTTTCGGCTGATGATGGTTTTTAGGTTTTCCCCTTTCTGGTTTGCAATCTGTTGCAGGGTCATATCCTCCATTTCATTCAGCAAAAAAACCTCGCGTTGGTTTTCGGGCAATTCATCCAAAGCCGTTTGGAATTCTTTCCAGAACAACTCCTTGAAGAATCCAAGCTCCGGATTGTTCGTGTCGTCCAAAAGCAGGATTTCCTTGAAGTTAAAACCGCCATCCTCGTCTTCATAAGCGAATTCTTCGAGGGACAGGTTGGCCTTTTTCCTGGATTTGTCGGTAATCTTGTTCCGGGCTACTTCATACAACCAAGCACTTACATTTTCCAAGTCTCCGATGTTACCCAGGTTGCTTAGTTGCATCCAAACATCCTGTAGAATGTCTTCCGCATCTTCCTGAGTTTTCACCCGATTCCGCACAAAACCCGACAACTTTCGGTTGAATTCCTTAATGGTTTCTGTGATGGAAGTGGCTTTCTGCGCTCTCATTGGTAGTTGAACTGCTGTCTCCATACGATTGAAGACGGATGAAGATGGATTTTACTTTAACAAATATACCAAATTTTGCACGTTTTTTTAGGAGATGTGCGGTAAAGGCTTCCTTCGGATTTGAAAAACCCTAACTGATTCGAAAATTAGTTAGGGTTTCGTAACTCTGTGTCCAGAGCCAAGGTATTGACTTCCTATTTATCTATTGTGTATTCGTTTCAACTATTTATAATAAAATGAATTATAGATTTGAGATTTTCACTGTGTTGTTTTCTAAGGCAGTTTTTACAACACAAAGCAAGATTCCTTTGGGAAGTGTCGAACTATTAATTTCGAAATTTCCTGATACATGATCGGCATTAAAGACCAATGCTCCAGATTGAGTATAAATGGAAATCTGAGCAGGAGCTGTAGCATTCGAATTTTTAATAAACAACGTTTGTCCATTGTTTAATAAAGTAGGATAGACATGGGTGGAAGATGCTTTAGTGATCTCTGCCGTTCCCGAACTCGCGTCTTCGGCTATTTCCACACTGACAATGCTTGCCAGTGAACCGCTTGCAATTTTAACGCGTATGGCTTGCAGCAAACTTGGTGTGGCATCGAACGTATACCAATCCGTGGCATTCCCCGCATTTGTAAATGCCGGGCTGGCAAGTAAGGTTGATCCAAGGTAAATATTAAAAACGCCTACTCCAGTAGAAGTATAATTCACTTTCACGCGGTATTTCGTGGCTTTGTTTACATTAAAATGATACGAATACCATACGTTTAGTGTTGGAATAGAAAAACTGGAGTTGGTGCGCCCCAAGTTCAAGTATTCATAAACGCCCCTATTGTATAACCTCCACTGATTGCCAGGAATAATAGTAGGTGTTGTTGAAGTAACAGCATATCCTATTGCAATGGCCGGACGTGGTTGATTGTATAGTTGAATGATGGCATCGTATTTCTTATTGGGTATTGTGGCTTTTTGGCAAAAACCCCAACGTTCATCACCTGCAAAGCAGAAGTAGGAAAAAGCATTTCCTCCTGCTTTGTACCATTCGTTTTGATGTTCAATAATTTCCAATCCAATCCGGTCGTCGAGCATCACGGCGGGTGATACCGCTTCCATGCCTGCACCGCCATTAACGTCACCAAACGATGGGCCACCTTCATAAACGACACGACGCAAACCGTAAGCGGATGTCAAATAGGCTGCATATTCCTGGCTTTCGTAGGTCCATGTCATCGGATCCATTCCGCAACCGCTCCATACATTGTCGATCGTGGCACCAGCGCATGGATTGTAGTATCCGGAGCAACCGCCTCCCCAAACATAATAACTCAATGGTTGGGTGTAATTTTTCTCGTACCAAAACAAACGAGTGGTGCCTGTATTACTTCCATTTCCGTAGTTATCAAGTCCGGCTTTTTGCCATTCCAAGAGCGGTCGTACTCGGGTCATCATTTCAGAATCGCCAAATACTTGTCGGAATATGGTGCTCATTTCCACAATTTTTCTGACATAATATTCGTTCTGACCAGGTAAGCCCAAAGCTTTGCCTACAGAATCGGCGTAAGCAGTCTGGTTAAATGAAGACGCCGTATTCCATACTTCGTTGCTGTATTCTACCATCAGTTTTAAGGATGGGTCGAGGGGTGGGTATTTGGGGTTCACCTGTGGGCTGGTGTATGGGTTCACCCCATCGCTGCCATATTTGAATAATTGGGCCAATTTGGTGATATAATCGTCATTTGCTCTTGCAGGAACGCAAATCCAAAGGTCTTTTTTGGTTTGATTGGCAAGTAATGCCAAATACTCCCAAGCACCACCCCATATAGCTATTCCATTCGCATGTCTGTGTTGCGTTCTTTGTCCGATTCTATTTCTGTCGTCCCAGTTAAAGGTCCTGTTGCTGTTGGTAGAGGTAAAGTCCATGGCGCGTAAAAAATTGAACCTCGATAGTATTTCCAGGGTTTTGCGATGAAAAACTTCGGTGGTATCGTGTGCCTGATTTGCCCCGGGATAAATGGGACGGAACACTCTAAGATTTTTAATACCCACTCCACCTGTATTTCTAATTCTGGCAGTAAAATTCATTAATCCAGTATTGGTCACATCTACCAAGTACGAAGTTTCGTTCCGAATTGGGTCGTAAGTCGTGCTACCTGCCACTACCGTTCCGCTTGAAAGAGAGATCACATTGGGGATATTTCCTTCATAAATAACATGGTACCTACCGTGTTGGTTGTTCAAATTCTCACCCATGATGAGGTCGCAGCCGTCGTTTGCTGGCCAATCGTCGGGAGTGGTAAGGCAACCTGTGCCTAAATAGGCATCTCTGCTATTGATCATACAATTGGCAAAATAGAACATTTGTTCCCAATTGGACATACTGTTCAAGCCAATACCCATATAGTTTTTACTCTCGTCGAAAGTCAATTCTTGAGCGAGTGTGGTTATGTTCATTGCATCACTCATCGAGGAAATGTTGCCTACTTCATCAAACGCTTTGATGGTAATGTCGTAGGAAGTACTAGGCAATAAGCCTACAATAATTCTGGATGTGACAAACGATGTGCCTTTTGATTCACCATTGGCAAAAATCTCGTAACGGACAACGCCAATATTATCGGTTGATGCTGTCCATGTAAGCAGAAATGCATTGGCTCCAATACCCGAAGCAACAAGTGCCGTGGGCGCAGTTGGATTCTCAAAATCACCCACCGGTGTGGTTACCGCAAGTCCTGCGCTGGCATCGGAGGTGTTTCCCGTCGCATCTTTTGCCGTAACAGTCATGGTATATAAAGTCTCGGGAGTCAAACCTGTCAAATTCATCGTCGTTGTAGTCGTTGTACCTTTGGATAAACCATTTGCAAAGATTTCATACGAAGCGATCCCTTTATTATCTGTTGAGGCTGTCCAGGAAAGCGTGAAGGAACTTTGCTTCAGATTTGTAGCTACTAAATTGGTTGGAATCGAGGGTTTTTCGGTGTCGGGCACCACTGCTGTAAGTTGAAATTTATCAATATTGGGACCACCGGCTGCGGTAGCAGCCGTAATTCGGAGCGTATTATTACCAGCATTTAGCAGAACCACAGGATATAAGATGGTTCCCCAAGTGTCCCATGTGCCTGTTGGTGCAAAATTACCCGTCCCATTTGATACGCCATTGACCATAAGTTCGCAAGGTCGATTGGCTGAACCACCATTACCGTATGTAACTATTAATTCGTAAGTTCCAGTAGTTTCAACGCTTACGTTGTTCAACTCGAACCAAGTACCGAGGCTACCCATATCTACAAAGCCAGCACCTGAATATCCGACCTTATCAATGGCGATTACACATCCGTTTGTGCCTGTAAATGTTTCGCATTCAATAGTTTGAGCGAACACTTTAATTGAATAAGAAGAAAGGAAAGCGATTATTCCTACTAGGAGCAAACCTTTTCGGGCGAAAGGGTTCCATTGTTTGTTGAATGCATTGAAAAGTTGGTTTTTCATGATCGTAAAATTTGCAGATTTAGTACAACGAATATAGGATATGCTTTTCTGATATGATGATATTTTAATAGCTATTATTGATACTTTAAATACGAATTTATGTGTTATAATTCGCTGACAAACAACTAAAATCAACTTTAGATGTACAACTCAAAAAGATCAGAACAAATGGAACATCTGATGTGCCAAAGCTTTTCAAAAAATCGAATTGTTAAACCCTACCTTCTTTAGTTTTTCACCAGTTTCTGTACGAATCGGGTTTGATCTATATTGGTGAGGGCTACATAATAAAGACCTGTTTTAAGATTGGATAGGTTGATTTTGCCAAAAGTAGGCTGAATAATCCGTATGTTTCGTCCGGTGATATCGGTAATCGATAGTTTGGACCCGTTGCTAAAACTATTCAGTGTAATGTAATCAGTAACAGGATTAGGATAAAATACGTTATTGGATTGGTGCGAAATCGTACTGCCAAGGCTAGCGATTGGAGCATAATCCAAAGCTCGTGCTCCAACAATAAATTCATCAAATTCAACCATTCCAGTTGCGTTTTCTCCAGGACTGAAATTGAAATATATTTTTTGTATCATTGAAGGTGTAGTACTTGTTGTAATAAATCGTTGACTAAAGTCGAAAAACTTCCATTGCCACGAATTATCGCCAACCACATTGTAAGCACCGCCACCCGTTCCTACATTTAAATAGGGCTCCCGATTTACATTGCCACTCGCACCAAATTGTGCTGGTCCAAGTTGTAAGAGAAAGTTCATGTTTGATTTTACTCGAACAGCCATGTATGGATTTGTAGTCATATCGATATAGAAACTGTCTGTCGCTGTTTTTGGTTCAAAATAGATGGCGCTGAAAAATTTATTTGCACGATTTTTGGTAACATTAATTTGCATTGTTCCCGCACTTTCTTGGAGTGCATAGTCCAAAATATTTTCAATTTTAAAATAAGGGCTTAGCATTGAATCATTGAACAGGTCTTCGTAAGCACTCACGATTGAAAGGGATTCATTCAGTACCGAACTGATACAAGTCATCGTATAGGCATTCGTTAATGCCGAAGAACTGATTGTAAAAGTCGTTCGTTTTACAATTGATGCGTTTGCATTCATGGTAATGTCAACAAGCTTTTTTTCGTTGGGCGCTAATGTGAAAGAGGTGGTTGCCATCGTGAAATGAGCACTGCTGGGTGTGATTGTGATGGGCATGCTGGTAGTGCTCAAATTCTCAAAAAAGAATTGTTTTACGCTTGATTCGTTTTTAATATTCTTACCAAAGGAAACAAAGCTGGTGGCCGGAAGATTCACCGAGCCATACCCACAATTCAGTTTTGGGGTATCGTACGTAAACAATTTGAAGTTTCTGTACGTCAATCCAGGTTGAGTCGCCGTATATTTTCCATTGCTGCCAGGAGCGCAACCCAACCATATTTTCATATCTCGAGGGGTATAATCGCAATTGGCCAATGTGGTAGCCCACACTTGATTTCCATCCACCGTAACGGAATACTTTCTAGCTTTCCACTCCACCTTTACTTTATACCATTTGGTAGCATTCCACGAAACCGATGAGCCATTGGGTTCGGTTAAACATTCAGCATCCAAATCATAACTTGCACCTTGAAAAACAGCCTTTTCCCGGGTGTCTTTTTCCTCCGTGTTGGCAGCCGTCTGGATTTTACATTTAAACAAGCCGTTGTCGCCTCTGAAATGGACGTTCCAGCGATAATAGTTTTGCTTAAAATCATCGAAATACAAAATGGGTTCGTTGATGCCCCTGCCATCATATAGCGCACATAAAGCAGGGTCGAAATCTACTGATGCCGGTGTTGTAAGCCCTTTCACTTCGAATTCAAGATACCCTTCTTTAAACATAAAAGGCACATCATATAAAATGTGGTTTTGATTGTTGAACGAAGCTCCTGGTTGCCAACCTTCTGCAGTGAATGCAGCAGTAGCTCCGACGGTGCTCACATCGAGCACGCCAAGGGTGGTGCCATTGGTGAGCGGATCCGAGATGATTAATGTTTGAGCATTGATTGCAAAACTGCATATTAGAAAGAATGCTGTTGTAATGGTCGATATACGTTTTTTCATAGTTATTAGATTGATATAAAGGCACTTGGTATGGATTCGGACCAGCTATTTTTTCAACATCTTTTGTTCATTGTGTGAAATCTTAATCGTATTCAGTTGAAATGTGTCCTTTTCATGGGGCTTTTCATTGATGGTTAGCGCTTGCGTAAAGATATCGATGGTTCATTTCAGGATGACCTTGGTTGAAAAATCTTTTCCGTTTTCGGAGATTCTAATCACATACATTCCTGGCAAGAACGGTTTGCTTACAATCGTGTGATTTGAAATTGTTTCACCAGTCGTAACTTTTTGACCCAACGTATTGTAAATTCGGTATGTCGCTTTTTCCGGTGCAACAATAGTCACTTGGTTTTTTGCATTCACAAAAACCTGTGCGTTGAGCTTTTTAGTTTTATCAGCTCTGGTTTCAGTGGAAGGAATACGCAAGACTAGACTGAAACGATCGGTGGAGGGGCTACTTATTTCAGAACGAAAACGATAGGTAGCTCCATTGCTTAAATCGACTTCCTTGGAAAGCAACTTATCCATCAAGAGCAGTTGTGTTCCTGCTTCAAAATTACGTATCTCGGTTGCATCAATGATGAAATCGTTCGCCGTGAGCGTGCCAAATCCAATCGGAATTTCCATGTTGTATTTTACACTTTTCATGCAGTTGATAACCAGCTTCTTGTCGTTTGCTTCTGTATAAATATCGGCAGCATCGTTCATCATCTTGGGAGAATCGTAGTCATCGCATGTGTCCGAAAGATTCTTGTCAAAGACGAGTAAAGCCTCATCGGTCGTTGTTCCATTGCTTAGTTGCAACCGTAATATGCTGCGTTCCGAAGCATTTGCAGCAACTGCTTTTAGTGGATTGTTGGTTTGATGTGAACACATGGCGTTTGTAAATGCGATGCTTGTCGTTTGTTTTGCCAATACCCAGAAGGATTGCATGGGTGGGATGATTCCCGTAGTACCGATGGGTGAACCAAGATCTGAAAGCGCATTATAGGTCTGAAACGACCATCCACCCGTGTTGCTAGTGCTACTGTTTGTGCGGTACCAAATGGTCGGTTCAATTTTGGAGACATTGGCGTCGGTGAAAGCTTTGTTCCATGTGATGTGGCATGGATAGGGGTTTCCGATGAGGTTTCGACCTTTGTTGGAGGTTGCTGAAGTCGTATAGGTAATTGGAATGGAAATGGTACCAGTATTCAAATTACCGCCGCTTTGGGATGTAAAGGTGATGGGAAAACCTGCCGTGGTTGGCAACGCAATATAACCCACACCGGGTGTTAATCCAGCTCCTACGCTAACCGAATTCCAACTGGAACCCGCTTCATTTCGACGGTAATACGTGTATCCAGAAGGAGCAAGGGCATTGGTTACTGGGCTTGAAATGTACCAGTTACGTGTATAAGCCAAGTATTGCTCTACGGTTGCAGCATTGGATACCGTTAGTGTTCCTCCAAGATTTTTAAAGGTGGCTGTACCATCGCTGGCGGAACTTTTTAGACTTAAGTTCGTCGCGGTGAGGGTCGCCCCGGAGTTTAACGTGAGTCTCCCTCCAGCCTTTACTGTTAGTGCAGAAGCGGTTTCAGCGCCATCCACTGTGAGTTCATGACCAGCCATCACCTGAATCAATGCGGCTGAAGAAGTGGGAGTTAAACCGGAACTTTGCCAGACGTTATTGTCGTTGCTCGATTGCCAAGTGGCCACATTGCTCCAATTGCCAGAAGCTGATGTACGGAAATAATCGGTTGCATTCGTTGTCGTCGCTTGTTTGGTGATGGTCAGTTTGTCAATATTTGCCCCTCCATTAGCGGTTGTTGCAGTCAATCGCAAGTTGTTTAACAAATAATTCAATGTAACGCCACTAAAGGTCACATTCACCCAGGTCGTCCAACTTCCTGTGGCCGCAAAATCGTTCGATCCAAAAACCACTCCATTGACCGCTAATTCGGCAGGCCTGATCGTTCCTGCATTTGCGTTGGCATAGGTAACCGTAATATCGTATTTTTGTGACGCATTCACATACAACTCCCATTCGCCCCAAGTTCCAGTACTGCCATAATCCAGATAGGTATTACCGGATGCTCCCCCGTAGGCACTTGAAGTAGTACAACCCGATTGCCTCGTATAATTTTCGGCTTCTACCAACACCACATCTGGAATGTTATTGACCACTAAGAAGAGGGTTTTGGTATGAGTGTCGCCATCAAAATCGATCACCGTTGCATTGAATGCATAGGTGTTGGGGATATTCATTGTTCCACTAAGCAAGCCACTGCTCGTCAACGTTATTCCGCTTGGCAGATTGGTAGAAGTCCAGGTGAATGGTAACCCTGTCCCAGTTGCAGAAAGTTGAATGCTGATGGGTGTGTAAACATACGATTGTTTTGAAATTGCCTGTATAGCTGGAGTGTCATCAACTACCGTATGCGTTTGCGACACAATGGTTGTTCCGGAAGTTCCTCCCGTAAGTTCTATCTTGATTTGTGAATTGTTGACAGCAGCTATAGGTACGGTAAAAGTATTACTTTGACCAGTCCCAGCATTTATGACCGATCCACCAACGGTAGAAATACTCCACGATAAATTATCTCCAGTCCCATTCGCCGTTATTGTTTGTCCAGGTTTAAAGGTGTTTGTTAAAATTGGCGAAATGATTACCGGTGCAGGTGTTGTAACCACTTGATTCATATTGGCTTTAACAATAGAAAAGCTCGTGGCCGATTTTTGGCAAATACGTATCTGGTGCAATCCAGCCGAAAGATTCATTAACACATTCGTACTTGTTGCTGCACCGTTAATGACTTGTGTGCCAAGCACAGTACCATCAATAAGATACTGCACGGTAGAAGTAGAAGCACCGGAATATTGAATATTGAAGCTGTATGTACCGGCATCGCATCGAAATAGATAGCCCACCCATTTGTCAATTCCACCAAGTGTGTAGCTACCTGTCCCAGCAGTTGCACCTGAATTATTGGTATCGAAGGCCTTTCCGTCCAATGAAAAAGGCAAGGTGGCACCGATATTGATGGCCGCTTTAGGTGCTACAGACAAATCGTTCAATGCTTGATATTTAGGCGTATTCAAGTCCAATACATCGGCCGCCAAGCCCCATTGGGCATCGCCGGTGGTTTGAAAATAGCAGAGCAAATCGCCTCCTTGCTCACTCCATGCTGCATGGTGATTCAGCATGTTTGTTTTCATTCGAGGGTCCAGAACTGCCGCATTCTTAACGACCCCATTTGTTCCCAAATTGTCCAAACCTGGTCCGCCTTCGTAGGCAATTCGTTTGACACCCATCGCTGTCGTTATCAAAGCATCCTTGATTGTTGCCGTTTTCCAAGTGGCAACATCAAACTCCAAACTTGCCCAAATATCGTCGATGGTGAGTAAAAGGCTTGCATTATCGGGACTGTAATACGCCGAACCACCAGCTCCGTAAAAATAATAATGGATGGGTTTGCTGTTCAATTGCGAATAGTAATCGAGCCATTTCAAACACTGGCTTGCCACACTTTGTCCGTTTCGTTTTTGCCACATCAAAACCGGACGAACCCTATCCATCATGGCTGCATCGCCAAAAACGCTGCGGAAAAGCAGACTGGTCTCCACGCCTTTTTTAGCGACTCTCCGCCATGCCCAGTTCCAAGTGTTTGCATCTCCATCAAAATTGAGGGTCGATCCACCACTTGCAACTTCCAAACCTGCCAATGTGTAGTTTGTTCCCGATTGCGGAAAGGGGCCAGCGGTATTCCAAAGCTCGTTGCTATATTCTACATATATTTTCAGGTTGGGATTCAGTGTGTTTTTGAATAAAGTAGCCAATTGAGTGACATAATCATCGGTGGCACTTACCGGAATATTGATCCAAATATCACGGTTGATTTCATTCATCAACCGGATCATCGATTCCCACGATGTGCCTGAGCTGTATCCAGCAGTTTTAGCCATTCCCCAACAAAAATCGTCGGGACATCGGGTATTCCATGCGGTTTCGGTAGAACCGTTTGTTTTCGACCAGTTTAAGAACCGTACGACCTTAAATTTACTCAACATCTCTTTGAAATGCGTTGTGAATTCGTCGGTAAATTCATAGCTGGTGGTGCTTCCAGGTGCAATTGGCTTCATCAATTTGACATCTTTAATGCCCCCACTGGTGCCCGTAAAGGTCAGTTTTAACGCCCCTGAAACATTTATGGTAAGATCGGCCGTGGTCGTATTGGTTGCAGCTGTATAGATTATATTGGTAATGGTAGCCGAAACCCAAGTGGCAACAATACCCGATGCACTTCCAGTAAACTTTAATTTGTAAGTGCCATGCATATTCTCAATGCCATGCCAGACGATAATTTCCGCATCCTCGGTCGGCCAACCGCGCTCATCCATATTGGCTTTTGTCACTCCACCGGGTTTGTACCATGCCCGAGCCACCCGCATGGCATCTGCATAAGCTCTGTCAGATGAATAGTCTTCTTCGAAATTTACATTTACACCGATGTTGTTAAGCTCTTGGGCGAATGCAGATTGGAAAAAAGTGAAAACGATTGAAACGGCTAATGGCAGCCATTTTTTAAAAGTGGAAATGGGCATTATCGGTAATTGAATTTAGTTTATGGAAATTGCGTCATTTTAAGAGTATTCCCTCGGTAAATTCGCTGTAAATACGGGCATCCTTGAGCCTTTTTATTTTTTTGCCGTGAATGGTGAGGTTTTGAATCGTGATGTTTTTTACTTGGTGGTTTTCGTCGTAACCACTAAACAGGGAATAGGGGAAAATGCCATCGGTCACCGAAATGTTTTTGAAGGTGATGTTCTCAATCGTGCCTCTGTAGGAGGCTTGCGCTTTCCGTTCTTGGGGATTTAAAAACAACACGCCATCCCAGGCACCATGCAAATACCGTTGGTCCACTTCGGCTTGCGTTTTTGGTTTGTCCACGCTGTATTGGGTATAAAAAATGGCCAAATCAAAGAGTTTCTGATTGCAGTCTTCAATGCGAATGTCTTCGAACAATACATTCGACACCTTGGCATTGTCGCCATTGTGAATGCTGATGGCGGCGCCTTTGTCCACATGAATGATGTCGCAGTTTTTGAATACGATGTCTTTCACTTCGGCACATTGTAGTTCAAAACCAATTTCGATTCCATTTCCCCATTCGGCATTCCAAAAAGTGCAATCCGATACTTTGATGTTGGATGAAATCACATTATCCGGATACTTCAGATGCCCTTTGATGGCCACGCAATCGTCTTTTACGCGAATAAAACAATTCGTGACCCTTACTTTTCTGCTGCGCACGATGTCAATGCCATCGTCGCTCGGGTTGCCGGCTAATAAACGAATGCCGCTAATTGTCACGTTGTCGCAGTTTTCAGGAACCACCTGCCATGTAAATGCATCCACCAAGAGGATATCGTTGATGGTAATGTCCTTACAACCTTTAAAATGTACGAATTTGTGTCGTTTCCAATCGACTGATTGCTTGTTGTTCGTGCCCAATAAAACGCCTCTTCCGCAAACTTTGACATTCGTAGCGTTTTCACTGTAGATAAAGCCGTCCACCACTGCGCCTGGTCCAATATAGATGGTCTGATTTGACTTTGGTTGTATTAAACCGGCTTGGTGCACTTTGCCGGCTTCAAAATAAATGACATTGGAGTCGGTAGCGCTTGGTACGTTGGTTTCAAGCGGATTGGCAAATAAGAATAATGGAAAGTCAAGTGGCGCGCCATTTAGCTCAATGCTCAGATTGCATGGTTTATCGATGCTGAATTGGATGGAACTGTCGGCACTCCAGGTGGGTGTTATGTTCAAGCTTTTTGGGCGAATATCGACCCATTTGATATCGCGGTTGGTTTTTATTATGATGGTTGCTTTGCCTTGCATGTCGAAAGCGGCATAGCTTACAATGGGTGAGTCGTAGGTGCCAACTTGCTGACCATTTGCAGTTACGGCGTATTTGGCGGACTGGCTGAGACCTTCAGTTTTTGGGTAGGTCACCACCTGACCGTAAAGTGCATGTATTGCAACTAAAAAGAGCGTTTGAAGAATAATCTTTTTCATCATTTCAAAGGTGTTTTTAAGGTATGGAGTAGAAACTTTTGTATGAAAGTGCTGTTGCAAAAATAGATTTATCGACGGATTATAAATGATAGTTTTATATCTAACTCCGATACTTATTTTACAATCAAACAAATTCGCTTTCATTGCATTCTTATATCCTCATTTTTAAAAGGAAACATTTGTGTGGATTGCCCTATCCGATGCAGTAGATCGATTGAAAATGCATTATTAATTGTCGAATTAGTATCAGTTTATACACGAATTAGTTGTTATTCTTGCACTATGCCTTTTATCCATCAATACTTCAAATCATGCAACTAAAACATCAAAGATCCGCACTTACGTTAGTCTTTTTTTTAACATCACTATCGTTAAGTTTTGCCAATGAAGATTTTTTCAACGTAAGAAATTTTGGCGCTGTTGGCGATGGGATGAACTTAGACAGCAAAGCTATTAATCGGACCATTGAAGCTGCCGAGAAAGTAGGAGGTGGAACCGTTTATATTCCTGCTGGCAATTATCTGAGCGGTTCAATCCGGTTGAAAAGCAACATCCACTTATTGATCGATCAAGGCGCAACCATTATTGCAGCACTCGTGTGTGCCGAAAACGATTACGACGATGCGGAACCTTCCATCAGTGATACATTTCAGGATTACGGACACAGCCATTTCAAAAACAGTCTGATTTGGGGGTATGATCTCGTAAATGTATCTATTACCGGTGCAGGACTTATCAATGGGAAAAATCTGTATCACGGTTTGAAAGGTAAAAAAGGCGATTTTATTGACAGTACCGATGTTGACACCCAGACTGCCAACAAAGCCATTTGTTTGTATCGTTGCAAAAACGTGATACTGCGCGATTTTTCGATTTTAAGTGGTGGATGGTTTGCAATTTTGGCAACTGGCGTGGACAACCTGACCATCGACAACCTCAAGATTGACACCAACCGGGATGGCATAGACATTGACTGCTGTAAAAATGTACGCATCAGCAATTGCCACGTCAATTCTCCCATCGACGATGGCATTTGCCTCAAAAGTACCTATGCGCTTGGGTATGCCCGTGACACTGAAAACTTAACCATCACCAACTGCATTGTTTCTGGTTTTGTGGAAGGAACCCTTTTGGATGGTACTTTCTTGCGTGGCCCACGTACCAAAAATAGTACGAAAACAGTAGGTAGGATTAAATTCGGAACAGAGTCCAACGGGGGTTTTAAAAATATTACCATCACCAACTGTGTGTTTAGCTTTTGCAAGGGTTTGGCTATCGAAACGGTTGACGGAGGCAACATTGAAGATGTCACCATTTCCAACATCACCATGCGCGATGTGGTGAATGATCCCATTTTTATACGTCTTGCATCAAGGATGCGAGGACCTAAGGAAGTACCCATTGGCAGTATCAAACGCATCAAGATCAACAATTTAATAGCATATAATGTTAATCCGGATTATGTAAGTACCATTGCTGGAATTGCCGGACATTCCATTGAGGATTTGGAGCTTAGTAATATCAGCTTTTATTATCAAGGTGGTGGCGAAAAGGGTGATTTGGGAAAACCCATACCCGAAAACGATGGGGGATACCCTGAGACAGGATTGTTTGGAAAAAAATTGCCAGTCTATGGCTTGTTTGTTAGACATGCCAAAAACCTGAAAATGAGCAATGTGGATTTTTATTATTTGAATGAAGATGCTCGCATACCAATTTTATTTGACGATGTACAAAACGCGGAATTGCGTTTTGTAAAAGCCCGAAAAGTGAAAGGTGCTGAAGCGTTGGTAATCAAAAACAGCACAAATATCAGGACTTTTGAGTCACTCGGTTTAAAAAATAACGTATGGAAAAAAGTCAATTTAAAAAACTAGGAACCATTTGAAAAATGATCCGAACAGACCAGTAAGAAATGGCATATGAATAGATCGGATAGTATCATTCTGGGCATTTCAGTTAAGCTATTTTTGCTGTGCTTGAATGTGTTATTTCGGAACAACTCTTTTTATTTTCAATCCCATTATTGCAAGAACCTTAAATTAGTACCTATATGAAAATAATTTGGATCGTTTTTCTTTTTTGCTTTGTTGGTTTTTCAGTGTCGGCGACGACGGTTACTTCCTTTATTGAAAAATTTGATGCTGCACTTCCTTCAGGCTGGTTCGGTACTTCGCAATATGCACTCAGTGTGGCAAATAGCGAGTTGAGAATGACCGTGAAAAAAAATAAAGCCTGGTCAAGTTTTGCGGTGAATTTGCCCGATACCGTCGATTTTTCCGCAAATCCATACGTCAGCGTAAAAGTAAGAGCTTCGCAATCGGTTCGCCTGATGGTGTATTTGGTGGACGCTACGAACAATGTGGTCAAGTTTGGGCGGGTAAAATTTGCAAACAATAGATCGAGCAATTTGTTAATCGATTTTAGTGCCCCCGGCAGTGTAAATCTGGCAAAAGTTTCAAAGCTGTATATTGGTGTGAATGGCGATGCATTAACCTGGAGCGGTTCTGTTTGGATCGATGAAATCAGGTTGGCCGATGCTGCCATCAAAAAAGCAACACTAGGCGCTATGGACGAACAGGCCTATTACCAAGGTTCAACGGGCAATCAGTTGTTGGTAACTGATGTTACCAATGCTTCTGCAATTCGTTTTGTTGACGCAGAAACCCTCATTGAAAATGTTACGGTCGGCTCAATAATTAATGGAACATCTACCATTAGTTTTAATGTGAAAGCAGGCGTAAGTGGCACCGCAGTCGCCAAAATCATTTCCACGGCAAACGACGGATTTGTAACCGACACGGTCGATTTTAACCTTTCCGTAGAGCGGAATTTGCCACCAACTGCCACCGTTCAAACCAGCCTAGATGCCAAAGTGGGAAACCCACTGAGCTTTAGTATGACCGACCTTACGGATGGGAACGTCACAACCGACCAAAAAATGAGTTATTCGTTCACGAAAGTTTCAGGCACTAGCGTGAATCTGCAAACCATTGCTTACGATACCTTATCAGCTCGGATCAATGTGAGCGCACAAGCTGTTTCGTCGGGTATAACCAGCTTTAAATTAGTACTAAAAGACACTGGTGGCGAACTCGATTCGTTGGTCAAAATGGTTCATATTGCCGCATACACCAATTACAATTACCCTCCAAACTGTGATATTCAGCCCGATTACGAAATGTTTCTGAGTGCCGGTTCCATTGATATTCCCATTCTGAATGCAACTGATGGAAACACGGGTACGCAAACCCTTACATACAGTGTAGTTAGCTACAACACTACTATAATTGACAATGCTAGCATTGCATTTATTAATGGAAATCCAGAGCAACCCAAAATTAGTTGTACAGCTATTGCAACTGGTAGAGCGAAACTTCAACTCACCATCACCGACGATGATTTTGGATTTGAAAATGGTGTCAAACAAACCACCAAAACTTTCAATATTTTGGTAAAACCAGACCCTTTGTATGGTTTTACCATCAATCCAGCCACTTTTGATGCCGATGTAACAGCTGGTTTATACGGTATTGAATCGCAAGGTGTTGGGCAAACGGTAACAAGCGACATTTTTGGTGGTGAACCATGTATTAAATTTGTAGGCAATAACAAAAACCAATGGACAGGACTTTGGATTACAACACCGCAAATGGATGTTTCGGCAAATCCTTTTGTAAGCTACGAAGTGTATACTGTTGGAAGTTCTATAATGACCCATTCTTATTTTTATGATATATACAATGTTCGTAATGCTTCTGGAGCACATGCTGAGCGCAAAACTGTTCCAGCCAATGTGTGGACAACAGTGGTGATGGATTTTAGGGGCGCTGGCAAAATGGTGAATAGCTCAAGCGTTTCACTCAATGCCAATGCCATTAGTGCTATATTACTCAATTACAATCCTTCATTCCCATATCCGGAAGTGAACTGGACAGGCACCATGTACATTCGGAACATCAGAATTGGCAATGCCGTAACCAATCCACCGGTGCTAACACCCATCGCCACCATTAACAATCCCGGCAATGCTAATTTCTTCAAGAATGATGGCGCAAAAAAAATCACCATCACCGGCATCAGCTGCGGAAGCGATTGCAACACAACGCCGGTTGTAACTATCAAAACTAATTCCAATGCTGCATTGTTGAGTGCTGTGAGTCTTTCTGCCTTAAACAACGGAAATGTCGACTTTAATTTTACGGTTGGAGCAACCTTGGGAGCAACGACCATCACATTGCAAGTAGCATCCACCGGTTCGACCACCACGACCAAAGCGTTTACAATATCCGTATTGGACAACGCAACGTCTTCCACCACCTTTAGCATTGATACCATTGCCAAAAAACAAGTGATTGCTGGTTTTGGCGGAGCATCGCCTAAAATTGGGCTGATCAATCAATTTATATCCACCGGTGCAAGCGTAATTCGCCTTTTTGTGACTGGAGATGATATTGAGCCCGTCAATGACAACAGTTCTGCCCTTACGCTCGACCGAACGAAATTCGATGTCGATGGTTTACGCATTGATTATATAAAAGCGGCATATACGGCAGGGATTAAAGATTTTGCCATAACGGTACTCACACCGCCGGCATGGATGAAACAAAATCTCAGCTCCGTATTCAGCATTTCTCAAGCACCCACTTGGGATGCTACCTTGAATAAAGTGGATCCCATGTATTATGATGAATACATCGAATTTATGGTTGCCACCGTGCAACTTATTAAAGAGAAAACGGGTGTGGAGCTAATGGCGATTTGTCCGCAGAACGAACCTTCTTTTTGCCAGCCCTTTGGTTCAGCCATTTTGGATCCGGTACACATGGCGACAATATGTGGACAATTGGGTAAAAAATTGGCGGAAATGGGTTACAAAACAAAGGTGATCAATGCAGAACAAGTATTCTCCCAATCGGCCAATAGTGTGAATAATTACATCACTGCTGTACGTGCGGATGCCGATGCCAATAAATACACTTCGGTTATTGGCATGCATTACCCCACAAATACTCCTGCCACATTTGAAACGAATTACAACAATGCCAAAGCTGAACCCTATCCAAAGGAATACTGGGGAATGGAAATGCGCGCCGAAGGGAATAACTGGACCAATGTGATGACGCAAATGCAGACCTTGACCACAGGGCTCAATTATGGAGTCGGCCTTTGGGCAATCTATGGATGGAATGGTGAACCGCTCATGAACAACGGTGTGAATGCAGTGGGCGATCAAATTGCCATGACCTACGGTGCGGTGCCTTCCAAGCATTTTTATGCGGTACAGAATGTGTACAAACATTTCCGCCCAGGCTCTCGAATCGTTACTTCGGCATTAAGTGTTGCCAATGCAAACGTAAATATGGTGACTAACTTAAACAACGTCGATTCGGTTATCAGCATCGTTTGGGTCAATTCCGGAACTGCAAATGTGGTTGGCACGCTGGCTATGCCGGTGGTGGGGGCTAAGGTCTATCGTACTTCCGAATTTGAAGATTACCAATTAGTTGCACCAATTTTGGGAGATAAGATCATCCTTCCGGCCAAAAGTATTACCACCTTGGCTATTCCGTATACCAAAAATGGAACGCTGCCAACTGCTTTGCCTCGTGTTCATACGAATAACGAGGATGGTTATCAGGTTTTTCCAAATCCGGCGATGGGCGAATTTAGCATTCTATCAAACACCGAATCGGAATTCAGAATTTCAATTTTTGATCTGACTGGAAGAAGGCTTTTTACTAAATCGAATTATAAATCGGGTGAAGCCATCACGATCAGTTCAATGCACCCTGGATTGTACAATGTAATGATTCAGACAGATAAAACGATGGTTAAGAAGCTGATTATTAAATAAATATGCATAATAGAGGGAGTTTATTATTGATTCAGAATAAATGATGCGTACCTTCCTACTTCTTGTTTTTCTACTGAGTTGGTTTCAAAGCAATGGCAATGAATATTTTGTTGATTTGAATGGCAATGACGACCATTCAGGCACCAAGTCACAACCTTTTGCCAGTATTTTTAAAGCATCAGAAATAGCGATGCCAGGCGATACCATTACGGTTCATGGTGGCCTTTATCGACTTCAAAAACAATTCAGACCCTCTAGATCGGGGACGTTTTCAAAATGGATCTTCTACCGTTCGGCTCCCAAAGAACGTGCGCTTTTTGATGGAGGAGCAATAACAAAAACCATTGATAGAGGCGATACCGTTCGATTTGGTAGAACGACGCAAGGCGTTTTTCAAATTCAGAACGTGAATTATTTGCGTTTTGAGCGCATCGAAATTCAAAACTCCAAAGCGGCAGGATTTATAGTCAGAGGCCCAAATTGTAAGAAAATTATACTCGATGGTTGCAAAACAACAGAAACGTTCAATTCGGGCATTGGGCTTTGGTATTGCGATTCGACTTTGGTAACCAATTGCGAAATAAGTCGTGCCAATAATAATGACCAAAAGTATTATCCTACCACTGCCCGAATTCGGCACGAGGCACCGCACGAAGCGCTCTCAGTTGCTGGAGCTACCAATTTTGAAATAGCGTACAACCACATTCATCACTGCTTTAAGGAAGGCATTGATTGCAAAGAAGTGAGCAAACAGGGTGTTGTGCATCACAATACGGTGCATGACTTGCCCCGTCAAGCGTATTATGCCGATGCTTGGTTTGGCTTGCTTGAAGACATCGAGTTTCATTCCAACACGGCCTACAATTGCTTTTGGGGGTTTGGCATCAGTGTGGAAGGGAAGAACTCGGAACTTCGAAATATCCGAATTCATCACAATCTGATTTACAACATCACAGGTTCAGGCCTGCATTTTGGCGTTTGGGGCAGCAATCTCTTACGCTCTGACATTCACATTTTCAACAACACGTTTTATCGCTGTGGAACGGATAGCGTGTATAGCGGAGGTGTAGGCAGCATCGACATTCATTCTCAAAATTTTCGAGACATATTTATATACCGCAATATTTGCGACAAAGGTTGGAATTACGAAATGGGATTTTCATTCCCACGGGAGGGTATTGAAAATGAATTGAAAACCCGTAACTTTCTGGCTGCAGAAAACCTTTTCGAAGGCCTTAAAAACAAACAAGGAGGGAAGGGTCAGTACGATGTAATGATGTATGAATTCCTACCCAAAGACAATCAACTTGGGACAGCAGTGTTTCGAAACGTCGAAGCCAATGATTTTGTACCTCTAAAAATACCGACTGTAAAAGGCACTGGAATCATCTGGAAATATCCTCCATCACCTTGGTTTGGGGCTTTTGAACCAGTACGATTCAATTAATATTTTTGTAGATCATGAAAAAGACCCCGCTGTTAAATTCTTGTCTTGCGTATCTTCTTTTGCTGTCGATGACGGCAAATGCTCAGAATGAAGCGTTGACCGACAAGGATACCCAATTGTTGAATTCCACATTGGCAATGAATGCTTCGCAATATGGTGCCAAGTCTCCTGAGAAATTCATTTTGCTTCAAAACCGCATGGGGCTGCGCTTTGAATACTGCATTGACCGCAGTGCCATTCAGATTTGGATATCGCCGCAAGCAGGCAAATCGATGCTCGGCACCGACCGAAATTTCTCGAATCGTGACGACCATTGCACTGTTTTTGAACGCATCACGCTTAGTAACGTTAGCTTTGGTGATTTTCTTGGCTGCGATTACGACCCCAACCATAGTGTGTTGAATTTCAAAAATCAGAAAGTGCATTTTGCAACGGCTTTTGATAAACCGGTTCTATTGGTTTGGTTCGAAAAAGCTGATGTGATTGATATCAAGAGTGGGCGATTGGCCAAATTGGAAGTTCAGGATGCCAATAGATTTGTGGTGGAATATGCCGAACGAGGAAAGACTTTCAACTTTGCGGCCATTATCGGAGCTGGTAAAGGAAAATTCCGTAATCAAACGCGTTTGGAAGAAGGCCGTAGCATCTATACCCGAGCCGAAATGGCTGCTGGCCAGGTATTGGCTATCGGTGCTGAACTGAAAACCGAACAAGTGTCAAAATTCACCGAGGAAATTGCCAATACACCGATTGATGCATTTCTTGCTGCCAATGAAGCGAAGGTGGCGAAAGCATTGGACTTTGGAAAATTCACCTTGCGCAATCGTCCGGAAATGCAAAAGCTACTGGAAATCAACAAGCGCATTGCCTTGAATATGCAAGATGAAAAAGGTCCCATGCGTTCTACCAATCAATACATCTATTATTTGATTTGGACACGCGATGGCGGTCTGAACACGTCACATATTTGTATGACTGGTTGGGCAACACCGGCAAAATGGCAAGCCGACATTCAAATTCAAAATCCGGTCACCAGTCTGGAGGAGCCAAAAGGCACATTCTATGGACAACTATTATCTCCTGTCATCAATAAATATGAGGAAGATGGATTGTTTTATACACTTTGGCCGGCATTTTTATATTGGACCCAAACCGGCGATGAGGTTTTTACCAAAGGCAACTATATTAAAAACCTTGAAGCAGCCATGGATTGGTTGGAACGCTACAGTTTCGACCAAGAAAAACAGCTTTTTTTCCGTTATTATGCATGTGAAGCACCCATGGTAAAAAGCCGTGAATGGGGTTTTGATCACGCTAACGGAGCACCTTCCAACTACAGCAACTCCAACTACAAAGGCGATTCGATTGTAAAATCGTACGACATTTATATCAATTCCATCAATGCCGCCTGTTATTGGATGTTATCGGCCATGGAAACGGGCGTGAAAGCTGAAGAATATGCTCAAAAAGCCATGAGATTGGAAGAAAAAATCAAAACTTTTTATAAATCGGAGAATGCCTTGCCTTCTTACGGACAATTGCTGACAGCCGACGGGCGAATGGTTACAGCCGATCCGTATGGAATGGATTTGACGGATTATCAATGGGGGCTATCGTTACCGCCTTTCAAAGTGAATCTGCATAAAAAGAATATGGAGGTTCAGAATGCACTTTTCAGTCGCTTGAGCACCAAACCAGGCGGGATGTTTTTATGCGGATACAATTCCATTTTGACAAGCTTGGATAATGAGCTTTTCAACGAAGACAGCATCATGGCCGCGCTCGATTATTTGGTTCCTCAGAGTGTACGACCTGGCACGTTTTTACCAATGCCCAATACGATCCCTGAAATTGTAGATGAAAAAGATGGTGATCCTTTCCACGATGTTCGTCCATTGGTTTTCTCCTCTGCTCCATGGTTTTCGGCGGTTACCAATTTGGGTGTGCGACGTTTGCCTTTTGGAATTGCAGTAAGGGCTACCAAATACCTTGAGAAGTTGGACAATTATGAATTCCGTGGCGCGTTGATTGATTTCAGCTATCATGGCGAAGGTAAAATTGGTAAATTACTGGTCAATGGCAAGGAGCTAAAAGGAACGTTTCAATTGCCGGAGGATTTGCTTTTGAAAGGTGACAATCAAGTTGAAGTGATTATGACTCCAAAAGCAAAGCCCCAAAATGTGCTTGTTTCGACGACTTCAAGATTGCTTTCTGTACGAAACGAAGAATTCAAATTGCAAACCTATGGCAAGAACTCCGTATGTTTTCGCGGACTGAATAAAAAGGTGCGTATCACTGACGAAAATGGCAAAACAATACTACCCCTTCAAACCAATGGTGAAGGACTTACTTGGTTTGATTTTGAGGGAAGAGGTTTTTATACACTACGTTTAAAATAGTTTCTTTGATCATGAAATCAATGACCCTGCTGTTGAGCATTCTTTTTTCAATAGTGAGTTTTGCGGAGAATAGTTGCAAGCCTAATGAAAAAAAGAAGCATTGGATGGAGGTAGAAACCTATATTCATCAAAATTGGCACACCTCAAAAATTGATAGTTCGAAGATTTTGTGGCTTGGTAAAAACGGAATCATCCCACCAAAGCCTTACATGACGGTGAACGATGAACACAAATTAATCTATTATTGGGATAGTTATTTTACCAACAAAGGGCTTCTCTTGGTCGATTCTTTAAGTGAATATGCACGAAATTCCACCGATGATCTGCTGTGGATGGTTGACACCCTTGGGTTTGTTCCAAATGCAAACATGTTTTGGGGCATGAACCGTTCGCAACCTCCCTTTTTAGCAATGATGGTGAAGGATGTCCATCAAAAATTCAAAGACAAAAAATGGTTGGAAAAATCATACCATGGTTTGAAGAAGGAATATCACTTTTGGACCGATACATCGGCTACTGCGATCGAAAATCACACGACAAGCATTGGTGGTTTGCAGCGTTTTTACCATCATGCCACAACGGACGAGTTAATAAAACTCTATTTAGAATGCTTCAAACGTGGGTTGTTAAAAATCCATCCCGACTCTATTGAATGGTCGCAAAAGCTTGAAATTGGAGCTCATCTTGCTTCGGAAGCAGCTACTGGAATGGATTTCAACCCTAGATTTGAAAACCGATGTGCAGACTTTATTCCGGTGGAACTCAATAGTAATTTGTACCAATATGAAGTTCTAATGGACAAAATGGTGGCTGAATTGGGATTGAAAAATGAGCCAGATTGGAAGCTGTTTGCACAAAAACGGAAAGCGTTGATGAACAAATTCCTTTGGAACGAAAAACGAGGGATGTTTATGGATTATGATTATAAGAATAAACGCTTTTCACCAATTGCAAGCATCGTTTGTTTTTATCCATTGGTAGCAGGAATAGCTTCCAAATCACAGGCTGCGCGAACCGTCAAAAACTTGCCTCTTTTTGAATATGAATTTGGTGTTGCCGTTTGTGAGAAGACACAACAAAGCGTTCGATACCAGTGGGATTACCCAGCTGGATGGCCGCCGATGTATCTTCAAACAGTGGAGGCACTCGACAAGTATGGATACCACAATGCAGCACGCCGAATATGTGCTAAATACCTCGACATTGTTGCTCGCAATTTCGAGTTGCCTTTTCCTCTTACCTATACCAGTAAAAAAGGAGCGGTTGCCCGTTTACCTCACAAAATTTATGAAAAATACAATGTGGTGACTGGGGGAATAAACGATTTGGAATACAACGCCCGCGAGTTTCTTGGTTGGACTGCTGGTGTCTTTATTTGGTGTCTTGATTATTATGGGAAGACTACGATTCAAAAATAATAGAAAAACAACTCCATGAAAAAGCAATTTTTCTCTTTTCAATCTTCAAATTGCATAAAAGAAACTTCTAGATTACTGTTCATAGGCGTTTTATTTCTAGCTCAAATGGGCTTTGCTCAACAAATTTCATTTACCAAATCGGACCAATCGTTCGCTCTGGTCAACAACGGAATTGCAACAACCATCGTGGTAGATGCCAACGATTTTGAGGTAGTAAAAACGGTGGCTAGTCATTTCCAAAACGACGTGGCGCTGGTTTCTAAGGTAATGCCGTTACTTCAAAACACGCTTCAGGCCAAAACCATGATTCTGGTTGGAACGATGGAGAAAAGCAGTTTTATGAAACAACTCATCGCCGATAAGAAGCTTGACGTCAAAGTCCTTGAAGGCCAATGGGAAAGGTATATTTATCAAGTGGTGAGCAACCCGTTTCCAGGCGTTGAAAGTGCCTTGGTGATTTGTGGTAGCGATCGTCGAGGTGCTGCTTATGGCGTTTTCGACCTTTCCAAACAAATGGGCGTATCGCCTTTGTATTGGTGGTCGGATATTCCGGTAAAACAACACCAAGAAGTCTTTGTAAACGCAGAACCCTACCTGTCGAATGCTCCCGATGTAAAATACAGGGGCATATTCATTAACGACGAACAATGGGGCATCGGCCCTTGGGCTAGCAAAGTGTTTGAACCCGAAGTTGGAACCTTGGGGCCAAAAACCTACGCCAAAGTGTTTGAAATGATGTTGCGCTTGAAAGCCAACTATATTTGGCCATCCATGAAGCACAAAAAAGCTTTTTATCAAGTGGCAGGAAACAAAGAAATGGCCGACAAATACGCCATTGTCATGGGCTCGTCGCACCATGAACCGTTGCATGTGAATACCTCCCTGGAATGGAATAAAAAAACGAATGGACCTTGGCAATACGACATCAACAAACAAAGAATAGACTCCGCTTGGAACGGCCGCGTTAAAGAAACGGCGGATTATGAAAACATCTATACCATGGGAATGCGTGGTGCCGAAGACAAAGGCATGGAGGGTGATTTGAGTGTTGATGAGCAAGCCAAGCTATTGAGAAATATCATTTCAAACCAACGCGATATTCTGAAAAAATACCACAAACAACCATTGACCGATGTTCCGCAGGTGCTTACCGTTTACAAGGAAGTGCTTAAACTGTATAACGAAGGGTTAGAGGTGCCCGATGATATGACCATTGTATGGACGGATGATAATTACGGTTACATTCAACAACTCAACTCATGGAAAGAAAAAGGGCGCAAAGGCGGAACGGGGGTGTACTATCATTTGGATTACTTGGGTCGTCCGCAGTCGTATGTGTGGCTTGCCACCGTTCATCCCATGCTTATATGGAAGGAATTGAACAAAGCATTTAACACGGGTGCAAACAGACTGTGGGTATTCAATGTTGGCGACATCAAACCCCACGAGCAACAAATTGAATATTGTATGGATTTGGCTTGGGACTTCCCTGCCAACAAGCCCGAGACAGCCCTCGAAAGGATGAAAAACTGGTTTGTATCCTACCTTGGATCTGAATTGGGCGAAGAGACTTATAATGTGATGATGGATTATTACCAACTTGCTTTTGAGCGTAAGCCCGATTTTATGGGTTGGGACCGATTGGAGCCAGCAACACCAGTTGTAAATACAGAATACAGTTATCACAATGATGGAGAACTCCGTCGTAGAATGGAACGCTTCAATGTGTTGGAAAAAAAGATGCAAGACATCTATGCTAAAGTTCCTGCCGAAAGCAAATCTTCGTTTTACGAATTGGCTTATTACCATGTTTTGGGAAGTAAACTCATGAACGACAAGATGCTTTATGCTCAACTAAATAGAATGTACGCCAAACAAGGTCGGGCACTGACCAATGAGTATGCTCTGAAATCGAAAATTGCTTTTGATAGCATCAAATTAATTACCGAAAATTTCCGCAAATTGGAGAATGGCAAATGGAATGAAATCATGTCGTGGTGGAGTTTTAATTATTCGTATATGCCACCTGTGGATTCAATTGCCATTCCCAACAAAGCGTTGATGGGCATTGATTTTGATGGAAACGATCCGGATAATGGTACAAAATCAATCAATTCGCTGCCACTTTTTAGTAGTATTTACAATGATCACTATTCTTTTGAAGTGTATAACAAAGGCTCTGTTCCCTTTAAATGGCAAGCTTGCTCGGACAGAAAGTGGCTGAAAATTGAAAAAACAAAAGGCACTTGCCATGCACAGGAACGCATCAACGTTTCAGTAGATTGGGCTATTGCTCCTATAGGTAGTAACTTGGGCAACATCACGTTGAAAGGGGCTGGCTCTTCTGTTTTGCTTCAAGTTCCGGTTTTCAATTGTCCAAAAAACGAGCTGGATTCCATGCAAGGCCGTTTTGTAGAAAAAGACGGTGTCGTAGCCATCAATGCCGCTCATTTTTCAAAAGCAAATTCAAAAAATGAATACCAATGGACGGTCATGGATCGTTTCGGACAAGCCGGAAACGTGGTAACCATTTTGCCCGACACGCTTCGAAGAATTGGCCACGATTGGGATTTGACGAAAAATGCACCAAGTCTGGAATACGAGTTTTACACCTTCAGCACCGGTTGGGTAAATGCCTTGTCTTTCACGCTCCCAAGCCATCCAATTAACAAGCAGAGAGGCTGTTTGTATGCTGTGGCCATAGACAACCAGCCTCCAAAAATTATTGATTTCAGCACCCGCGACCTTAGTGAAACATGGAAACAAAACGTGCAACGCAATTCAGCCATTGGTGAAAGCAAACATTTTGTTGCCAAAGCTGGCAAGCACGTTTTCAAAGTCTGGGCAATAGACCCCGATGTGGTTTTTGACCGATTTATCATCAATTTAGGAGGGCTACGCAAATCGTATTTGGGACCCTTGGAAACAAAAATGGAATAGAAATTCAAGAAAAATCATGCAGCAGAAAATAGCATTAACCATTTCTGGAAGTGTAATTGTTGGGGGATTATTTGCTCAGCAACAAGAGAATAACAATCCTAAAAAGCCAAATATCGTGGTGTTTATTGCCGACGATGCGGGTATAGATTTGGGTTGTTATGGAAACAAAGTGATACAAACGCCAAATATTGATGCATTGGCAGCTAATGGAATGCGTTTTTCGGAAGCTTATGTAACTTCACCTCAAAGTAGCCCTTCACGAACAAGTATGTTAACTGGTTCTTTTGCTCATACCATTGGCACTGAAGATTTGCACGCTCCACTAAATGATACAACAAAAATCATTACATCCTATTTGCAAAATGCAGGTTATTATACCGGTTTGATGCTTAAAAGTCATATAGGCAACAATGGGATGAAGCAAATCAACTGGTTTGATAATGGATTTGAAAGTTGGCAAAAAGGCGAATGGCACGACAAATGCATTGGAAATCTCAATACATTTCTGGATAAAAAGGAGAAAAATCCATTCTTTTTGTGGGTCGCTTTTGTTGATCCTCATCGTCCTTATGTAGAGGACAATATTGTTGCCAATAGAGCACCAGAAATACATAATCCAGCAAAAATCAAAGTGCCTCCTTATTTAGCAAACACCAAAAATACCAAAATTGACATAGCCCATTATTATGATGAAATAGCTCGCATGGACAAGTACATTGGTTTGATGATGGCCGAATTGAAACGCAGAAATGAACTTGAGAATACCATCCTTATTTTTATGTCTGACAATGGAATGCCTTTCCCACGTTGCAAAGGAACACTATATGACAAAGGGATTCAAACTCCGTTTATTGTTAGTTGGCCTGGCGTAATTAAGGCTGGAACAACCTACAACAATCAATTTTCTACCATTGATTTAGCACCTACATTGCTGGATGTGGCAGGCATCAAAAAACCTGTTCAAATGTATGGACAGAGCGTTTCGAAAATCTTCTCAAATCAATCAATTAATGGTCGCGATTATATTTTTGCCGAGCGAAACTGGCACAACGCCGACGAACACATGCGTTGTGTAAGAACCGACAAATACAAACTCATCGTTAATTCTTACATCGAATTACCCCACGGCTCACCCTCCGATGTGGCTTCCAGTTTGAGCTGGTTTGATTTGTGCAAAATAAAAAACAAGAAAGCTACTGCTGCTCAACTACGCTTATTCGAATGTCCCCGACCAGTTGTTGAACTATACGATCTCGAAAAAGATCCTTACGAATTGGTGAATCTGGCTGACAATCCTAATTACATTAATATTGGGAAGAAACTTGTTGCCGAACTTGAAAAATGGATGAAAGAAACGAAAGACTTCAGCCCGCATAAACGGCGTCTCGACGATAACATAGATCGTGTTACAGGATTTCCTTATAACGGTATGATAAATAAGGAATATTGGGAGGATTAAATCATGTCTAATTACACAATTATCGTTCGCAAAATGAAATCCTTTTTATTTGTTACATTCATTTGTTGCATTTCGCTAGTGTTACCACTTTCGGCAGCAACCAAAACACGCTCATTTAGCCCTCTTTATACCTCAGTGTATAGGGTTGACCCTGTGTATCCCAACCAGTTGGTGAATACGGAAGGCAATCATTTGTTTCTGCTGAACCGCACCGCTTGGGCTTATTTTGCCTGTTCGTATCCCGAGAATGTGATTAGAAAAGCCAAAGCACAAGGAGCCACCATTATTCGGGTTGCCATGGAAGGAACGCCTTATAAAACACTGCTGAAATACGATTTATGGCCTTGGGGTGGAACGCGCGAAAAACCTGATTATTCGAGCATCAACGAACCGTATTGGAAAGAAGTCGAAAACCGCATTCGATTGGCTGGTGAAAATGGAATTGGCATCAATTTTACACTTTATTTTACGTTAGAACCGACCAGGGCGGATATTCCATCCCAACAGTATTATTGGAAAACGATTCTAAAACGACTCGCAAAATACCCCAATATTATTTGTTGGGAAATCATGAATGAATGCATCAAAAATGAGGAATTTCAAGACGCTGCGGGTGAATATTTCTACAAAAACGACCCTTTCAAACGTCCTGTTATTTCGTCGGACGGCACAACGGAAGATGCACTTTGGCCTGAGAAACAATGGATGGGAATGGCCATTGTACACACTTGCACTGGCTCAGTACCTGAATACGATTTGCAAAACTGGTACAACGCCGTGGCTCGTAATACCCGCTCACACAGCAAACCTGCATTTAATAATGAAAGTGGACGCGAAAAACGCCATAAAAACGACGACGGTGTGCATCGCCGGAAACAAGCGTGGATAGCCAATTCGGCCGGCTGCTTTTGGACGCACCACACATGGGATGGCTGCGAAGGAATCAACGACACCTCGTATGTTTCGCCCGGACAGGAATTTCTGAAACCGCTATCCGACTTTTTTCAGTCCATTCCGTTTTGGAGGTTACAACCCAATTATTCTGTTTGTCAGCCTTTTGCAGATTCGCTGATCGTAAATACCATGACGGACTCGGGTCGAAACATAGGCATCACCTATATTTGCACACGTACCACGAATGCAGAAATAAAAGCAATGCAAACCAAGTTTCGCCTACCTAACGGAACGTATACGCTCGAGTTTTTCAATCCTGCCACCAATCAGAAAATATCTGAACAAATAATTCGATCTAGCAATCTGCGAAATCAATATGCCATCGTTTTACCTGATTTTAAGGATGACATTTTACTGAAATTCGAAAAAGTAAAAAAAGAGACTAAAGCAATTGTTCCAGGAACAGAATGAAAAATAATTCATAATTGATGTTGCGGATTAAGTATCATTCATACAATACATGAACTCTTTGTTCTTTATTCTAACACGCTATAACTAGTATTTCATTTGCCGATAATACTCCAAATCAATGAGAAAATTTAAAAATTTCAACTCCTTCAGTTTTCTTCCAGTAGTTTTTCTTGGATATGCACTGACCCTATTTTCAAGTACCATTTGTGCTAGAGATAAAAATGTGGATAAATCCATTTCGGAGCTTGTCGCGTCCATTCAGACGCCTGTGATTCCCAATCGAACCATCAATCTCTGTCAATTCTCTGGCCATAACGCCGACGAAACAGGTAGTTACGATTTTCAAGATGATATCCGACGTGCCATTGATTCACTTTCGGTAAAAGGAGGTGGTACTTTGCTTTTCACTCATACTCGGGGCGTGGATACTTGGGTCAAACAAACCGAAATTTACAGGATTAAAGGCCCCATTATCCTTAAAAGTAATATCGAACTCAAATTTCAACCGAATGTAAAATTATCGTTTGAATTTGCACCTGCCAGCTATTTGCCGAATGGGAAACCTGTATTGACACGGTACGAAGGAACGAGCGTCTATACCTACTGCCCATTGATTTACGCCTTCAATTGTTCCAATATTGCAATTACCGTAACTGGCGGAAACGGTGCAATGCCCGTGTTGGATGGTAATGGCGAAAAATGGCAGAAATGGGCGGATCAGGGCGATTGGCGTTTGATTTTAAAAGGTTTGACACCTACGTTTAAAATGCTAAGAAATGAGGGCCTATTCAATGGTAAAGACATTCCCATTGCAGAACGAATTTGTGGCGATACCAGCGTGAATTTTTTACGCCCACCACTGATGCAATTTATTCATTGTCAGAAGATTAAAATTGAAGGCGTAAAACTTGTCAATGCTCCATTTTGGGTGGTGCATCCCGTTTTTACCACCGACTTTACGCTCCGAAATGTGATGTACGACTGCCAAGTGGTGAACAACGATGGTGTGGATATTGAAAGTTCGAGCCGTGTGCTGATTGAAAATGTTACGTTCGATAACCACGACGACAACGTGGTCATCAAATCGGGTCGTGACCGCGAAGGGCGCGAAGGTGCATTGGTAGCAGGCACAGAATACGAAAAGCTAAACTCACCATATGTGAAGAATGGCCGCATCACGGCACCTACCAGCGACGTGGTGGTTCGTAATTGCTCCTTCAAAGGGCATTATGCGTTTTGTGTAGGGAGCGAAATTGCAGGTGGCGCTCACAATCTGTATGTGACGGATTGCACTTCGCCGATGGAAGTTATGATGGGGGTTTTCCTTAAATCGAACCGAAAACGAGGAGGCGAAGTGAAGGACGTGTATATTCAAAACCTGAATTTTCAACAGATAAAATACGATGCTATTTGTATGATTCCCAATTACGACAACGACACCATCAGCCCTTATCCTACACGGTTTAGCAATATCTCCATCAGCAATATCAACGTGAAAAGTGCCGGCATTGGTATCCGTATTTTTGGTTGGGTAGATGCACCGATAAAAAATGTGCTTCTTAAAAATGTGATGATAGAGAAGGTTACCAATACCAATGCGGATAAAATATTATTAATCAATCAAGTAGAGAATGTGCAATTCAAAAATGTAAAAATCAACACTAAAACGTACAATGTGAAATTCAATAAAATGGAGAAGAACGCAATTCCTCCAAAACAGAATTAGAGTCAATACAGAAATAAACATACTATGAAAACGTATCATTGGGGCATACTTGGTACAGGTTACATCGCCCAAACCATGGCTGAAGCATTGGCTTTTGTGCCACAGTCGAAACTACTTGCTGTGGGTTCTCGAAATGCAGAAACGGCCGATGCTTTTGCTGAGAAATATCATTGCAAGGCGTATAGCAACTACGAAGCAGTGGCCAATGACCCTGAAATAGATATTGTCTATATTGCCACGCCACACAATTTACATTGCACCAACACCCTGATGTGCATCGCTAAAGGAAAACATGTGCTTTGTGAAAAGCCTTTTGCGGTAAATGGAGGTGAGGTGCGTCTGATGATGGACGCTGCACTTGCCAAAGGCGTGTTTCTAATGGAAGCACTGTGGACACGTTTCAATCCGCTTGTAATAGAAGCCAAAAAAGTCCTCGATAGTGGTCAGTTAGGCAACATCAAACTTATGACCGGTGACTTTGGCTTGAGCATTCCGCAAGTACCCACCAACCGCCATCTCAGCAAAGAATTGATAGGAGGTTCGGTCATGGATCTGGGCATTTACCCCATTTTTCTTGCCCAAATCATGATGGGAAAACCCAAAACCATTAGTGCCAAAGCTGGAATTGGCGTTACTGGGGTAGATACCAATTGTAGCGTTACCCTCGGTTATGAGGATGATTCGTTGGCAGTTATCTATTCCTCCATCATTGCCAATACAGAGTCTGATGCGAAGTTCTATTGCGAGCGAGGTTGTTTGATTTTCGACAAATGGGTGCATATGCCAGCCAAAGTCACATTAACTCCAATCGATATGTCACCCCAAGTTTTGGACATTCAAACCTTAGGCAATATCTACAATTACGAAGCCGCAGAAGTAATCCATTGCCTAGAAAATGGCAAAACGCAAAGCGAACGTTGGAGTTGGAACGACAGTTTGATACTAATAGATACACTCGATGAAATAAGAAAACTAATAGGTTTGATATATGAGGGTCATGATTAATCATTCGAAACGAACACACCAATGAAAACGCACAAATTTCTTTTCACTGCATTCACCATTCTCTTTCTTCATGGCGCAGAAATGTTGGCACATGCACCATCGCAAACCAATCCAATTCAGCCAACAGTATTGCAACATGCAAAAGTGGTGCACCCCATGGATGAGGTGTCTGTCTATTGTAATTTAAAAGGTACGCTCCTTGTTTCTGATGCAAAAAACCGAGCCTATTTTAAAGCAAAGACGGGAAAGCTAGTTGTCTTTAATGCCGCGGGTGCTGCGGGTACACATGCCATATCAGTGATCGACAAATCGGGCAAAAGTGTAGTTTTGGGTACTTTTATACTGGAAGCGCCATCCGAAATTAACGATGGTGGAAAGTATGCCGAGTTATTCAATAGTTGTTATAAGGGTATGACCGATATGAAGGAACCCAGTGCCGTTTATTGGAATGGGTCAAAATACAGGTATTTTGAATCGTGGGATTTGGATAACAACAATGTATTGAATGGCATGCAATACTTTTTGCCATTCGGAGCGGAATATACCGATTTGTTGCGCCAAACTCAGCGGCCAGACGGAATGATATGGAGCTTTGTGAGAACAGGCCAAGAAGAAAGCCACTATTTTGAAACTGCGTATAGCCCCATTGACTGCTTTAAAAGCTATGGAGATACCTGGTTTGTTAGGCAGCCGGTGGACAACCATTCGGATTACAGTTACGTGAACCAGTTCTACAAACATTGGAAAGCCAGTGGCAATATCCAGTGGATGACACAAACCATTGCTTCAGCTGCATTGGCTCTTGATTATTGCATGACAGACACGATTCGGTGGTCCAAACGTTTCCAATTATTAAAACGGCCCTATTGCATCGATTCGTGGGACTTTCAGGTAAGCGATGAATACACCCCTGCTGCACCAGTTAGCCCAACAATGGTGATTGTACCGGGAAAAACCAAATATGGCGTGTTTTTTGGCGACAATACAGGATACTACGAGGCGTGCACCCAATTGGCTGAAATGTACGAAGTCTTGGGTCAAAGCGACAAGGCACAACGGTATCGGCTTCGCGCTGAGAATATTTTAAAAAACCTTCTTAAAGTGGCCTGGAACGGTCGTTTTTTCACCCATTTTATAGACGAAGACTCTACCGTAAAACGCCATTTGGGGGTTGATGAAAAGGCTCAAATAGCCCAGGGTAATATGTACTCGATAAACCGGGGTTTACCTCACGAAATCAACGTAGCGATACTAAAAACATACCAACAACTAAAAGAAAAACTTCCTGTTGGCTCTCCTGGAGAATGGTACGCCATTTACCCACCGTTCGAGAAGGGTTTTGAGGGTCATAATGGCAAATGGCAGTATATGAACGGTGGTGTTGCCGGACATGCCATAGGTGAACTGGCTCGTGGCGCATACGAAAATGGCTATGAAGCCTATGGTTCTGACATTTTGAGCCGCCTTTGCACGTTGGTAAAAAAATACGATAACAAAATTTACTTTTCATATACCGGGTCCATTCCAACCAAGCCAACACCATCTACATTTAGACCTGTCGATCTTTCTGGCGTAGCCAATATGGATTTATGGGACATCGGCGATAAAACCGTTGCCAAATGGATGAACGACAGCCGTGCCGGAAACGATATGCGTGGTTTGCCCACAGGTTTAAATACATTCAACGGCATTCAATTTAATGTGATCGACCCTGAAAAAGCCCAGCGCAAAGCCTTGCTTACAATTTCAGTAAATGGCAACCTTCCTTCCAAGGCCGAAGTTTCTGTAAACGATACCGCCTCTTGTATTTATTTAATGCATTCAACAGCAGGCGTTAAAGCAAAAAAAATTGCAAGCTTAATATCCTTTGTTTACATGGATGGCTCTATGGTCTCCAAATACATCTCCAACGATACGGATGTTGCAGGTTGGTGGTTTCCGAATTTAAAAACCGAGAAATCGGGTATTGCTTGGAAAGGACCGAACCCTGTGTGCACCAGTGTTGGTGTTTGTTGGATGGCCATTGACAATCCGCAACCTACTAAGAAAATTAGCAAGTTGCTATTCAATGCTTCAGCCGAAGGCGGTATTTATGCCTTATTGGCCATATCGTTAGCCAATAAGCCCCATTTTGTGGAACCTAAGGCGGTTTCGTTCGGAGGCCCCGATACTTGGTCGGCCGCAAACAGTATGGCCGCTTTGGTCGAAGGATTGGCAGGGGTTAAAAATGCGAGCGTTGCCTTCGAGACCGTGAACCTATCGCCACGCTGGACTTCCGCCGACGTCGATTCCGTTGATGCCACCATACGCTATGCTGTTTCAAATGGTTACATCGCTTACAAGTATTTGCACCATGCGAAGCTTAAACAAATCACGTTGCGGGTTACTGGAAGTGGTTCTCTTGCAAACATGCATGTTTTGATGCCAGCCGAAGCAAGCAAGGTGACATTGGTTACAGTGAATAATAACCCAGTTGCTTTTCATCCATCGAATGTTGAAAAGTCGATGTACGCAGATTTTAAAATAGACCTTCCACAGATCCAGGAAGTTTGCATTACGTACGAATAAATACGATCATTTTTAGCTCTAACGATTCTTTTGCTGACTTTTAATTTCATTTGCTCTGGGAAAATACCGATGGATTTTCCCAGGCAATTCGTATATTTAACGTGCCAGTTATTAAGGAGAATCGTTGTTTTATACGTCACAACGATTGAAACTTTTAGTTGAAAATTCAGCATTTAATCTATGAAAAGCACATTGGGAAAAATTGGTTGCCTTTTTCTACTCCTTACCATTCCTTTTTTAGATGCAACGAGTCAGCAAATTGGTAGCATTCAATCAAGATTGACTGAAAATGCGCGGTTTATTGGAGAACAAAAACTGTACTATGGTGCTGCCTATTATCCCGAAGTATGGCCTGAAGCAGAAATCGACAAAGACATTGTTCGCATGAAGGAACTGAAAATGAACGTGATGCGCATGGGAGAGTTTTCGTGGAGCAAAATGGAACCCTCCGAAGGCAAGTACGATTTCGACTGGCTGCATAAAATTATTGACAAACTGCACGAAAACGGCATTGATGTCATATTGGGAACCCCCACTGCTACACCTCCGGCTTGGTTGGCCGAAAAGCATCCCGAGATGTTCCAAATCAACGAGCAAGGTATTCGTCTGGGGCATGGTGGTCGTCGGAATTGCAGCTATACCAGTAACGTATATAGAGCCTATTCCGAAAAGATTTGCAGCAAAATGGCCCAGGAGTTTGGTCACACACCAGGGGTCATTGGTTGGCAAACCGACAATGAATTTTCGCTTTCACCCGATTATAGCCTCGAAACTCAGAAACAATGGGTGAATTGGTTAAAAAAACGGTATGGAACCATTGGTGAATTGAATCAGTTGTGGTGCACCGATTTGTGGAGCCAAACGTATCAGAAATTTGAGCAGATACCCATGCCGACCGCTGCCGTTTGGCATCACCCTTCGCTGCGTTTTGCGTGGGCACGATTTACCAACGACATGATTGTTGAGTTTCAGGATATTCAATTGCAAGCCATTCGAAACCATTCAAAACTCCCCATTACCCACGATGGAATGCCCCAGCAATCTGTTGATTATGAGAAACTTTTTAAGAATCTGGATTTTACGGCAACCAATAATTACCACAGCTTTGAGGCGTATGATTTGATTCAGAGCAACTACGACCGTTTGCGTGGGCAAGGGATGGGATACCACTGGCTTTTCGAGACGGCACCCAACTATTCGGGTGGTGGCGATAAAGGCCAGACGTGGTACTTGCACCAAATTCCCGGCAGTATGAAGGCAGCCTTGTGGATGAATTATGCATCGGGTGGTCAAGGAGCGATGTTTTGGTTGTGGCGCCAGCACAGAGCGGGGCAGGAGATGGTGCATGGATCTGTGCTTTCCGCTTTTGGCGCGGAGGTGTCAAATTATCAAGAGCTAAAAGAATTGGGTGCAGAGTTGGAAAAGTCATCGCATTTTTTGATGAACAATCCTGTTGCCAAAGCTGAAGCCGCCGTTTTGTACAGTCATGCGTCGGAAACAGGATTTAAATTGGAGGAATACGCCAGCGGCATTAATTATTATTGGGATTGGACCTATCGTTTCTACCGTGCCATGGCAGATGCGCAGCTATTCAGGGATGTGATTTATCCTTCGGCCGATTTGAAGCAGTATAAGTTGATATTCATTCCATTACTGCCTGTAGTTAGCGACGATTTTCAAAGTCGTTTAAAAGTATGGGTGGAACAAGGCGGCACACTGGTTTTGGGTCCCCAAAGTGGCTATCGCACCGAAGAATGGGCACAACACACCGATCATTTTCTTGGAAAAATAGAGGACTGGAGCGGCATTGAAGTGAAAACCATCATACCCATTGGTGCCAAACGTCGCGCTGAGGAAATGCCTTTTATGCTTGATTTCGATGCTACTTTATCCATTCCGCAGTCGGAAGCTTCGCTTTGGAGTCTGGCGTTGTGGAGTAAGAACGGAAACGTGCTGGCAACATACAAAGGAGGGGCACACGATCTAAAACCGGCAATTATTGAAAATGCCGTTGGCAAAGGACGTGTGATTCTGTTGGGAACAGACCCCGGAAAACCAGCCTTGAAGAAGATTTTACTTTATGCAGCCGAAAAATCGAATGTAAAACCTTTGGCATCGGGCGATGAGCAAGTGGTGATCGTGCCTCGCAAAGGCAAAGAAAGTGGTTGGGTGATTGTGAACTTGTCGAAAAACCCAAAGAAGATCGTGTTGAATACAGCGGCAAATTCGTTCGAAAATATTTTGTTGGATACCAAAGTTGCGTCCAGGGAATTTGAATTGAAACCATTCGAAGTGCAAGTTCTGAGGCAGAAGTAAGGAAAAGTTTGAATGGCTCAGCGTTTCGAGTTAAGCTACGAATAATGTATATTATGCTGTAAAAAATTTAAAGATGAGTTTTCGTACGACGTTTTTTTTCATCTGCCTTTTTTTTCCATATGGTTTTGCAGTTTTTGCGCAACCAGCCAACAGCGTTTTAAAAAAGGTGGATTCGTTTTGGGGTTCAAACACAGGAAACATCATTCCTGGAGCATCCGTGCCTTTTGGGATGGTCAAATTGAGCCCCAATATTCGTACGAATTGGACACCCACATCGGCTTATCGTAGTGGTGAACCGATTATTGGATTTAGTCACACTCAAACAAGCGGCACGGGTGGAAGTCCGCGTTACGGCAGTATTTTGATCGTTCCGCAAATGGATACCTTGATTCTGAAGGAACTGGTTAAGTATCCGATAATCAATGATTATGCAGCACCTGGATTTTATACCTCCACTCTGAAAAGCGGAAACAACGAGGTACGGGCCGAATTAACCGCTTCCCAGAAAGTGGGTTTTCATAGATACACTTTCACGAAAAAATATGCCAAAAGCGATGTTTTAAAAGCCAATTTTATCATTGATGTTTCCAACACAACACATCGAATGACGAACGGCAAACCGTCCACCTATTGGAAAAATGGGTATGTGAATGTGATGCCTGAAAAAAGTGCGGTGGAAGGATACGCCACGTTCGAAGGCGGTTGGGGCGGATTAAACCCATACACCATTTATTTTTACCTACAGTTTGACCAGCCTTTCACTTCGTCGGATGTGTGGCAGGACAGCCTTTTGTTGAAACAAAACTTTTTGGCAACCCAGAACAAGGATTTTTCCGAAAAACGCTTTGGAGCAGTGGTTTCGTTTTCCAAAAAAAACGGCGAGGAGGTTGGTTTCAAAGTGGGCATTTCGTATGTGAGTATGGAAAAGGCCATGCTTAATTTACTGGAAAAAGAAACTTTGAATTTTGACGATGCTAAAGATGAAGCATCGACTTGTTGGGCTAAGCAATTGAGCAAGATTGAGGTAAAAGGTACCAACATTGCCGCACAAAAACTTTTTTACAGTGCGCTGCGCAATACGATGCTGATGCCAACCGATGTCACTGGTGAGGTGCCCGGTTGGAATCCAAACACGCCGCATTTCTGGGATTTTTACTGTGTTTGGGATGTGTTTAGAGCCACTATGCCGCTGTTTACACTTCTGAATCCAGAAGCCCAACGCCGTATGGTGAACTGCATGTTGGATATTTACGCCAAAAAAGGTTGGTTGCCCGATGCGTGGATTGCCGACGATTACGCTTACATTCAAGGTGGAAGCAATGCCGATGTGGTACTGGCGGACGCAGTGGTGAAAAAATTAGGAGGTTTCAATGTTGACGTGGCTTTGCAGGCAGTTAGAAAAGATGCTGAATTGCAGTCGGAAAATCCTCGCATAAAAGGCCGTTATGTCAATGACTGCAAGAAATTCGGTTATGTACTGGCCGAAAGCGCTGCAGGTTCTGTATCTCGTACGTTGGAATATGCCTACAATGATTTTTGCATTGCCCAAATAGCGCTCGCTGCCGGCGAACCTGTTTTGTCCGAGAAGTATAAAAAACAATCACTGGAAGTTTACAAACTGTTTTATCCGGAGCATAAAATGTTTTGGGGTAAAGACAGTGTTCAACAATGGAAGCCCGATTTTATGCCTGTATCGAGCCGAAAAGACACTTGGAACGATCCCAATTTTTACGAAGGCGGTTCGCAGATTTATTCCACGTATATGCCTCACGATATGGCCGGGCTTATTCAGAGGCATGGAGGAAATGAAGCGTTTTGCCACTATCTGGACAAATTGTTTGACTCTGGCGTTTTTAGCATTGAAAACGAGCCTGAATTTCTCATACCGTACGAATATATTTATGCGGCAGATTACCCTTCCACCGCAAGAAGCGTTCACAAAATATTGAACAGCAACTATGTTCCCGGTCCAAACGGCCTTCCAGGGCAAGACGATTCGGGCTCCATGTCGGCATGGTATGTGTTTAGTGCGATGGGATTTTTCCCCGTTGCCGGGCAGGATTTGTACCTGATAGGGACACCGCTTTTTGAAGAAACAAGGATTCAATTGGAGAAAAATGAAACATTCACCATCACAGCCAAGAACCTTACCAACGAAAATATTTTCGTCACCAAAGCCACGTTAAACGGAAAATCGTTGGATAGAGCGTGGTTTAAACATACCGAAATCTGCAATGGCGCGAAATTGATACTGGAAATGAGCGCAAAACCGAACGATTGGGGGAAGTCCAATTTGCCTGCATCCGTTTCAAAGAAATAAAATATCCCATGGGAAAGACACTGCTTCTAAGCCTCTTTATTTTTATAACTACTTTGCAATCTACCTTTTCGGCAGAAATCACGTTCAACGCTCATCCCGTTATTGGTGGTCAGGTCATTATCGAAAAAGGGCAATCGCGCGAAGAAATTGAATCGCTTTTTGTCCTGCTCAAAAACAACAACATGGATTTTTGCCGCATTCGGATGTTTGAATCGTATATGCACGACGGCAAAGGAAACTGGGATTTTTCCACATTTGATATCGCTTTTCAAGCTGCCGAACGCAACCATATTACCATCTTGGCCACACTGTTCCCAATGGTTGAATTCACCAACATCGGGGGTTTTAAATTTCCTGATTCAGAAACACATTTACTTTCAATTGCCGAATATATCAAGCAAGTTGTAACGCATTTCAAATCCTACAAATCGCTTTACGGTTGGGTGCTGATGAACGAAATTGGAAGTGGAAAAGCGCCGTTTGCCAAACCCTTCACCGCGCAAAAGTTTTCGGAATGGCAAAAATCAGACACGATAAAGACCTTTAACGCTGCCGGGAATCCGATCATGCAGTTTCAGGAAGAACGGTTTCTGCTCGATTACAACAGTTGGTATTTGAACTGGTTGGCAGGTGAAGTTAAAAAGTACGATGCCAAAAGTCATTTGCATGTAAATACCCATGCCATTTTTGACACCTACGCCGAATATGATTTCACCAAATGGCGCTCGATATTGGACAGTTTTGGAGGTTCTGCCCATGCGAGTTGGCATTTTGGGAATTTTACCCGCAACAACTACCATTACGCCATGGCAGCCAACAGCGAAATCATTCGTTCGGGTGCTGGCGATAAACCGTGGATAATGACCGAATTGCAAGGCGGAAATAATTTGTGGAGTGGCGGTATTCCGATGTGTCCAACCAAGCAGGAAATAGAACAATGGATGTGGACCATTATTGGATCTGGGGGAAAAGGCATGATCTTTTGGTCGCTCAATGCACGTTCAGCAGGAATTGAGGCGGGTGAATGGGCATTGCTCAATTTACTCAACCAACCGACTGACCGATTTGATATGGTCGGAAAAGTGGCAGGCATCTTGAAAAGTAGAAGCGATTTATTTGCAACCGCTAAAGCGTACGAATCGGGCGTAAACATCCTATACACACGAGAATCGTTGTGGTGTGAGCGGAGGGCCGAAACCGCTGGTGTAAATTACGCCGGACGATTGCCGGGTGGTGCTATCCAATCGGCCATTGGCTTCTTTGAAACCCTGTCACAAATGGGTTTTCAAACCAACTTGAAATGCATCGACGAATTTGATTTCACTGCCAATAATAACCAAGGAAAAGTGATCATTTTGCCCCATCAAATTGCATTACCTGTCAAATATACCAAGTCGATGGAACAGTTTGTGGCAACCGGAGGCACGTTGCTTGTGGAAGGATTGACAGGCTTTTTCGACGAAAATATGCACAATCAAACCACGACAAAGTTCCCCTATTCTACCCTTTTTGGTGGCTTGCTCAAAGATGCCCCTTTCGTAGCAAAAAGTTTTACCCTATCGCTTGCCAATCAAAAAGACCCCCTTCCGGCTCATTTGTGGGAAGGAACCATTCAGCCAACAACGGCACAACCGTTGGGAAAAAATACACAAGGTGAGATTATTGCCACTACCACCAACTTTGGAAAAGGGAAAGTGATTTGGATGCCAACGTTGGTGGGTGTGGCGGCGCGCGAAACCAATAATTATCAGCCTTTATCACAATTTATGAAGCGTGAAATAGTACCACAACTTCCGTCAACAACGATTCGATTTAAAGCGTTTACTGCTGGTTTATTGATGAAAACGTTGCGAACGGACAGCGGTTATGTGGTTGTTTTGATTAATAAAAGCAAAGAAGCAAAAACGGTGGAATTTCTTTTGCCCAATGCAAAAAAGATTCACTATTTAAATGAGAATTCAACTACAAAATTGACCAATAAAATTTCATTAAAATCAGAAGAGACCAAAGTCATAGAATATAATTATTGATGATTTATATCAATAGTTTATTCAGAATAAATTAGTTTTCAAGTCTGACTTCTTTTTCCCGTTTAGGGGTTAGGGTCAATAATCACAACTTTAGATGAAATTCCTTTTTAAAACCCTTCTTTTTCTTCTTTTAGTTTCGTGCCAAAGTGCTCATAAGGTGGTAACGGTAATGCCACTCGTTCCTTACAAGCCGGTTGTTTCTTATGACGATGCTGAAAAACGCTGTCAGTCCATCTTGGAGAAAATGAACTTGGCCGATAAAATCAGCATGATCAGCGGTTACAACAGCTTTTTTATCAAAGGTTTTCCGGCGTTGGGTGTTCCGCAATTGTACATGTCCGATGCCAGTGCAGGCGTGAATATCCGAAAGGAACTGAACAACGGTATGGAAAAATCGGTTTCGTTTCCGGCGCCTATTACCTTAGCAGCAACTTGGGACCGAACACTGGCACACGATGTGGCCCAGGCCATTGGCGAAGAGTGCAGAATTGGGGGCACGGCAATCTTGCTCGGACCAGGTGTGAACATGTATCGCATTTCGCAAAATGGACGAAACTTTGAGTATTTTGGCGAAGACCCTTATTTGGCTTCACGCATCACCGAAAACTATGTGGTGGGCCTGCAAAGTACAGGCACCATGTCCACCGTAAAGCATTTCATTGCCAATAACAATGAGCACCGTCGCCGACTAACCGACGTCATTATGGATCAACGCACGTTGCACGAAATCTATTTACCGGCATTCAAAGCCGCCGTGGATGCGGGTGTGATGAGCGTGATGACTTCGTACAACATGGTAAATGGCGAATATACCGCCGAAAGTAAAGTGTTGGTCGATGGAATCTTGAGGAAAGAATTGGGCTTCAAAGGCTTGGTCATGTCCGATTGGCGTTCGGTTTACAATGGAGAAAAAGCCATAAAATCCGGTTTGGATTTAGAAATGCCAGGCGACTATGCCGATTGGTTAAAAGCCTTGGGCGAAACGCCTTTTCGCCATTTGAAACACGAAGCGGCAACACTTTTACAACAAAACAAAGTTTCGGAAGCGGACATCAATCGCATGGTTAAAAATACGATGCGCTCCTGCCTCATGATGGGTTTGTACGACCGCCCTATTCAGGATACCAGTTTCTCGAAATACTATGAGAAACATGAAAAAACAGCCCTGCAAGTGGGGCGCGAGTCGATTGTATTGCTTAAAAATGCCAATGCTGTTTTGCCAATAATACCCGGAAAAGATAATGCAAACTATTTATTGACGGGCGAATTCGCGAATAAGCTGCCTTTTGGTGGAGGTTCGGCAGAGGTAAAAGGATATAACAATGTGCTATTGTACGAAGCGTTAGCAAAAGTGTATGGTAATAAAGTGAATTATATTTCCAAGCCCACCGACAAAGAAATTATAGCTGCAAATGTGGTTTTTTTGAGCGTTGGAACGCACGACCGTGAAGGTAACGACCGCTTTTTTTCATTGCCCGATAGCGTAGAAAATTTAGTAAAAAGGGTAACTTCTCTCAATCCAAATGCTGTTGTTATTGTAAATTCTGGTAGTGGCATCCGCATGACGGATTGGAGTGCAAAAGCAGCCGCCATTTTGTACGCATGGTATCCGGGACAGACCGGGAATACGGCTTTGGCGGAGATTCTGAGTGGCAAAGTGAATCCTTCAGGCAAACTGCCCATGACCATCGAAAATGAGTTTTCCGATTCACCTGGGGCCAACTATAAAAAGGACTCAGCTGCCTTCAATATGCCTTGGCAGGACGAATATAGTTTTCGTTTTCCGATTAGTCACGATGAATACAAAGAAGGTGTTTTTGTGGGCTATCGTTGGTACGAGCGTAAAGGTTTGAAGGTTCAATTCCCTTTTGGGCACGGCCTTTCGTACACGAAATTTAAATATGCGCAATTGAAAATCAAACCCTCATTCAACATAGGTGAAAAAGTGGAGGTTTCGTTTAAAATCAAAAACACGGGAGCAGTGAATGGTACGGAAGTGGTGCAATTGTACATCAAGGATAACGATTCCTCGGTGCCTCGACCCTTGAAAGAATTAAAAGCGTTTGCACGGGTTGAATTAAAACCTTTGGAGGAAAAAGTTGTTCAATTCACACTACAACCTGCTGATTTCTCCTTTTTTGACATTCAAACCAATGCTTGGAAAACGGAGCTTGGCAAATTCACCGTTTTGGTCGGAAGTTCTTCGGAGGATCTTCGATTGAAGAAAGTGATCCATTGTCAATAAGTGTTTAAAAGGATCACATCGTTCCTTAAAAGTGCTGCCTAAAAAGGAGATTTTAGTATGAATAAAAACAAATTTCTAGTGTTCTTGTCGCTTCCAAGTGTAGTCTTTGCTGCGAATACCAACTCAAAGCCCAACATCATCCTTATTTTGTGCGATGATTTGGGGTATGCCGATATTGAACCCTATGGTGCAAAAGGAATTAAAACGCCTAACCTGAATCAATTGGCTTCGGAGGGGCTTCTGTTGACAAATTTTTATGCGGGTTCTTCCGTGAGTTCACCCTCGCGTGCGGCATTGCTTACCGGTTGCTATCCCAACAGAATTGGCATTCCAGAAGTGTTGACTCCTCATGGCATTCGTTGGTCGAAGGATTTATGGCGAATAGGTCTTAACCCCGATGAGCAAACCTTACCCGAATTGCTCAAAACGCAAGGATATGCTACCGCCATTTTTGGGAAGTGGCATTTGGGACATTTACCCCAACATTTGCCTAATAAACATGGCTTTGATTCGTTTTGGGGAATTCCGTATTCCAACGATATGATCTCCCAAACGGATGCGAATTATCCACCATTGCCAATCATTCAAAACGATCGTATCGAAGAAGAAAACCCGGATCAAACGCAATTTACCCGCCGATTCACAGAAAAAGCCCTGAATTATATTGACCAACATGCAGACAATTCCTTTTTTATTTATCTGGCTCATCCCATGCCGCACGTTCCAATTTCTGCATCCGTTGTATTTAGGAATAGCAGTGAAAAAGGACTTTATGGCGATGTGATTCAGGAAATTGATGCTTCTGTCGGACAAATTTTGGACAAACTTAAAGAGAAAAAGATCCGAGAGAATACCATCGTCATTTTCACATCCGACAATGGCCCATGGTTGGCGTTTGGGAATCATGCCGGATCGGCACTTCCTTTACGCGAAGGTAAACATACCAGCATGGAAGGCGGTTACCGAGTACCCTTTATAATCAGTTGGCCTCAAAAAATCCATCAGAATGCGACAAGTGATGAGATGGTTTCGGCAATGGATTTGCTACCAACCCTTACTCACTGGGCGAATGCTCACTTGCCAACCCGGAAAATTGATGGAGTAGATCTTCATGCGTTTTTTGAAGGAAAAACAAACCATTTAGCTCGAACAAATCTGCTGTTTTATCGCGGTGCTGAAGTGGAAGCCATTCGAGTTGGCAAATGGAAATTGCATCTTCCGCACGCCTATCAAAAAGCCGGTGCCCACATCGGAAACAATGGAGAAAAGGGCTATTACGACAAAGATTCGATCGGGCTGGAGTTATTTGACCTGAGTAATGACGCTCCCGAGTCTGAAAACTTGGCTTCAAGCTACCCGAACTTGGTTCAAAAGCTTCGGTCGAAAATGAGAAAAATGAATGCTGAAATGCAGTCTAACAAGCGTAAACCATCTGTTTATGAGAGGGAGGCGCCACCCATACGAAAATTGTGGTGGTAAAGATAAAAAAACAGTTTTTCGATTAAGGGGATGAATGGTTTTTTTCGTCCGTACGTTTATATCTATTAATCATCGGATAGATCGTATTAACCCATTTCTAAATACAATGAAAAGAAAAACATTTATGCGAAAGTCTCTGGTATGGTGTGCCCTGCTTATTTTCTGTGCCTATACAACGAATATTTTAGCTCAGAATCCGGTGAGCGGAACTAAATCTATCACCGGTGTGATCATTGATGAAAAAGGAGAGTCGGTAGTTGGAGCAAATGTCGCGGTAAAAGGGACTACGATCGCAACCATTACGGATGCGGATGGCAAGTTCCAGTTAAAAGTACCAATCGATGCAAAACTGACCGTTAGCTTTATTGGTTATGAGCAACTACAAACCTCCGTTATGGAGGGTACCAACTTTAAAATTGTATTGAAAAATAATTCCAAAGAGTTTGACGAAGTAGTGGTCGTTGGTTATGGAACGGTAAGTAAAAGAAGTTATACCGGCTCTGCGGCATCCGTCAAATCCGAAGACCTAACAGCTTTGAAAACCATTTCGCCCACCCAAGCGTTGCAAGGTAGGGCTGCCGGTGTGAATGTCACGACGGCTTCGGGTATGCCGGGTGCACCTACCAAAATTAATGTGCGAGGCGTAAACTCCATCAATGCAGGAACTGATCCACTTTGGATTATTGATGGCGTTCCAATGTATTCAGGTAGTGGCTTAGAAGCAAGTACTGGTTCTGTTTCACAAGATCCGATGTCAATGATTAATCCCAATGATATTGAAAGTATGGAAGTGTTGAAAGATGCTGCCGCCACAGCTATTTACGGGTCTCGTGGTTCGAATGGTGTCATTATGATTACAACCAAATCGGGCAAAAAATTAGACCAAAAAGGGAATCTTAACATGGACTATTCCACAGGCTACAGCGATTTAACCCGTACTCCATCACAAATTGGATATGCAAATACAACACAGTGGTTAGCGCTTGCCGACCAAGCAAAACGAAACACAGGAAACTACAATGCATTTCCTGCAGCTATTTTTAATCCGAATGATGCATTGGCAGCATCGCTGCTCAATAATGCAATAACCCGAACCGAAGCAGAAACGGTTAACACAGATTGGTTTAACGAAGTGCTTCGTTCAGGTCAGTATCAGGATGTGAATTTAAACTTTGCACGTGGCTTTAAAGGAGGTTCTGTGTATTCTTCGTTTAATTATAGAGGCGACAAAGGGGTTTTGAAGAACAATGACATGGATCGCATAACAGGTCGTGTGAATACAGAATTCGAAGTATTGAAAAATTTGCAAGTTGGAACAAATCTTGCCTTTTCATATTCGCACAATGATAGAGTTAAAACCGGAACAGCTGGTACAGTTGGAGGTGGTGCCGGTTCGGCAGGTGCTTTCGAATCGTCAAACAGAAATGCCTTGCCTTGGCTGAAAGTGTATGATGAGAACGATGAAACCGGTTATTGGTATCCGAAAGCCGGAAACTTAGTAGCCAACAATGATCGTCGTTATTTAAGAGATTATGTAGATCAGTATCGTGTAGTAGGCAACACTTTTGCAGAATTCAAGGTGCAAACAGTTAAAGGATTATCGCTCCGAACGGAGTTTGGGTTGGATTATATCAACAACTCCTCTGTGAATTGGATTAGTAAAAGTATTGCACCACAATCATCTGCCTTAGATCAAAACTCAATGCGTAGGGTTATTAATTACAATGTTTATGCAAAATATAATACGACTTTTGGAATACATTCCATAAACAGTGTATTGGGTACAGAATCGATGCGGATGATAGGCTGGACAAGAAATATGGAAGCCCAAAACCTAATTGGCTCTTATCCTGAGATAGGAAGAAGTGTACCCGCAACGATGGTAGGTATGAAGTCTTATTGGTCGGCCGAAGATTATTTGAAATCCTATTTTTTCAGAACAGATTACCGCTTGCTTGACAAATATGTGTTAGCATTGAGTTTGCGTGCCGATGGATCCTCCAAATTCCAATACAAACCTTGGGGTATTTTTACAGCTCTGTCTGGAGGTTGGTTGGTCTCCGAGGAAGAGTTTTTTGTACCTATGCGGAGTATAATGAATCAACTCAAATTAAAAACAAGCTATGGTCAAACAGGTAACAATGCGGTACCAAACAATATTTACGATGTGGTTTTCAGTAATTCAGCGACTTATTACTATGGTGCAGAGGTAGCTAATGGAACAATTTTACAGTCAATAGGAAATCCTGCTATTACATGGGAAACAACAAGTAACATCGATGCAGGAATTGAGTTTGGCTTTTTAAACAGTCGGATTAATGGTTCACTAGAGTATTATTACAAAAAGGTGAGTGATATGATTTTGAACGCTGCACTACCCGTATCGTCAGGTATTACAGGCGGAAATTCGGTCTATCAGAATATTGGTGATTTAGCAAATTATGGTATTGATTTCTCGATTACAAGTGTGAATGTTGATGTAAAGAATTTTAAATGGACTACTTCATTCAACATCTCATCAAATCAAAATAAGGTGTTAAGCCTTTCGCCCGAAATGAATGTTGGTGGCAAGGGTGTAAGCTATACAACTGCAACAAGAAATGTGACAGGCAATAGAATGGGTACTTTTTATTTGGCCGAATATGCAGGGATAGATTTAGATAAAGGAGTAGAAATGATCTACGAAATTGATAAAAAATTGTATGATGCAACCGGCAAAACGGTGCATACCGGTAGATTGGTCCCAGCTACTACCACACAAATAGCAAATAATAAAATGCTTTTGGAAGATCGAACAATCATTCCATCTTATTTTGGCGGTTTAAACAATACATTTAAAATCTATGGGTTTGATGTCAATTTGTTTTTTACTTTCTCGGGCGGTAATTATATTTTCGATTATAACCGCAAACGTGCATCGTACGTGCACAATGGTCAAACCGTGTTGTTGGCTGAGATGATTGGGAATACATGGGAACCTGGTAAAACAGATGCGACATACCCCTATCAGGCTTGGAGTAGCGAATATAAAGATGCAGCATGGGATGCGACTATTAGTGACCCGAACAATCCGAAAGATTATCAAGGCAATGAAATTACAGGTGGTTGGGCTACGACTACATCCTTAAAGCCTGATTATCAGTTTGCTAGCGTGGGTGATGTGCATTCTAAATTTTTATACAAAGGGGATTTTGTTCGTCTAAAAAACATTTCGTTGGGTTATACAATTCCTAAATCGATGCTCAAGAATACCGGATTTGAAAATTTGAGGGTTAATGTACAAGTTTCAAACCTATTTACATTTTCGCCATATCCGGGTTACGATCCCGAAGGTGCACGATATGTGGATAATGTGGGTATTCCGAATACTCGGACCATTAGCTTTGGGTTATCAGCAAAATTATAAAGATCACTTGAAATGATTGAATTTCGGAATTGATTCTTGAAAATCAAAAACGATAGCAACCAATCGCAAAATGATAACACCAATTAATTATCGGGCAACAACTTAAAAAAATAAATTCAAATGAAAAATACGCTCAATTGTATAATCTTATCGCTTGTGCTGATATTGTCAGCATGTAATGATACTGCTTTTTTGGAAATTAAACAGCCACAAGAATTTGGCTGGCAAAATATGTCAGAGTTAGAATATGCTGCAGTATCCCCATATAGCAAATTTTTCTATGGAGGGTATTCTGCATCCAATTCAGAAATTGTAACCATTCAAGTCATGATGTCGGATTATTTTCGGTTTTTAGGAAATGCCGAAGATTATTCAACCGATCAGTTTTATAACCGAAAATATACGCAACGGATTCCTGAGCTGGAAGCGCTATACACTAAAATGTACACTGTAATAGGTTTGGCGAATAATGGTTTGAACTTTGTAGTTCGAAACAATGGTAATCCATTTAATACGATGGACTCAACAGAAATTGCGGAAGTAAAGCGCATAAAGGGTGAACTCCTTTTTATGCGTGCCTATTCGTATTATCAATTGGTAACTACTTTTTGTCCTGCATATGTCGCAGGTGGTACTAACGATACTAAAATTTTAGTAAAGCGTGATTCGGCCATCTATAATAGTGTTGCAGCTTTGAATAATACACCTGTCGCTACTTCCGTGATTTATGATTTAATGGTCTCTGATTTGAAACAAGCCAAAGCATGTCTTCCTACCGATTGGGCTACCGGAATGAATGTTGCGTATAAAAATAGAGCCAGAGCCAATAAGTGGGCTGCATCCGCTATGTTGGCGCAGGTCTATTTTACGATGGGTAAATTCAGCGGAGTTGAAAGTGCGTTAACCGAGTACAATGATATTATTGCAAATGGAGGATATTCCTTAAGCGCCGATCCGTTTACTAATTTCAGTAATCAATCTCCAACGTTGTTGAAATCAGAAAACAACGAAGTTCTTTTATGGGCATATTTCGCTGACCAACGAATATTGGATAGGAAAAGCAGTAAAATGCATGAAGCATTGCGTTACACACACTTTAATAAATGCGCAAGGGATGCATTCAATGGTGGAAATGGGAATACAAGTTCTGGTACAAGTCCCAAATGGAGCAATTTCCATAGCTGGTTGCAAATGGTAATGGGCAAAGAATCATTAGTGGAAATGGGTTGGATGAATACGGATGGCACGGAGCCACTAAGTGCAAAATTCGACATGCGCTATTCAAATCTTGGAACTGGAGTGGCACCAGTGATGGTTAATCAACGTGGACTTTTTTACCGTTATGAAGGAGCTTTTAAAGATACCACCGATTATCGGATTGCCATCGGTGGAGTAAAACAACTTGGTCGCCGCAAAAGCGCTTCGGATGATGGGAAGTATATCATTGATTCAAAATATGCAGGTTTAATTAGCAGTACAGAGCCAGTCGTGATAGTTAATAAATACTACCGTTCTACGGATGGTCGCATTCAGAATATTCCTGTCATTCGTTTGGCTGAAATTTATTTGAACAGAGCGATATGCAACCTTAAATCCAGCAATCAGACGGGTGCAGATTCCGATTTTAATGTTGTTGCTTCTCGCTCATGGAATACCACATTAGGTGGTGCTTATGTTTTAAAAGCTGGTGTTACTGAAAAAGATATTCTTGTTGAACGTTGGAAGGAACTTGCAGGCGAAGATAGCTGGTATATAGCTTTCAGCCAGGCTTGTGGTTTTACTATTGGAGCTGGAAACCGAGTTGATAATACGAACATTTTAGTTCCACCTTATTCAACGTCCTATTGGAGCAATTCAATTCCATTGTCAGAATTGGATTTTCAGAAAAAATAAAAAACGGAAATATGCTTGAATTAGAGCCGTTTGACTTGTTCTGCGGCTCTAATTTTTAAATACTTTTACAGAAACAATCATGACAGCAAGATCCTTTTATATACTTGTGTTTTATTTTTTATCTCATTCAGCTTTTGCAGCCGAACTTCCCATCGACAAAGTTATGCCAGCTATTGAAATCAACGATGACTCGCAACTGGGTATTCTCAATTCCCGCATGGGCAGTCGCTTTTCACTCAACTTCTTCAGTGGAAAACGGGGCATTCACACTGGCGTTTTGGGTTTCGATTCGGATGAATATTCGGAGTTGTTGGTTGGTGTTGAGCAAGATGGAAAGTTGGAGATTTTCAGATTGGCCAATCCGCTGATCAAATCGAGCTATTTGCAAAACCAAACCCTGCAGCTTGCCATGACGGGTATGCAATTAAAAGGAATATCCAGCAACGGATTGGAGGTTTCGGTTACAGTAGTTTCCCCATTTACACCCGCCAAAACCTTGGATGAAACGGAAGCCATCAAATTGCAAGTTTCACCATTTTTTTATGTGTTGGTTCGGGTAAAAAATACCACCGAGACTACTGTAAATGCCAAGTTAATGGTGGGTTTAAAGAAGTTACCCTATAACCCAACCATGGAATATGCAGTATGGGGTTATGGCTACGGTCGCATTGCCAACGAAATGTATTTCAAAGACCAAACAGCTGGAAATGCGTTGATCGCTTTGGAAAGTATGAACGTAAAAACCACGGGTTTTGAAAAAGAAGCTTTCAATGGTTTATCTTACGATTTATCCATTGCGCCAAAAGCCGAAGTGGATGTACAGTATTCTTATTCAACGTATTATAATGGTCGTGTTCAGCGTGATAATCGAATCAATACAGATTTGAAATATTACTACACGTCACTTTTTAAAAATGTAGAGGAAGTAAAAACCTTTGCCAAAACGAATTTTGATAAAAATATGGCTGCCTCGGCTCAGTTCGAAAATTTGTTGCTTCGTTCCAAACTTTCCGGTCCGGATAAATGGATGATGGCATTGACTTTTCATGCCGATCTGGCAAACACTTTTTTATTGATCGACGAAAAACAACGTCCGTATTTTTACTTGTTGGAAGGACGTTTCAAACACCAAAGCACGGTGGATGTGGCTCACGAAACCGAATTGGTGGCACTTTTTAATCCTTGGCGGTTGAAGTTGCAGTTGCAGCAATGGTCAAACTACTTGGCAACCGAACGGGTAAAACGGGAGCCAGAACGTGGGCGGAAAGCCTTTTATCAGGGATACAGTGCTGCAGAATACGGCCCTTATGTGATGCACGATGTGGGCGATTATCCGTACATCAGTGCTTCGTCCGATTACGATTTTGGTCCATACATGGCTGCCGAAGAAAACACCAATTATGCGATGTTGCTCTATTGGTATTGGAAAATTTCGGGCGACGATGAGTTTGTCAAACAGAAGTTGGGTTTTGTGGAAATGCTCCTCCATTCGCTCGTAAACAGAGATTTGGATGGAAATGGGATGGTGGACCATGCTCAAGGTTGGACCACGTTCGATTCCAGTAAGTCGCTGCGCATTTATACGGAAAATACCTACGTTGGGGTGAAACAACTTTCGGCTTATACCATGGCTGCTGAAATGTTTCGCACGCTTGTGACCACTGGCAACCACGAGATTGGGGAATTGGTTAAAATGAGTGACGGTGAGGGGCAGGGTTTCCAAAACCTATTAGACGTTCCGAACGAAGCGTTGCGATTGCGTCAGGCAACGTATTACGAAGCTGAAGCAAAAAAGATATTGGCTACACTTAAAAAAGCCCAAAAAGAATACGGATACATCCCTGTTTCGTTGGACAAAAAATACGCAGACGGCAACCAACTATCCGTGGTTTTGGGCGATGCTTTGATGTATCCGGGTTTCACCGGTATGAGCTCGCCCATCATTACCGAAACCGCCAAACTCTTGAAAACCACGTACGAAAAAGCCTATCCATTATCGTTAAAACCGTATGGGGTAACGCTCACTACAGGCGAAACGCCAACTTGGTACAGCAAAATCATGGTCTCGGATATTGTGGCACAACGCTGGTTTAACTCCACCAATAATTCGGTACGCTATGTCTATCAGCACAATGTAAATTCGCCCTATACCTACAACGATGGCATGGAAACAGAAACTCGTTCGTGGATTGGTTATTTCTATCCGCGTGGCGTCGTAACCTTGGGCTATTTTATGAATGAGGCAGGTTTTAGAACAGACCAAAAGGAGGAGTTCTTGAAGTTGTTAAAAGTCCCCTGATGATTATACTTGGATCGGTGACGAATTGTTTCCCATTCAAAATGGGGGTATGAACCATTTTCCTTTAAAATGGACCTCACACCTATGTCAGTTGACCAATTATTGCTAGAAAGAAGTACTTTTAGACTACGATTTTTTATGGGTAGTGATACTATGACAAAAATGCTTCGTATAATGCGCTGCTCCAGGTTTTTGGTAGCTGGGTGGCTTCTTTTACTATCAAATTCCCTTTTTTCCCAGTCGTATGGCGACAGGGGTTGGCAATTAGATTCTACGCTCCTTGATGCCCGTTTTCCGGCGATGGCTGAATGGGCAAAAGTCGGTGTGGAAGGGGGAATCCCAGATTCACTTTCCACGAAGGTGCAAATGACCATTACTCCCAAAGACAATCTCCAAGAATCCATTGATAAAGTGGCCAAAAAGGGCGGTGTTTTGTTGCTTTCGCCTGGTGAATATGTGATCAATGAACCAATATACCTTCGTTCAGGCGTTATTCTGCGTGGCGTTTCAAAAAAAACCGTACTTTTAAGTGTGAAGATTCATGGTTATTTTTGGCGCATAAAGTATCAGAAACGAGTGGGAGCCATTTTGTTGCATGGTATCGAAAATGCAGGGGTCGAAAATTTAACGTTGAAATATGATGCTGCCACTTTTCAACCCTTCGATCGAGATTCCGACTCGGCAGCTTGGTCGATTGATGTTTTTCATAAACCAGAAAAGCGCGACACAACGCTTTTTGTAGAAAGTATTTGGTTGCATCAATCGCGAAATTGCTGGGTGCAAGATTGTACCATTCTGTGGAGCGGCAGTGATCCAATTCGAATTACTTCGTCCGATCATATGACGTGCCGACGAAATTTTATTGACCGCTGTTACAACAAAAACGATGGTGGAATGGGCTATTACAACATCTCCAATTCACGCTATGTGTTGATATGCAACGAAACGATTAAACGCATCAGGCATTTGGCCATTCAGAATTTTAGTAAATACAATGTGCTAATTGATAATGAGTTGGAAGTGGATGTAAATTTTCACGATGGCGACGATGGCTTTAATTTGATTCAAGGAAATCGGAGCAAAATCCCGATGTGGCACAGTTGGGAGCCCATTTCGGATGGTGTTCCAAATCAACATTTACCACCGGGGAAGGGGAATATTCTTTTCAATAATGAATTGGTGAATAAAGCAGGAGCATTGCTTTTTTCGACGGAAGGTACTGCTTACGAAGTGCAAAGTGATTGGACGAAACCAATCGCAGTTCCCTATATGGAGAATCTCAAAATACAAACTTTATATCCTGTAAAACGGAGCAACAAACTTTAAATCTATGACAAACACATCTTCCATTTCAAAGGTTTTACCGGTACTCTTTGGTTTCTTCATCATGGGGTTCTGTGATGTGGTCGGTATTACGTCCTCTCACGTTAAAGCCGATTTTGGGCTGAGCGACACCATGTCCAATATGATCCCGGTAGCCTTGTTTTCCATGTTCTTGTTTTTCTCGGTACCTACGGGTATGTTGATGAATAAGATTGGGCGTAAGAAAACCGTGTTGTTAAGCAATGGCATTACCATCGTGGCGATGGTTATACCGCTCGTTGCCTACAATTTTACCATGACCTTGATTGCTTTTGGCTTATTGGGCATAGCCAACACCATCTTGCAAGTTTCCATTAATCCATTGCTTACCAATGTAGTGCAAGGCGACAGGTTGACTTCGAGCCTCACAGCCGGACAATTTGTAAAAGCCATCTCATCGTTTGCGGGCCCGTTTATCGCGGCCTTTGCAGCATCTACCTTGGGCAACTGGCAATACATGTTTCCCATTTATGCGCTCATCACCGTCTTGTCTACCGTTTGGTTGATGCTCACTCCCATTCAGGAGAACCAACCCAAATCCGATGTCAGTTCCTTTGGAAGCGTTTTTGCCATTCTGAAAGATAAAACCATTTTGCTTCTGTTTCTGGGGATTGTTTTTGTAGTAGGGGTGGATGTCGGTGTTAATACAGCTGCTCCAAAACTGCTCATGGAACGCTGTGGTTTAAATATGATCGATGCCGGATACGGCACCAGCATGTATTTTGCTTTTCGTACCGCCGGAGCGTTTTTAGGCGCCATCCTATTGGTGAAGTTTTCGGCCATTAAGTTTTTCAAAATAAGCATGGTCATCGCATTGACGGCCTTGTTGGCACTGCTTTTTGTACAAGGTCAATATGTCATTTTTACAATATTTGCCATCGTCGGTATTTCGATTGCGAATGTTTTTTCCATCATTTTCTCCATGGCCATTCAACTCCGCCCCGACAAAGTAAACGAGATCTCGGGATTGATGGTGACCGCCATTTTTGGGGGTGCCATCATACCCTTTCTAATGGGAATCAGTTCGGACGCCATTGGTTCGCAAGTGGGCTCGGTTCTGATCATTTTAGCGTGTGCACTGTATCTGCTGTTTTGTGCGTTTACCGTGAAAGCGACCAGTAAATGAAAAAGGGAGGAATGAACGATGAAACCTTCTAGTAGATTGTGTCTTGCACTGTGCTTTGCCTCTTTACCAATTTTTGCTCAAAACCAAACAGCAAAATCGAAACCATCAACGGTGATTTCGCTGAACAACTTGAGTTCGCAAGTATCCATTGACCTACTAGGTGGCGCCATGGTGGGTTTTCAATTAAAAACCCTGCAGATCAATCCGTTTACCTGGAAGGTAACCAAAGCGCAAATGCCTGCCAACAATAAAAGTGGAGCGGTTTTTCAAGGCCATTTCCTTTGCCTTGGGCGTTGGGGCGCTCCCACCGATGGCGAAATGAAGGCTGGCGTTCCACACAATGGACAGGCTGGGCGCGATCTATGGAAACTAGATGCTTCAGCGACAGGGCAGTCCATCCGAATGACTTCCAACGCACCACTCGATGGCATTTCAGTGGAACGCACCATTCAATTGGATCCTATAAACGCAGTTTATAAAGTGACCGAAAAGGTAACGAATGTGACCAGCATCGGACGACTGTTCAATATGGTGCAACATGCCACCATCGGTGCGCCCTTTCTGGACACGACCACATTGATTGATAGCAACGCCAAACACGGTTTTTTGCAAACCATGTGTTATCCCAATCCTTCTGAATATGAGTTTGTTTTCCCGAATGCATTCGTCGACAGCACCAGAGCACCACTGGATTTATGCACTTCCAACAACCAAAACAGCTATGTTTCTACCCATATTTTTGCGGATAGCCTTGGTTGGATCGTGGCTGCTACCCCAAACAAAGGATTGCTGGTAGGTTACGTTTGGAAAACAAAAGACTATCCTTGGCTCAACCTTTGGCAGCAGTGGGTGGACGGAAAATTGTGGGCTAAAGGCTTGGAATTTGGCACCACTGGCATCGGGAAATCGTATCAGGAATTGTTGGCCGTGGATACCCGATTCCACAATCGCAGTTCGTTTTTCTTTTTGGATGCCACCGAAACGGTTGAAAAATCGTATATTAGTTTTGAAATGCAAATCCCCGCCGATTTTAAAGGTGTTTCGAGTTTGGAGATGCAACATGCTGCGATAACAGTATTTGAAAAATCAACGCGTAAAGCATTTCAAATTCCTACGGATTTATCATTAAAATAAACGTTTCTTTGTGGTGATTTTGTATCATTGATTCCTTGAAAAACATGAAAAGAGTTCGTTCCATTCTTTGTTTGTTGGCGTTCATAGTCTCCAATCTTTTTGCACAAACGCCAGCCAGTTTTGTTAATCCTTTTATTGGTACTGAAAACGACGGTGAGACGAATCCCGGTGCGGTGGTGCCATGGGGCATGATGAATGTGGCTCCATTCAATGGGTATGATACCTTGCAAACCGACCAGTTAAATCAACGATTTGGGGAATCGACCTATCGAAAATCGCAACGCTACATCACTGGTTTCACCCATGGTGGCTTAAGTGGAAGTGGATGCCCTGCATTGGGTGTGCTCGCAATTATGCCTACAAACACAGCCTTAAATGCCTTTCATCCCAAAAAATACCTGACCCCTTTTTCGGATGAGTTGGCGCAACCAGGTTATTACAAAGTTCATCTGGACAAGACCTACATCACCGCCGAAGTTACCGCCACCAAGCGCTGTGCGATGCATCGCTACACTTTTCCCAAAGGCAACCATTCCATCCTCCTAAATCTTGGCCTTTGCCTTACACCAACCAAAGGGGGCATGATTCAACAGGTCTCGGACACTGAATTTGAAGGGTACCATGCGGTGGGCAATTTTTGTGGAAGATGGGTTTCGGGCAATCTGTATTTCTACATAAAAATTCAAAAACAACCCAAGTCGTGGGGTATGTGGAACAATCAAATGAACCTTAAAAAGTTCTTGCGGGAGAATGTAGGTGATGATGCCGGTGCCTATTTGCAATATGAAACGGAAGAGAATGAAGCGATTTTAGTAAAAGTGGGCATCTCCTATACGTCCATCGCCAACGCAAAATTGAATTTGAATACTGAAATGCCCGATTGGAATTTCGATGTAATCCGGCAATCTGCTTTTGATGAATGGAACTATCAGCTCCAGCGCATCGTGGTAGAAGGTGGCACAGTTGAAGATAAAACTATATTTTATACAGGGCTTTATCATGCACTTTTACACCCCAATATCCTCAACGATGTGAATGGTGAATACCCCTCAATGACCTCGCTAAAAATCGTAAAAGCAATTGGTTACGATCGATACACCATTTTCTCCTTGTGGGATACGTATCGGAATCTGCATCCTTTTTTGGCATTGGTTTACCCGGAACGGCAATTGGATATGGTAAAATCCATGTTGGCCATGTATCAGGAGGGTGGTTGGTTGCCCAAGTGGGAAATTACCAGTCAGGAAACGTACGTGATGGTCGGCGATCCGGCCATTCCGGTCATTGTCGATTCGTATTTGCGTGGTGTGAAACAATTTGATGTCGATTTGGCTTATCAAGCCATGTTGAAGGGTGCCACCACACCTGAGAAAAACAACCCACTTCGGCCTGGGAGTGATAGCATTATGAAGTATGGATATATTCCACAGGGTTCAAAAGGCGTCTGGGGGCCGGTTTCCACGACCCAAGAATATGCCATTGCCGATTGGAATCTGGCTCAGTTTGCAAAAGCGTTAGGAAAAGAAACGGATTATGAAAAGTTTCTAAAGCAATCGCTTATTTACCGAAACTATTTTGATACTGAAACCAATTTCTTTCGTCCACGCATGGCGGATGGTTCGTTTTTGACCGATTTTAGTCCAACGCTTACCGGCAAGTCTTTTTATCCCGGTAATCCCGGCTATTGCGAAGGCGATGCGTGGCAGTATTTGTTTTTCACACCGCACGATACCGAGTGGTTAAAATGGAAGTTGGGTGGACAAAAACCTTTTGTTGAAAAGCTGCAAACGCTTTTCGACAAATCCTATTTTAGTATGGCAAACGAGCCTGATATTGCCACTCCCTATTTGTTTAATTATGCTAAATCGGAAGAGTGGCGAACTCAAAAAACAGTCAGGGAAACCATTCGAAAGAATTTCAACAATTCACCTGCCGGCTTACCCGGAAACGACGATTGTGGCGTTATGTCCACTTGGCTCCTGTACAGCATGTTGGGCTTTTATCCAACCTGTCCGGGTGATATGAATTATCAACTCAGCAGCCCGGTTTTCGATCAAGTAACAATCAAACTAAATCCTCAGTTTTATACGGGAAAGGCCTTTGTGATTACCACCAAAAATCAAAGCGATCGGAATGTGTTCATCAAAGCGATGCAATTAAATGGGAAGCCCTTGAAGAAATTCTCGATCAATCACGCAGAAATTGTAAACGGAGGCGTTTTAAACGTTGATTTGAAGGCGAATCACTGATGCCAATTACTGCCCATTGTCAAGAATGGCCACTTCGTAATACGAAGCGTTCATCCAAGCGCAGATTTAGGAAAAGGGTAGGCAAAATTGACAATTTTCGTATCGTTCCAACTTGTTCCATTGCAATCGACCTTTTTGGAATCGTCGCATGTACTTACTTTAATAGTATCGATTCACCCCAAAACAGTATTGCTTTATTGGCATCCGGAATCAACATGCTTTTTTCCAACGCATGTGCGTACGTCCAGCGATATCCGTTTTTGGTACGAGGATGCCCCAATTCCATGATGTGCGACAATACCGTAAGTTTTGGCTGAACGATAGAGACTGCCTCTGGAAGTGATTTGATGATATCGTGATGCAGTATGAATGCATCGACATTCTTGTATCTTGCAAGTTTTGCAGTACTGCTATTATCGCCGGTATGTACAATTTTTACACCGCATGTTTCAATTTCAAACATCATCATATCGTTGCTACTTTCCTTTTTCCAAAAAAAATGGTCTCCTAAATGGGTGGTGATTTTGAAATTACCGATGGAATATGCTTGAACAGTGTCTGTTTTGTAACCACTCTCAACCCAGTTGCTAATAACCGGTTTCTGGAGTCTTTTCATTTCTTCATTCAAATCGCCTCGGTAATGGTCAAAATGCGAATGAGTAATAAGCAGTGCATCAATGTATTTAGCAAATCTTTTGGCATCGCGACAATGAATATCGATACCGATGTTTCCACGGTTGGTTTGAACAATATAGCCCATATTGAAAATTTGCCAAAGCACCACTTCCTCCTTATTTGATAGCGGCTTCGATAACTTTTTCAGAATGTGGTACACCTGATTGTCCAATACTGAAAGAACCGCTTTTGCAGGATCATTTTTGTTGATTTTTCTGCCTTGCAAGTAATCCTTATAAGTGGTATCGGAGCATAGAGAAGCGATAGAATCGATTTCCTTAATTTGCAGTAGCCTTTTTTGAGGTTTTGACCAATTCAAATCTTGATTCTGTTGGCCGTAAAGCGCACATGGAAATGCTAATAAAAGAAGTAAAAAGAAGTATTGAATCATTCTTGTCCTATTTTCATTGTTTTGTCTCACAAATTTAGTCGAAAAATTAGAACAAATGCCTTCATTTGATTGCTTTTCATTTAAGGAGAAACCGAAGATTTTTCGTCTGTTTTTTATAGTTCCGGCGAATTATTTAGGACCACCTTATTCTGAATTTACCATGCGAAAAGCACTTTCCTACGTATTATTCACGCTTATTTCGTTTTCAACACTAGCACAAACTTCCGTCAATTTAAATCTCGGTAAGTCGGTCATGCCCGTCGGCGCCTATTATTATCCTGAACATTGGGATGCAAGCCAATGGGAGAGGGACTTGAAGCGGATGGCTGAACTCGGTTTTGAGTTTACACATATTGGCGAATTTGCCTGGGCAAGAATGGAACCCGAGGAAGGTAAATTTGATTTTTCGTGGTTGGATAAAAACGTGGAATTGGCTGCCAAATACGGTTTGAAAGTGATTATGTGCACACCAAGTCCATGTCCACCAGCATGGCTCACCGCAAAGCACCCCGAAATACTAGTAAAGGATGAGGCCGGTTATACTGTCAATCATGGGATGCGCCTCAATGCCAATGGCGCTAATCCAGTGTATCAGGCCTATATCAAAAAGGTGGTTGACGAAATGATGCGTCGGTACGGGAAAAATCCTGCCGTTTGTGGTTGGCAAATTGACAACGAGCCACATATCGAAGGTTTTTATGATTATTCCGATTTTGCACAGGCCGATTTCCGGGCATGGTTGAAGAAAAAATATGGAAGCATTGATCTGCTAAATACCGCTTGGGGTGCGGCGTTCTGGAGTTTTACCTACAATAATTTCGAACAGATTGCTATACCCAACATAAAAAATCACAACTCAAACCCACACGCCTTTCTCGATTTTAAACGCTACACCGCCGACGCACTAGCAGCCGCACTTCGCTTCCAGTCCACCTTGTTGCGTTCTGGCATTTCGCCTGCTCAATGGATTACCACCAATTTTGCGTATTACCGATTTCTGCCGATGGTTGATTTGTTTCGTAGTCGGGACGACCTTGATTTTGCATCCCATACCATGTATTTGCTGTCCACTTATTTAGATATCCCCAAAGGCGATTTGGGATTTCGATTGGGCAGTGGCATGGAACTTTCGTTTTCGGGCGAAATGGCACGTTCCATAAAAGGTTATACCGGCATTATGGAGTTGCAACCCGGACAGATCAACTGGGGGCAATGGAACGCACAACCGCTTCCGGGAGCAGTTCGTATGTGGATTTGGCATTGCTTCGGGCTGGGTGAAAAGTTTGTTTGTACCTACCGTTTCCGTCAACCCCTGTTTGGCAGCGAGCAGTTTCACAAAGGCATCATGGAGCCCGACGGTGTTACGGTATCGCCTGGTGGACAAGAATATGTACAAGCCATTAAAGAAATCAATGCGCTGAAAATTAACTCAAAACCAGATCAAATTCCTGCCGAGATCGCTGGCCGAACTACGGCTTTTCTCTGGAAACAAGACAATTTACTTTCGATGGAAGGCGTAAAAGTGACCAACTCGTGGGATACGTGGCGGCATTATTACAGTTATTATCAAAAGCTAAAAACCATGGCTTGCCCGGTCACTTTTATTGCCGAAACCGATAGCTTTGATGTCCTCAAGTATCCGTTTATGGTAGCACCGGCTTTCGAAATGGTGGATTCAGCGGTGATCCGAAAGTGGACAAAATATGTAAGTGACGGTGGTCATTTGGTGCTTTCGGTGCGCACCGGCATGAAAGACAACAACAGTCATTTGTGGCAAACTCTCCTCCAACAGCCCATTTGGGACTTAATTGGAGCCAAAATTGAAGGCTTCGATCAATTACCACCTAGCGAGTCAGGAAATATTAATTTTGGCAGTGAAAAATTTCAATGGAATGTGTGGGGCGACTTTCTTACGCCCGATAAAAAAACCGAAACGTGGGCCACGTACGCCGATCAATTTTATGCTGGAAAACCGTGTGTAATTAAACGCAATTTGGGCAAAGGGTCCGTCGTTTACGTGGGTGTGGAATCGAGTGACAAAGGCTTGGAGGAAGCTGTTTTGCGAAAACTCTACAAGGAATCCGGCGCTCAAATACTTGATCTGCCCGACTATGTTTTTGTAGAATGGCGCAATGGGTATTGGGTTGCGGTGAATTATTCGTCGGAAAAATTCGAACTCGAACTGGCAGCAAAGCAACAAATGGTGCTGGGTAGCCAGTCACTTGAACCAGGTGGAGTAACCGTTTGGAAGTAGCTTTGCAGAACGATTGTATGAACGTATTGCGGAAAACAAACTTTATCAAATGAAGTGTTACGATTAAATATTGATAGGCAGTTATGATAAAAATGAAAGAGTTGGTTTTTGGATTGTTGTTGTTGTCATTGCAACTAAATGCCAATACCATTGAAACTGAAATTTGCATTTATGGCGGGACTTCGGCAGGAATTATTTCGGCGGTTTCGGCAGACCGATTAGGAAAAAAGGCATTGATCATAGAGCCTTCCAACTATTTAGGAGGTTTATCCACCAGCGGCTTGGGCGAAACGGACATAGGCAACAAGTTCGCTGTAACAGGCATTTCGCGCGATTTCTACCGCCAACTAGGAGTGCGTTATGGTGTGTTTGAGATGTGGAAGTTTGAACCTCATGAGGCTCTAGATGTTTTTAATAACTATTTGAAAAACACCCAGGTAGAGGTCATTAAAAATTATGAACTGACTTCGGTTTTTAAACGCGATGGAAAAATCGAGGAAGTGGAATTTACCAATACCACCAACAAATCGGCAGCAAGCATACGGGTAAAAGCAAAGATGTTTATTGATGCCACCTACGAAGGCGATTTGATGGCAAAAGCCGGGGTGTCGTATATGCTGGGTCGCGAAGACAATACCCTTTACGGCGAGACCTTGAATGGCGTGCAACTCCGAGAATTTCATCAATTTCCAGACGGTATCGACCCCTATGTAATTCCAGGAGATACTGCAAGTGGTCTTTGCTACGGCATCAATGCCAATCCCTTATTGCCAAATGGAACAGGAGACTTGAAAGTGCAGGCTTTTAATTTTCGTTTATGCCTGACCCAAAACAAAGAATACTTCATTCCAATTACGGCCCCTTCCGATTATGATCCTTCCAAATACGAACTTCTTAAGCGCGTTATAGCCAAGCGTGTCGCGTTAGGGTGGAAACATATTTTGAAATCCTATCTTATTATAAATAGGATGCCGAATGGTAAAACCGACATCAACAATATGGGGCCATTTTCTACCGATTTTATTGGTGAAAACTGGAATTATGTGGAGGCTAATTTTGAAGCGCGAAAAAAAATTACCAAAGCGCACGAAAACTACATCAAAGGCTTGCTGTTTTTTCTTGGAAACGACTCGTCGGTGCCCGCAGAGCTTCGCAACGAAATGAAAAGCTGGGGTTATGCCAAGGATGAATTTACGGAAAGTGGCGGTTTTCCCCATCAAATTTATGTGCGCGAGGGAAGGCGCATGATTGGCGAATACGTGATGACTGAACTCAACTGCATAGGGAAAACGGCTGTAACAGATGGCATTGGCCTTGCTGCCTACACGATGGATTCGCATAATTGTCAGCGCATTGTGGTCAACGGCATGGTGAAAAACGAAGGCGACGTGCAGGTTGGTGGATTTCCACCATATCCCATATCGTATCGCTCCCTTACACCCCAACGAAATGAATGTACCAATCTGTTGGTGCCTGTAGCACTCTCGGCAACACACATTGCCTTTGGCTCTATTCGTATGGAACCGGTGTTTATGGTCTTGGCGCAATCGGCCGCGGTGGCTGCCTGTATGGCCATTGACGACAAGGTGGATGTTCAAAAAATCAATGTAATGAGCTTGCAAAAAACGTTGGTGTCCAATCCGCTATTGAATGGCAGCCTTCCCGAAGTGTTGGTAGATAATTCGGATTTGAAAGACCTAAAAGTAAATGGAAATTGGGTAACCACAAGAATGAAGGATGCTTCGTACAAAATGGATTATCTGATGGTTGCAGCGGATTCCAATGTTGTGAATAGCGTCAAATTCACTCCAAGGCTAACTCAATCAGGTGTGTATAGTGTTTATTTTTATTGTCCCGAAAAACCGGTTGATGCTTCTCATTGGGCTGCTTCTGTTACCCTAAAAGTTTTTGATGGAAAAAACGATCACCATGTTTCAGTAAATCAAGAAAAGTACCGTCATCACTGGGTAAAAGTAGGCGAATACAAATTTGATGTGAAAGCAAAAACGTATATCGAAGTGGTTGCCGACAAATCCGGAATAGCAATTGCTGATGCGATCATCCTAATTCCTAACATTGGAATAGGAAAAGATCAGTAATTTTGTAAACCAATTCAATTTAATGGTTCTTCTATGAAATACAATCTTTTGTTCTTGCTTTCCTTCGTATCCTTTTTTGCTTTTAGTCAATCAAGAGAAACACACTTATTGAATAGGAATTGGAGTTTGGTTTATGGGTATGAGGTTTCGACTTCTGCCGGAAAACTTGTTCAGCTGCCCCACACATGGAATGCCGACGATGCACTTATCGGCAATAAAGCGTATTATAGAGGACAAGCCAGTTATCAAAAAAAGATTTTCATTGAAAAAAAATGGGAAGGTAAGCGACTGTTTTTGAAATTTGATGGTGTGAATACCATCGCCAATGTTTTTGTAAACGGCAAGCATCTAGGTGAACACAGAGGTGGTTACACGGCATTTGTGTTTGAAATTACCGATCGTGTGAAGTTTGGTGAAGAGAACACCATTCAAGTACGGGTGAGCAATGCCCTTCAATTAGACGTAATGCCACTGGTCGGTGACTTTGTATTTTACGGTGGTATTTATCGGGATGTGAATCTGATCATCACTGAAAAATCATGCATATCGCTTCAGGATTATGCTTCGTCCGGTGTTTATTTGAAACAAAAGAACGTCACAAAAGGTTTGGCCGAAGTCGAAGCTAAGGTATTGGTAAACAATGGGAATCTCACAACCGAAAACTACGAAGTGAAGGTAGAGGTGATGGATGGGACTCAAACCATCTTATCCAAACAATCAGCGCTTACCGTTTCACCCAACTGTACAGTACCAATTTTGCTACCAATGTCGCTTAGCAATCCACACTTATGGAACGGACGCAACGATCCCTTTATGTACAAAACGGTGGTCACGTTGTTGCAAAACGGGAAACCAGTTGACAAAGTCGAACAGTCACTGGGACTGCGGTTTTTCTCAGTGGATGCCAACGAGGGTTTTTTCTTAAATGGCGAACACCTTCAACTGCGTGGCGTTTGCCGTCATCAGGATTACGCCGAAAAAGGCAATGCCCTTTTGCCTCAAGACCATGAAGAAGACATTGCGATTATGAAAGAAATGGGCGCCAATGCCATTCGGCTTTCGCACTATCCGCAAGCACCCTACTTTTACGATTTGTTGGATAAGAATGGCTTTGTAACTTGGTCGGAAATACCATTTGTTGGGCCTGGTGGATACCGCGATCAGGGTTATGTGAACCAAACCTCTTTCCGTGACAATGGCAAACAGCAGCTCCTGGAAATGATTCGTCAAAACTACAATCGTCCGAGCATCTGTTTTTGGGGATTGTTCAATGAACTGAAGGTGGATGAGGAATCCCCTATTGATTATGTAAAAGAACTGAACATATTGGCTAAAAGCGAAGATCCATCCCGTGTGACGACGGCTGCCAGTTTCTTGGACAAAGCCGACATCAATGAAGTGACCGATTTAATAGGTTGGAACAAGTATTTTGGCTGGTATGGCGGCGAACCGAAACAAATAGGTTCGTGGGCTGACAACATTCACACCCTGTCTCCCAATTTGAAAATTGCCATCAGCGAATACGGTGCAGGTGCCAGCATCTTCCATCATCAGGCAGAAATGGTACCGTCAAGCCCCGGCAGCTATTGGCATCCCGAAGCTTGGCAAGCCATTTATCATGAAGAAAACTGGAGAGCCATCCAAGCGCGACCGTATATATGGGGTACCTTTATATGGAATCTGTTTGATTTCGCAGCCGCTCATCGCACGGAGGGTGACCGCAATGGTCGCAACGATAAAGGCTTGGTTACATTCGACCGTAAAACGCGCAAAGATGCATGGTGGTTCTACAAAGCCACTTGGAACAAAGCAGAACCGGTACTTTACATCGCCGATCGCCGCTTTGTGAACCGCACCAATGCCAAAACGTTGGTAAAAGTGTATTCCAATTTGGAACAAGTGGAACTCTTTGTCAACGGTATTTCATTCGGGAAAAAGAACGTAATGGATGCCATGGTACAATGGGAATCAATCGCTTTGGCCAAAGGTGAAAACAAAATAGAAGTCAAATCGGGTAAAGGTAAAGCAGCATTTTCGGATGCGTGTCGTTGGATATTGGAATGAACAGAAGATTACTTTTGCTCACTCCGTAGTGCAATGATGATCCAGTTTGGTTGTTGGTGTACCAACGTATCCCTTATTCGCAATCCCACTATTCCATTTACCCAAAGTGCTAACAAGAATCATAAAGCCATTAAATAATATTTTTAATAGAAGGATGCATTCAACCTTTCTTTTTATCCCTGTACTTGCTTGGTGAAATCCCCATCGTTTTAGTAAAAATTCGGCTGAAGTAGAGTGGATCTGCCATACCGAGAGTCAATGCTATTTGATTGATCTTAAAGTCTGTAAAGTCGAGGTAATGGCATGCTTGCTGAATTTTCAATTGCGAATAATAATTAACAGGCGAAAAGCCTGTTTTTTTATGAAAGGAACTGGAGAAGTGTGAAACAGACCATCCAACATAGTCGGCCACCTCTTTTATAGCAAGCTTTCGATGGGTGTTTTCGCGCATAAAGTGAATCGCTTTCTCCGTTAAATCGGCTTGAATTTGATTTGTTGATGCACTCTCGCGGTATGCCCCAAGATATTTTAACGACCCCAAAAAATGGAATAGGCAGGTACTACTATAATGCAGGTTGTTTTTACTATATCCGTTTTTGAGCGTAGCATAAATTTCTTCAAACAAAAGCAGTCTTTCTTGTATTCGTGAATCATTCTCGGGATTAATGCTGGTGGGTTTTTGGATTCCTTCTGCCAGTAATCCGGCGCTTTCACCATCGAAGTGGATCCAATATATTGTCCATACTTTGTTCAATTCACTACCATACGCATGTGCTTCCCCTTTCGGTAAAATCACAAACTGATTGGGTACTACTTTTTGGCGTTGATGGGCACTTTCAATCCATCCACTACCTTCGATGCAATAAATAAATACATATTGCAATGCTTCCGCTTTGCTTCTTTTTCGGTAATGAAATTCGGCATTCGGATAAAAACCAATGTCCGTAATATACAGCAATTTTCCCAATTCGTCCATTCTTAGTTCTTCAACAATGGGTGTTGGAAGAATGATCGCTCTTTCGCCCCTAAAACCACTTTTAAGTTTCGCCATGATGATTGATGTATGTCAGCGTACAAAGGTAATTCAAACTGATGAAATCGTAAGATAATCCATACAAATAGTGAGAAATTCTATTCGCCAGTTCTCGAATATAGTCTTACTTTGCATCGAAACATACCATAAATCGATGCTATGAATACAGACAAAGGATTGGGAAGCAGAACGAACGGCAATGCACCAATAGAAGTTAGTGATCGTGTCAAAGCTTGGCAAGAGCCAGTAGTCATCCCAACTTACGAAATTGGGAAAGCTGAAAAAAATCCGATTTTTCTCGAGAAACGGGTTTATCAGGGCAGTAGCGGTGTGGTGTATCCCTATCCGGTCATTGAAAAAATTGCAGATCAAAAATGCGATAAAACCTACCATGCCGTTTTTCTGGAAAATGAATATCTTAAAATTATGATTCTGCCGGAGTTAGGTGGCCGTGTGCAGATGGCTTATGACAAAATAAAGCAGCGCCATTTTATCTATTATAATCAGGTTATCAAACCTGCATTGGTCGGTCTGACTGGCCCTTGGATTTCAGGTGGGATTGAGTTTAACTGGCCTCAACATCATCGGCCAAGTACTTTTTTACCGGTCGATCATACCATTGAAAATAATGCTGACGGAAGCATCACTGTTTGGGTGAGCGAAAATGAAAAATTGTTTCACCAAAAAGGAATGGCTGGTTTTACCTTGCACCCAGGTAAGGCCTACCTGGAAATCAAAGGAAAATTGTACAATCCAACACCCTTACCACAAACATTCTTGTGGTGGGCAAATCCGGCCGTTGCGGTCAATGATTTTTACCAGTCGGTTTTCCCTCCCGATGTCAATGCGGTTTTCGACCATGGTAAACGCGATGTTTCTACATTCCCCATTGCAACAGGAACGTATTATAAAATTGATTATTCCAAAGGCGTGGATATTTCAAATTACAAAAACATTCCAGTGCCAACTTCGTATATGGCCATCAATTCCGAGTTTAACTTTGTTGGTGGATACGAAAACGATACCCAAGCCGGCGTGTTGCACGTTGCCAACCATCATACGTCACCAGGTAAAAAGCAATGGACTTGGGGCAATGGCGATTTTGGAAAGGCATGGGACCGCAATCTAACGGACGAAGATGGCCCTTACATTGAATTGATGGCCGGTGTGTTTACCGATAATCAGCCCGATTTCTCGTGGATCAATGCGTATGAAGAAAAAACGTTTACGCAGTATTTCTTACCCTATCGCGAATTGGGAGTGGTAAAGAATGCTTCGAAAGAGGTGTTGATGAATTTGAAAGTGGTTGGAGAGAAGGCTGTTGTGAAAATCTTTGCAACTTCTGAATTTAAGAATGCTTGCATCGTACTGGATGGATTTTTTACGGAAACAGTCGATTTATCACCCAGAACTGTTTTCATGAAAGAATGCTCGGTAGGGAATACTGCTTTTGAGCATTTGAAACTGACGGTTTATGCAGAAAATGGTCGTGAATTATTACGAATTGAATCCGATAAGAAAAACGAAAAGCCAACTCCCGAACCAGCCAAACCAGCACTTTCACCCGAAGAAACACCCACTTGTGAACAACTGTATCTCACGGGTTTGCACTTGGAACAATACCGCCATGCCACGTATGTTGCCACCGATTATTACCGCGAAGCCTTGCATCGCGACCCGACCGATGTGCGAAATAACAATGCTATGGGCCTATGGTTGTTTAGACGTGGAAAGTTTGCCGAATCGGAACCTTATTTTAGAACGGCCATAGAAACGCAATTGCAGCGCAATCCGAATCCGTACGATGGTGAACCACATTATCATTTGGGTTTGGCTTTAAAATTTCAGGGGAAAAATAAGGAAGCTTATGATGCCTTCTACAAATCGTGTTGGAATGCAGCCATGCAGGATGCAGGTTATTTGAGCTGTGCTCAGCTTTCGTGCATCAAACAAGATTTTACGGAAGCGCTTTACGAAGTAGATAAATCCTTGATTCGTAGTTGGCACAATCACAAAGCACGTGTACTTAAAACAGCTATTTTGAGAAAGCTCGGTCGAAACAACGACGCTTTGATCGTGATCGAAGACTCCTTAAAATTGGATTTATTCAATTTTGGTTGCCTTTTTGAAAAATTTGTTCTAACGAACAACAACGATGTTTTAGATGCGATGCACCGACTGATGAGGGGTGAGATTCATACCTATGAAGTGGTAGCGCTCGATTATTGTGCCGCCGGAATGTACCAGGAAGCGGTGCTGTTATTGGCAGAAGGCGCAAAAGTTTGTCCTACTACACCTATGACCTATTACTACATGGGCTGGGCCCTGCATTTGGATGGAAAAAATCCTGAAGAAGCACTCGCAAAGGCAGCCCTTCATACGCCCGAATTTTGTTTCCCAAACCGCTTGGAAGCTATTTTGGCATTGAATTTTGTGCAGGAATTCAATCAGAATGACGCTAAAGCACCTTATTATTTAGGCAATCTCTGGTACGACAAACGTCAATACGCTGAAGCCATTGCCTGTTGGGAAAAATCCGCTGAATTGGACGATGCCTTTCCAACCGTTTTGAGAAACTTGTCGTTGGCCTATTTCAATAAAGAAAACAAACAAGAAAAAGCCGTTGCATTTTTGGAGAAAGCCTATGCTTTGGACCCCACCGATGCCCGTATCTTGATGGAATTGGATCAATTGTACAAACGAATTTGTCGTCCTCCAGCTGAACGTTTGGCCTTTCTTGAAAAACACATCGAATTGGTGGAAACTCGAGATGATGTGTACCTGGAATATGCCACTTTGTGCAATCAACTTGGCCAATATGCCAAAGCCATGGAGCTTATTGACAACCATATTTTCCATCCATGGGAAGGAGGCGAGGGCAAAGTACCGGCTCAATACCAGCTAGCTCGGGTCGAATTGGCGAAACTGTGTCTGGTTGAAGACAAATGCCATGAAGCCATACAATTGCTGGAAGAATGTTTGGTCTATCCACCCAATTTGGGTGAAGGGAAACTGTACGGAGCGCAAGAAAACGATTTTCACTATTGGTTGGGTTGTGCTTACGAGCGGATGGGAAAACGGGAGGAGGCTCGCAACTATTGGGAACGTGCCAAAGATGGAAATACCCAACCGGCAGCAGCCATTTTCTACAACGACCAGAAGCCTGAAAAGATTTATTTCCAAGGACTTGCATTGCAAAAATTAGGCAGAATGGAGGAAGCGCAAAGTCGTTTTCGCAAACTGATAGACTTTGGTGAACAAAACATCAATCATTCCATCAAGCTCGATTATTTTGCCGTTTCCTTGCCCGATTTGTTGATTTGGGACGACGACTTGACTTTTCGGAATAAAATCCATTGCCATTTTATGCTTGGTTTGGGTTATTTGGGTTTGCAAGATACCGAAAAGGCAAAGGCTCATTTATCTAAAGCCGCAGAAATGGATATCAACCATCAGGGTGTACAATTGCACAAAGTTTAGATTAAATTTGTACATTGTATAAAATAAAGAGATCCTATGAAACGAGTTGGCTTAGTCTTGTTTTTTTGTGCGTTGTCATGGAGCACGTTCTCGATCAATTTTGAACAAACCTTCAAAATTGCACCATTTTCAGTCAACGAAGGGTTGTCTCAATTCGATGCGTCCATGATTATTCAAGATCATTATGGCTTGATTTGGATCAGCACGTACGATGGATTGAACAGGTACGACGGAAATAGTTTTGTGCAATTCCGTCATGACCCTACCAACCGGAAATCCATTCATGGTAATCGGGTTTTAAACCTTCATATTGATTCAAAGAAGAATTTTTGGGTTATTACGGAGAGTGGGAAAATTGACCGGTTCAATTACCAAAATGAAGAATTTGAGCATTTTGATTTTGAACCATTAAAGTATGCCATCGTTACTGCCTTTTATGAAGATAGTAAAAATAATTTCTGGATTGGAACGACGAATGGATTGTATCGTACCAGTTTACAGGGAAAGGCCTTTAAAGTGGAAGGCATTTTCTTAAACTCATCTTCTCCCGGTATAGACAATTATATCTTGAGTGTGATTGAGGATGAAAAATTAGGAATTTTAGTTGGCACACCTTCGGGTGGTGTTTTGTTAACGGATAAAGGAGAGCAAATCTATTCACCATCAAAATTTTTGATGGGATTAAATATTAATAATTTTTATCAAGACACGAATCAGACGATATGGATCGCCACAAGCCATGGACTGTTTAGCTTAATCCAGAAGCAAAGGAGCCCAAACAGCATGTTGAGCAGCACTGATTTTAGGCAGATGACTTGTTTTGCGAACACAACCGTCAATGATATAAAATTACTTGACAACAACAACTATCTTGTACTTACCGGGAATGCAATTTTTAGAATGCAGCTTCCTAAAGATCTAAAAACAGAGCTAAAATTGAGCTCCTATTCGTTTTTTGAAAATAACGCTGTGAAATCCATGTTTATCGATAAAACCAAAAATATATGGATTCATTCCCTCAACAAAGGTGTTGCAAAAATTGATTTATTTCAGAAATCAAAGATGATTGAGGGTACTAAGTCGTCTGAAGGATTGTTTGTGAAATCGGTATTCAAAGACAGTAAAAATCGGGTGTGGGTAGGGGCTAACTCGAATGGATTATTCTATTCTGAAATGAATGGGCCATTAATACGAGTCGAAATTCCGGCAATACCCAATCCGTATTTCTTAATTGCACCAACCATCGTGGAAGATAAAATGGGTGATATATGGTGCACAGTCAGCGGTTTAGTGTATTGCTACAAAAATAAGGAAAACAAAATTATTCCTTTAACGTCAATCTATCCAAAGTGTACTAATTTGCAATCGCCTTTCGCATTAGCGATTGATCAGTATGATTATTTGTGGGTGGGTTGCGCCAACGGACTAGCTCGCCTCAATCTAAAGGATAAAAATGAGAAACCACAGTTTGTTTCCATTGGTAGTTTGTCCGATATGTTATCATCCGAACAAATAAGCAGGCTTGTTTATGACAAAATCCATAATATCGTTTGGACTTGTACAAAAGACAACGGAGCAGCGGCCGTGTTTCTAAATAAAGTAGGCAAGGTCACGCTTGTAAAAAGAATGGTTCATGGTGAGTCTGAGAATTCAATTTCGAGTGATCATGTATGGAGTGTGGTTGTTGCTTCCGACTCCGTCGTTTGGTTTGGTACAGATTCTGGTTTGAGTTCTTGCACGGTCGAAGGCACTAATTTGACTGTAAAATCGTTCAGTTCGCTCCGAGTTGTTGGAAATAGTAAAATCATGTCAATCGCCGAAGATATTCATAGAAACTTATGGCTGGGTACTTCACAGGCACTCTTTAGTTACAATACGTTGACAAAAACGGAGAAGCGTTTTACGGTGAAAGATGGCCTGTTTACAAGTGCCATGCTGGAAGGAATGCATGTGGATTCGCAAAATGATGTATTGTATGTGGGTACTACGAACGGACTCAACATGATCAACACCGCTGGTCAAAGCTCCAATCCTTACTCCGCAAAAGTTCAGATCGTCGATTTTTTAATTTATGGAAAATCGATCAAGAACCATCCTGATTTGTTGAGGCATTTAAAACAGCCTTTGTATAGCACCAAGGAAATAAAGCTCAGTTATAAGGAGAATAATTTCAACATCGGTTTTTTGGCAACGCATTATAATGATTTTGACAAGAACATGTATGTGTATCAGTTGGAGGGGTATGATAAAGATTCCATAACAACCGACTATAAGAATCGTTCTGCCAGTTACAACAATTTGCCAGCTGGAACCTATCGTTTTTGGGTCAAAGCTTCGAACAATGATAACAAATGGGGTGAAAAACAGTTTCTCACAATTGTCGTAAAATCGGCCCCATGGCTTACCATTTGGGCTTTTTTAATCTATGCTTGTTTGGCGGGCTTTGTCATCATGATTGTTTTCCGATATTTAAACAGAGAAACAAAATTGAAACAGCAATTGGTGATAAAAGACATCGAGGGCCAGCACGAAACAGAGATCAACGATATGAAACTCCGTTTCCACACCAATATTGCCCATGATATTCGCACCCCATTGACCCTTATTTCGGCACCGCTGGAGGATATTAAAAATAATAAGACCATCATCTCAAACCCCTTTTTAAATGACCGAATTGGTATTATTGAGAAGAATGTTTCCAGATTGCTCTATTTAGTCAACCAATTTCTCGATTTCAGGCGGTTGCTCAATGATGGGAGTACGGTGCATCCCGAAACTCATTTTGCCCCAACAGCATTTACCGATATTAAAGAATCGTTTGTAGGTTTTGCCAAAAGCAAAAAAATACGATACGAATTTGTCATTGACATCAGCGATCATTATCTCATTTTCGATCTCGATAAACTGACCAAAATCCTTTTCAATTTAATTTCTAATTCCTTTAAATTCACACCCGATGGTGGCGATATTTATGTGTTTATCGAGCAGCAAAATAAGTTGCTGGTATTGCAAGTCGTTGATACTGGATGCGGTATTCCCGAAAAAGATTTGCCCAATATTTTTCAACGATTTTACCAGGCTGCCGATTCGTCAAATGGTACAGGTATCGGTTTGTCACTTGTGAAACAACTAGTTGATTTATGCCAGGGGACCATTGAAGTAGAATCGAAAGAAGGGCAAGGAACTCAATTTACCATCAGTATTCCCATTGAAATTGCAACGGAAGTCTTGATTGAAGAGCCCAAGAGTGAAGCTGAGAACGATGGTTCTACCTCCATAACCATTGAGCTCGAGCACAGAAGAGCAACGGTTTTGGTGGTTGAAGACGATACCGATTTGCGATCGTATTTAGTAAAAATTCTGGTGGATAAATACAGCGTATTTGAGGCTATAAATGGTCAGGATGGATTTGACAAAGCATTGCGTTATACACCGGACATTATTATTTCGGACGTGATGATGCCTCAGGTAGATGGCATTGCCCTGATCAAAATGGTTCGTGGTGATTACCGAACAAGCCACATCCCCATCATCGTATTGACCGCAAAAGCAGATGAGAACCAAGAAATCACTGCTTTAGAGGCAGGTGCTGAGGACTTTATTGCAAAACCATTTTCTTCCAAGTCCTTGTTGCTCAAAATCAACAACTATTTGCGCAACAAAACCAATCAAAAAAGTGTGGAAGAGGGTGGGTATGAATTTAAATTGAAGGAACAAGAAGCACAATTTCTGAAGAAATTTAATGCCATCATACTGGAAAATCTAGAGAATCCACTTTTCTCCATCGATTTCCTATGTGATACAATGGCCATCAGTCGCATGCAATTGCATCGGAAAATCGTCGCTTTATTAGGAAAATCGACCTCCGAATATATTCGTGAGGTCAAGCTGGATGAAGCTAAAAAATACTTCGAAAAAGGGGAACGTGATATTGAAAGCGTCATGTTGAGAATTGGAGTAAATAGTAGTTTCCATTTCAATAAAAACTTTAAAGCCCGTTTTGGCCTTACTATTCAAGACTTTATTAAAAGTAAGAATAGTAGAATTGTTTAATTCTTGCAATTGTTAATTTTTTTTTGTTTCAACGATGTTACAAAAAAACAGCTATTGTGATACATAGGTGGTTTTTTTGAGGCTTCGCTTCTATTATTTTTGTTAAATTATATTTCAGTACTTTCCAAAAATTAACATACCAAAAATATAAGCTATGAATCATTACTTTGATGACATGCCTGCTTTTTCTTCAAGCAGAAAAAAAATGCTTTTTTCGGGAAAATCACTCTTCATGCTCTTGTTTCTCTGCTTTTCGGCTATTCAATTAAATGCGCAATCTTCATTTTTGTTGAAAGGATTGGTTTTAGATGCTAGTGGTGAAGCAATTATTGGTGCAAATGTTACGGTAAATGGTACCAGCAATGCAACCATCACGGACGTTAATGGTAATTTCCAGTTGAAAGCGACCAAAGGAGCAACGTTGAAAGTTTCCTATATTGGCTATGTGGTAAAGGAAGTAAAAGTATTGGATAATGTTTTTCTAAGAATTGAACTTGAAGAAGACTTAAAATCACTTGGTGTCATTGTGGTCGTTGGTTATGGCGAACAGAAAAAAGTGTCGGTGGTGGGGTCTATCTCTACAACCACCGGGAGAGATTTAGTAAAATCACCAACGGGAAGTTTGGGAACAGCCATGGTTGGGCGCTTAAATGGCTTGGTTTCGGTACAAGAAACCGGTATTCCTGGCGGTGAAACGCCTCGTATCAACATTCGTGGTATCAGTACATTGAACGATGCAACCCCCTTGGTCATTGTTGATGGTGTTGAACGAACAGGTGGTGGTAGAGCTACGAAAGACCCAACAGATATCGCTGGCGCTACTTTAGGAAATGTATCCGGTTGGGAATCCATCAACCCCAACGACGTTGAATCCATCTCCGTGCTAAAAGATGCTTCTGCTACCGCTGTTTATGGGGTAAAAGGAGCCAATGGTGTCATTATCATCACCACCAAAAGAGGTCAATCCGGGAAACCAGTGGTTTCCTATTCCTTTAATTACGGTTTGTCACAACCGACCAATCTGAAAAATCCCCTTAATTCATACGAAACGATTTTATATTCGAATGAAGCAAACTACAATGATGGCAAACCTGCCATCAAGAGTTACGACGATATGATCAATTACCGGTATCATTTGAATGAATTTTTCTATCCCGATTTGAATATTAATGATTATATGCTTCGTGACTATGCTCCTAAAACCGCTCATAATTTGAGTTTGAGTGGCGGTAGCGATTTGGTAAAATATTTTTGTTCGGCTGGTTATTACGACGAAACTGGCTTGTTGAAGAGCAATCCAAGTTATGGTTTCGACCCAAACAACAAGTACAATCGGATGAATGTGAGGTCCAATTTGGATTTCCAGTTTAGCAAAAGGTTTTCGGCCAGTATCAATATTGATGCACGATTCGAAAACAGACAAGGAGCCTCCAATCCTGGAAATAATATTTTCTGGACACAAATGTATATGTCCGTGCCTTGGATTTCGCCAGGTTTCGACGCAAACAATCACATGGTTATTTCTAACCTTCCGGTTTCGGCCAATGGTTATCCCATATTTGTGGCCGTACAAAGCGGTGGTATGTATAATCGCGAGCAGATTACAGCCAATACCATGTTTTCGACCAAGTACGATTTAGACGAACTTACCAAAGGCTTATCCATTGCGGGAAAATTTGCATTTGACTCGTACACCGAAAGTTGGTACAACACCCGTCAAGCGCATGTTCGTGTGGACATTACCAGAGATCCTGCAACCAACGAACCCATTTTCATTGAATCGGGATTTGATGGCGAAATGCTGATAACCAGACAAATGCCAGATAAGCGGAAAAAATATTACATGGAAGCATCCTTAAATTATGCCCGCACGTTTGGCGATCATTCCGTTACTGGTTTGGCGCTTTACAACCAAGAAAAAAGGCACTATTTTGAATCTGCTTTTCCCGATGTGCCAGTGGCTTACCAGGGTTTTGTAAGCAGACTGACGTATAATTTCAAAAGCCGTTATTTTGCAGAATTTAATTTGGGTATCAACGGTTCCGAAAATTTCCCTGTCGGTCAACGTTTTGGTGTTTTTCCTGCCTACTCCGCCGGTTGGCTTTTAACCGATGAGGATTTTATGAAAGACGTTAAAGCCATCAGTTATTTTAAACTTCGGGCTTCGTATGGCGAAGTAGGTAGCGACCGCATTGGTAATAATCGATTCCTATACATTCCTGGAAATTATGTTTATTTTCCACAACAATATCGGGGGCTATTTGGTGAACAAAGCAATATTTCGGGTGGCGTAAACGGGATTCCGGCCATTCAGGAAGGATCTGCTGCCAACTTGAATGTAACTTGGGAAACAGCCAGAAAAACAAACATTGGTTTTGACAGTAAGTATTTTAACGATAAATTAAGCTTGGTTGTTGATGTGTTTCAGGAAGACAGGGATAATATTTTGACCAATATGGAAACCTTACCCGGTTTTCTTTACCCGAACTTTCCGTATTCATGGAATGTAGTGCCGCTTACAAAATCCTATACCACCCCTGTGAATTACGCCAAAGTGCAAAACCGCGGGATTGAAGTTGAATTGGGATGGAACGATGACATTGGTAAAGACTTCAGCTATTTTGCAAAAGTGACGTTGGCGTATTCTAAAAACAATGCTGTTTTACTTTCTGAATCGAAAAAGGATTACCCGTGGCTGTACAATCAAGGCTTGCCATTGCAGTTGTCACGTGGTTTAATTGCCGATGGCTATTGGAACAGTTATGAAGAAATAAACAACGTCAACAATCCTTATAATACCTACGAACCATTTCCAGTCCCTGGCGATATAAAGTATAAGGATGTGAACGGCGACATGAAAATTGATAACAATGACCGAATCCCGTTGGATTACAGCAGTGTAACACCACGCACTACTTTTGCAGGTTCCTTTGGCATTTCATATAAAGGATTTGATATTTCGGCATTGCTGCAAGGTGCTTCAGGCATGGTCTATATGCCAAGTGGTTTCTCACAACGATTGGGACAAGGTGGTGACAAAGCTGTATTTGACTGGATAAAAGATCGTTGGACGCCCTACAACAGAGATGGCAATTATCCGGTTCTGCATTCATTGAGTGAGTTGTCCGAAACAAAATCAAATTACATCCCTTCTACCTTTTGGGCGTATGATGATACCTATATACGTATAAAGAATGTGCAAATTGGGTATGCATTACCCAAGAAGTGGTCAAAACAATTGTCAATAAGCAACATACGGCTTTCGCTAACCGCTCAGAATTTATTTACCTGGACGCTGGACGACCGTATGAAAAATTATGATCCTGAAGCATGGTCTGGTGGCGGAGGTTTGGAATCGTATTATCCAGTCATGAAAGTGTTTAATTTCGGAATTGATGTTACCTTTTAATTGATACCTAATAATCTTTAAGGATATGAAACAACTAATTTCAAAAATAGCCCTACTTACCTTGTTTACTACACTTGTGGGTTGTAGTGATTTTTTGGAAAGACCAGATGCTTCGGGAATGACCGAAGACGTGGTATTTGGCACCATGAAAGATGCGGATAAGGTATTGGCTGCGGCATACACCTTTGCTCCTTGGGGCTATCCAACGTATATGGGCCAAGATGGCTCATGGAATTATGCTTTCCGATTGATGAACCACAACACGACCAATATGTGCGATGAAGCTCATACACAACTCAATGACTGGTCGGTTCAAGGCTTGAATTATTATTTGAAAGGAACCCTTTCTTCCGATTTGCAATACCCCTATCTGGAAGATAAATGGATGTTTAATTATCAATCCATTCGTAGTGCCTTTTTGTACGTCGACAAAGTTGACAGGGTTAAAGATGGTGATGCAGCCATTATTAAAATACGGAAAGCGGAGGCACGCGCCTTTGTTGCTGCAAAACAATACGAAAATTTCAAACGATATGGTGGTTTGGCGTGGGTCCCAAAATATACTCAATTAAGCGAAACGTATTCAACAGAGCGATTAACCATTGCTCAATCGGTCGATTCTATTGTTAATCTACTAAATATAGCCATTCCCGATCTACCAGCTAAAACGGAAGGTGCCGAATTTGGTAGAATCAACAAAATTGCGGCTATGGCATTGAAAGCACGCACCCTTTTGTGGGGAGCAAGTCCGCTTTTCAACCCTTCCGACAACGAATCCTATTTTCCATCCTTCAGTCGTCAGGATTTAATAAAATACACCACTTACGATAAAGAACGATGGCGTTTGGCTGCAGAAGCTACCGATGCTACCTTAACCGCCGCTTTGGCAAATGGGTATAAATTGATCCAAAATGGGGATGCTGGAGTTGCTTCCTATAAAGAAGCCTATAAAGCTGCCGTCTATTATTTTCCAAATGATCCCATCCGGAATACGGAGATTATTTGGGGCACTCGTTTATCCCAAACCTACAACGAAACCGAATGGGGAAGATACTATAGAATTCCGTGGGGCAGAATGGGTACAGGATTGCTGCTTTCGGTTGGTTGCAACGTCATTCCTACTCAAGATTTTGTGGATATGTACGAAATGAAAGATGGATCCGATCAGCCGGCTACCTTATACAGTTCGACCACACCATATGTCGATCTGGACGCGCGTTTTTCTGGAAGTATGTTTTATCACGGGTATAAACTCGACGGAAACTCACGACCAACCATTGATATGTCACTGCGAACAGCAACCGATAAAGGAGCCAATCGTCCAGAAGCGGTAGACAATTGTTCGGGCTATTATTACAGCAAATTTCTTAAAGATCAGGAAATCACTGGTGAATTGTCCTTCCACAATTGTTTTTGGCCGTACATCCGTTTAGCAGAAATTTATTTGATGTCTGCCGAAGCTTGGAACGAATACGATCCGACAGGCCATAAACAGCACATCCGAGATATGATCAATGCAGTTCGCAACAGAGCCGGTCAACCGAATATTGAAACCATAGCCGGATTTCAAGATACGCAAGAATACATGCGCGAACGGATCAAAAGAGAACGTGCCGTTGAATTGGCTTTCGAAGAACACCGCTATTTCGATTTGAAACGTTGGAAAATGGGCGATGGGTATATTGGTGGTCAAATGACAGGAATGAATGTGACCGGTGCCGCCAGTTCACCAACCTTCACACGGCAACCTTTGGGAGAACCTCGCTTCTTTTCAAACAAATTTTATTTATATCCTTTTCCATTAGAAGAAATTCAGAAATCGAAGATGATTCAAAATCCGGGATGGTAAAAAATACAGTACTTATTTATAACCAAATAATGATGCAATAATGGAAAAACAGCTAATACATAAAGAGAGAAAATGCTTCGTTTCTTTTTTAGCACTATTACTCATACTCTCGATTTCTACGGTCAAGGGACAGGAGAAAATCACCATTTATCAAAATCATAAGCTCGATTCCTTGCAACATGGTTTAGTGAATGTCGCGTTTGGTCAACAGAGCTACAACTCGGTGACCTCTGCCATTAGTTCGATCAATGCCGCCGAATTGACAAAGCGTGTTACCCCAATGTTTGGAAATGCACTCGTGGGCCGATTGCCTGGACTTTTTGTTCGTCAAGGCACCGGTGCTCCCGGAAGTGTTCCCTCCTTTACCATTCGTGGCCGCAGCACCTTTAACGCAACAGATCCATTGGTCTTAGTGGACGGATTCAGGGCAGAATACAACCAACTTTCGCTTTACGAGATTGAAAGTGTGTCGGTGTTGAAAGACGCGTCGGCAACCGTGCTTTACGGTATGGAAGCAGCCAATGGCGTTTTGTTGATTACAACCAAAAGAGGTCGAATTGGTGGTATGAAAGTCGATTTCAATTACAATTATGGCATTCAACAGCCAACCCAACTTCCTCAATTGCTGAATGCGACGGAATATGCAACCTATTACAATCAAGCGCGTTTAAACGATCGCCTTCCAATTAAATACGATCCTGTAACAGACATTCCTTATTACGGTCAGGGCGGAGATTATGCCTACACCCATCCCGACAATAATTTTATGAAGGATTTTTTGCGGAGCAACGCTCCTGTAATGACTGGCGGCTTGAACATCAGCGGCGGAAACGATAAATCGAAATACATGGTTAGTTTGGGCTATGTTGCCAATGAAGGTATTCTAAACTTCAGCAAATTAAACAGTTATTCTACTCAGGCAAAAATGGACCGAGTCAATGTCCGTACCAATTTGGATGTGAATGTTCAAAAGGGTCTGACGGCCTCGATCGATGTGGCTGTAAGTTTCGACAACAGAAACTATCCAGGTTATGGCGTTGATGGTATTGTCAGCACACTGCTTCAAACACCACCTCAGGAGTATGCCATCAAAAATCCAAATGGAACCCTTGGTGGAACCGCAACCTATAAAGACAATCCACTCGGGATGATTTCTCAAACCGGATATCAAACCTATTTGCAACGAAACTTGGATGTGAATTTGCGCTTGGAATATGCATTTGACAAGGCGCTCAAGGGCTTAAAACTTGGAGCAGCTGGTTCGTCGAATACTTGGATGGTGCTTTGGGATAATAAAACCCGTGGTTTTGCAACCTATTCCATCGACAGTTTGTCTAATCTTGGTGCAACCACGTATTCCCGTCATGGGGATAGCACCAATTTGGCTTGGGGTTCCGATGTGGTTACCTACAAACGCATGACATTTGAGGCCAATGCCAAGTACAGCAAAACTTTTGGTGTACATCACATCGATGGACTCTTGATGTATCACATGGATCGGTTTGTGCAACAAATTACCAGCTCAAATCCATATAACTACGACAATGCAGGTCTAGGTATGCGTTTGGCATATAGCAATAACGATACCTACTTTGCGGAATTTTCTGGAAGTTATTATGGTCAGGAACAATACAATCCAAAAAATCGGTTCAAGTTTTTCCCAGCTGCTTCATTCGCATGGGTTGCAAGCAACGAAGATTTTTTGAAGGGTAACGACAAAATTGATTACCTCAAAGGTCGAGTATCATATGGTATTGTAGGAGGGGGAAGTGGTCAACTCTATCCCGGATACAACGCCAAGAACAGGATGAATTATGCGCAGTATTATCAAAAATTTGGAGGCGTAAATTTTGGCGAAACCAATTCGTTCGCACCTTCTGGAGCTTCGTACCAACTTGGTTCACTGGCAAATCCAAATTTGACGGCAGACTTGTCGCATAAATTTAATGTTGGTTTAGAGTCTACATTCCTCAAAAGCATTAATGTGAAGTTTGATTATTTCTACGATCAAAGAACTGGTATTCTGGCATGGAACAATATGATGCCAGCTACGATGGGTTTTGCCGGAAGGTTATCGTATTTGAATGGCGGACAAGTGGATAATAAGGGTTATGAACTAAGTGTCGATTATTTCGGCCAAGTCGATGATTTCAGCTACTTGATCAACGGTGGAATATGGTACAATAAAAGCAAGATGGTCAAAAAACCGGACGTCATTCCACTGCCTGGTGTGGATAAACGAAGTGGCATCAATATGCCGATCGGTCAAAATTTTGGTTATGAGGTGATTGGGTTTTACGCTACCGACGCAGAAGCAAGCAATGCGACTGTAAAACAAACATTTGGTTACACTCAAGCCGGCGATGCCATTTACAAAGACAATACCAATGACAATCGAATTGATATCTCGGATATGGTACCCTTGGGCTATTCCTTTTTGCCTCAGTATGAATATTCCGTTTCGATCGATTTGAAGTACAAGGGGATTTATTTCTCAGCCATGGGGCAAGGAACCATGAATAGCTCTGTCATGTTGGGCGGATACGTCATTCCGTTCAGTACGCAAGGAAATGCCTTGAAATCGTATACCGAGAATAGTTGGACACCGGCTACAGCGGGTTCGGCAAAATATCCTCGACTATCAACCACGGCAAATGCAAACAACAGCCAACCGAGTTCCATGTGGTTGGTTTCTGCCGATTATTTTAAACTTCGCAATTTAGAGATTGGGTATTCCATCCCACAAACCATACTCAAGGACTTTAAATTTGTCTCTGCTCGCGTATACCTATTGGGGTTGGATCTATTGACTCTTGCCAAAGAATACAAACATGGCGACCCCGAAACTTTGGGTTATTATCCTTCCATGAAATCGTATAGTTTAGGTCTTTGCTTAACATTTTAAGAGCAAAAAACATAGAAAATTTGTAAAAACAAACAAATATGAGAACCAAAATTAAGATACTAACATTCCTCAGCTTATTCATTCTCTTGGGCACTTCGTGCCAGGATTTCTATCAAGTAAATGACAAAGAGCTTATTGGAAGAGATTTAGTAGTTAAAAACGAAGAATTTATTACCGGTTTGTGGGATAATCTGTATCATTCATTTGATAATGGATTTCAAGAAGTGGGCAGCAGCATGCTTGCCAGCGCCTGCGACGAAGCCGAAAGCAATGTGCCTTTTGGTGCTACCACCTCCTTCAATCAAGGAAGTTGGAATTCGTACAATACTCCTTATAATAGGAGTTGGGCGTATCTCTATCAAGGGATTAACAATGCAAGCCACTTTTTGGAAATTTCGGACACCACCACCAACAAAGCGTTCGTTTTTTATAAGGATTATGCGAAATATCCAGATAACAAAGCGAAATACAATCAGTTTTTGGCAAATCTGAAGTCCTATCGAAACGATGCTCAGTTTTTTAAAGCCTATTTTCATTTTCAAATTTGGAAAATGTATGGTAAGGTGCCTATTGTTGATAACGTAATTTCCGAAGCCGAAGCTAAAAACCTGCAGCAAGCCTCAACGACCGAAATGGTGAACTACATAGCTGGAACATTGAATGGTGTAATTGCACAATTCGATGTCATAGCAGCAATGCCAAATTCTTCGTACAGCGCTGGGAAATGGGGTTCGAGCCAGTTGGGTAGAATTACCAAAGGCGCTGCTCAGGCGCTCAAATGTCGTTTGTTCCTTTATGCCGCCAGCCCGCTTTATAACGATGGCACTTACAATACGGCCTATTGCGATAGTGCCGCCAAGACTGCTGCTGCCATCATCAATTCTGGTCTGTACAGCGTTGATATCAGTTACCGCAAACTTCAGTTTGACAGAACTGTTGCAAACAAGGAAAACATCTTGGACAACAGGGTGGACATCTTGGATAATAATTTCATGGAAACATGGAATTATCCAAAAAGCGGTCTGCCCAAATACGTAAATGTAGCCGGCGTTTGTTCCAATGCCACCTGTCCGTCACAGAACTTGGCCGATGCCTATAATTTGCCATCCTATTCGGCATCCACTCCTTTTGCAAATAAAGACTATCGTTTTTCGCAAACCATCTACCGCGATGGTGAAAGTGTCAATGGGAACCTCATTGAGTGCTATCGTACCGGTAAAGATGGTATTGGCGAAAAGAATTCAACCTCAACCGGTTATTACCTCAAGAAATTCGTCCAAGACACCATCACCTTGCCAATTGGAACAAATGCTCCCCATGTTTGGTACATTTTCCGCTATTCCGAAGTGTTGTTGAATTATGCGGAAGCGATGTTCAATGCCTACGGAAATACCAAAAAAGGATACATAACCGGCACCGATTTGGATGCACTTGAAGCGATTAATAGTGTTCGGCTCAGAGCTGGAAAAAATACTGGAAATACGGCCCTATCAGGCACATTGACGAACGAAATTATTCGGCGTGAACGTCAAATGGAACTCGCTTTCGAGGGCCATCGCTTCTGGGATGTGCGCCGATGGTTACTAGCAAATACAACCGAGAATCTGCCACTTCGTGGTATCAATATCACCCTTGCCAGTGGCGTAAAAACGTACGATACAAACTATGTGGTCGAAACCCGAAAATTCTTGGCAGGTATGGAACATTTTCCAATTCCTTATTCCGAAATGTATCTATATCCAAGTTGGACACAAAATTGGTGGTAAGAACGAAACGAACCATACCTCATCGGGAGTTAATCAGTTTAGAAATAACACTATAATCAGTTGATTATGAATAAAATAAGAGCATTTTTTATCCTTTTGCCAATTGCTGCTTTTGCCTTGGTAGGTTGTGATACCGAAGTCATTGACAATCCGATCATCATTACTTCCGGAATAGCTAAAATAAGACATCCGATGGACAGCACTGAACACTATTTCCAGTTAGGAGATACCATCGTTTATAAATTTGAAGTTACTTCGCCAAACGGAATTTCAAAAATTGAGTTTTCCAATTTTCAGGGAGTAGGCGTCAACCAGAAAGCTCCTGTGATTTTGTCGAAAGTTGAAAACCTAAGTGGTACAACGTGGACTTTGGTTGATACCATTAAGAATATTCAGGAAGATGTTCGCTATTCCATTTATGTGGAAGACAAAAACCGACAATTCAAAACCCAGCAGATTAATGCCTATTTGGATATTTCGCGCTTTATGGCCCTCGTTTTGTACGATGGACTGATCAATGGAACTTCAAAAACATTCCTCAATGTGGAGTCGGGCCGCACGTTTTTTGTGGCCAATACCATCAACGACCCTACGGCAATGGATTTTGGATTTGCCTTTTTAGAAGCTCATTCTGCGGTGTTGGCTTGTTTTGTTTCGTTTGATGAGTATTGGAATACGGGCAATTATCCATCCATTGTAAACAATTTGAATCAACCCATCATTTTTAAAAAATGGGGCATTGGAACTACTGTCAATACCTGGATAAAGGCCAATGTTAAAAACTCAGCCGATTTGAAAGCCAAGTTCGACGCCGCCATCAATTACCCGACTGTTGCTCCATTATTTCCCGACACTAAAGTCGCTCTGAATATTAAGGCCAAAGATGTCATTTCCTTTAAAACGGCTGATGGACGCTACGGATTAATTCAAGTAACGTATGTTAATGCAAGAAGCAACTCCACAGCCAACAATCAAACCATCACCTTATCGATGGTCGTAGATAAGAAACCGCTAACAAACAATTGAGCCAAATGGAAACAACTAAAAATATAAAGATGAGGAAGTTGCAAAGCAAATTGTATTTTGTGCTAACTTTAATCGTTATCCTTTCGTTGGGTGCTTGTACTCCTGAAAAACTAAGTGCTCCACCCACGATCCAGGTTTTTGTCAACGGTGATGATGTTACTTCTGCTTCCACGGTTCATGTCACAGCCGGTAGCCGTATTGAATATCGCTTTGATGTAACCGCTTTTACAACGATAGCCGATTTAAAAACGGTATTCTTTGATATTGCCATACCATCAAAGAAAATCACGAAAGAAGTCTTGGTGGCCGGACAAGCCAATGCCCTGACCGAATCGGTTAAAGGTGTCATTTTTGCTTCGAGCGATACCGAAATAATGCTCGTCGTGAAGGATATTGATCGCAACGAAGTGGCAAAATCATTTACGTTTATTGTTGATTAAATTAATGCTTTAAATCCGTCCGTTTATGAAAAAGAATAATCTATGGTTGTTGTTGATTATACTAGCTTTGAGTGCTTGTGATCAAGAATTGCCAACACAACTTAGCTACAAAGACATTTACGGTTACGAATACTCCTCAAAAGTTCCGGTATCAAATGGTTCCTTTTTTATAAAAAAAGCAGGCAATTTAACTTTTCAGGAATCGAGTGTAACCGACTCCACCGCTACCTATGCGATAACAACGACCGGAGTTGATCCAAATTTCACCACGGCTCGAATTGGTGGTGTGATAGACCCGAATGCCTGTGTGTTTTCCTGCATGTATAAAACGACCAAAGAAATTTCGCCCGTTATTAATTTGGATGTTTCCAAAGCTACTGCTGCTGCCAATATGGGCACCATGGCTGTTAGTTCCGAATGGAAGGAGTACACTTGGGATTTGGGTACTTCGCAAGGATTAATTGCCACCAATGCTTGGGGCGGTGTGGGATCCTATTTTAAAATGACCTTAAAGATTGCCAGCCCAACTGTACCGGCAACGATTGAGCTAAAAGACCTAAAATTCAGAAAGCGTACGCTGACAGAAGAAGCCGCTGTAAATGAAGGTTTGTGGTTGACACTCACCAGTGCAGGCGGTGGTGATTTTTCTAATTTTCAGGATCTTACTTCTTCCGAAGGTGGTTTTAATGTGATTACACGCAATGTGTATTCCTTTAAATTGTTGAAGAACACCAACTATTTGCGTACGTTGCCCTTGGCACGCGCTTTTTTGCCCGGAGAGCAAAACCACCTGAAATTCGACTACAAATGTGATATTCAGACCGCACTCGTATTTTTTGTAAATGTGCCAAACTTTGTAGGGCCAACCGCCATCAGTCAATTGCCGGCATCATCGGGATGGTCAACGATCGATTATGATTTTACCGGATCTGTCGATTTTCCACAATCTTCCTACACAGCCAACCCATTGCAAATCAGTTTTTATTATCCAGGTGCTGAAACTCCAACCATGTTTATTCGTGGAATGCATTTTTATGTAAAATAGACGTATAAATAAAACACCAAACGCTTTTATGAAATTAAAATTAGCTATCGTTTTTATTGTAGCTTCAATAACTATGACATACGGACAAGCCACGTTCCAAAAATCTACTTACAAAGAGTACATCAACCACAACGTTGCCAGCAAGGCAGAACTTGATATTTTTCTGAGCAATAAAGGAACTTGGGCTCAATTTAGTCCCGAGATGGGCTATGTGTTGGGCAATTCAATGCCGCACGATGGACATAGTAAGAATTTTACCATTTCAACCATTCAAAAAAACGGCGCTCGCACGCAAATTAATTATAAAGATAAACCCTGCAGAATCAACGTTTACGGCAATAGTTTCGCCCAATGTCATCAAGCATCCGACGGCGAAACATGGGAAGAAATGTTGGCAGCCAGCTTTGGTGAACCGATCCGGAATTTTGGCATGGGAGGTTATGGAGCCTACCAATCGTACCGACGAATGCTCAAAGAAGAAGCCACGAAATACAATGCCAAAAACATTGTTTTTTACATTTGGGGCGACGACCATCAGCGCAGTTTGTTGCAAACTAGGTACATGGCCACCAAACTTTGGAACGACAAAATGGATTCAGGCTACAGTTTCCACGGTAATTTTTGGCCGTATTTGGATTTTGATTTGAATACAGGAAAATTTAGCGAACACGACAACAAATTGAATACGCCCCAACTGCTCTACAAAATGACGGATCCTGTTTGGATGTACGAAATTTTAAAAGACAATCTGGCCTTGCAAGCATTGAATTTTGTGCAAGGATACACTTCCGATTTTGATACCCTGAAAATGGTGAAACTTGCCAAATGGTTGAACGTTGACTTTGATGTAAACGATGCGAAAAACATGTCCGTTCAAATAGAAAGACTGCTCGACACGTTTGGCTATGCCGCCAATTTGTACATCCTCGATAAAGTGAAAGCCTATGCCAAAGCCAACGATAAAAACGTGTTGGTGGTCATTTTCGATCCGTATAAAGTAACCCGTCAGTTGATGCTGAACATTCCTCGTGCCGATCAGGTGATGGTTGATTATCTCAAAAAAGAGCATTTCAACTACTTTGACATGAACGTGGTCCATTACGAAGATTTCAAAAAGACAAGAGCCACCATCGAAGAATATTATACGAAGTATTTTACGGGTCATTACGATCCGGTGGGCAATATGTTTTTTGCCACTTCCATCAAAAGCACCATGGTCAATTGGCTGAATCCTCGTCCCATTACTTTTCAAGAGACCGATAAACAGTACATTAATTTTAAGGATTATTTGCAGGGATTAAAGTAATACGTCTATAAAACAACCCTTTATACTATAAAGATGAAGCAGAAACTATTGAAATTGTGCGGTATTTTTTTCCTTTTTCAAACACTTCTTTCTTTGAATGCTTCTGCCGCTTTTCCGACCGATTTTTGGCCACAATTTGCTCAAAATGCCGAATGGACAGTAACCAATTCCAACGAATTGTCTTTTGTTGGCAATCCTGGCAATTCTGCCATGGTGGCCACGACGTTTGGCAATTTGGGAGTGCCACCGTTTTCCGGTGTTCGGTTATCGTATGATGCGTATGTGTCGTCGAATGGTGCCAAAAATTTGATTGTCATTTTAGGTTCCAATGCTGGCTTCCCGGGAACAGGTATTATGATCAATACGAATATTTACCTTATTCAGGCATTAAAGAATTTCGATTATGGTGCTGCGGTAATGCTTTCTTCCAATACGAGCTATTACCAAAATACGGCCGTCATTCCTGGGGCATACAATGCCTTTATTATTGACGTCAGTGCCACCGGCCTGATCACCGTCACCATCAATGGATACCAATGCCCAACCACCTATCAGGCCGATGTCAATGTGCTGAATGCTTCGGGAACTTTTGCCGCCTTTTGTCCGGGATTTAGTCCATTTTTACTTAAAAACCTAACCATCACAAAGGGCGTTAGTGAAAAAAAATATTTCTACCCCGTGCCAGTTTATACCGGTACATACTACATCGATGCTTTAAATGGCAATGACGCTGCAAGCGGGCATACGGAGGCCGATGCCTGGAAAACCTTTGTCAACGTCAACAGCAACGTGCTTACTGCAGGCACGCATGTGCTGCTGAAATGCGGCTCTGTATGGAATCAACGCCTCGAAATAAGAGGTGCAGGTACGGTCAATAACTGGATTTCGGTGGGTGCTTATGGCACCGGTGACAAACCAAAGATCTCGTTGACCAATAATCCCAACGACATTGGATTGTTGATTTGCGACTTGGATAAAACATCTGGTGCTGCCAAACAGCAAAATATAAGCTACATTGAAGTAAAGGACATTGAGATTTCCAACACGCGCCTCGGAATTTATTACCGGACGGTTACCGGCACCACCAACACCGGATTCAGGGTTTCCAACGTGACGTTCAATAACATCAACTGCGATCCGGTAATGACAGCCATCAATTCAGCATCAGACAAAAATGCTGAAATTAGCAGCCAATTGGCAGCCGTCAAAGGCAATTTGCAAACCATTGGAGGGGCAGCGGATGGCGGTGTACGCGAATATCTTTTTCCGGCAGCCATTTTTGTAGGTGGTCAGACTCAAGGAAATCAAACGGTAACAGGCACGCATACCACTGTTTTGAATGAATGGGAAATAAATAATTGCCAGTTCAACGAGGCCATTGCCGGCGCGATGAGTGTGTTTTACTGGCCCTTTATTTCGGGTGGGGGTTCCAATATCTGGCGACAATTGGTGAACAAAGTGAAAATGATGAATTGCACTTCTACCGGTGTTGTGAATGGTGTTATAGGCTTTGATGGCGTGAATGGTGGCGCTGTAGCCGATGTCAATGGTGTGATGCAACCGGACGCCAATGGCTGGGGATTGATTAAAAATGTACGTGTAACGATGGGCGCCTCTGTTGCAGGCAGATCATGGCCTCAAGGAACGACCGGCGTCATTCTCTCCAATTCTCAAAGAATGTTGGTGGATAGTTGTGAATTCTCGGAAGTGTTGAATCAGGGCAACCCCGATGGTTGCGGTTTCGATTTTGAAACCAACAACGATTTGGTGACCATTCAAAATACAAAATTCCTCAACAACGACGGGCATTCCGTGCTGATTATGAATGGTGGTTCCTTTGGAGGCAATTCCAATTTGATTTTGCAAAAAAATCTTTTTGCAGGTAATATTAAAAGCGGAACTTCTGGCAATGAGTTCTCGCTTTCGAACAACTCCGATGGGCATTCAAACATTAAAGCGCGCAACAACATGGTGTTTATGCGCAAGAAAAATATAAACAACGGCAACATCACTTTTTACAATACGGGCCGAACCTATTTTTCGTCCACCTATAACGATTTCTATTATTTGGAACCAACCGCTTCGGCTATTACGGTAAGCTTTTTAGGGCTGCCTTATACGTACAATGCACAGGTAAGTGCAGTGTCTGCTCCACAAGTTGCCGGTTTATTACTCAACAATGGTGCTGCAACAACCAACAGCCGGACCATAAAAGTGAGCACTCCATATTCCTTGACCAACGGAACGCCGGCGTACTATATGGTCAGTGAAAATGCCGCATTTACCGGAGCAAGTTGGCTGTTGTATCAGTCCAGTTTCGATTATGTTTTATCGCCAACGAATGGTGGAAAGACGGTGTATCTGAAAGTAAAAAATAGCTCGGGCGAATCACCCTCTTTTTCTTCCAATATTGTTTTGAACGAAACAACCTCCGTTCAGAATACGCTGAACGATACCAATGAAGCGATTCATATTTACCCCAATCCAGTAAGAGGGGTAGCAACCCTTGCTTTTGTAAATAAAAATATCAAGGATGAGAATTATATGGTTGAGATTCTTTCTCTTACCGGTATTACCCTAGAGAAAAACGTTCAAAAGAGGGAGTCTTTCCGTTTGGATTTTAGCCAGTATCCAGCGGGCACCTATTTGGTTCGATTAAGTGGATCGAAAAACGTTTATTCCAAAAAAGTAGTGAAACAATAACCGTATCTTCCAAAATGATTCGAAACACTCAAATGTCTGCTTGCCCCAAGGAGGCCTACTTTTGAGCATTTTTTAGGATTCTATGATATCATTCATCTTCGTTTGTAAAATGAATAAACAGTTGCTAGCGTTCTTTTTTCTCTGTGTTTTTTGCGTTCATTGTATGGCGCAAAACCCCATCATTCCTCCTGGAACCTATTTGGCTGACCCTGCGGCTCATGTCTGGAGCGATGGTCGAATGTACATTTACAGCACCAAAGACGAAAGCCCTCAGTATATGTGCTCATCGACGTACGATGTGATTTCATCGGCCGATTTGGAAAATTGGACCTGGACGAACAAGGTCTTTGCTTCCAAAGGCGAGAACGACGAAGTTCCTTACACCGACAAAAACCTATACGGGCCCGATTGTGCGTATAAAAAAGGTTCCTATTATCTGTATTATTGCCATCAAAATGGTGGAAACGACATGGGTGTGGCTAAGGGTGAAACGCCATTGGGGCCGTTTAAGAATGGGAAAATCCTCGAAGGCGTCAATCAAATGCTCCCTTCGGTTTTTACCGATGACGACGGCCAATCCTATCTTTGCTACGGTTTTTTCTCGCTCCATGTGGTCAAATTAAAACCCAACATGACCGAGATTCAGCCCGAAACATTGAACAAAGCAGTGCTGAATGAAAAGGAGCATTATTTTCACGAAGGCGCCCAATTGTTCAAGCGCAAAGGGTTGTATTATATGGTTTACACTCAAATAAGCCGACGTGGCATGGCCACCGCCATTGGGTATTCCACCAGCAAAAAACCCATGGGGCCATATACATATGGTGGTGTAATTATCGACAATTTCGGTTGCGATCCCCAGGTTTGGAACAATATTGGTTCGGTGGCACGATTCAAGGACGCATGGTATGTGTTTTACCATCGCTCCACACACGGCACGTTCAGTATGCGGAAGTTGTGCATGGAGCCAATCGAATTCAATAAGGATGGCTCCATACCGGAAGTGGAAATGACCACCCAAGGGGTATCCGCTCCGCTTGACCCACTCACAATCATTGATGCGGCCAGTGCTTGTTACATGACCGGCAACCTTCGGATTGAGCGCATAGCTGAGGCTAACGAAGCCTTAACGCACATTGAAAATCAAAATACGGCCGCCTACAAATACTACAATTTTACGCAATCGCCTACCAAAATTACCGTGAAGGTAACCCCGCAAGCCGGCGGGCAACTCCAGATTTATGCCGGAAGTTTAGCGACCACGTTGTTGGCTACGATCCAGATTCCGGCAGGAGATGGCATCGCTCAACAAGAAATTTCGGCCAACATCACCTCAAAAGTTTCTGGCGTACTCCCCATTTTCTTAAGGTTCTATGGAACGGAAAATGCTCCATTGTTTGAGTTGGATTGGTTTAAAATGGAATAGTGCAAATACCTTTCTTATTCAGCACTTTAGATCTAATTCAAAACCATTTTATTGGGTTTCATCCTCTTTTTTAAATTTAATTTCGGGGTGTCGGTTTTGTATTACAAATTGATACTTAAAGTCTTGTATTCCTAATCAATTGGTAATGAGCAAGAAACGCTCGTTCTCCATTCCTTTATGATCTGAAATTGCCAATAAAAAGGGCTCTCCTGTTACAAAAAGACAGCAAAATGGTTACGTCAGCACTTCGGAACGTTCCATCTTTCAAATATCTTTCCACCCGATTTTTTTTACAATTTTAACAACTTTAACATTGCGAGCAAGATCGTTAACATTGCAAGCAGGTTCCAACCAAGCTATTACCTAAGCGAATATTCATTTTTTAAAAGTACAGATTATGAAAAGAAGGAGTCTCTTTTTTATTGTTGCTCTTATTTTGAGCTTGAACACGTATGCTGCCGAACCGGGTTCTGACTGGTGGGGACAAAATGGAACCTGGTCGAGCGATGCAACTACCAATTCATTACTTTGCGATGCAACCACCAACTATGGTGGCGGTAACAACTGGATTGCAACTACTTTTGGGACATCGGGCCCATGGAAGGACATGACGGTAAAATTTGATTTTTACATGCCAAATAGCAGCAACGCTATTGTATGGCAGTTTGGTCAAGCAGCAGGTGACTGGGCAAATGGCGGCGTAAAAGTTCAATTTAACATTTATGGGGTATTTGCTTATAATCCCGGTTATGCAGGTCAAGTACTAATGCTTGATGCTCTTTATGGTAATCCAGCTTATAAATACAAGTTAGATGGTTGGAATACTGCTGTAATCAACATCAGCGCTGCTGGTGTAGTTAGTGTTAAACTTAATGGTGTTAATGGAGCTGCAACGTTTACTCCTGCTGATGGTACAACTTTGGATGGACAATTCACTTCAGTAAACTATCAATATTCAGCTGGTGCTAATTTTCAAATGCGCAATGTCGAGGTTACAAAAGGGGCGGTAAGTAAGAAGTATTATACCTGTACCCCTACTGCCTTTACCAATATGAACATGTTCTCGACTACCAATGCTTGGTTTCCGGTAACTGTAGCCGAAGCAGTAGGTCCAGATAATACCACGGGTGGTTGGTATGCCATAAGCACACCCGGTGCTGAAAAAATCAAGTACGATGGTACCGTAACAGCCGGCCAAACGGGTATCCGTACCGAAAAGGCTTCAGCTGCCGATGAATGGTGGGGTACAACCATCAAATTCAAAGCCGAAGTAGATGCTCTTGGAAGCAATACGACCTATAAAGTGGGTTCCAATGGTGTTTGGGGAAATAAATGCCTTATGATCGAAGTCAATAAATATGCGATGCAGGTTGTAAGAGATCATATCTATGATGCTTCCGAATCACCAGTTCAACTTTGGGCTTGGAACAGTGCAACTACGTACGAACCCTATAATGGTAGTGGGCCTTTTGATTTTGAAATAATCATCAGCGATGCTGTAACAAATACAATTACCGTTAAAATTAATGGTGTGGCTGCACCAAATACCTATACTGTTTCGACCTTGGGCAAGAACCGTCTGAATGCGAACGGTCCCATGTATTGCGAAGTTTTCCCTGGAGCTTCTCCCTTTACCTGGTCGAATGTTGAAATGACAAAATCCGGAGTGACCAAGTATTTCTTCCCGAATTATGCAGTACCCGGTGCACCCACTGGTGTAACTGCTACTGCCGGAAATGCAAAAGCTTCCATCGCGTTTACCGCACCTGCAAGCATTGGTAGTTCTGCCATCTTAGACTATACGGTTACTTCGAGCCCTGGTTCATTGACAGCTACTTCCGCTTCAAGCCCCATCACCGTAACCGGATTGACCAATGGCACAGAATATACTTTTACCACTACGGCTAGAAATGCTGCAGGATCAAGTACTGGTGGATCATCGAGTGCCGTTACGCCTCACGCCACCAATCATAACATCGCGGTGTCGTCGGCCACCAACATTTCGGCCCTTACATTGACTCCAGTGAGCGATATCGTGGTATCGTCCAATAAATTGACTGTAAACGCCGCCAAAACGGTAAGCAGCATCACGGTTGCCCCAGGCGCAGAACTTGAATTGACTTCTGGCAATACCCTTACGGCGGGAACAGTTACCCTGCAAAGCGATGCTACCGGTACCGCCACCTTGGTTGATAATACCACTACTGCACCACAGGCAGTAACCGCCACCGTGCAACAATACGTGACCGAAGGTCGCAACTGGTACCTGTCCATTCCATTGGCTTCAGGCGCAAGCTCCCTGCTCAATAAAGGAACCTCGGTGGTTTGCTATGACGAGCCCAGCGGAACATGGATCGCACCGGCAGCAAATACACTCAACAAATTGCGTGGATATGTTCAAGCGGCCACCGCCTCACCGTTGACCGGAACCACCGGTACTGTTGATTTCACGGGAGTAGTCAACACCGGCGCACATGACATAAGCCTGAGCCGCACAGCTGGCAAGACCGGTTTCAACTTGGTGGGCAATCCGTATCCTTCGTACCTGGATTGGAACGCGGTGACCAAAACCAATGTTTCGAACACGATGTGGTATCGCACCAAAGTGGGTGGCGTTTACAAATTTTTTACCTACAACACGATCGATGGAGCTGGTGGCATTGGAGTACCTTCAACCGTGACCCGATACATTCCTCCCATGCAAGCCTTCTGGGTTCGTGTTGCAACCGAAGGAACGGGAAGTATCGCCGTTGACAACACCATGCGTTCGCACATCGATGTGGCTGGAAACATCTTGAAAGCACCCAAACAAACCGCCAAGCAAAGCCTGAATCAAGTGTTGCGTTTGCAAGTTTCGAACGGCACCAACACCGACGAAACGGTGCTTTATTTCAATGCCAACGCTTCGGATGCTTTTGACGGGTACGATGCCCAAAAACGCAGCAATGTGGATCCCGCCATCCCTGAGTTGTTTACCCAGATTGGTGAGGAACAATTGGTCATCAATGGGATGAACAGTCTGTCCTACAACACCGAGATTCCGATTGGGTTTACAACCGGCACCGCCAACAACTTCAGCATCTATGCCAACGAAATGAGCAACTTTGAAGTGGGTATGCGCATCGTCTTGCTGGACAAACTGAATCCAAGCGTTGAAACCGATCTGACCAACGGTGGAGCCTACAACTTCAGCGCAGCAATTACGGCACCGACGACCAACCGTTTCAGTTTGGTCTTCCGTGCA
>Ga0247841_10000138_pt1 | contig 193539 bp, 152 predicted proteins | sample LaCruzMarch2015__2_FD_192410 | JGI IMG/M metagenome (GOLD analysis project Ga0247841, IMG submission 192410) | Freshwater microbial communities from meromictic Lake La Cruz, Castile-La Mancha, Spain - LaCruzMarch2015_18m | ecosystem: Environmental > Aquatic > Freshwater > Lake | place: Spain... | reverse complement strand
TCGAGATGGAATAGTTCCCGACCGTATTCCATGTCACGGTGACGGTGTTGTCGGAGGATGTGCCACCTGAAGTAACGGTAGCTTGTGGGGGAATGGTCCATACATAATCCTGTTTCCCTGTCTGGGTGGTATAGGTCTTACCTGCCACGCCGATGCAAACAGGACTTTCTCCGGCGAGTGTGGGAACCGGCAGGGGATTGACCGTAACATTATAGCTGGTTGGCGAAACAGCCGTGCATTGGGTTGACGGTTCAGTGTAATTGACCGCAATGGAATAATTTCCGATCGTGTTCCATGTAAGGGTCACGGAGTTGGAGGTGGAAGTTCCTCCGGCAGTGACGGTTGCTTCGGGAGGGATCGTCCAGATGTAATTCGACTTGCCGGCCTGGGTGGCATAGATCTTTCCTGCCACACCAATGCAGACAGAGCTTTCTCCAGCAGTAAAGCTTGGTGTAGGCAGCGGATTGACCGTAACGTTGTATGGAGTGGGATTGACGGCGGTGCACTGGGTTGAAGGCTCGGTATAATTGACAGAAATGATATAATTCCCGATGGTATTCCAGGTCACGGTGACGGAGTTATCGTTGGATGTACCCCCGTTGGTGATGGTTGCTTCAGGTGGAATGGTCCAGATGTAATTCGATTTCCCGCTTTGCGTTGTATAGGTCTTCCCGGCAACGCCAACGCAAACGGAAGCTTCACCTGCAGTAAAGGTCGGTGTCGGTAACGGATTGACGGTGACGGGCAAAGTAAAGGGATTTACTGAGGTGCAGAGGGTCCCGGGTTCAGAGTAATTGATCGAGATGGAATAGTTCCCGACCGTATTCCATGTCACGGTGACGGTGTTGTCGGAGGATGTGCCACCTGAAGTAACGGTAGCCTGTGGGGGAATGGTCCATACATAATCCTGTTTCCCTGTCTGGGTTGTATAGGTCTTGCCTGCCACGCCGATGCAAACAGGACTTTCTCCGATCAGAGTTGGAACAGGTAATGGGTTGACCGTAACATTATAGCTGGTTGGCGAAACAGCCGTGCATTGGGTTGACGGTTCAGTGTAATTGGCCGCAATGGAATAATTTCCGATCGTGTTCCATGTAAGGGTCACGGAGTTGGAGGTGGAAGTTCCTCCGGCAGTGACGGTTGCTTCGGGAGGGATCGTCCAGATGTAATTCGACTTGCCGGCCTGGGTAGCATAAACCTTTCCGGCAACACCGATGCAAACCGAGCTTTCACCCGAAGTAAAGCTGGGGGTTGGCAGGGGATTGACGGTCACATTGTAATTTGTGGGGTTAACGGCAGTGCACTGGGTCGAAGGCTCGGTATAGTTGACCGAGATGGTGTAGCTTCCCACGGTATTCCAGGTCACGGTGACGGAGTTATCGGTAGAAGTACCGCCACTAGTAATGGTTGCCTCCGGAGGTATTGTCCAGATGTAATTCGATTTACCGCTCTCTGTGACATAAGTCTTTCCTGCAACACCGACGCAAACGGAAGCTTCACCTGCAGTAAAGGTCGGTGTCGGTAACGGATTGACGGTGACGGGCAAAGTAAAGGGATTTACTGAGGTGCAGAGGGTCCCGGGTTCAGAGTAATTGATCGAGATGGAATAGTTCCCGACCGTATTCCATGTCACGGTGACGGTGTTGTCGGAGGATGTGCCACCTGAAGTAACGGTGGCCTGTGGGGGAATGGTCCATACATAATCCTGTTTCCCTGTCTGGGTGGTATAGGTCTTACCTGACACGCCAATGCAAACAGGACTTTCTCCGGTCAGAGTTGGAACAGGTAATGGATTGACCGTAACATTGTAGCTGGTCGGTGAAACAGCGGTGCACTGGGTCGAAGGCTCGGTATAGTTGACCGAAATAGAATAATTGCCTGTCGTATTCCATGTAAGGGTCACGGAGTTGGAGGTGGAAGTTCCTCCGGCAGTGACGGTTGCCTCCGGTGGGATGCTCCAGACGTAATCCTGTTTTCCTGCCTGGGTCGTATAGATCTTTCCTGCTACTCCGATACAAACAGAACTTTCTCCTGAAGAAAAGGTAGGGGTTGGAAGGGGATTGACGGTCACATTGTAATTTGTTGGATTAACGGCCGTGCACTGGGTCGAAGGCTCGGTATAATTGACAGAAATGATATAATTCCCGATGGTATTCCAGGTGACGATGACGGAGTTATCGGTAGAAGTACCGCCACTAGTAATGGTTGCCTCCGGAGGTATTGTCCAGATGTAATTCGATTTACCGCTCTCTGTGACATAAGTCTTTCCTGCAACACCGACGCAAACGGAAGCTTCACCTGCAGTAAAGGTCGGTGTCGGTAACGGATTGACGGTGACGGGCAAAGTAAAGGGATTTACTGAGGTGCAGAGGGTCCCGGGTTCAGAGTAATTGATCGAGATGGAATAGTTCCCGACCGTATTCCATGTCACGGTGACGGTGTTATCGGTGGAAGTCCCGCCGGCGGTCATGGTTGCCTGGGGCGGAATGGTCCAGATATAATTCTGTTTACCCGTCTGGGTAGTATAGGTTTTTCCGGCTACGCCGACGCAGACCGGACTTTCGCCCGAAAGGGTGGGTACTGGCAGGGGGTTAACCGTAACGTTGTAGCTGGTCGGATTAACGGCGGTGCACTGGGTTGAGGGTTCTGTATAGTTGACCGAAATGGAATAATTGCCTGTCGTATTCCAGGTAAGGGTCACCGAGTTGCTTGTGGATGTTCCCCCCGCGGTGACGGTTGCCTCGGGTGGGATGATCCAGACGTAATCCTGTTTTCCTGCCTGGGTCGTATAGATCTTTCCTGATACTCCGATACAAACAGAACTTTCTCCTGCAGAAAAGGTAGGGGTTGGAAGGGGATTGACGGTCACATTAAAGTGGGACGGATTAACGGCGGTGCATTGTGTTGAAGGCTCGGTGTAATTGACCTCGATGATATAGCTTCCCGCGGTATTCCAGGTAACCGTCACGGAATTATCGGTTGAAGTCCCTCCTGCAGTGATGGTAGCTTCCGGAGGGATTGTCCAGATATAATTTGATTTACCGCTTTCAGTCGTATAGATCTTTCCTGCAACGCCAACACAAACCGGGCTTTCACCAGCTGTAAAGCTAGGTGTTGGTAATGCATTGACAGTAACAGTATAGGTGCCAGGCATGACGGCAGTACAAAGAGTTCCTGGCTCGGAATAATTGATACCGAAGGAATAGGTCCCGACGGTATTCCAGGTGACGGTAACGGTGTTATCGGTGGAAGTGCCGCCTGCAGTCACTGTTGCTTCGGCGGGGACACTCCATATGTAATCCTGCTTGCCTGGTTGTGTTGTATAGACTTTTCCTGCCACCCCGATGCAAACGGGATTTTCTCCCGACAGCGTCGGGACCGGCAGGGGATTGACCGTGATGGAATAGCTGGTTGGATTGACGGCAGTGCACTGGGTGGTTGGTTCGGTGTAGTTGACGGAAATGGCAAATGTGCCAAGGGTATTCCACGTCAGGGTCACGGTGTTGTCGGTCGTACTGCCTCCGGCGGTCACGGTTGCTTCCGGAGGGATCGTCCACAGGTAATTTTGTTTTCCGGGTTCAGTGGTGTATGTTTTTCCCGCTACCCCGATACAGACGGAGCTTTCACCGGTAATATCCGGATCGGGAAGGATGTTCACTGTAACGGCATGGTTTACCGGGGCACCGGTACAACCGTTGTAGGAAGGAGTGATGGTGTAAATGGCCTGACCTGTAAGCAACGGATTCTGAAGGGTCAGTGTATTCGAAATGATGGTTCCGCCGGTTCCTGATCCGGAACCAGGGCAGGGTGAAATATTAGTGCAGGCCGTGGTCCAGTTCAGAGTACTTGCCGGTATCGAGGAATTTAAGGTAATGTTCGTGGAAGCGCCATTGCATAGTGTGGAGGTGGTAGGAGTCGTAGTGGCATCGGGTACCGGCTTCACTTCAACCGATAAGGATGCAGGGGTTGGAACTCCGCAACCCCATGGATCGGCGTAGGTGATGGTCATCGTCTGGGTTCCGGTAGCGGTCCACTTGACCGTGATGTTGGACGTACCATCACCCGTTTCAATGTTCCCCCCGGTCACCGTCCAGGAATAATTTGACATGCCTGACTGGGTGGAATAGGGTTCCGTGGCATTATTACATACCGAATTTGAACCGGTTATTGTGGCGGTTGGAAGGGCATGAATGGTTATCGGCATTGAAGATTTGGGACCGGTCTCCAGGCAGTTGGAATTGGTGCCGAAGACTTCCAGGTTGCCGGAAGTGGCGCTGATGGAAAAGCTTATGGTCACGAATGGATCTCCCGGGTTGGTATGGGTGATGGTTGCACCCGTTCCGGTATAGCTCCAGGTATAGATATCCGTGTTGAGATCCGGGGTCACTGAAAAATAATTATTGGTTGTATTGGCACAAATATTTTGCGGGGAGGACTGTACAAAGACCAGGGTTTGCGGAAGCCTGTATTCTATCGCCGTTGCCGGTACTGTTGTCGAAGAAACAGTGTACCACCAGGTATTCATGGTATGATGATCACCATTAGGCCAGGAATGGCACCCGGGTGGGCTGAGGCAACCAACGAAATTCTGCGACCCTCCGGGAATGTTGGAATCGTCCCAGTACACGAGGGGTGTACTACCGGTTGGACTGACAAGGCCGATGATAAAACCGTTATTGTTTGACTCGACGTCGTACAATGGCAGGTTTGTCAGACCATTGATATATTTAATGGTAAAGGTGATGAGTGTGTTGTTCGGAATAGGAACACCGGGGGTGGCTCCGTCGAGGCCATCCCAGACGATCAGGTTTTCCCCCTTCGACACGGCTTTCGAAAGGGTACGGGGTACATAGGAGGGTCCGAAATCGAGCGTGATATCTACATTTCCGGCCTTGTTGACAAAGACATGAAAAATAACCTGACCGGTTTCACAGAAGCGTTCATAGGTGACCGGGGCTGTGATCGACCCTAAAAACTCTGCAGGAGGAAATATATTCTCATCGGGTGGATTGAGGAATATCCGGTAATCAGGAAGGAGTACCTGTTGGTTGTTTAACGATTTCCGGTCGACGGTGAAATCGCCGGTATTACCGCAACCTGTCTGGTTACAGAACTGGATCCAGATACCGCCGTTCAAATCATTAAACTGAGCCGAAGTGATGACGCTGTCGGTGGAGTACATATAATTGGTTCCCGAGTAATTTGAGTTTTCTTCAAATTGCCAGGCTTTGGAGTAAAGTCTTCCGAGTTTCAGCTGGCTTGCTACCGTATCGTAAACTGTAATATCCAGCAGGTTTAGGCTAAATTCACCTGTCGTGACAGTCCCGCTGCTGTTCTTCCGGTTAAATTCAATGTAAAAAGTCCCGACACCCGATGGATGAAAATTGATGGCTGTATATCCGCCGACCGTTCCCGGGATCTGACTGGGACCATTCCTGGCTTGGGTGATATTGGTAATGAAACCGGTACCTGAAGTTGGTAGGTTAATTTCGGAATAAACCACATTTCCCGACATATCTTTAATCTGGAAAACAATGTGGTTGCTGAAACCAACGGTCCCATTAAATCCCAGGTAAATGGTCTCGCTTGGATTCAGCTTGACAAAATAAAGACGATCCGTTTCCCCGCAGTCGTAGGTTGCGAACTGTGACCGGTCGCCGTTACCGTTGTTGCACTTCCCTACGGCATCATTGCACATGTACAGATAGGTATTGTGCGTACCGATATAAATCTCCTTAGATCCTTCCGCCAAAGAAGAACCAGCATTGAAAAGAAGGAATAAAAAAGCCAGGAATGAATGGAAAGGATAGAAGTGTTTCATGCAGGTGGCGAATCAGTGACTAAATGGCAGTATTGACGCAATAAAAGTACTCTTTTTTTAAATACCCTAACAGGCCCTATCAGCGAAATTTCCGGCAGGGTAACTCAGGTTATACTTATAGATACGTTTATTGGAGAAAAAGTTGCCTGCCAAACATGGAAAAAGATGGAAAAATAGTTGATGATTTTTCTGTGGCGGAAAAGAAGATCGAAAAGATTATTATAAAAATGGGAGTACTAAGAAATGTCAGAAGAAGCAATTCTGGCTTCTATAATCTGAATGAACACCTCGACCGCTGAAATCATAGGTTTTACGGAATCTTCCTCAAATTCAAAAAAATCGCTGTAATCCCCTTTATTTCTCCAATCTAGCAAAGTGGCATAGATCTCTCCATATTCTTTAGGGACAGTACCCTTCTTGATAAAATGCAGTCCAAATTGAGCTCTTACACCGGTATGCGTTTTGGCTGTAATTAGGTGCTTAGATAAAAGGGCTGTGATAATATAAAAGCAAGCATAGTAAAGCCTGTTTACACAGCCGTTCCACTGTTTATGCTCAGCAAGCAAAATTGCAGCAGCATATGATTCTTTAGATTTTTTGATACGATAAACTATATAATCCTTCCGAAAGTCTTCACTCATAACATAATTCCTTCCGTTTGAACCGATTCAAATAAAGGAGTCACACTTAATCGTCCATTCCATTCTTGCTTTGGATAAACAAATATCGAAATGGGTTGTGAAATTTCTAATTCTAATTGGTAAAGAGCATGCCTGAAAATGCGCTCATCTTCCAATAACACTTTTTCTTTCTCAATCAGAATCAAAATGTCCCAGTCTGATTCTTCCCAAAAATCACCTCTTGCCCTTGAGCCGAATAATATCACTTCAGAAGTTGGATCAATGGATTTAATAACGTTTCGTATCAGTAACAATGTATTCTTCTGTTCAGAAGTCATATACGGAAATTTTCTAAGCTTTTTACCTACCGGTCAAAATGAAGAATTATAAGAACATCATATCTTCGATAAAAATCGCTTTTTCTCCACTTATTGGTTTTGCTTTAACAAATGAAAAATTTTGGATTAGTTCCATGAAGAAGGTAGCTTTGTTGTCTTTTATTTCCAATAAAATTTTCATTTTTTTTTATTTCATTATCCATTGCAAAGATACAATGCGGATAGGTATAAATCAACCTTTTTTGTAACTTTACACTGAAATGGATCACCGCGATTATATTATCCAGCAGGTTAAGAAACAGGTTCTGGCCCTGGCGCCTGAGGCCCGGATCATACTCTATGGTTCGAGGGCACGTGGCGATGCCCGGAAAGACTCTGACTGGGATTTCCTTGTCATCGTCGATGATAAGGATTATTCCTTTGAGTTGAAAGAAAAAGTATGGGAAGCCATTTATTTGCTGAAATTCGACTTGGAAGAAGATATTTCAGTTTTTGTAAAATCCAGATCACATGTCTGGAAATTCCAGCTATCGCCTTATTATCAACATATTCAAATGGAAGGGATTGAGGTATGATGATCTTCGAAGAACCGGGAAATGTTCCTTATGCCACAATGAATGAGCTGATCCGGCTCAGGGTGGATAAAAGTAAATTGGCAATGAGAGATGCGGAGAACAATTATAACATGGGATCTTATAATCTAACCATCAACCGGTTATATTATGCCATGTTTTATATGATATCCGCTCTCCTTTTGAAATTTCAGCTTTACGGGAAAACGCACAAAGGCATCCTGATCCTTTTTTCGGAACATTTTGTAAAGACCGGGTTTTTCACCAAATCCGAAACGGAAGTCTACGAAAAGCTCTTTACCATGAGGATGGAAGGAGACTATGATGATTTTGTGCTATTCAGCAAAGAACAGGTTGAACCCTGGTTTGAAAAAGTCAGAGCCTTCATGCAGGTGATCGAGCGAAAGCTGGAAAGTGAAAATTAACGGGTGTCAATCCTTCACGCATCTCACTGGAAATGCGTTGGCACGGCTGGCCGGATAGAGGGAAACACTCGGATTGAAGATGTTCAGTCCGTGGGCATAAGCCCTCTCCGCGGTGGCAAGGGAAGAGGTCCAGAAAAAGGTTGCCGAGAAGGGGGGATAAGTGGTATAGGCCCAGGTATTGTTCATATAATAAACACCCTTAAGCAACGCCTCAAAACCAGGGACTGGGAGGTTCATGTCCTTCAATGGGCCACCGGCCAGTTCGGGGCCGCTGAGCGACAGCAACAGCTGGTTCCATTCGGAAGCCACCGGCACATGCCACCCGGCCGGACATAAGCCCTGCGCACCGTCGGTTGACTCAAACCGCATCACTTCGTCCCACTGGTAAAGACCGCCATAATTGCTGCAACCCGGATCATCCCCTGAGAAACAGTGCTTTTCGGCAACACAGTTATCCGTCTGCGCCTGGGCATCGGGGATCTTGTCCCCGGTATTCAGGTTTTGCGACATCCAGCAACGGCCACCCAACAGGGTAGCCGTATAGGTCCGGTCATCGCGCTGGTCGGTGAAGGTCGCAGGACAACCCGGTACAGAGTTCACAACATAAAACGTTAATGATGCTTTCTTCGAGCATCCGTACATATTCTGATAGGAATAGGAAAGGGTATGTGACCCGGCCATCAGACTCCCGGGATTCAGAATGCCTCCTGGAGCCGGAACATCATCCACCAGGTAACTGCCCCCGAGCGGGGTGCCTCCCTTAAGCAGGAACACCGGGGCCGACTGGGTCATGTATTGGTTGATGCAAAGGTCGAGCCGGGTGTCGGGCAAAGGATAAAGTGCAAGTGCGAAAGAGGGGGATGATGAACCGCTGCCGCATTGATTGATGCCGTTGACCCGTAAATTCCCGGCAGTGGAGTTATCAGGGATGACCAGGGTGACCGGATTGACGGCCGGATCCTGGAAGGTGGCCCCGGAACCGGTATAGGTCCAGGCATAAGAAGTGGCATTGGCAACCGGTGCAACGGAATAGACATACCCCTGACCTGACGGGCATACAGGCGTTGTTCCGCTGATTACCCCTGCAAGACCGGGTTTGGGATTAAGGGTGACCGGGAAGACAGCGGCTGTGGCTGAGCAACCGGAAGAATTCGTCTCAATCAATCCCACTGAGGCGGGACCTGCCACTCCCCACTGGACCTGGACCTCGTTGGGATTTGGCTTGGGGACGATAACACCACCCGATGCAGACCAGAGATAGGTGTGGCCGGGAAAATAAGGGGAGGAATATACCTGGGCGGGTGTTGACTGTTCACAGACCGGGGTAGGACCGGTGATCACAGGGATGGGATTGGTATTGACCGTGACATAGAAGACCGTCGGGGTGGCTGTAGAGCAACCATAAATGTCGGTATAGCCGACACTGACCGATTGCTGCCCGGGAGTGTTCCAGGTAACCGTCACCGTGTTGTTGTTTGCTGTTCCTCCTCCGGTTATGATCCCTCCGGCAGAAATGGTCCACAAGTAATTGGAATTGCCGGCATCGGTCGTATAGATCTGACCGGATATTCCCGGGCATACCGAAGCAGGACCGCTGAGCTGGGGAACCGGCAGGGACCTGAAAGTGATATCGTACATGGACGGCGTCTGAGGAACACAGCCGAAAGGATCGGTATAGGTTAAAGTCAGTTGTTGGGGTGAGGATCCTGTCCAGTCCACGGTGATCTCATTGACGCCGGGTCCGGGTGTCATTGTACCACCCAGAGTGATGGTCCAGGTATAGTTGGTCATGCCCGGTTCTCCCCAATAGACAGCATCATGGGTTTCCGGGCAGAGCGTTGCCGGACCTGAGATCACGGGCACCGGGTATGGCCGCTCGGTGATCGTGACCGAGGCAGTGCCGGTGCAGGTGCTGTTGTCGGTGACGGTTACGGAATAGAAGCCGGCCGTATTAACGTCGATGCTCTGGGTGGTGGCCCCTGTATTCCACAGATAGGTAAGGTAAGGTCCTCCGGCATTCAGGGTGATGGTTTGCTGCTGGCCGGGACATATCGACTGATCCGGTCCGAGGTCCGGCGTCGGAGCGGGATAGTTGCTGATGATGATGTCGTCGGAAAGGATACAGCCGTGATCATCCACCGTCACGGAGTAAGTTCCGGGATCACTGGCAAGAATGGTCCGCTGGCCGCTGGTTCCGGGGATCTCCACCCCGTTGAAATACCAGGTGTAAGAGTTCCTGTTCGGCCCCGCATCAAGGGTTTTTGTCGTGCCGGGACAGATCCATGAATCCGGTCCCAGGCTCAGGCTTGCAAAATCGGAAAAATAACCATAGCGGCAGCCGATATTCCCGGAAGTGGAAGCATTGATGATCCCAAGGTGGAAAATATCGTTGGAGTTCTGGATAATATGTGGCCCCACGGGTAACTGGGCGGTTGTATATTCGATACGCGCATAGACTATGTTGGAATTGCCTGGTACCGGCGAGAATTGAGATGCCGTGACCAGAGTGGAATTCCCGTCAATGGTAAAGCTTCCCTTGGCAGCATCTTTCGTGATGATGATTAGGCCGAAATTAAACTGGGTCGTACGGACAAAAGCGATTTCGGACGAGCCGGTGCAGTTGATGGGAGGGAGCAGGGCGCCACCGACTTCACAACCATAACCGCTGACATGCAGAACATATACCGGGTGACTGGATTCGATGTAGTTGGCGGGATTTGATTCAGGAATGGAAAAGGAATAAAGCTGGGTGGCGTTGATGTTGGTTACAGGTGTCGTATTCCCGTCAAGAAAGATATCGGTGTTGTCCTGCGTGGCAACGATGAATACCCGGTCATTGATGGCTGAATTCAGGTATCCCCTCACTACGACATATTCATCAGCCACGACGGTTACGGGAACGATCTGGTCGCCGATCAGATCATAACACGGCTGGCCCGGGGCCTGCACCGAATCATCCTTGAAGGTAATGGCGATCGGTTTATCGGCAGTTATATGCGAGCCCATCAGGTGACTGGCTCCGCTGGTACCCATTGCCTGGGCTGAATAGGTCTGACCTTTGTTCAATACAATGACGAAGGTGGAATTTTTGGCATGACCGACAATATCATTGCTGGGGGTGATGGTCACCGTCGTGTTATCTTCTGTTGCAACAATATCAAAGGTATTGTATGCCTGGGGAGTTAAAGGAACATGATTTGAAAAATAATCCTGGGAAGGGATATAAAATTCTGTTCCCAGGGCGTTGAAGCCCTTCAGGGTAAAAATATCGGTGTTGTTGGGGCAAGATTCCTCATAATATGCCGTTATCGGCTTTGTTGCATTGATAAAGATCCCATAATTAAGGATCTGATCCGGGGGCTTGTTTTCGACGATGTTTTTCAAAGAGGTCAGATCAACCGTAGTGGTTCCGTTTGCCGGAATGTTCACCACGATCGGAGTGAAGGCCGACGTGTTTGCCGGCTGGGTAATGGTCACCGTGGCCGCTTCTTCAAAGGAGTTAAGCCGGAGATAGAGAGGCTGGTCGCAATGCCCCGAAGTGACCTCCGGCACAACAAACCAGAACTCCTTGAAGGTCTGTGCTGCCATTAAAACAGGAATGGCAGAAAACAGGAACAGGAATAAAAATCTCTTCAAGATATCTTCCGGTTAAAATATTATCCGTAAAATTACGTAAAAATAAACCATAATCCTTGATTTTGGATCAACTTCCTAACTCCTCATTCTTAATTCTTAATTATTTTGTTTGTGCGTACAGAAGACGATTACCTTGGCAAAAGAGAAATTCCGGATGATGCATTTTACGGGATCCATGCCCTGCGTGCACGGGAGAACTTTCCTGACCGGACCCCATTTCCGCTTGAGTGGTACCGGGCGGCAGGCATCGTAAAGCAGGCCTGTTACCTGACCTATCGCGATTTTAAAAAAGCTTCACTCGAAAAGTATAGTCCTGACCGGATCCCATTTAAACCTTTTCCCGATGAGGTGATCGAAGCGCTGGTGGAGGCGGCAGCAGAGGTTGCCCTGGGTAACCATTTCAGCCATTTCATTGTACCTGCCATCTCGGGCGGCGCCGGCACCAGCATCAACATGAATGTGAACGAGATCATCGCCAATGTTGCACTGGTAAAGCTTGGTAAAAAGCCGGGCGATTATAAAATTATCGATCCCATTGAACATGCCAATGTCTTCCAGTCGACCAATGATGTGATCCCAACCTCTTTGAAGGTGGCTGTGATGAATCTCCTGAATGAGCTGGAGCCGGCGATCAACCACATGAGGTCAGGGATCGAGCATTTGGAAACGACTTATCGCAACGACCTTCGGATCGGCTATACCCAGATGCAGGAAGCCGTTCCGACCTCGTTTGGAAAGTTGTTCGGTGCATACAATGAGGCGTTGTCGCGCGACTGGTGGCGGGTCTCAAAATGCTTTGAGCGGATCAAGACCGTCAACCTGGGCGGCAGCGCAATCGGCACAGGACTTGCCGTTCCCCGTTTTTTTATCATGGAAGCGATCCGTCATCTCCAGGCCCTGACCAGCCTTCCGGTCAACCGCAGTGAGAACCTGCCCGATGCGACCAGCAACCTCGACTCTTTCGTTGAAGTTCATGCCACCTTGAAAGCACATGCCGTGAACCTCGAAAAAATGGTTTCCGATATCCGCCTTCTCGCTTCAGATATCGCGAATGTGACGTCACGTCCGGTTACCGTTGGACAGCCTGGTTCCGGAGACCAGACCGGGTGGAACAGCCATCAGGAGGTTATCATCCCGCAGCGCCAGGTAGGGAGCACCGTCATGCCAGCCAAGATCAACCCTGTGATCCCCGAATTTGTGATCAGCGCGGTCCATCGCATCTATGCCAACGATCAGCTGATCGCCTCTCTCGCCGGCCAGGGATGTCTTGAACTGAATGCCTATCTGCCGGTCACCGGTCATGCAATGATAGAAAGTATACGGTTGCTGACAGACTGCAACAGGACATTGCAAACCAACCTTTTCGATGGCCTCACCATCCATCCGGAAACCAGTCATGAGAAACTTTTGCATAGTCCGGCCATCACCACAGCCTTGATCCCTTACATCGGCTATCACAAAGCCTCCCGGTTGGCAAGGTTGATGAAGGAAAAGGGAATCAGCATCGTGGAAGCGAACCGGGATGCCGGGATCATGAAGGATGAAAAGTTGCTCGGGATCATTAAACCGGAAAACCTGCTGAAGCTGGGATATCTCCTTGACGATCTTACCGGTTAGTTTTTGTACCTTTGCGGTATGAAAGGAAGTGATATCAAGCCGCATATAGGGATCTTCGGCCGCCGTAATAACGGAAAAAGCTCACTGATAAATACCCTGACCGGACAGGAGACCGCCATCGTTTCAGAGGTGGCAGGAACCACTACCGATCCGGTAAAGAAGTCGATCGAGATTGCCGGCATTGGCCCGGTAATCATGATTGATACCGCCGGAATTGATGATATCGGGGAACTCGGGCAAAAAAGAATCGCCCGGACCAGGGAGATATTAGCCATCATCGATATGGCTATCCTGGTTATTGTACATAATGAATTCGGCGGACCGGAAACCGATCTGATCCGGATTTTTCTGAAGAATGAGATCCCATTCATCGTGGTCCATAACAAATCGGATGAACAACCGGCAGAACCGGGCTTTCTGGAGAATATTCATGAACAGTACGGAGTTCCTGCACTTGATTTCAGTGCAAAATTCCCCGTTAACCACGATGAGCTGATCCTGAATATGACCAGACAAATGCCCGAGTCGGCTTACCGGAAACGTCCCCTGGTAGGTGATCTGATCTCGTACGGGGATGTGGTATTGCTGATCACCCCCATCGATCTGGAGGCCCCCGAAGGCCGGATGATCCTTCCCCAGGTCCAGGTGATCCGCGATATACTTGACCATGACGGCATTGCCCTGGTCTGTAAAGAGAAAGAGGTGGATGCCCTGATCCGGAAAATGAATCCGAAGCCGGCATTGGCCATCACCGACAGCCAGGTTTTTCCTAAGGCGGATGCCGCCATCCCGAAAGAAATACCCCTTACAAGCTTCAGCATTCTCCTGGCCCGGCAAAAAGGCGATTTCGATCATTATTTAAGTGGAACACCCAGGATCGCGGAGCTGAAAGATGATGACCGCGTCCTTATTCTTGAATCATGCACCCATCATGTTACCTGCGACGATATCGGCCGGATGAAAATTCCCCGCTGGCTGAGCCAGTTTACCGGTAAAAAACTGGAATTTGAGGTGGTCGGCGGTCTGAACAGGATCCCACGCCCCATCACCGACTATGCCATCGTGGTACAATGCGGCGGATGCATGATCACCCGGAAACAATTGATAAACCGTCTGAAACCCGCCATCGATGCAGGTATCCCCGTGACCAATTACGGAATGGCCATCGCCTATATACATGGGATTTATAATCGTGCCATCGCCCCGTTCACCAAAACCAACGATATCGAATATTTGTAATGGGTCAGGGTACAGAAAACGACACCGGCAGGGTTTTACCGTTGAAATATTTGTAGCCGGAAACGGCAAAATCGGCGATAAAGGATGCCATCTGGCGTGGTTCCAGCGATGCCTTGACATCGGGGAATGCCTTTTCGAACATTTCTGTCTGAACCGATCCTAACGCAAGACAGTTGACCCGGATATCCAGATCCTTTAGTTCTTCAGCCAGGATCTCGGTCAGGATGGACACCGCAGCCTTGCTGGACGTGTAAGCTGAAAGACCGGGAAATTTTTGAGTGCCGGCAATACCTCCCATACTTCCGATCATAATGATGTTCCCGCCTTTGTTCATCATGGGAAGAAGGGCCTGGGTAAAGAAGAAAACACTTTTTACATTGACATTATAAATCTCGTCAAAATCAGCCTGATCCAGCTTGGGAAACGGTTTGTTAATCATTCTTCCCGCATTATGGATCAGCACATCGCATTTATGGATGAATGTCTCGAGACGCTGGACAATGAACGGATAAAAATCGAACTGGCTCAGATCGAACTCGTATGGGGTGACTTTTGCATCAGGGTTGTTTCGCTGACATTCCGCGGCAAGCTCTTTCAGGGCTTTCCCATTCCTCGAGATGGCAACAACGTGGTTCTGCTTGTGACGCGAAAGTACCTTTACCAGCTCAAAGCCTATACCCCTGCTGGCTCCGGTTATGATGATGTTCATGACAGATCAATTAATGGAATAAAAATACGGAAAAAAGAGGTCTGCCCTACCTGACAGTAGAAACTTTCCTTAACTTTGCAGCAAATCCGAAAACCACCCAAATCATGAAACGATTTTTATCTCTCTTTATCATGCTTCTTTTCTGTGCCGGTTTCGTTGCTGCCCAGACTGAAGTCTCCAAGCCCATTGTAGTGAAAGCTACCTATTTCGACGTCTCTCCCCCCTTACGGGATATGGTTAAGAAGATGCCAGCCAAGGTTGACATGACCTGGAAAGACGGGGTTGTTAAAAACAATGTTTACCGGAAAGAAAAACATGAAGGGGATGATCTGGATATATACGACCCCAATGTTCAGACCTGGTTCGGTAAGTCCTTTGCGGATACGACCATTCAGAATTTTGAAGGCCTTGGTAATACCGCCGGAGTATGCCCGCCGGACCCGGATGGCGACGTAAGTCCCAACCATTATTTCCTTGTTACCAATCTTTCTTATGCGATATACAATAAAAGCGGCGTCAAGATTTTTGGCCCCGCATTCAATAGCTCCATCTTCAGCGGGATGCCAAACAACAGCAACGACGGCGACGGCATTGTGCTGTACGATGAGGAGGCCGATCGCTGGCTGTTCTCGCAGTTTTCGCTGCCCAATGATTACGCAGGCCCCTTCTTTGAGATGATTGCCATTTCACAGACCTCCGATCCGACCGGTTCATGGTACCGTTATCAGTACCAGTTCTCCGACATGCCCGATTATCCGAAACTGGCTGTCTGGCCGGATGGATATTACATGTCGGTCAACCGCTTCGGCGCCAGTACACTGAATTACAAAGGAACCGGAGTAGCCGCCTTCAACAGGGACAAGATGCTGGCCGGGGATCTCAGTGCCGAAATGGTATACTTTACCACCTCAGCCAGCGCGGAACCTTATTGTTTTCTTCCTTCCGATTGCGACGGCGAATTTCCTCCAACCGGAACCCCGAACTATTTTACCTATCTCAACGATAGTCCCGACCGGCTGGGGATCTATGAATTCCATGTTGACTGGACCAATACATCCTTATCGACTTTTACACAAAGCTTATATCTCCCGGTGACCTCATTCAATGGGAATTTAAGCGGCATATCCCAAAAAGGTACCACTACCAAGCTGGATCCCCTGACCCTTCGCTTGATGTTCCGCCTCCAGTTCCGGAAATTCACGGATCACTGGTCCATGGTTTCCAACGCTCATATCAATATGGGGAGCAACGTGGCCGGGATCCGTTGGTATGAATTGCGTAAATCGGGTTCCGATGCCTGGTCCATTTACCAGGAAGGGACTTATTCGCCTGATAACAATTCCCGCTGGATGGGCTCCATCGCCATGGATGAAGCCGGTAACATGGCATTGGGATTCTCCATTTCCAGCTCCAGCATGTATCCATCCATCCGGTATACGGGCAGGATGGAAGGTGACGCGTTGGGTGAGATGACCATTGAGGAAAGCGGTATCATCAACGGAGGTGGATCCCAGACCAACACCTGGAGCGGGGATCCAAGCCGCTGGGGTGATTACAGCGCCATGGTAGCCGACCCTTCCGAAGCATCAAAATTCTGGTATATCCATGAGTATTATTCAACGACCTCAGATATGTCCTGGAAGACCCGGGTCGGTTCCTTCAGCTTTGCCAATATCTTAACGGTGTTGACTACTGCCAGTCCCGATACGCTTTGCGAGGGTTCCGGGGGAAGTACTCAGCTGATGGCAGATGCAACCGGAGGTTCCGGGACCTATACTTACTCCTGGACATCAAATCCTCCGGGCTTCACTTCCGGTATACAAAACCCTATAGCTACTCCCACGGAGTCAACCTGGTATATCTGTGACGTCAACGATGGCGCTGAAACGAAAACCGATTCCGTCCTTGTTTCCGTGGTTCCGCCTCCTTCGGCCTTTGCCGGAAACGACACCACCTATTGCTGGTATGTCCCGGCCTTCCCGCTGATGGGTGTTGTAGGGAATTACAATTATCTGAAGTGGACAACCGCTGGTGACGGTCATTTCAACATTGATACCGTAGCCTACACTCTTTATTTTGTTGGTAGTGGCGACCGTGCCAACGGTTATGCCTCGCTTACACTGACCGCTTATTCTACGGGAATCTGTGCAGACAGCACCGCCGATAATATCATTATAACGCTAGATCCCTGCACCGGCATTCCTGAACCGGCCTTTGTCCCGCTGGGTGTGACAGTTCAACCCAACCCGGCCAGCAACGATCTTCACCTGACGGTCGTTGGGCTGAAGGATTCACAGGCTCGCCTGACCATTACAGATATCCAGGGGCGTACCGTATTTTCAGATGGTCTGAAAACAAACGGCAATAAGCTGACCCGTTTCATCGATGTCTCTAATTTCTCCAGGGGAGTTTACATTGTAAAGGTTCAGTCTGAAAAGGAAATTGCATCTGAACGTCTCGTCATTCAATAATGAAGGGATAAATAATTATTATATCTTTGCCGGACCATTGATTTGGTCTCCGGATTCGTTCATCAACATATAAGAGGTTCTTCAGGGCAGGGTGAAATCCCCGACCGGCGGTAAAGTCCGCGATCCCGGGCACATGGTAGAGACGCATCGCGATGCGTCTCTACCATGTGCCCGGGAACGAGCCGTTGAAACTACGGCACCGACAGTTAAAGTCTGGATGAGAGAAGAATGATCAGGAAATGTCGTTTTTTCATTTTCTTATATCAATCTGTCATGCCCTGGAGTTTTTCTCCGGGGTTTTTTTTATATTTTTTATTTGGAAAAAGGAACGGTAACATACATGCAAAGGGTCCTGCGCCTTGCCAGGAAAGGAGCCGGGTGGGTCAATCCCAATCCCATGGTCGGAGCCCTCGTTGTAAAGGACTGTCAGATCATTGGGGAAGGTTATCATGCCCGTTTCGGGGGGCCTCATGCCGAGGTTGCCGCCATCGCTGACGCGATGGCACCGGTGGAAGGAGCTTCCCTTGTCGTGAACCTGGAACCCTGTATACACCACGGTAAAACGCCTCCCTGCGCCCCGCTGATCGTGGAAAAAGGGATCAGGCACGTTATTGTTGGCATGAAGGATCCGAATCCGCTGGTCAATGGTCAGGGGATCGATTACCTCCGTAAGCACGGGATCGAGGTCGAAACCGGTATTCTTGAAGAGGAATGCAAGGCGCTGAATGAAGTCTTCATTCACTTCATCACAACCGGATTGCCTTTTGTGACCCTGAAATGGGCGATGACCCTCGACGGGAAAACTGGGACTGTGACCGGGGCTTCACGCTGGATATCGGGGGAGGCTGCCCGCAGGCGGGTTCACCGTTACCGTCAGGAGCTGAGTGCCGTGATGACTGGCATCAATACCGTGATCACCGATGATCCGTTACTGAATACACGCCTCGGAGGAAGGAAGGTGCACCATCCGCTTAAGATCATCGCCGACACGCATGGACGGATCCCCCCTGACGCTCAGGTTCTGAAACATGATCCACAGCTGACCATCGTTGCCACCACAGAGCTGGCCGGCAGGGAAAAGCGGAGAACCATTGAACGGCTCGGCGCTCAGGTACTTCTTTGTCCGTTGAAAGATGGCCGCGTTGATCTGGAATATCTGATGCATTCGCTCGGGACGATGGGGGTTGACTCGATCCTCATCGAAGGGGGGAGCTCGCTTGCCGCTTCGGCGCTGAAAGACGGCATCGTAAACAAGGTGGTTGCAGTCATTGCCCCGAAGATCCTCGGTGGTGAAATAGCTCCCACACCGGTTGGCGGGGAAGGGATAACCGATCCCGGTACAGCGATTCCCGTCCACCGCTGGAAATTCAGGAAAATAGGGAATGACCTTATGATAGAAGGAACCATTAAATAATAAGCTATGTTCACCGGCATCATTGAAGAAACCGGCATCATTGAATCCATCCGGCACGGGACGAAATCGGCCAACCTGAAGATCCGTGCCAGCCGTGTATTGGAGGATATTAAAACGGGCGACAGCATGAACACCGATGGCGTCTGCCTTACGGTCACCGGGTTTGACAGCCATTCATTTACCCTCGATGTGATGCCTGAAACGCTGCGGGTGACGACACTGAACGGATTGAAACCGGGCAGCCGGGTCAACCTTGAACGTGCATTGCAGCTCGGCAGCCGCCTCGGCGGTCACCTGGTAAGCGGCCACGTGGATGGAACCGGCAGGATCCGTAGCCGTTGGGAAGAAGATAATGCCTCCTGGTACCGTATTGCCGCCACAGCGGATATCCTGAAATATATTGTTGAGAAGGGATCGGTGGCGGTGGATGGGATCAGTCTGACCGTCGTACGGGTTGATGACCAGACCTTCGATGTATCGGTCATTCCGCACACACGCGATGTAACGGCCATCCTTGACAAGAGAACGGGCGACCCGGTCAACATCGAATGCGATCTGCTGGCAAAGTATGCCGGGAAGCTGCTTAACCCAGGGAACCGTCCGACAGGGATTGATCTGGATTTCCTGGCAAAAAATGATTTTCTCTGACATGCTCTGATGCCCTAATGACTTAATGACCTAATGACCTAATGACTTAATGCCCTAATGACTTAATGACCGTTTTACATGACCAAGTATCATTTCAATACCATACAGGAAGCCATTGACGATATCCGGAAGGGAAAGATGATCGTGGTGGTGGATGATGAAGACAGGGAAAACGAAGGTGACCTTGTCATTGCTGCAGAGAAAGTGACCCCGCACATGGTCAATTTCATGGCCAAGCACGGCGGTGGTTTGATCTGCATGCCCATCATCAGGGAAAGGCTGGAGGATCTCAATATCGAACGGATGGTCGTCAAGAACACCGATCCGAACCGTACGGCATTTACCGTTTCCATCGATGCCATAGAATGCACCACCGGTATCTCTGCCCAGGAACGGGCCATGACCGTAAAGAAGGTTCTTGACCAGAAGGCAAAAGTGAAAGATTTCACCCGGCCCGGACATATATTCCCCATTGAGTACCGGGAAGGGGGTGTCCTTGTCCGGGCCGGTCATACCGAAGCCTCCGTCGACCTGGCTAAGATGGCCGGTCTTTATCCTGCAGGCGTGATCTGCGAAATCATGAATGAAGATGGTTCGATGGCACGGGTTCCCGAATTGATGGACTATGTGGAAAAACATCACCTGAAGATCATCACCATCGCAGCCCTGATCGATTACCGGCGCCGCACCGAAAAGCTGGTTGAACGCTCCGCTGTAGTGGACCTACCGACCCGTTACGGTGACTTCAGAGCCTTTTCCTACGTTAGCAAGATCACCAAGGAAAACCATCTTGCCCTGGTGAAAGGGAATGTGTCGGACGGGAAACCGGTCATGGTGCGGGTCCATTCCGAATGCCTCACAGGTGATGTATTCGGTTCCATGCGTTGCGATTGCGGCGATCAGCTTGATTTTGCCATGAAACGCATTGCCAAGGAGGGAAGGGGCATCTTGTTATATATGCGTCAGGAGGGACGCGGTATCGGATTTACGAATAAGATGAAGGCTTATTCTCTTCAGGATCAGGGGATGGATACCGTGGAGGCCAACCGTGCCCTCGGCTTTGAGCCCGACCTCCGTGACTACGGAACGGGCGCGGAGATCCTCGCTGATCTGGGAGCCCGCCAGCTGCGCCTGCTGACCAATAATCCTAAAAAGATATCGGGAATCGAAGGATTCGGATTGGAAATCGTGGAACGCATTCCTATCCAGATCATGAACCATACCAGAAACCTGAAATATCTGAAAACGAAAAAAGAAAAAATGGGACATATGCTCACATTCACGGATGAAAAGAAAACCGGAGATCCATCCGGCTCATAAAAATATAAGTACAGACCTATCAAAATTTAAACCTCAAATCCTATGAAGACCATCGAAGGTAAACTTGACGCCAAAGGCATGACATTCGGGATCGTGATTGCCCGTTTCAACGAATTCATCAGCGGGAAACTTCTTACCGGCTGCCTCGACGGATTAAAACGGCATGGCGCCGATGAGAAAGGGATTGACCTTATCTGGTCGCCCGGCTCTTTTGAAATACCATTTCTGGCCAGGAAAATGGCACTCAGCGGCAAATACGATGCCGTCATCTGTCTGGGTGCGGTCATCCGCGGTGCCACTCCTCATTTTGACTATGTGGCTGCTGAGGTGTCAAAGGGCGTGGCTACGGTCGGACTGGAGGCAGGCGTACCCGTCATTTTCGGGGTGCTTACGACCGATAATATCGAACAGGCAATCGAACGTTCAGGGACCAAGGGAGGGAACAAGGGATTCGATGCAGCCCTGGCCGCCATCGAGATGGTCAGCCTGAACAAACAGTTTTAAATCTGACCGGTGACCAGGACGGGATGTTCCTTTGCCTTCTATTTCCTTGTGATCACGAATACCGTCCTGCGGTTTTTTGCCCGACCCTCTTCGGTATCGTTGGTAGCTACCGGCATCGACTTTCCAAAACCCTGATGGGTCAACCGATTGCTGCTAATCCCTTTTTCAACCAGATAGCTGAACACGGACCGGGCACGGTCGGCTGACAATTTCAGATTGGTTGCATCATTCCCTATGTTGTCGGTATGACCCTGGATCTGGATACAGATGGCCGGATTTTCATTCAAAAAACCGATCAGCTCATCTAACACCGTCTTCGATTCCGGTGTAAGATCGTAGGAGTTGAACCCGAAATAAATATCGTTGATCCGGTAGGATTTATTCAATTCAATGGGTTTGATCTCGAGATCCACTTCCGTCGGCATTCTGAAAGTGCTGTCAACACGGGCAATGTACTTGGATTCATATACATAGCCTTCCTTTTTTACCGTCATGATATAATCGCTGGTGAACGGGGTGACGGCAACGTAACGGCCGGTCATCGTATCCAGCGGGATCTGCGATGTTTTCCTGGTCTCGATATTGGTCAGCTCGATCCGCGCCTTCACCGGCTCCAACGACATTTCCGATTTCACCGTCCCCTTGATGAAGAGTACCTTCTCGGGTCGGGCTTCCCTGTAAAGGTCGAACGAGTAAAGATCCCAACCTCCTTTCCCGTCGAATTTATTGGATGCAAAAAAGCCTCTGCTGCCATCGGTGCTGACAAAGAAACCCACTTCGTCATCCGGGGAGTTGATGGGATATCCGATGTTCTTCGGTTTTGACCAGGTCCCGTTATCATTCAGACGGGCGTAGAAAACATCATATCCGCCCAGACCCATCCACCCGTCGGATGAAAAATAAAGGGTTTTCCCATCGGAATGAATAAAAGGCGATTTTTCATTTCCGGGAGAGTTGATGACGGGTCCCAGATTGATGGGCGTTCCCCATTCCCCGCTCTCATTCCTGATGGAACGGTAGATGTCGTAACCTCCGAAGCCGCCGCTGCGGTCACTCACGAAATAAAGGGTCTTGCCGTCGGCCGAAATGCTTGGCTGGGATTCCCATGTGGTAGAGAGGTTGATCCGGTTACTGACCCCCTTGATCGGGGTCCATTCCCCGTTGATATTCTCTGAATAGTAGATGTCACAGTTCAGGTACCGTTTCACCTTGTCGAACTTGCAGACGGTATAGTAAAGGGTTTTATTATCAGCAGTGAGGGTGGCGCCCCCTTCATTGTCGTTGATGTTGAAAGGTTCCGGCATCTCTTCCCCTTCGCTGAATTTTCCCTCCGGATCCAGCAAGCTCACCATGAACTTTTCTTTGGAGCGGACTGCCTGGATGACCGAATTCTTATCCGGAGGGATCTTCTTCTCGCGGGTAAAGAAGGCAAACTGGTTATCCGGTGAAAGAATTGGCAGATACTCGTTTTCCGGAGTTGAGATCCCTTCCACCACGCCGGGATTAAAGGGTACGGGATTACCGGTCATCTCCACATAATATTTTGAGTATTTCAGCAGTTCTGTGGCACGTTCATAGTCGGCATCCGTTTTGATCTTATCGACATCTTTAAGAAACACCTCAAGGTATTTGACGACCAGATCAAACTTTTCAGCGCTGTAAGAGATCTCACCCAGATAATAATAAGCATACACATCATAAGAGGGACAGCGATTGACCGTCTCGAGAAAATACTTTTCGGCCTCAATGTAATTCGGATTGGCCTTCTTAAAGTTGATCAGCCCTATAACGTAACAAGCGTCAACGCATCCGGGTTCTTCTTTGAGAACACTCTTTAACGAAACACCGGCCTTTGCATAGTTCCCCTTCTTAAAAAGGTCAATGGCATCATCGTACATCTTTTCAGTCTTCTTATCCAGCGTAACCTTGCATGAATCCTGGGCATGAAGTGCAACAGGCGATCCCGGCAGAAACAAGACAAGAAAAAGGGAAGTACAAAGGATGGAGTCAACCCGCACGGCCATTTTTTTTCCAAAGGTATGGCCTTTTATTTTATCTTTACGCATCCGTCGACCCTTTAGTAGTTAACCGTAAACATGATATCAGCGTATGCAACATGGGAAAAAAATATTACTTGCCCTTATCCTTCTGATGACCGGAATAACCATCCGGCTTGCCGGCCAGACCCCGATCCCCAACAACAGCTTTGAAGATTGGACCAGTTATGGCAACTATTCCAATCCTAATTTCTGGGATACCCCCAACCAGGAGCTTACTGCCATCCCGTTCTTCGGTTCCGAAGTCGTGACCAGAAGCACAGACCATTACGGTACGGGCACCTATTCGGTCCGGCTTGAGTCTAAACATATTATTCTCCCGCCACTGGACGCACCGGGTTTTATCACCCTGGGCAAGCTTACCCTCGACATCATCACCATGAGCTTTACCATCAGCGGCGGAGCTCCCATCTTTGACCAGCCCACCCATCTGAAGGGTTTTTATAAGTATCTTCCCCTGGGGGGGGATTCTACCCTGATAGGGATCGGTCTCTTCAAGACCGACAGCGCCGTCAAAGACACCATTGCCTCCGGCTATTTCACCACCAAGATCGCTGCTCCTGACTGGACCCCGTTTTATGCCTGGATCAGTTACGATACCCTGGTGCAGCCTGATACGATGAATATCATTGCCTTTTCAACCGCCCAGGAAACCTTCACGACTCCGGGAACCGTGCTTTACCTTGATGAGCTTGCACTTGATTATACTACCGGTACGGATGACCGGGATCCGGCTGCCGGAGTTGACCTGTATAATGACCGGGAGACAAACCGGTTGATGGTCTTTTATAATTTCCCGGTGCCGGAGAATATTTCGGTTAGCCTTTACAACATGATGGGTCAGCAGGTGTTTTTTGATGCCCCGGGAGCTATGAAAGCCGGAAGAACCATTATCCCGTATGACCGGCTAAAGACCGGCATCTATATTCTTGAATTGATCCGTCCGGATAAAAAGCTTTGCCGCAAGTATTTCTTAAATCCTTAGTCTATGGAAAATCGAACCGTGAAGACAGGTCTCATCCAGATGGCTTGTGCAGCGGAAAAGCGGAAAAACCTCGATGAGGCCATCGGAAAGATCCGCCGGGCGGCAAGCCAGGGGGCTCAGGTAGTCTGCTTACAGGAATTATTTGCAACCCGTTATTTCTGCTGGGAAGAGAATTATGACCATTTCAATCTTGCGGAACCGGTGCCCGGACCGACCTGTTCCGAGCTGCAGCAGCTCGCAAGGGAACTCGATATTGTGCTGATCGCCTCTTTGTTTGAGAAACGTACGGAAGGGGTTTACCACAATACGGCAGCGGTCATCGATGCCGGCGGGGAATATCTCGGAAAGTACCGTAAGCACCACATTCCCGATGATCCCGGCTATTATGAGAAATTCTATTTCACCCCCGGGGAACCGGGTTACCGGGTTTTTACGACCAAATATGCCAGGATCGGTGTCCTGATCTGCTGGGATCAATGGTATCCGGAAGCAGCGCGGATCACCAGTCTGCTTGGTGCAGAGATCCTTGTGATCCCTACCGCCATCGGATGGGCCACCCATCAGGATGAGAAGACCAACCGCCTGCAATATGAGGCCTGGCAAACCATCCAGCGAAGCCATTCCATAGCCAACGGGGTATATCTCGTAAGCGTGAACCGCACGGGCAGGGAAGGAGAGATGAATTTCTGGGGCGGATCCTTTGTCTCCGGCCCTTTCGGTGAGCTCCTTTACGAGGCTTCGCACGACCGGGAGGAGATCCGTGTCGTGGATCTGGATCTCCAGAAAATTGATGAGATCAGGGTGCACTGGCCGTTTCTGCGCGACCGCCGCATCGACACGTATGGTCCGGTTTTGAACCGGTACATCGATCATACCTGATGACACCGGAAAAAATAGAAAGCAACGCATTGTTGCCGTCAACACCCGGAGCGCTGGGATACCGTTTCCCGGCGGAATGGGAGAAACATTCGGCAACATGGCTGAGCTATCCCCACGATGATTCATATTCGTGGCCCGGCACCCTCCCCCGCATCTTTCCATATTTTAACCGTTTTATTCTGGAGATTTCCCGCGGAGAACGGGTGAATATCAATGTCAGGGACGAGGCATTGAAGATCAAGGTGAAGTGCGATCTGACCGAAGCAGGAGTGGACCTTTCGCAGATCACGCTCTTCATCCATCCCACCAACGACGCCTGGTGCCGCGATCATGGCCCCGCTTTCCTGACCAATCCTGCAAGTGCCGATCCAAGGATCATCGTTAGCTGGAAATATAATGCCTGGGGAGAAAAATACCCCCACGACCTGGATGAACTGATCCCGGGCATGATAGGAAGATATCTGAATATACCGGTGTTCTATCCGGGTATTGTCATGGAGGGCGGTGCGGTCGATTTCAACGGTAAGGGGACCCTGCTGACGACCACACAGTGCCTGTTGCATCCGAACCGTAATCCGCAACTGACGCAGCCGGAGATCGAGACCTTTCTCAGGGATTTTTACGGTGTTGAACAGATATTATGGCTCGGCGAAGGCATCGAAGGCGACGACACCAACGGCCATATCGACGACATGACCCGCTTTTTCAGGGAGGATGCGGTGGTGACTATGGTGGAAACCAGGAAAAAAGATCCGAATCATTCCATTCTTGAAAAAAACCTGAAAACGCTGAAGACCTTCCGCCTGATGAATGGCAAGCAGCCGGATATCGCCGAGATTCCGATGCCCAAGCCGGTCATCTATGAGAACCAGCGATTACCGGCATCCTATGCCAACTTTTATATATCCAACCATTCGGTCATTGTCCCTCTCTTTCGTTGCAGGGAGGATGACCGGGCCATGCGGATCCTTGAAGAATGTTTCCCCGACAGGAAAATAGAGGGGATTGATTCGGTAGAGCTTATATGGGGATTGGGATCCTTTCATTGTCTATCCCAGCAGGAACCTGCCTTATAAGAGGGTTAGCGGGGGAAATCACTTGCCGGGAACAAATTGACGGAGGTAATGGTCGGCGATCACGAGGGCGGCCATGGCCTCGACGATGGGAACAGCACGGGGAACCACGCAAACATCATGACGGCCTTCGGCGGTGAAGGTGATCTGGTCGCCGTCGCGGTTGATGGTCTGCTGCTCCATGCCAAGGGTAGAGATGGGCTTGAATGCCACGTTGAAGTTGATATCCATCCCGTTGCTGATACCTCCCAGGATGCCGCCGGAATGGTTGGTTTTGGTTTTAATGAGGTTATCTTTGACAATGAATTCGTCGTTGTGCTGCGAACCGGTCATGGCAGCGGCCCGGAAGCCGGAGCCGTATTCGAACCCTTTCACGGCATTGATACTGAGCATTGCCTTTGCAAGGTCCGACTGGAGCTTGTCGAAGAGAGGATCGCCGATACCGGCAGGAACGCCGCTTATGATACAGGAGATCACTCCGCCAGCAGTATCGCCTTTCTCCTTCAGCGAGTGCAGGTAATCGAGCATTTTCTGCGTGGTCTTTTCATGAGGGCAGGCCAGCGGGGAGAGCATCACCAGCGCAGGATCAGCCAGGGAAAAGCCCTCGGGCAGGGAATGGGGACCGATCTGGGTCACATAGCCTGTGATGGTGATCCTGTGGATGGTTAGGAACTGTTTTGCAAAGGCACCGCCCGCAACGACGGAAAGGGTGGTTCTTGCTGACGCCCGGCCGCCTCCGCGGTGATCGCGGATCCCGTAACGTGCCTCATACGTGAAATCGGCATGCGAAGGGCGATACAGCTTTTTCATGTGGTCATAATCCTCCGGCCGGTGGTCTTTGTTATATACCATGAAGGCGATCGGTGTGCCGGTCGACTTGCCTTCGTACATGCCTGAAAGGATTTCGAGGTTGTCTTCTTCCCTGCGTGAGGTGGTAAAAGGATATTTTTTCGGGTTTCTCCGGTTGATCTCCGATTGGATGAAGGCAGTATCGATCGTGATCCCTGCAGGAAAGCCGTCGAGGATGCCGCCGATGGCCGTCCCATGCGATTCGCCGAAGGTTGTCAGCACAAGCTGTCGCCCGAAAGAATTTCCCCCCATATCAATTCCTTTCACGAATTCTGCTGCCTCAGGATCTTCATCTTGGCCTCCATGACCTTGAGCTCTGTCTTGGCTTTATTGATCTTTTTCTCAAACTCTTCTTTAAGGATGGCGGCGTTCTTCGACTTTGCGAGAAATCCGATGTTGTTCTCCCAGAGGTTGATGTCTTCGCGGAGCTTGCTGATCTTCCCGGCCAGGAATTCCTTTTCCCTTCCGATCATGCGTCGTGCCTGCGGATCGTTTTTGATGTTTTCCATCCGGGTCTGGTAGTTCAGTGTGCTGATCTCAACTTCGCTGATCTTCAGCCGGTCGAGATGGCTGTTGATGATGGTACGGAATTCATTCTGAAGCCGGTCCTTCTCTTTGATAGGAATGTGTCCGATCTCGGTCCATTCGCGCTGAAAGTTCTTCAGATGATCAAGGTTGGCATTTTTATCGTCGCCGAACGAGAATTCTTTCAACCGGTTGAGCAGGTCAAGCTTCTTATTGAGGTTTTCTTCCTCATGGGCCTGGATATTCGTGAAATAGGATGACTTGGCAGTGAAGAACTCATCGCAGGCGGCGCGGAACCGTTTCCAGATCCGGTCGGAATGTTTCTTCGGCACCGGGCCGATCTTTTTCCAGTCCCCCTGAAGACGGATCAGATCGTTGGTTGTTTTTTTCCAGTCGGTATTGTTTTTCAGGGACTCTGCCTGCAGGCAGAGCTCAAGCTTCAGATTATAGTTGTGGAATTGCTGTTCTTTCAGCTTGTCGAAGAATTCCTTTTTGCTGGCAAAGAAGGAATCAAGGCTGGTTTTGAACTTCGTCCAGATTTCGGTATTGTTTTTTTGCGGAACGGGGCCGATGCTCTTCCATATCTTGAGGAATTCATTGACTTTGTTCGTGTTTTCCTGCCACTCCTTGATGGTCTCGTTTTTTTGCAGGAGGATTTCCTCGGCCTGTTCGCACAAGGCGGTCTTTGTATCGAGGTTTTTCACCTGTTCCTCCTCGATCATGGTATAATGAGCACGCCGGGCTTCATTGATCTTATCCGTGGTGTTTTTAAAGCGTTCCCAGATCTCATCTTTTTTATCGGCCGGAACCGGACCGATCTCCTTCCATTCCTCGTGGTATTTCTGCAGCTTCTTAAAGGACCTCAGGACGGAGGTTTCCAGCAGCAGCTCTTCTGTTTTTTCACACAGGGCCATCTTGGCCTCGAGATTTTTCTTCAGGTCGAGGTCTTTCAGCTCTTTATTCAGTTTGACCTTCTCAAAGAATTTCTCCACCAGGAAATGATAATTCTGCCAAAGGTTATTGATCTCGGTGCGGGGTACCATGCCAATCTCCTTCCAGCGTTCCTGGAGGTTCTTGAATTCATCGTAGGTCTTTTTCAGGGTTTCCTCCGAGCTGATCAGGTTTTTCAGCTCTTCAAGAATGTGGAACTTCTTTTTCAGGTTTTCCACCTTGATCTTTTCCTGTTCCTCAGTATACCGGGCCTTATTGGCTTTATAGATGTTAAAAACCTCATTGAAACGGATGTCGAATTCATCTTCCTGAGCGGCTTCCAGCTCCTCTTTTGAACCCCCTTCTTCCATCGCGTGTTCATATTTCTGAAGGTTCTCCTCTTTTTTCTTCTTGAGGTAGGAGACCTTGATCAGGGCGATCCGGGTCTTTACCGAATTGATATCGGGTTCGTTCACCGCTTTCTCAAGTTGTTCCACCAGTTCAGCACGGGTGAAGGTGTCAAAGCTTTCGGCTGAATCGTGAACAAGATGGATCTGGGTTTCCTCCGTTATCTCGTCGAGATGCTCTTCCGGGTGCTCGTCCGGATGTTCTTCTTTTATTTCGGGAAGCTGGTCGGTGATTTCACCGGGTGGGGCAATATCGCCGGAAGTGATGGCTTCCGGGGTTGCTGGGATCTCCTCCGTTTTGTCGACCGGAAGGATTTCGTCGATCTCTTCAGGGGTGGTGACCACCTCTGTCTGGCCGGTCACGGTTTCGTTCTGATCTGAATCAGTGGGTGGCTGGGTTTCGTTTGGTTCTGCTGTAGGATCAACAGGCTGAGCATTCTCCTCCTGGCTGGTAATGATCTCCTGCTCAGGATTCTGATTGGCGTTTTTTGTATTTTCCATTGATAAAACATAACTTATTAAAACTAAATAGCGTCCGACCAATGCCGGTATGTTGGGTTCATAAGGGATGCAAAAATACTAATAATTTGAAATATCCAAGTTTTCGATCATCGTGGTTCATTTAAGCCTGCAGGTTCATCGCAAATGAAATGAACAACGGATTCATTCTTTTTTTGGAAAAGAACAAGCTAAAAATTTAGATTCTTTTCTGCTGCTGTCATAACAATCATTCTTTATAGAATTTTAATTAACTGAAATATAATCACTTGAAAAGATTTTATTATGTATATAAAATATTCTGTTGAAAAATGGTTAAAATGTTGAAAAATGCAAGCAATTAGAAAACCCGATGATTTTTAGGAAAATAGACCAATATAATTCATAAACTTTTTAATCACTAAAACTAAAAATCATGAAAAAATCCACTATTATCATTTTCTTAGTTCTTGCTATGCTGAAAACTAAGGCACGGGACTACCTGATTAGTTTTGCAGGCGCAGGGCTCAACTACTGAGACAGGTACCGTAAAAGGTGACAACTTAACCAGTGGAGCCACTGTTACCCTAAACGGGGAAGATGTTTTACATTTAATGGCAGGGGTGGGAATTGGCACCCGGTCATTCACACACCACAATCGGAAAATCCATCCCTTTTGACCACGACTTGGGGTATTGAACTGTTCCGTGATATTTTTCAGTTAGTGATGGAATATTATCATTAAGATAGGCTTCGAGTTCCTTGATGGTAACCTTTTTGTCTTTCTCTGTCCCATCTGTATTGCAGTTAAGACCTTGAAGGATGGCATAAGTGAATACCCCATGGCCCAATTCTTTGAACTCTGTTGCATATTGTTCACTCCCGGTGGAAGCGATAAGATAAGATCCTGTGGATCGTGCCAATTGCAGAATTGCTTTTTCTTCAGAGGCCCCGCGCATAGCAAAGGTCTCTACTGCTGCACCGCTTTGACATGCATCAAGAAAAATCACCTGTTTCTGTGCTGCAATTTTTTTAGATACCTCTCTCATTTCAACAGCAGAGATTCCGTGGGCTTGTAAAAGATCATCTTTGCCATAAAGTTGTGTAACATTATACAGAACCAGATAAAAATCTTTAGGGACTTCCGGGGTGCCTTCGCTCATTGCACCATGGCCGGCATAAAAAAGAATAAAAGCATCCTGGGGCTGGGCTTGTGAAGCAATTTTATCAAAGCCGGCAAGTATGGAATCCCGTTTTGCCGATTCATTTTGATAGCTATAAATATAAATCGATTTGAAAATGCCGGAAGCTGAGTTTTTAATCCGTTCAATGACGGCAGTAGCATCCGCTACGGCAAAATTCAGATTGTATGCAGAGTTCTTGTATTTATCTATCCCTACCGCCAAGACAAACAATCTTGACGCTGCTGTTGTTCCGCTATAAGTAACACTCACCTCAGCAGCCCCGCTCTGGTAGCCGTTTTTCGTGATAGCAATCGCTTTTACTGAATTGACGCCGGGAAGCAGTGTTATATTATAGGTAACAGTATTTCCGGCAGCCTTCATCCCCCGGGTTTCATCGCTCACCAGTTTATCGTTCACATAAAGGCGCACCTGTTTGATCTCATCACCGTTTTCTTTGAATTCGCAAGTGACCGGAAGATTCAATGAGGATGTTGTAGAATTTGTTGTTGGATTTGTAATTCTTATTTCAGGTGTCATCTTTATTATGGCATCAAGGGTAACTTCATTTCCCTTTAACTCATCTGCAAATATCTGGCTTAATAGATGAGGGGTATACATCTGATCATAGGTATTAACAAGTGGAACATCCCTGTTGCCAATGACCCAATGAAGATTTTCGATAGCGGCAGATGATCCTTCCATCCGACCATCAGGGGTAACAAAAGCATAATCCTGGTCACCTTTTGTGTAAATTATTGCCTCAATTGTGTTCTTTTTAACTGAATATATATTAGATACACCTTGATAATCAGTGATAAGAAGATGATCCCCCTTATTGATGCTTATCAAATTAACCAGGCACCCATTCTGATTGGCCCGCCACCGATTTTCGTTTCCTGCCTTGGGTGGTAAAATGCCAAGCATTCCGGTCCTGGCACCATCTGCCGTATTATATTTTATAATGGAAAAATTGTTAATTAAAAAAATCGATTTTCTACTATCATCAAAAACACAACCTCTTGCAAATGCATCCAGGGTTACACACAATTGGAATTTCTCATTTAATATTTTATATATCTTTGTTTCGTCGTTTAAAGGGATAGAGAATAATTTTCCATCCGGACTTACCTGGATGAAAATGTCTCTCCAGGTAAGACTGGAAGTCAAATTCTTTTCGTCAAGCTGAGCCCCTGAGGTAGTGTTCCAGAGTTGAGTTTTAGTACCACTCGAGGTGACGACAAATTTCCCGCCTTCCAGAAATTTTGCATAAGAATAATTATTTGATTTGAACTTGTTGGTTACTTTCATGGTAGCCATATCGTATATGCAAGTATACCTGCCTCCGACCAACAGGAATTTCCCATCCGGACTTATATCGATGGATATCGGGAAATATTCGAGTTGTAATTCTTTCATTTCGCCTGTTTCCATATTCCAGATACTGACAAAGGATCTCCATGCAGCCTCACCATATTTCCCGATAAGAAATTTACTGTCGGGAGTGAAAATGAGTTGGTCGATAACTTCAGCATTTTTAAATTGCTTGTAAGGTTGTAATGTGTTGGCATTAAAAATTTGTGTCGAATAGGTAGTTCCTTTTCCAAGGTTAAGTATACCGGTACGTGAAAAAGTCTTTGCCAGGTATTTCCCGTCTGGGGATAGTGCCAGGGCCACTTTGGAGGGGGCAGCTTTGCTGAAAAAATCATTTGCCTCTAACCTGGCTTGTTGCTGGGCATCCAGACTTATGCTGAATGTAAGCAAGAGTACTATCAGTCCGGAAAGTTTAAATAGGATTAATGGATAAGGATTGTTCATGCTTCAGTTTTTTTGAGATATAACAGGAGAATTTCGGTTCTTTGTCAAAATGAATAAGTAAAGGTAAAGTATTATCAATCTAAAGTCAAGAACCTGACACTTCGCAAACCAGTCCCAACGAAATAATCATAAATTCTCCTGTCATCATTCAGATCGATCGGATAACCATAATCCATGTTGGTTGTAAAATCATTTAATAACCATGCCCAAAACAATTGGTTGTTAACTAAAATAAATTTCTATATGTAATTTTAAATAAGTGTCTTATGGGAACTTTCAAAACGATGAAATTGATGGTATTCTTGCTGATGACCATCGCATTGGAAACGTGAACCACTCTCGCCTGCAATCTTTTGCAGACCGGATTGTTATTCTTACCGATACTTGGAAGCCCGGGGTTTATGTCGTCAAAGTCAGATCAGGCGACCGGGTCGCCGGGGTGAAAAGGGTAGTGAAGATCTGAACATCATCGCTTACCTGGAATGATCACTTTTTTCACCCCAGTACTTTGCAAGGTCTGGATCCTGACATAATAGATCCCTGGCGCAAGGGAAGAGATACCAGCCGCAATGGTATGGTCCCCTTCAGGCAATACCGCATCGGTCATGGTTTTCACGTTCACCCCGTACCCGTTCACCAGATCCGCCACCACACGGCCTCCGGTCACCAGATTGAAACGGATATTGATCTGATTCAAAGTTGGGACTGGATAAACCTCAAACCTGATCGGATCTGAAATTTCATGGACCCGGACCCCGATATCAGGATCCCGCTTCATCAGCACCGTCATACCGGGATAATGGGAGAGACCATAACCGATCTCCTGGTTCCCGAACCTGAGCTTCCTGAGACTGGTGATATAGTTGCAGGTATCTGAAAACCAGGTGTTCCCGGCATCCTTGCTTTTAAGAACACCGTATGTCGAAATGAAACCGGTGTCAGGATAAGGAAACCACACATCGTAAAAAGGAGTATCGAAATAAGTATCATCCCAACTCGACCCACCGTTGGTGGTCTTTAACAGCAAGCCCTCATGGTACCCGTATTCTGAAGTCATCCCGGTAGCAAATCCGTAGTTCTGATCGAGAAAACAAACGCCGGTCATGCTGTAAATATTGGAATGATATTTTGAAGTCCAGTCCACACCGCCGTTTGTTGTCTTGTAAACCGATCCCTCATCCGTGACCATGTATCCGAGACTGTTGGTCAGGAATTGGGCATCCGGGACACCCAATCCCGCTGCAGGGGTGGTCAGGAATGCCACCTGGTTCCATGTAGCGCCACCGTCGGTGGTCTTGACGACCGTGACATATTCCATTGCCGAAGCGAAGGTATATCCAACCTGTGCGGTAGGGAAAGCAATCACATTGATATAGGGGGTAGTGCTGTACTTCGACAGCCAGGTCTGCCCCGCGTCAAGCGTGGCCCACACCTCCTTGGAACTGTATCCCCAGGTGGCAATAAATCCTTTGGATTCATTCAGGAAATTCACTGCATAAACCGGGTCGGTGATGTTGCTGGTGATGTCGTCCCACGTATAGCCGCCATCGTGCGTCCGCATCAGGACAGGATGCTCGGTGGCACCGCAGATGAATCCCGTATCCTTATTGATAAACCAGATGTCATGCATTTCCACGTCGAACTGGTAGATCTTGTTCCATTGGGCATGGATCTCCTGGGCAAGGATAAGCAGGGAAATCATCACGATACATCTTTTAATGACAGACATGTTGAAACGGATTTAATTATGAATATTTCAGTTTGTTTCTGCTGTGATGGCTTCATTTACCCGAAGTGGATCAATATAAATATGGGATCAGCCTTTTTGTTCTTTTTTTATAGTTAAGATATTCCTCCTTAAAAGTATTCATTAAGACTTTTTCCTCAATATGTATCCGATATAAGAATGCACCCAGCACCGGTAAGAAAATTATCAGCAGGCTGATCCAATTTCCCAGCGTCAATCCAAGACCTAAAAAAGACAATAAACTACCCGAGTAGGAGGGATGTCTGACTTTCTTGAAAATCCCATCGGTTTTTAACTTATGATCATAACGGATAGAGACATTTGCAGTGAAAAGCGATTTAAGAGAAAAGATCGCGATGAGACGGACAGAAATTCCAATTAAAATCAAAGAAACCCCAATAAAATATTGGACAGCATTAAACCTCGGGAAGGAAAATGCGATAAAAACGCCTGTAGTGATGGATAAAATAATGACAATCCATATTATTCTTAACGAATTCTGATCATAAGAGCTCGATTCGGATTTCTTTGACCTGGTCAGTAAATTGATCAATATCTCAGAGAGGAACCAAAAAGAACAGATGATTGTCATTGCAATTGACCACATGGCTTTTGATATTTAATGTATTTCTGCTAATGATTGGGCATGGATTTTCCTATCCTTGCCAAAGCAGTCGTTCGTTTTATAAAATCAGTTTTCTTCTCAGCATTCACCTCTCTGTCATTTTTATACTCTTTTGCCAACTTGATTTTCAGGTCGGCATGCTCTTGTTCAATCTGTGGGTAAAGCAAATTTATTTTTTAATCATTTCACAGAATACACTTGAGTTATCAACCTCATAAATTCTCGCTTCAACATCAAAATTCAATGCTAATTTAAGGAATTCCTGACCAGAATAAGTTATTGCTTTAAAACCATCTTTGCAAATTATGGTACCATTATTGGTCAGATCACAATCAATTTCACCAATCAATCCGTGTTCTGCCTGGATTTTAAACCACTTAAGCCTTTCCTCCCAAAATTTTTCAGAATAACTTGAGAATAGAAGTTTTCCCATCTTCTTTGTCACTCTCAATGCCTCTTTTACTAATTTCTCCGGATCGACCATAAATGCGGATATTCCATTTTGAATACAAATGGTCATATCAAATTGGTCGTCCTCGAAGAATAAATCAATTGCATTCATTTCATAAAATTGAATATTCTCATTTTTAAAAATTTCATTTGCCAGGTGAATATTGTCCTTTGAAATATCAATTCCAACCACCTGTTTCGATTTCTCAACTAATCTTATGGCAACGCGTCCATATCCACAACCTAAATCCAAAATTTTATCATTATTCTTGATTTTTTTCAAAACAAAATCAATTTCAGCTTCAAGAAATTGCTGAACTCTATCCGGTGCAACTTCATAACACCTTTGTAATTTATTTGCATTTAACTTACAAGAATAATAGTTCATCTTATTCCCGATGTGGTTTGTTTGTCTATTTGTCGAGCCCCTAACGCCCTGCTAAATGATCTATGACTGTTAGTATGGTTGATGTTCCCATATTCCCTATCTTTTTATTTCTCCTGGTCAAATGAATTAGCATAGTTCTTATTTGGTTCAAGGTAGAGTTTGTTGTTGAAATAATCAAAAATGATGTTGAATTTCATAAACAAAGGAAGTCCGATAACGCCCAGGTTATCCGGATGAATTCTTGAGGTTTTTTCGTCCCCGAAAATTACATTTACATTTTCAAAGGTGTACTTGCCAATCGTCATACTTTTAATCTTTCCGCTGAATTCCGAAGCCTTTCCCTGAGCACCATAGCTGAATATTTCTTTGACGCCTGACGGCATCTGGATATTATGTTTGTTGTTCAGGGCAATTTTCAGTGGATAGATTCCGCCAAGATCAATATCTACCCTGTCCGTATAGGTTGTTCCGTTCAGCATGGTGAATGTAAACGGCAACGAATAGGTGCCCGATACATTCGCCTGCATATCCACCATGCTTCCGTTGCCCTTATAGTTAAATTGCTCCGGATCATATAAAATTATTTCCTGACGGATAAAATCGAATTCAACAATAAAATGTTTGAAAAATGTATTGCAAAGTTGTCCGTCGGCTCCCGGAAACATCTTTGCAAAACCGGCAGCAGGCGGGGAAACCAATACGGGTTGCTCATAAAAGATAATGTCCGGGAATGTTAAAGTCAGATTACTTGAAGTATATGCCTGTGTAGGATCACCTGCGCCAGCCCCTTCAATTGAGGATTCTGCAACCGGATTCAGGTCAAGTTCCTTTACCAGGGGTGAGCCAAACAACCAGACCTGATCCCAGAGCGTACCATTATCAATCATTAATGTTGCTTTTTTATCATTGATTTTCAATTCCATAAGAGGTTTTCCAAAGTGCATTTTGAAATGGATTTTTATTGGCTCATTAACCTTTGTCAGTTTTTTATAACTCCCCGGTCCAACCTTCGCTAATGAATCCGTGGGAGTTACGGTTTGTGCATTTAAAGCAATTCCAGGCAGTATTAAGGCTATAAGGGCAAGTCTTCTTAGTTTCAAATTAATGATCTTTTTCATCTCACTTTGTTTTCTCCCAGACATAAGGTGCTGGTTTTTTAGTTTATTAACAGGTTAGATCCTTGCCTTTGAGGTATGCAATTTCAAGATATTTTTTCCTGGTTTCCAGGCTAACCGATAAAATGGAATGAAAATAAATATGGTCGACCTTTTCAATTCCCGGATATTTGAGGCTCCAGTCGTCAATTGTTTTTTCCATGGCTTCTTTAAATCCTTTCTCCCGGTAAACCTTTTCATTAAAAAAAGTCGGATGCATAATAATTGCCTTTTTGATTTTCAGCAGGGGTATCCTGCCATCGGGGTCGCCTTTCCAGCCTCTCTCATCCAGCTTATAGGCGAATCCATAGGTAAGTACCCTTTCCAACCAACCTTTGACCAATGCCGGAAAGTGCATCCAGAAAACCTGGGTGATGAAAACCAGCACATCCGCTTCTGCCACTTTCTTTTGCTGGATCAGCACATCTTTTGGTTTCTGGGCGTTAATAAGCTTGATGAGCTGGTCGTCGGTCTTGTTTTTTATATACCATTTTGCGATAAACCGTTTAACTGGCCCGCCGGCAAGCCCGACGATCATCTTTCTCATGTCAATTTGCTGAAAAAGGTCCCGGGGCATATCCTCATCCACGAAAAATGAAGAATCCATATCCTGAAATATGGGATTGAACTTGATCTTGTACAAGTCGACAATCTCATAGGGATGGCCTCCTTCCTTAAGGCCCCTGACAAAATTGTCAAGAATGGCTTTGGTAAAGGACATTGGATTGGGATGGGCGTAAATGATCAATACCTTCATATTCTAAAGATTAAAGGGTCATATATCTATTCACTTTTTTTGCATATTGTCTGTACTCTTCGCCATATTGTGATATAAGGAATTGTTCTTCTTTTATCATTATAAAATGATGGATGAGCCAGGCACCCAGGAATGCAGCAATATTTATATAATTCGGATTAAGCAGGCAGGATGAAAGCAGGATAAAAAGGAATCCCAGGTAAAAAGGATGGCGGCTGAATGAATAAATTCCTTTCGTCTGCAGTTTATGATCACCCGACGAAGAGAGACCAAAGATCAGGTCACGGTTCAATTTGAAGGTTGACAGAAATAAAATTACGGTACCGGCGATCAGTGAGGCCAGAGCGATCAATTCAACCGGCATGCTCGGTTCAAAAAGGTTGTGAACGGGGATTTTAAATCCTTTAAGCAGGAGGAATGTCAGATTGACCATCACCAGGATCTTTGCAAGGATGAAATAAAAAACGGGAACCGGTGGTTGCCCGATAATTTTTTGTTTTGTTAATATAGCCCGGCCGACGACCATTGCGATCATCAGGAGCAATAGAAAAGTTATCAGCAGTACAATCAGGTTTATCATATACTTAAGTTTTAATCTCAGGCATTCCTCTTCGGCCTAGCGTACTTTTTCGACCACAAGCAGATAATCAACTTTCGCCCAGTACATCATAAAATAAGTAGTTGCATGGGGAATTACGGAAATAACCTCCCCTGCTGGTTCTTATCCGTCCGGACATATAGCGATTCATTGGCAAATGGAATTTATAAAGTTAATGTATTCTTTTGATTCAGCTTTTTTCTTCAACCGTTCTTTCAATTTTGCACAATTTTCTTTGATTTGATTATTTTCAAGCACTTTTACAACTTCATTCTTTATTTCAATCATTGTAAAATGCTTTAAAGGCTCCTTGTCCATTGGTAAATTGTTTGCAGCCTTTAAATAATTACCGATCCCGAGTTTTTTAATTTGTTTGGCAACCAGTATCTGATCCGGATTAACAGGAATTACCAGAGATGGTGTACCGCAGGATAAAACCTGCATCAACGTTTCATGTCCGCCATGATAGATCACCAGGGAGCTTATGGAAGCCACATAATTTCCAGGCACCCTGGAATAAAGAAATACATTTTCAGGTAATTCTTTGGGGTCAAATTCTGTCTGACCTTTTGAAACAATTATATTACAGGGCAGATCTTTTATTGATCCTATCAGCTTTAGAATTGTCGATTTGGCTTCAATGGTGCTTCCCATCGTAATATAAATGATCGGCTTTGTTTCTGCCCCCGGAAGCGGGAAATCATTATCCCCGTCCCAACCTGACCATAATAATGGACCAACAATATGACAATTTTCCGGAACTTTTAATCCGGCCGGAATAAAATCAATGGTGTCGGCGATCAGATTCAAATCTCCAAGTAAGAAATCAAATACTGTATTAATGTGCGTGTAGTGATGTTGTTTCAATAAGGGTTTAATCTTTTTTACGGGCTTACGCAAAAACCAAATAAATACTTCAGGAAAGATGAATTGAAAAATTTTTTCTTTGAATTTCTTTTTTAAAGTCAGATCTTCATGTGCAATTATCTGAGATGCGGTCGCTTTTGGGTTTAAAATCAGTGATAATGCACTTGCATGGATAATACTTATGGATTTTTTGGATTTTATCCGGGCAGCCAGACCGGAGGTGAAACGAAAATCATATATAATTACATCAGGGTTGAATTCTTCAATAATTTTTAGCTCTGCGTTGAGATTGTCAATAAAGTATTTTTTCGTGAACCAGTTCCAGCCCCGTCCATTTTTAAAAGTCTCAGAAGTTATTTCCGGAACAATTGATACTGTAAATCCCGCTTTTTCAATAAAATCCTTTCCCTCAACACCGACTGCAAATAAGCAGTCATTATTTTCTGCTTTCATTGTTCCGGCAACAGATAAGCATCTTGTGATGTGGGCAAGGGAGGGAGTAAATGGAACAAACAGAATTTTCATTGATCTTTGTTAATAATTATCCGTTCTCTTTTTGAATAGTTTGGATGAAATTGCTCCGTATCCGCAGGGACAGGCAAAAGTATCATAATGATGGCAAAAGGGGCAAATTTTGGCCCAGAACCAAACTACACTGATCGTCTTCCGGTTCTTTCTTTTGATCTGATACAGGTTTTGTTACCGGATATGTATCCTGTTCCATAATTCAGCTGGTGTAAAATTAAAGAGGATAATATCTCAGTATTTATCAGTTCTTATTTTCCAACAATTGACTTTGATTGAAAAACCGGGTCAAAGACAGCATTGTTTATTTCCTGAAGACCAATGACAAAGACAAATGTCAGAACAAAACCAATGGCTAACCTGCCTAATATTTTAAAACCCGGTTTTGATTTGATGATCCAAACAGCAATCGCCAGTAAGAGTAAGGCCATGAAAAACCAATCCAGGAAATGACCCGGATAGCTTAATCCCAGGGCATATTGAGCTTCCTGGAATTCAGTGGCGTCATGTCCTCTGCCGATCAATGCAAATCTTAATGTATACATGGCCGGGATTGCAATCGCTCCGGCAAGAAGAACCGAATTAAATCTATTGGTTTTAATGAGGTATAAAATTAAAACCGTAAGTGAAAACGCCACAGTACCAATGATCCCTCCAAGCGATGTATATTGTTTGAATTCCTGAGGAAATGTACCTGAGATATATTCCTTTGCAGGTGTGGGAACCGCCCAATATCCAAGTATCCATGCAGGTATGCAATGTCCAAGCTCATGAATATAGGCTGAGCATAATATTGCCGCAAAATAGATCGCCCAAATCTTCAATTCTTTCCTTACTTCAATTTTCATTTTATCGTGTGATTGGTGAAATAATTTTAATAAATGGGAGGTGTATATTACGACCCGGCAGTGTTTCACTCTTTCAGGATCTTCTTTACACTGGTGCCGTTGTTACTGTTCAGTTTGACAAAATAGATCCCGGCCGGCAGGTCGCTCACATCGATCAGCGTATGGTGATCCGTTATCTGTTGCCTTATCAGCTCTTCTCCCTGAACACTATAAACACGCAGGGTGGCTGGTCTTGAAAAGGATGGATATTCGACGGTTATTGTTTCTTTGGAAGGAACAGGGTAGATGGAGATGCGATCTGAATTCACCTTTTCAGTACCCTCCGTTTTTTTTGTCTGAAACGCAATAGTGTCAATTTGTAAAGAACTTCTCCAATCCCCAACCTTCATATGGATCCATCCATATATGGTATCATTATTCTGTTGAAGCATTATTCCGGTATAACCTTCCAAATCACTCCACTCCCCCCAATCATAGGGTTCCCAACCTGGATAACTTTCACCATGCATGGCAAAATAACCCAAACTATCAGTCCAGCTAGCTTTTTTTTCAATTGTATCTCCTAATGAAAATCTAGTTACCCAGCATGTCCAATGTGGATATAAATCCATATTACAATAGTAAGCGTTCGGATGGTTTGTTGTTAATCTGGCGTAATAATAATGCATCCCCATAGCATTACATTCGTATACAAGAATCCTATAATCCATGATGTTATCACGGTTTATGTCAATATCAGCTGAATCTTCACCTTCCCAAGGAAAATCCAACGTTATCGGATTGACATATAAACTGTCGTATTCAGAGGTTTTTCCTGCAATGATAAAGTGATTGAATTGTGCGGCTGCTTCATGAACAAAAGGGCTCCCTGTAAAAACGATCAGCATTAGACGGATGATAGTTCCAGCCGGGATCATCATTTGAATGATTTTTTTCATACTACCTCCCTGTCCTTTCAGTTTTCTTAATGCTCCGACTAACACCAGACTTACAGAAACAATGCTTCATGACCTTTGACACAATCAACAAGCCGTTAATAAAAAGAATCGTCTCATCATACACTTCCAGCTCCTGATCTGAACCTTCGCATAATTCGTGGCGCCGGTCACTTCTATCACCTCTTTTCTTATAAAGAATATACTAAGAAATCATCGGGACTTATTTAACCTTCTTGATAATTCCGGTCTCCCAATTGCGCCCACAGATCAAGGATCGCTTAATATGATTTTCTTAATTTTTGAAAACCTTTGCATGCATGGCTTTCATGTTGTTTTTAACCGTTACGAGAACCATCTGTGCCGGTAGATCCATTAAATCAATGGTGATCTCATTTTTATCTGACGTAAGCTGAAGAAGAATGTTGCCAATTAGATCTGACAGGATAATGGTTTTATCTCCCGGCAGATCTGTTGAAATATTCAGATAGCCTTTCGCCGGATTGGGATATACCTTCAATGCAGGTCCAATGGGTCCATTATCGGTGGATATGCCTACAATGAAACAGGGGCTTTGTTCCTGGTCCACAATGGAGGGCGACAAATATGAATTAGGGTTTAAAATGGTAAATGAGATGGTGCCAATATAGATTAACATGTTGTTATCCGGGTGTGTATAGTATGTGTCGACAGAATAATCACCCGGTTTCAGCGAATCGACGGTGACCGAAAGATTAAAAAAACAATAGCAATATGCTATACCGCCAAAGTCTTTTTGCACCCACCTGAAGCTATAGCTATTGATGTTGGTTATCTGCATGGTGTATTGTGCACCGCAATTCCGGTTAGCCGAATCGTCTCTCAGAATAACCGTATCTCCGTGAACTTCCGCTGTCAGAACATCAACTGTTGGTTGACTGAATTGCCCGAATGTAAGGGCGGGAAGGAGGGTCAAAAGAAAAAGCGCCGTTGTTTTCATATTTTCATTATTATATCTTATCTCTCAGACAAATATAACATATTTAATTGTATTCTATAGTTATTGTTCATAAAATTTTCACTGAATACCGGAAGAGATTCTGGAATAATTCAAGATACCAGGGATATCTAACCTGTTTCTTTTATTTTATTGACATTGGCGCTAAAGAAAGAATGGGGAAAACCTTTTAACCGGAAAATTGCAACAGTTTTGTTGCGGTTGTCAGTTCGTTATCTCTAGGGCATTTTTATTTTTGTTTATCAACTTTGGAAACTATATCAACTAATTCATAATTAGTGCTTCTCCCGCCGGATGGCTCCTTGCGTAATACTCCTTTTATTATTAAATCCTGAATATCCCGGAGCGCAGTATCTGCTGAGCACTTTGTTATTTTGGCCCATCTGGAGGAAGTTAAATTTCCTGTGAATCCATCTAAAAGTCTGTTCAGCATCAGTTTCTGCCTGTCATTCAGGAGTGTTGTTGTGTGCTTATTCCAGAATTGTGCCTTATACAGGACATTAGCCAGAATTGTATCAGTCGAGTTCAGTGCATTCGTTAAACAATTCAGAAACCACTTCAACCAATCAGTGATATCAAGGTTCCCTTTTTGTGTTCGTTCAAGAATGTTATAATATTCTTTCCGATCTGCTCTTATTTGAGCCGACATGCTGTAAAACCGTTGAGGACTTCCGTCTGACCTCGTTAACAGCATGTCACTTATTGCACGTGCAATCCTGCCATTGCCATCATCAAACGGGTGAAGGGTCACAAACCATAGGTGGGCTACTCCTGCTTTTATAACCGGGTCAAGTTTTTTTTCTTTATTAAACCAGGTTAAAAATGTAGTCATTTCACTTTCCAGTTTTGATGCATCTGGAGCCTGAAAATGCACCTTTTCTTTACCCAAAGCTCCTGAAACTACCTGCATGGGTCCGGTGGAATCCTTGCGCCAGTCACCAACAGTTATTTTATAAATCCCGCTTCTGCCTGTGGGGAACAATCCTGAATGCCAATCAAATAGTCTATCTGATGACAGAGGTTTATTAAACTGCTGAGTAGCATTTAACAGCAAGTCGACTATTCCATCTACATTCCTGTCAGAAGCGACCAAACCCGCAAAATCCATCCCCAGGCGCCTGGCTATCGAAGACCGGACCTGTTCCGGATTTAAGATCTCACCTTCAATTTCCGTAGATTTAATAACCTCCAGGGTCATTGTTTCAAGCACGGCCTCTTTTCTCAGATTGAAGCCCAGGCCTTCCATTTTTCCAACCAGCTTACCTTGTAAATTACGCACCTTTCCCAGCCTGTTAAGCAGATCTTCATTATTCCACGTAAAATGTGGCCAGTTACTGAGCTGATGTATATATTTATCCATTCTCCGCAATTTATGCGTTAAATATAGGGATTATTCTCCGCAATTGCAAATATTCTCCGCAATTATTGCGGCAATTATGAGCGTTATTCTCCGCAAGCATTGCCCGGCTACCGGTTAGTGACCGTAAAAAACAATTCCGGTAACCGATTATCAACAGGTCAGTACTTATTGAATTTCCGGCTAAACACACTTCACCGCCATCGGAGGTTCTCAGAAAGTAAATACCCGCCCCCAGATCACCTACTGCAAATCCATTTAAAGGATCTTTAAAAGCGACGCCGTTCATATTCCATCCTGTACCGGCATATTGAATATCCCACGTATTACCACCATCGGCGGTATGGAGTATGCTGACACCCGTGCCGCCGGTGATCCATCCATTCAATGGATCAAGGAACCAGACAGAATTTAAATCATAATGAGCAGGACATGGGATGAGTTGCCAGTGATCTCCCCCATCCCTGGTTTTTAAGATTGTTCCCCAGTTCCCGACAGAAAAACCGGTTTGGGAATCGATAAAACAGACTGAATTCAGATCATTCCCCTGTGGAAGCGGGTTTTACCATTCCCATTGTGAGAAAACCGACACGTGTAAAAAATATAAAAGTAAGAGGATTGGCGTTTTGCGGTTCATGTTAGATTTTTATGGGCAGTAACGCGTTGCCGTATAAAAGGAATACTTTTTATGTAGTGCTTCAATAGTTTCATTTTTGTGGTTACTTGAATGTTATACACAGGCGGTTAATTAGGCCTATATTGCTATTTTTATAAAGCATTGATAATCATTGGTTATAATGTTGATTAAAATTTAAAAATATTTTAATATAGGCCTGTATCATAAAAAAAAAAGTATTAACTTTGCATACTATAATTAGCAAAGAGGGGTTGGTCAATGAATAGTTACTTACAAAATAGAGAAATTGCATTTTCAAGCATTCGAAGGGATTTCAGGGGTCATTTTGAATTCGAGAATTCAAATGCATTATTGTTATCGGGAGATTCTCTTGAGCTACTAAGAGAAATTCCAGACCACTCTATATCATTGGTACTTACAGATCCTCCCTACCACACCACTAAAAAGAAAAATATAAAAAATGACACTTCATTCGATAGTGATGAGGATTTTTTATTGTGGCTAGAAAAATACTCAATTGAATGGTATAGAGTTTTGCGTCCAAATGGTTCAATATATGTATACTGTTCATCTGCAATGGCTGCTAGAATTGAGGTGTTGATTATGAAACGGTTTAATATTCTTGCACATGTAGTATGGACAAAACCCAATGATCCTGGATTTGACGGATGGAAGCAAAAAATGAAAAAAGAAGCATTACGACAATGGTATGATCATTCTGAAAGAATAATTTTTGCAGAGCCAAGTTATGCAGGGAACCTTAATAAATCTTCATTTGGGAACTTCCTAAAAAAAGTCAGACTTGAATCTAATATGTCAGGACATCAACTTACTGAATTAATTGGCGCATATGGAAGGGTAAACCATGGTGGCTCCGTTCATAATTGGGAGGCTGGGAGAAACATTCCAAGCCGAGATCAATATAATAAAATATGTGATGCAATAATATCTTGCGGTAAGGTAAAGGAAATGCCCCCCTATGAAGATGTTATAAGACCATTTGAAGTAAATTCAATGGTTGAATTTACAGATGTATGGAATTTTTGCTCCGTTCGACCGTATAATGGTAAGCACCCTGCTGAGAAGCCTATCGATATGTTAGAACATTCAATATTATCAACGACTTATGAAGGTGACATAGTTCTTGATTGCTTCGCAGGTTCTGGAAGTACTGCAATTGCTGCCTTAAACACAGGACGTAAAGTTATCCTAATGGAACTAGATGATGTTTGGATAAACTCAATAAAAACTCGGCTTGAAAATTACTCCGAAGTGAATAAAAATGTAAAGATTAAGAAAAAACATGATATCATGAAGGTCACGAATACCAAACTAAACAATCCAACTCTTACGCTTTTTTCTTAAGGTTAGAACTTATACCCCTTTTCGCGATTTGTCTTAACAACCTCATCCATCCATTTCAGCGTTCGCACAATACCAGAATCTTTCGTAACTGTGTTACAATGATGGTGCCCCCAGGCAATATTATAGGGACGATGATTAAATTTGCCAAGCCTTAGCTCTTCTATATGAAATAGATTAACTTGAGTAACGGTTAAATCTGGTACTTCTCTACCTTCAGCTTGTTCAAGTCGATTGAAAAAACCATTTGCTGATATCCTTTTTAAGCACAATGGACAAATTGTATGATTTTCATTATCAATGATTCTAAAAGATTCCAACAAAGCCAGGTCATATAATTTTAATTTCTTTGCTTCATCTAAGATCGTTTCTCTCCGAATTTTAATATTTCCAATTGTCATGCCTTGTTGTTCAGCGACTTCAGTAGCATCAAAACAACTCCAAAATATTATTTCAAGTTGAAAACGACATTGTTTTATTATTTCTTCACTTGCATATTCATAAACCCTAATACCAGCACCTTTTAATACACTTGTTGTAAAACCTCGTAATATTTTCTTATCTCCATCAGCTGTAGTCGATGGTACTCGTGCGACATAGGATCCTTTTAAGGGTGATGTTCTGGAGGAAGCAAATTTCAGTTTTCCTTTCTCAGGATTATATTTATTCCATTGTTCACGAGTTTCATAAAAAATAAGACAATTCTTCCCAAGAGTTAGCTTTTTAAATTTCAGCTCACTAATAATTTTATCTTTGTCAAAATATTCTTCAGGCTTTATTAGAACAATAAATCCATTCTCATAATTACCGTTATTATCTGGAGCAATTTTCCACGTTTCAAACTGTGAATATGGTATAAGTACAGTGCTACGTCTAGATACCCTATTTTGAAATATGACATCGTCATCAGCACCACGGGTTTGACCTGTCTTATAAATTTTTCGGTCAAGCAATTTTGGTAATGCGGGAATTCTTGGCATTAGATGTTCTTATTTTAATAGTTCTGAGGTATGAACATCTAGTGCTTTGGCAATTTTCTCAATATTTGTTAAGGTGATATTTTTCTCAGCACGTTCAATCATGCCAATATAAGTCCTGTGCAAATCCGCCTTAAAAGATAACTCTTCTTGGGATAAACCTCTTTCTTTACGAATTTTTCGGACTTTTTCGCCAAAAGCAATAAGGATTTCTTTTTTGTTCATCAGCGTCTTCTGATGACAAAGCTATTTATAGTATACAAATCAGACAACATACTACAGTTAGCATTTCTTTTATAAAACAATTGGCTTACCCTATCTCACACTGGGAATATGAATTGATTATCGTAAGGTAAAATTGAATCTATTGCTTTTAAATCCGTTTTTTTCGCAATTCCATATAAAACCATTTCTTTTACCGCTTATGCATAACGTGTCGGCCGCTAATCGCAGCAAAGGTAGAACTTTTGATAAGCACCAATACGCTGGTTTTGTTGCGATTTAGTGGCATGTTAGCTGCGGAAAATTGTTTTATTTCTCATTTTCAAGTCCTGTTTCAAGTAATAGTATTTTGTAATTATCCATAATTAAAAGTTTAATCCATCCAAGCCTGCTGTCTACTTTAATTCCAAAAAAAATTACTTCCTCGTTTTTCATTGTGTTACATTGATCTGCATAAATATATTGCCAATAAACAGTTGTATCTGGGCCGATATAGTGTGGCATCGCGATTGAACTATAGGATGCATGAGTCATTGTTATTGAATCTTTAACAAAACGTTCTGACTTTGAGATCACTTGATTTTCTTTTCGCACATATGCCTTATTTTGAGGCAAGATTTCACTTATGGTGTCTTGTATATCAAACCTAACACAGGAATATTTTATTCTGCGATAAATGGTGACTTCCTTACCTATTATGGTATCAAAGGTAATATTCAAGAAAAGAGTATCTATTTCAGGGTAGCTAAGAATCGTAGCGGTGCTATGTAAACAATTGATACTTGTTCCATATGCATGACTCCAAGCCATGGAACCAAAATTTTGATCGAAGCTAACAAACCTGAAATCTGGTCTGCTGTCATTATCAACATCAATCTCAAAAGCATTCTGAAATGTTTCCGGAATAATCAACGTATCGTAGCTATTAATAATCATATCTTTTCGATCACCAAGAATAATAGATGAAGAAGGGTATGAAGATTCTTCTTTTTTACATGAGTAAATTAAAATAATAAGACAAAGGACTTGGGAAAGGATTGTTTTCATAAACGTTTTTTTTTTCGCAGCCAACGCCCCGCTAACCTATCTACGCCAGATACCTTGATTTTGATGTTTCTCACCCCCCCTTCCTTTTTTCTTCCCCCACCGTTACCCTTTTCATCGACCAGGGAGTGGAATATCCCTCAAACAAATTTAACATATTTATTTGTATTCGATAAATTATGGCTGACAAATAATTGAAAATGATCAGGTCAGGGGTGAACAGGCCGGATCGTGACGGTGGTATTGACCTGCTTTTCCTTTCAAAAAACCTGGGACAGGTAATACCTTTGCTTTATCCCACCTGGGAGCAAAAGCAATATTATAGTAGGATGTGTCCGCCCGGCGGCAGGAGCCCCGGAGATCGTACGGTGACCGGTGGTGTTCCCGTCGCCATGAGACAGATCATGAATTATTGCCGCTGGCCTTTGACAGGCATCGGCTCATACGTTTAGTTCGATTCCATCTACGGGGTGCAGTCAGCCAATTTGACCGCAGCCATGGCTTCAATTATTCCAACATCCGCAACTGCCAATGGAGGGTTGAACGTAACGACACCACGCAGCCCCTGACCATTTATTTCAGGCGCTTTGACACGGAACCCTTTTATGACAACCTCCCGATCTATCCAAATCCAACCTCCGGCCTCGTTCACCTGCGGTTCAACCCGGTCATTTCCGGTAGAGCAGAACTTATTGTAGAATCACCTGCTGGAAGGACGTTATTTAAAATATTAACCCGGACAAGTGACTATAAAACTGAGATGGATCTGACGGAGCTGGCAAAAGGTATCTGTTTTATCAATCTTGAAACCGGTGATCATATTCAGACAGGTAAACTCGTCTTCAGTAAATAAACCGCTCTCTTCGTACCCCAGGGCCGGGCGTGAAGAAAATATCTCATAAGAACATAACCAATCCTTTTATTCCCATCAACAAATGGGTGGTTGGAAATCATACTTTCAATTAATGCAGCTGCTTTATCAATTGGGGAAGGGTAAAGATCTTCTTGATCGAAAGTCATAAATGGTCTGGCGATTGCCGATTCCAGCGCTTTAGAATCTCTGATACCATGGACACCACCTAATCTATCAATTATAATTCCATGAAGATTAATGACTAATTCGAAACTAATCATTTTGCGAGCTTTTCAAGAAGTTCGTGATCTTCTTTAAATATTTGTTTTAGATGTCTAAAGGATTCAATATCCTTTGCTGACTTCTTCTCGATCTGTTTTAAATAGGAAAGTACATCATTAAGAAAGTCATCAGGAACTTGTTGAATAACACGATTAATTTCTTTTCTAAGATCTTTTGTGGTCATAATCAATCTGTTTACACAAAAATACAAAAAATTGAATTCTGGGACAAGAAGAAATTTGAATGGCCAGATAATCTCCCTCCTTTTCCTGACAAAGGATCTCACTCGGACACGGTTCCGGTGGAGTATCTTTTTCAGGAACCGTACGGGGGTTTGTTTCGGACGGATAGCAGACATAGTTGATTTCTGTAAAAAAAAGCTGTATATTTGATTGCTGAACCGGTACTTAACCAGTTAAAGATGCGAATCCATTCTGCCGTTTTCTGGCTTTTAATTATGGTTCCTTTCTGGACATTAAAGGCACAGAATTCATATGATTCCTGTTATCCGCCACGGAATCTTCATGCCTACACCACAAACCGTGTTGTTTTAGCCTGGAGTAAGCCTCTGAGTGGCGGTGACATGCTTGATTTTATCTATGATGACGGAACCTTCGAGGGTGGATGGACCATCAATCCGGGTTGGGTTGCATGGATGGGAAATGAGTTCCGGATCCCGGGGGAACTTTCAGGCCTGTTAAAATCGTTCGACCTCTATTTCCTGAGAAAAATTGGTGCCGGAACCGATTCACTCACGCTGGATATTTTCGATAGTACAAGGACCCTCGTAGGTTCCTCAGATCCGTTTCATCCACCGGATAGCGATTGGATTTCTTTGACGGTAAATGATATCCCTTTCTCAGGAAAATTTTACGCAATGGTCAAGTGGGACAGTCTCAGCAATTATACGAATTTCCTTACAGCGGATACAGACGGACCTTATCAATGGGATTATCTCAACTGGTATTATGACGGTACAGATTGGTATGCCATGCAATCGCTTGTTGGCTGCTGTACCGGTGTCTTTTTATTACGCGCTCACGCTCAGGAAACGACCGACGGGAGAATTACTGCTGTCCGTGCAGAGGTCACAGGTCTGGGCCGTGAAAATGAGGAAGCCATTCCACTCAAGGGATATAACGTTTATCGTTTTATCGATTCAACGGGTTCCGGCACAGGCTCTTTTTATAAAATAAACAGTTTTCCACTCTTCTCAACGTTCTATGCCGATTACCCGCCCGACCTGATGAATTCGGCAGCGTATTATTACACGACAGCAATTTACGAAAATGATTCATCCGGTTTTATTTGTGAATCGGGACCTTCAGATACCATTGTGACAGGGAATCCATCCGGGATTGGTGATTTACATAACTCAGATGAACTGTCCATATTTCCCAATCCGGTCAGGGATTACTTATTCATTACCTCTGTAAATAAAATCGTTTCACTTGAAGTTGAAAGTTTATCGGCAGGAAAAACCATGACCTTCGGAAATCCATACACATCCAGCATGAAAATGGATGTATCTAAACTACCCACAGGATTGTATATTTTAAAGGCGAGATACGATACACATTACCTTTACCGGAAATTCCTGATAAGCAGGTGATCTGCAATCAAACCGGTCTTTTTATTCGTGCAGGCAACGGTCGACTGGAATCCTGAGTCAATAAATTCCCTGATAAGTTTGTCAGTTGGCATTTCCCACAAAGGGGAAACACCTTTTTAATTTTAGTCCGTCTGCTTGCTGGCTTAAACCTTTCACAATCTCAACCACGTTTTGAGAGGTCGCTATCGATGTATAAATTGTTTATTATCTCACTATCAGTTTAGAAGTTGAAAGTACTTTTTGACAGCTCCTAAGTTGAACAAAATAGATCCCACCTGGTAAATTATCTCTTTCTATCTGAACCTGCTCACCCGTAATATTTTCAAATTCCTTTACAGTTTGTCCAAGAGGATTAACTAACAAGATCTTCAGGTTTTCCCCTTTTGTATTATCAAATCTCATGATGGTGGAATTCTCAAATGGGTTGGGCGAAATTTTCGCGGAGACTGAGTTGATGTTGAGATCCTGGATGGAAGTTCCGAGATATGCATAATATTATATTATAGCTTTATCTCATTACAAGAACTTGCTTGACATCATTTCGATTGCCAGAAGAAAATTTTAAAAAGTAGAAACCTGTGGATACTTTGCTATGATTATTGTCAGTCCCATCCCATGTTAAATAATGAATACCTGCCTTTTCAAAACCATTGACCAGGGTTCTGATTTTTATGCCTGTCTGATTGCATATCTCTATATTTACAAATGAATTGTTTGATAATTCATATTTTATAGTAGTGGCGGAGTTGGAAGGATTTGGAAAAATGTTGATTCCATCACTGGTTCCAGGATTGATATTACCATCGTCACCCCGTAGTATTGGAGAAGGGTTAAGAACGATCAATCCGTGGGAGAGGGCTGAACAGAAAAAAACATCCGCATGATAGATTATCCGGTATATTTCAGCATTTATCTTAAGAGAGTTTAGTAATAGTATATTGTTTAAATCGCTTATATCGTAAGTAAATATTTCATTCCATTCTTTATCCACGAAGATCATTTTATTGTTGATAATGATTGGGTTTGCAACAATATCGGAATTTAGATGTGGTTTGATTGTACTTATTAATGTCGGGCAAGCAGGATTTGATACATCGACAAGCTGAATTCCGCCGGTTCCGTCAGCGATGATCAAGGTCCCGGAATGAAATGCCAATTCTCCTGCACTTCCCGAGGTATGGTAAGAACCCACAAAGAGAGGCATGTTGATATTTTCCAAATCGATAATATCTATTCCATCCTCCCATTTCGAGATATAGGCTCTGTAATTTTCTGCAAGGACATCCATGATCCAGGATGACGTATGATATCCAGATATCTGAAAAGGATTTGAGAAGTCCGAAATATCGTAAATCCTTAGCGAATCTTCTGTTCCGATAAAAACATAGGAGTCATTCTGATCAATCGGAACCCATCCGTAATAATCATACCATCCCCCGTATAAATTAATTGAATCCATGAGAACAGGTGCGCCGGGATTTGATATATCAATAAAATTGAGCTGAGGCCATTCAAGGTTATGGCTGAAGCAGAGATGGTTGTTATGAACAGACACTTCATCGGACAAGCCATAGCTATTAAAATAATAACCAGTCAATAATGGTTCCGTAACATCGGAGATATCAATAACATCCAAACCATTCGCATCAGCTAGATATAAATAATTATCCTTGGAATCAAGTCCAATAGCCCAACTATAAGTTGAAAGAGAGCCTACTTGCCAAGGATTTATTCCTTCGGTAATATCAATTATCTGAAGACCTGAATAACAATCAGCCGAATATGCGATATCATTCTCAGCAACAGCCTGTTCACATAATCCCGATGTATCATAATATCCTGATAAAGCGGGTTCGGTTGGATCGGAAATATCTATTACGCTTAAACCTGATTCTTTATTATTGATGATGGCTTGGTCGTTGTTAATCCAAATTTTGTTGGTTCCACCTGTAACCCTAAGGGTATCGATAATGACCGGATTGGCTGGATCATACACATCAATCGTCCAGAAATAACCACTATAGACCACAAAAACATGTGAATCAGAATACGCAATATCCGCATGTGAATACACCGGCAGATCAAGATCCATGCTTAAAATCACCGGTGCCTGAGGATCTGAAACATCATAAATATGCAAGTTATTAGGGCTGCTGGAATGCACACCATAAATGATGGAATCGTTCAGGCAGATCCCGTCGAGACGGTTATAAACTGAACCCAATAATAATGGATTTTGAACATTGGAGATATCCAGAATCCGGAATCCATAATAAGTGGCGATATAAGCTAATTGGCCGGAAATAATAATATCACTGGACATGGAATAATTCCAAACTGCTATATATGCAGGTTCTGAGGGATTGGCAATATTCACGACATGAATGTAGTTATAGCCAAGAATATAAGCAAGGGAATCCGACACGATGACTTTTCCGTCTACTCCGGGTATATATTCCGGGATTTGGATACTTCCGGCTAACTGAGGTTGTTCAGGGTCAGAGACATTGATAATTTCAAATAATCCATCATATCTCGCAGTGTAGGCATAATTACCGCATATAAAAACAGATACAACCCTTCCACCTGATTGGTAATCACTTAGCTTTGTATAGGTTGCATAGCCCGAATAAACCTGAAATATCAATAGGATGTTAAGGTTAATTATCCGGATGTTCATACCACACACATTAAAATTATTCAAAGATTAACATCATCAAATTTCTGTTCCGCCTTACTACGCCTTTCCCCTCACCCGCCGTTACACAGTCTATCAGGTAGAAAGAGTATTAACCCTCAAACAAATTTAACATATTTATTTGTATTCGATAAATTATGGCTGACAAATAATTGAAAATGATTAGGTCAGGGGTGAACAGGCCGGATCGTGACGGTGGTATTGACTTGTTTCTCCTTATTCTTTTAACGTAAGACAGGCTAAATAATCTCCCTCCTTTTCCTTAAGAATTATTTCACACTTCCACCCCTCCTGACTTGCATGTTCTGTCAACGTTCCCGGATCAACATGCAACCAATCATACCATTCGCCTTTTGCGCCTTTGTATTCAAACTGCATTTTCATTTCACCCATATATTTTCCCGAAAGCCTGTTCTTTTCATGATAAGCAAGATGAAGAGGATCGTCGGTACAGCTTACATCTATGGAATGGATAAGCAGTTGGCCCTTGGGTTTAAGCAGGCTTTGAGCTCTTTTTAAAAAAGGATCCAGGCCTGAAAGGGTTCCAGCAATGCCCAAACCGTGACCAAGAAATAAAATGGTATCAGCCTGAACATGCTCCAGTCGAAAAAAATCAACGCACCTGGCATCTTTGACACCTCGCCTGGCCATGATCCGACAAGCTTCCGCCGAGATGTCGATGGCAATAACAGAAAGCCCGGCCAATTGCAGGTACAAGCTGTGAATTCCTGCCCCGGCGCCTGTATCCAGAATGTTTCCGCGGCAAAGGGATAACGCCTTTTGTTCAACCGGGGAGAATGAATCAGGATCCCGGTAAAAAACACTCACCGGAAGTGCTGCTTCCCATCCGTCATCACGCCGGACAACAATGGTTGATGTATAATCACCATTAAAATAGTCCAGGAGTGCCTTGCTAAATAATGATATAGAACTGTTCATAATTGTCATGCTTGATTTGCGCTTGCATTTATGGATTATTTCATTCTGATTTAAAAACCTATGTCACATAAGGCTGACCGTTATTATCGACTCTAATGCTCGGTGAATCGGCTTGCAAAGGACTGAAGCCAGGTGTTCCGACATAATCCCAATTGGTTCCATTGAATTTAATAACGGTTAATTGACCATAATCCGGAAAATAACCTTTATATGAAACGTCCGGCCGCTAAAACCAGGGCGTGGATTTCAGGGACCGCACAAGCGATCCCGGTACAACGTAGGATTGGTCGTAGCTGTATATTATGGGGCGATTGATTTTTATTGAATTGAGATTTGGAGATCCTTTCCTAAGCCCTGTTTTATTATTCTATAAAAGGTTGATAATTGGATTTCGCTTTTCCCGGATTCGATTCTTGAAATATAGCTTTTCTTTGTTCCTGTTTTTTGGGCAAGTTCTTCTTGTGTTAGTTTTGCTTTTTTTCTAGCGTCTTTCAATAATTCTCCAAGGCGAAAGGCCATAGCTTCGGCTTCAAATTGTTCCCTGGCAGGGGTGCCTTTTTTTCCGTATTGTTTTTCTAAATGCTCTTCAAAAGTGATCACCCGTTTCATATTATTTTCTCCTTTTCTTAAATTCAAAATATTCTCTTTTTAGCCGTTCACCCAATTCAATTTCTTTCTTTGGCGTTTTCCTTGATTTCTTAAAAAATCAATTGACCACAACGACCAATCTTGATTCATTAAAAAACATAGGACCCTTATCTCTTTAAAAGTCGTACTAATTTTAATTTCAAAAAGGCCATCTGTATCTTCAAGATATTTGAGAAATCGCATCGGGACTTTTTCCGTATACCTTAAAAGCCAAAAGACGCAGTCAGTCTTCTTTTTAACCTTAACATCCAATTGGTTATATAAGGAATGAAAGTAATCTCCCCAGAAGATAACTTCTCTAATCATGGCACAAAGTTAACGATATAGTTAACAGATATCAAGTTTTTCTTTTTTTTTACCATTTTCCCCATAACGTCCGTTCTAAAACCAGTGTGTGGATTCCAGGGACCGCTCCAGCCATACCGGGTGCGGTACATTGGTTTTGACGGCTCGTTTGCGGGTGTGTTTTTTTATGACATGTTAACCACAGGTTCATTCAAAACCTGTAAACCAGTGATAAACCCTTTTGATCGGGTGTACATTTGAAATCCAAAGAAATTCCATGTTTTATTTGATACCTCTTCATTTTTGTACCGCCGACAGCTGCGAGAATGGTGCCAGTGATCAAACCGGCTGCTCCAATTGCAGTTATTATTGCCCCTGATTTAAGCTGATCATGCGCCCATTCCGGAGAGGAAGAAAATAAATGCCATTCTTGAGCTGCAGGTATTAATATTGCCAAACCCAATCCGGTCACAACTGCTCCGCCAATAACGAATCCAAGCCCTATATTCCTTAATTCCCTGTTCTGGTAATAGAGCTCCTCCTTTTTTTTATCCGGAATCGTATCTGGGAAAGTAATACTATGGGTCGGGTTTAGATTTTTAATGCTTTTAACCTGCTCCATCAAAATCCATTGGTCAACCTTCGGCTTTGAGAGTAACTGGTATACCAGGGTATCCCGGGACTGAGATTTGATATTAACAAAATACTTTTGTCCGGTTTTTAACTTTATTACCTGCTGGGAGAATACGGCCTCTGTGCTTAAAAGAAAAAGGACAGTGAAGATCAAAGAACCCCAAAATCCAATGAATGCTTTTGTTTGCATGGTTCCGGAATTTGTATTGGCATGAATTATTCAAAAAAAGCAGAAAAGTTTTTAAAATCGTAGATATTCATTAGTATGAGAGCGTTTTTTCAAACATACTCGCTGACGTGTGGCCTGTAAAACCAGTGCTGTTGAAATCTTCACTAAACAAGAAATCCTTATCTGCATTGGTTATCGGCTGCTCTTCTATTCTATTGAATCTATGTCTTGTCAAGTTTGAAGTTCAAGATTTATACTTTCAATTTCTTTTCTTGATTCTTGTCTTAACTCAAATGCTTTTTTCATTTTAGCGCTTATCTGTCTAATTACTTTATCGTTTGGGATATGTATTAAAATATTTGCAAGGTCAGAGTCAGAAATGTTTGGTATTGCTGCACCTGTCCGATACATAAATATTTGCTTTAAGAACGATTCGCTCTTTAAAATATAAAGAAGATAGTAAGGATCAATTTTAAAATTGCGGAGTACTCTGAAACCATTTGTGCAAATACAACCTTCAAATTCTTCTGTCACTAACGCGGTGGCGTGCTTTTCTGTGCCTACAGAATTTCCAGCAACTGCAGTAATAATGTCGCCTGTCTTTAATTCATAAGATGCTCTGCTTGGCAATTCGTGAACGATGTAATTTGTTGTATTTATAATTTCAAATGAATGAGTGTTGATGTCCGAAAGCTCAACATATTCAACTGACTTGTCGGAATGATTCAATTTTTTGCTTTTAATTTTTACAATGTCGGCAACTTCACAAAGTCGCTTTGCATTTTTATCTTCCAAACCAGAAATCATTTTTCTATTTTCAGGCGAATAAAAATCGTAGTCAAACCTTCCATTGAGTTCATTGAAATTTATGAAAAAAGAATTGTCGGAATCAATAGTTTGATTCTTTAGAAATGATTTGTATTCTTCGACTACAATAGAAAAATCTTCATCCAAAATCCGCACTCCGCTTTTGTCCTTGATTGTCATTCCGTATTTATCTTTCCTATAAATCGGAGTTCCATTTTTGTTGCCTTGGTAACCTGGCTTTTTGATTTTGCTAAAAAAGATTGGATAATGTGTTTTTATATTTGCAGTTTCTTTTTCAAGAAAAAGGAGGGAAGTTTTCACCCCTGTTCCATAAGGAATAAAAGTTTCCGGTGGAAGATTTACAATTGCTAAAACATTCGCTTTTTGTTTTAAAAAGAAACGCAAATAATCTAATGATGGGTTTTCAAAATGTCCGTTGGGTAAGACAATTCCTAATCTTCCGCCTTCTATCAGAAGTTGTAAACATCTTTCTATAAATAAAATTTCGGCTGATTGTCCATCTCTCAATGTTTTTGTTTTATAAAATACATTGTTTGAACCTGTCCATTTGTAACCTAAGTCGTATTGCGAAAGGGTTTTTGTGTTGGTGATTTTGCCAAGTGTTCCAAATGGTGGATTTGTTAACACAATATCAAAACCATCGAAAGGTTTTTTTTGTAATGCACCCGAAACAGTCAATTTTATTTCATCAAGGTCTTCAAGTGAGTTGGTGCAGAAAATATTTGCTTGTCCGTTCGCTTCAAGTAATAATTTCATCTTTGCAATACGAGCGATACTTTTATTAATGTCAAGCCCGAATAGATTTTTTGTAATAAAATTTTCTGCTTTTGTTTTCGGATTATTTTTAAGCAGATGTTTCAAAGATGAAATCAGAAAACCCCCACTGCCGCAGGCAGGGTCAATTATAATTTCATTTGGCTTTGGTTGGATAATTTCAACACAAAAATCAATCACAGGTTCGGGTGTGAAGAATTGACCTCTGCCGTCTTTTTCCTGATGTGCTAAAAACTTTTGAAATGCTAATCCCTTTGCATCATCAGAAGAATCAGCCAAGGAAATATTTTGAAGTTTATTAATTGTAAAACCTAAGGCAGTATTTGAAAGGCGAATTTTTTCATCTGCTTCAAAAACATCTCTGAATTCCTTTTTTGTTTCTTCAAGCAAATTTGAAATTCGCTTTACAAAAGTCGAGGCAGAGTTGGATTGTTTAAGATGATATAATTCATCCGCTGAAATTTGAAACTGATTGCTTCTTTTGTTTTCATCGTAAATTTTGATGAACAAAATTTTGATTATCTCCTCAAGCGTTTGTTGAGTTGATAAGCCATCATTAGCATAAATGTAATTATGGATTTCCTCAAATCTCTTTAGGAGATTATCTTCTTTGGAAAGTTCGAAGTCAAGTGACAAGTTCATTATTTACACATTTGTGTCAAAGATAATACACATTTGTGTAAAATCGCAAATTTAATTTTCAACAATTACATTTCTGTTGTCAATTTGCATGTCATTTTCATTCACGGCATCAGCAGGGTCAAGCGTTTCACATACTTCAATAAAATTTTCATTCCATTCATCTGTTAAGTCAAGTCGAAATGAACCATCAACTTGCGGAAAAACAAAACCCATAATATAGTTTTGCTGCAAGTGGTTTGCATCTTTCCCTGATGAATCAAGGTGTTTCGGATTTGCAAATAAAAATTTATGCTCATTATATCTTAGGAATATATCAACTGATATTAAGTTGAATTCATCTTTCCTTGGTGTCGCTTGTGTTCGTTCTCCTCCTCCTGCTCCTGATACAAAGTGAGTGTCAAGAACCCTGACCTTGCTCATTAAATACATCAATTTATCCTTAATCATTTTATCTATTTCGTCCCTTGTATAGTTTGCAAGTTCTTTCATTGAAAGAAGCTTATCGGTCTCTTTTTTGGGAGGAGTTTTTAAATAATCTTGAATTTCCTCATACGAATAAAGAGTTTGGGAATTAATCATTTCCGGAAGGTTTTCAGAAATCCATTTTTCAATTTGTGGCTCAATGTCTTTCTCTTTGTCAATCCAATGAATTATTTCCTGATAGTCAAAAAGAACTTTTTTTAGTTTCGGATAATTGTAAAGTTTATTCCAATGCTCAGTGTTAGATTTTACTCCTTTTGATTCCAAAACAAACCAAGGACTTTCTGAATTATTGCGAAAATAAAAGTCACCGTGATGTTGTGCGTGTTTTGTTCCTTCCCATTTTTCCCGAATCCGTTTTACTTCAAATCCTAATTCCTGTAAATTTTTCTTTAAAAGAAGTTCGCTGATTGAACCGCTCACATATCCCTGTGCATTCGGGCTTAATTTCAGTGCTTCAAGGAATATTTCCAAAGTCGTTTTGAAAACATCGAAAACAAATTTTTCAAGTTTTTGAAAAATATTCATAATCTACTGGATGTTTTTTTTGCAAAGATAATATTTATCTGTCCGGTCATTTTATGTCTGTCGGTTGAAATTTGCAATGTCGCCATAGAGTTGCCGCTGACGGCTTGTCATAAGCGGTTCAGTCATTCCCTTTGTTAGATGGTACTCTGTTTTGTGGCAATTTGCCTGGGATTTCCTTCGCTCCTTTCTATTTGCCCTTTCTTTTAGTTGAAACATGAATACTTCTCATCAAACTGGTAATGGGTCAATCAGATTTTTTTAATCCTATCTTCAAATTGCCGCCTCTTCCGGAAAATCGTTTCGATGAAACCATATTTCCAACAAGTTGAAACACAAATTTTGTTGAACCTATTACCTCTTATTTTTAATATACATTTTGAATCGCTTATAACACCCCGCCTTTCCTTTTCACGGCCGTAGGCCGATAAGGTGAGGGCTGGCCTTAGTGGGGCGCCCGAATTGTCGGCTGCCGGTTCGCTATGGCTCGTACTTATTCATCTGCTGCTCCTTTTTTCTTTCTTTCTTCTGACAATTTTTCAATTAATATTTTAACTATCGCAAAAGCCTGGTTAGAAAAATCTTGATCAATATAAAATGTTAATCCGCCAATTCGATAGGTTTCATCGAACAATCCTTGTTGATTGTCCGAAAACCAGATTGGAATAATTTTGTGTTCACCAAACCTCTCTTTAAAATTATCAGATTCGAATTTAGTCCAAACCTTTTTGGGATAACTTTTACTTAATAAGACGATAACAAAATTAGCTTCTGATTTGTAGATAGGTGCTAAGTAATCCTCAACATTCTCCGCCAATATCCTATATTGTTCATTTTTATCATAAAAAACCGAGATTTCGTTTTCTAAAAGTAATTCATTAATTTTTTGTGCAAGTTCCCTGTTTTCCCCTGCAAATGACAATGCGAAATCATATTTTCCTTCAAAAGCAATACTGAGGTACCCGACTTTTTCGGCAAATTTTGACCAAAGCATATTTCGCAGATAGAACATGAATTTGGGATCTTCAATGGTTAAAATCCTTGAATCATTATCATAATGAATTACATCTCGTATGTCTTCATTATCTCGAATAATTCCAGTTAAAAAACCTTTATCAACGATCTGGGAAACACTTAATTTATGATCGGGATATTTGATGTAAATGTCATCCATTTGGATTGCCCAATCTTCAGATAGAGATAGCCAATATAAAAGATGTAAATATGGTGCTCTTCCTTCACGCCTTAATCTGTTTCCCATTGAGAATTTGCGAGCTTTTGGATAGAAATTTCTTGCGAATTCAATCAAAACCTTTTCTTTTATTACTTCAATACTTGATTTCATTGTGGTTTTCTCAATGCAAGTCTCCAATACCTCTGAATCTATGCATGTTTCTTTACATAATAGTTGAGCAATATGAAAACTGCCTTTTGCTAAACTAATAATTTCGTCCTTTGTATTAATGTGAATATTCAAAGCACTTTCTCCTAATTCAATCAGTTCTTTAACTTTATGTTCCGGGTTTTGTTCAAATTTTATTGTGTCAATTCTATTATTTAAATCTCCAGCTATTTTCACTAATGAATCTCCGGCTTTATTAATACCAATAAGAATAAGTTTGTCAGCCTCCCTTTCTTCATCGGCCAAAACTTTCATGTAATCAGCAATGGATGATTTTACATCATATTCAAGCAAATGAAAATCATCGATTATTACTGTTCCCAAGCTGTCAAATTCTGGTAATAATCGAATGAATTCGACATCATCTTTTTTTCGAGCAGTTAATTTTGTGATTCGCTTATTTATTCCTAGTTCCTCGGTTGATTTAAGTACACAAGTTGTTTTTCCAATTCCAGATGGACCTTCAACGACTAAGCACCTCCCTTTGGTTCTTAAACAAACTAAAATTTTAGTGTATTCATTAGGTTTGACAAATGTGTAAGTGGGAATTCCTGATGTTTTAAACACATCTTCTAAAAATGCTTTCATGTTTCTGTTTTTTAAGTATGAGCCATAACACTCCGCTAACCGCTCCATGCCCGTTAGCGTGATTTAATGTTCCCGACTTCCTTGCCTTGTTTCTTCTCCCATCTTTAGCCGGTTCATCGGAAAGTCGGAGGAATGACACTCAAACAAATTTAACATATTTGTTTGTATTCGATAAATTATGGTTGGCAAATAATTTATAATAATATGATCAGGAACGAAAAACCGGAATTACCGGGAGAGATGAAACAACCTATCCGGCGATGGGATTTTATGGCAATGCCCGCCGGTTGAAGATGAGATAACCGAAGTTGAAGTTCAGCGTGAAGGGCTCGGCCGACTTGTCATAATAATTCACCCCCAGACTTAACGGCCCCAGCGGACTGTTGTAAACGATACAGGTGGAAGCCATATAGGCCCGGTCGCTGAATACCGGCCCGTAATGCGACCCCGGATCATCCGGATTGGGCAGGATGGCCTCAACCGGTTGAAAAATATATCCTTCCAGCCGGTACTCGATCTTCTTGTAAACCCGGAGTACTACCTTCAAACCGGCACCCAGATAGTTGTTGGCCCGGAAGGCCGGCAGGAAAAAGGTCTGACTCTCCGGAACGGGCTGAAAAGCCGGCGCATACAACAGACTCGAGGTGTAATTGGCAAAAAGGGGCTGGTTCGACAGGGTCGCCTCGCCGTAAAATCCGAACTTGACAGGACCCCAGCTCTGAAAATAATTGTCGTAAAGTATCTTGAACCGGAACCAGTCGTGATACGCCGTTACGGCATTCTCGCTGTGTCCCGTGGAACCGGGAACCATGTCTTCCTTGCCGTTCGCATAGGAGAATAGGATCTTTAAACGGGCACCGGCACTGGCAAACTGCTTCCGGTTCAACCCGTTGAGATCAAAGCAAACCGAAGGAGCCAGGAAATTGAAGCTGGTCTGATCGGCGGTATCGGTCCGCGAAAACACATTGGATGGATAATAACGGTCGTTGGTAAAGGCATAAGTCGCCCGCAACAACAACTTCCCTTTGTTAGTCACCGGTATCCCGGCTTCCAGATCGCCGAAGTATTCGCGTTCGATGACATAACTGGGTGTCTTGTCATCGAAAAAGAAGGTAGCAATCTTAAAGTAGTTGAAATGGTTGTAAGTGTAACTGAATTCGAGGAACCACGGCAACCGTGCGATAAAGTCGATCCTGGCTCCGGCCTTCGCTCCGGTATAGAACCGGCCGAAATAACCGTTCACCATGAAGTTCAGGGAATTGGTCCACAGGTACCGGTAATTCAGCTCCAGAAAGGCCATGTTGTTTGAACCCAGCGAAAAGTTGCCGCCGAACTGCGCTCCGAAATTACGGGTCTTCTTCATGTCGAGGTAAAGATCATAATATCCCGCCCGGGGATCAAACCGGGCCACCGGAAAGATCTTTTTAACAAACCCTTCGTCGATGAACCGGAAATAGGCAGGCTGCAGATCGGCTTCAGTGATGACCTTCTTCCCGCGCTTGAGCATCCGCACCACCGTGGCCGACTGGACCTTGTTCATCCCGGTGATATGAATGGAGTCGAACACCATTGGAGGGATCTTCTTCTTAAAGGCCTCCCGCCGCTTCGTGATTTCCTCCGGAGAAATGCTGTCGTGCACCAGCTTCCGGATATCGGCGATCTTCCGCACCGTTGCTACATACCCGCTGTCGGCCAGGACATCGGTAGCGGAGAAATCAAGCAGGTTCACCTTGGGGATCTTGGGCAGGATCATCACCGAATTGCTGTATGGGATCGTGTCGGGTTGCCTTTCCATGAGCATGGTGAAGAGCTGCGACAGGATGTCGTCCGGATCGGGCTTGTTGTACCGCTCGGCGACCCGGCTGCCGATGATCACATCGGGATGGAAATCGTGGCTGGCCACATCGCAGGGGAAATTGTTATACATTCCCCCGTCAAAGACCAGCTTTTTATTGATGATCACCGGGTTGAATACCAAAGGAATGCTCATCGAACCCCGGACAGCCACGCTCAGATCACCGCTGCGGAGCACCACCGCCTCAGTGGAGTCGATGTCGGCAACCACGCAACGGAATGGGACCATCAGGCTGTCGAAAATCCCCTTGCAGGCGGCATTGGCCGGGGCCAGCATCTCCATGAAATGATAGTCGATCTCAAAGGGGGAGACCAGGTTTGTCGGAATGACTGAAGATAATTTTTTAAAGTCGAAATCGGTGCTGATCCAGCTGGCATTCGGCTCCTCCTTCCGGTAATAGTAAATGTACCGTTCATCCATCACCCCGGAAGCCCAGCGCTGGAACTCCTCCGAACCGAGCAGGATCTCCATCTCATCGGGGGTATATCCGGCAGCATACATGGCGCCGATAATGGCCCCGATGGATGTCCCGGCAATATAGTGGATGGGGATCTGGTGCTCCTCAAGAGCGCGGATAACGCCTATGTGGGCGCTTCCTTTCGAAGCCCCGCCGCTCAGAACGAGCGCCACCCGCTGACCGTATACCGGACCGGGATCAAGGAGTATACAAAAAAAGATGAAAAAAAGAAGGACCGTTTTTACCAGGATCTTCATGCCCACCCGAATGATCCCTCAAACTTACACAAAAACCTCCCAACTCACAACTTTCAGCGGAACGAACTCTGCTGACCCCACCCTGTTCATCCATCTCATTCAAGGAGCGGGGGCGGGGGAGGGGTACATTAAATATGGTTGAGTGCCTGCTCCAGATCCCCAATGATGTCTTCCACCTCTTCAATTCCGACCGAAAGCCTGACAAGCTCATCGGTAATGCCTCCCTGCTTTTTTGCTTCGGCCGAGAGCTTGGAGTGGGTCATGGAGGCGGGATGCTGGATCAGCGTTTCAATACCACCCAGGGAAACCGCAAGTGTGCAGAATTTCACCGAGTTCATCAGCTTACGGCCGGCTTCAAGTCCGCCTTTCGGACCAAAGCTGATCATGGCTCCGGGCCCCCGCATCAGCTTATTGCCAAGCTCATGATGGGGGTGGGATTCCAGGCCGGGATACATCACCCATGCCACCTTCGGATGGCCCTCCAGGAACCGGGCGATCTTCATGGCACTTTCCTGAGCCCTGTCGATACGCAGTGCAAGGGTCTTCAGTCCGCGGCGTGTCAGGAAAGCCTGGTGCGGATCCATGTTGCAACCCAGATTCACCATCATGGTACGGAGCTTTTTATACTCCTCCTCATTCCTGGTGACAATCATTCCACCGATGATATCGGCATGACCATTGAGGAATTTTGTCAGCGAATGGAGTACGATATCTGCTCCCATATCCAATGGATTCTGAAGATATGGACTGCAGAACGTATTATCGACACAGACAGGGATGTTTTGTTGATGGGCTATCTCGCATATTGCCGGAATATCGGAGATACCGATGGTAGGATTCGCGGGAGATTCAAGGTAAATAAGACGGGTATCCGGACGGATGGCCTTCTTCACCTGTTCCAGATCGGTGGTGTCAATATAGGTCGATTCGACCCCGAACCGGGCATAGGTCCCTTCCATAATACCGCGGGCAGGACCATAAACCGCATTATGGCTTACAATATGTTTCCCTTTTCCAAGATAAACCATATATACCGTGTTGATGGCCGCCATGCCGGATGAGGTTGCGATCCCGTCGTAACCATGTTCAAGCTTTGCAACGGTCTTTTCCAGCTCCATGGTTGTGGGATTGTCAATGCGGGTATAAATATAACCGTCGCTCTCGCCCGAGAAACGACGCGCGCCCTGTTCGGCGCTGTCAAAGGAAAAAGTAGAGGTCTGGTAGATCGGCATGATCACGCTTCCATGCGGATCATTGACTCCAACCCCATGCACAAGGTCGGAATTAAAACCGGAATGTGTTTTTTTCATATAATTGATTGGTTAATTTGTTCTTAAGAGCAGTTCACCGGTTCAGCAAGGTTGCCGCGAGTGAATCGAAGCGGCCGGACAGAAAACGTCGGCACAAAGGTACAAATCTTTCCGTTCATCGAGAAAATGGATTGAAAGATCGAATTTCTGAGCCATTCTACCTTTTTCCGTATAAATTTGTTTTTCTTTAAAATAATGACCTCATGACAAGATCACTATTTTTTCTTTTTGCGATGCTTTGCCTTGGCGGACTCTTCGCCCAGGATGAAGCAAGGCTTCTCCGGTTTCCGGCCATTCACGGGGACCAGATCGTGTTTACATATGCAGGCGATTTGTATACTGTCGATAAGACCGGGGGTATTGCCCGGAAGCTGACCAATGATGAGAATGGTTATGAGATGTTTGCCAGGTTCTCACCCGATGGCCGACAGATCGCTTTCACCGCCCAGTACGACGGGAACACGGAAGTTTACCTGATCCCTGCCGGCGGAGGGAACCCCGTGCGACTTACCTATACGGCTACACTGAACCGTGACGACATTGCCGACCGCATGGGACCAAACAACATAGTGATGACCTGGAGGGACAATGAGAATATCGTCTTCCGTTCGCGCAAGCAAACCTTTAATGACTTCAAGGGACAGCTTTTTCTGATCAATGTGAAAGGTGGTTTGCCGGAGGAGTTGCCTCTTCCCTGTGGCGGATTCTGCAGCTATTCGCCCGATAGGTCGAGACTGGCTTTTAACCGCGTTTTCCGGGAGTTCCGTACCTGGAAATATTATAAGGGCGGCATGGCCGACGACATCTGGATCTACGATTTCAAAACGAAGCAAACCGAAAACATTACCGGCAACCAGACCCAGGATATGTTCCCGATGTGGGTAGGCGACAAGATCTATTTTGCCTCTGAACGCGAACGGCCGGCAAACCTGTACTCCTACAACCTGAAAACCAAAGAGACCCAAAAGGTCACCGATTTTAAGGAGTATGACGTTAAGTTCCCGTCACTGGGCGACAATGCCATTGTCTTTGAAAACGGAGGGTTCCTCTATGTTCTTGACCTGGCAACCCAGAAATCACAGAAAGTGACCATCCGGATCGCCAACGATTTCGTTACCGGACGCGATGTCATGAAGGATGCCGGCAAGTTCATCAACTCCTTCTCCCTGGCCCCGGATGGCAAGCGGATCGCCTTTGATGCCCGTGGCTCCGTGTGGACAGTCCCTGCAAAGACTGGTATTACGAAAAACCTTACCGGCAAGCCGGGTGTGCATGACCGGGATGTAGCCTGGTCGCCCGACGGCCAGTACATTGCCTTCATCTCCGACCGCACCGGCGAAGACGAAATTTATCTGGTAAAACAGGATGGCACTTCCGATGCGGTCCAGATCACCAAAAATGCCGACACCTATAAATATGCCGTTGCCTGGTCGCCCGACAGCAAGAAGCTGCTGTGGTCCGACAAGCTCCTGAGACTTCAGTTTGTGGATATTGACACGAAGGAGGTCACCGTGGTGGATCAGGGTAAAAACTGGGAATTCGGTCAATACAACTGGTCACCCGACAGCAAATGGATCACCTATGTCTTCCCGAGCCGCAGGACCGAATCGAAAATATTTATTTACGAACTGGCAACAAAGAACCGGATCGCGGTTACCAATGATTGGTTTGATGTGGGAAGTCCCTCTTTCAGCAGCGACGGGAAATACCTGTTCTTCACATCCAACCGCGATTTCAATCCGATCTATAGCTGGACCGAATGGAACCATGCCTATACCGACATGACCCGTGTTTATTTCGTGACGCTCTCTAAAAGCACCCCGAATCCGTTTGCACCCGAAAATGATGAAGTGAGCGTTAAAAAGGAGGAAAAACCGTCGGGCGACACCACCAAACCCGGAGCTGCAGATGACAAGAAAGAGGGCAAAAAGGATGAGAAGAAGGAGGGTGCCGGGAAGCAGGATGTCACGGTGAAGGTGGATACCGATGGCATCATCGGTCGGATCGTGGCATTGCCGGTCGATGCTTCTGCATACTGGAATATCAACGCGGTGGGTGACAATGTATATTATATCAAAGGTGGACGGGGTGCCCGGCCCAGCCTGATGATTTTTAATCTGAAAGATAAGAAGGAAACCAATCTGGGTGAATTTGGCATCTATGAAATATCGGCCGATACCAAAAAGATGCTTGTCAGCAGTGCAGGAAAATACGGTGTGATCGATCTGCCCAAGGCCGGGAAGATTGAAGTTAAGGACTGGGCTGATCTTTCCAACATGAAACAGATGGTTGACCTGAAGGCCGAATGGAACCAGATCTACCATGAGGCATGGCGGCAGATGAAATATTTTTATTTTGCACCGAATATGTCTGGAGTTGACTGGCCGGCCGTGCAGAAGAAATATGAGCCTTTGTTACCTTACGTGAACAACCGCACCGATCTGAGCTATATCCTGGGCGAGATGGTCGGTGAGCTGAGCACAGGTCATACTTATGTGGAAGGCGGCGACAAGCCGGAACCCAAAAGGATCAAGATGGGATTGCTCGGGGCAAAGATCAGCCGCGATGCTTCCGGGTATTATAAGATCGATAAGATCCTGCGCGGAGAGAACTGGACGAAAGATGTCCGTTCCCCGTTGACTGAGCTGGGCGTGGATGTAAAGGAGGGAGATCTCATCCTTGCCATCGACGGGAAATCCACCCGGGAGATGAACGATATCTACCAGGCGCTGGTCAACAAGGCAGGAGTTCAGGTCGAGCTGACCGTCAATAATGCAGCGTCCGAAACGGGATCCCGTAAAACTATTGTGATCCCGACCGATGACGAATCGGCATTATTTTACTATACCTGGGTCCAGGATAACATCCGCAAGGTGAATGATGCCACGAACGGGGAGGTCGGCTATATTCACATCCCCGACATGAGTGCAGCGGGGTTGAATGAGTTCGTGAAGTATTTCTATCCCCAGTTGAGCAAGAGAGCCCTGATCATTGATGACCGTGGCAATGGCGGGGGGAACGTCTCACCGATGATCATTGAACGCCTGGCCCGTGAGATGACCATGATCACTATGGCCCGGAATACCGATATGGCACCCGGACGCCTCGAGATGCAGTGGGGACCCAAATGCATCCTGATCGACCAGTATTCGGCCTCCGATGGCGATCTTTTCCCATACCAGTTTAAAAAGCTGAAGATCGGCAAAGCCATTGGCGTCCGTACATGGGGAGGTGTGGTAGGCATCCGCGGAAGCCTTCCGTTTGTCGATGGAAGCTCCCTCAGAAAACCTGAATTTGCACCCTATGATAATGAAGGAAAGAGCTGGATCATCGAAGGCCGCGGTGTGGAACCCGACATCTGGGTGGATAACGACCCTGCAAAAGAATATGCCGGTGAGGATCAGCAGCTGAACAAGGCCATCGAACTGATGAAAGAAGAACTGAAAAGCTGGCCTAAGGAATTACCACCCGTACCGCCTTTCCCTGATAAAACCAAATAGCAAAAAAAAACCCAACCATCGATACGGTTGGGTTTTTTTAATTCTTAAAGTGTCATTTTCCGCTGACCTGAAATGAAGCGGTAGATGTAAACGATGAACCGTCGGATGATTTGTTCCCGACAAAGGTCAGTTTCCATGTTCCATATTGTTTCAGATAGACATCAGGGAAGGTAACATACTCATCCTTGATCCATAATTGCTGGCCTGCTGTATAAACCCAATTGTTCTGCAGCGGGTCTTTAATGGTCACCTTGGTCAGCAAAATATCATCGGTTGTGCAAACTCCCATGATCTGGATATAATCGGCATCATAAGGAATGGCAGTAGCTACGAACGTTGGTGCTGACGGGGTCGGAGTCGGATCATCTGTCTTCTTCTTGCAACCGGAAGAAAGAATAAATGCGGTGCTCAAAAAGATAACACCAATAATAAAAAGATAATTCAATTTTTTCATAGTCTCGGGTTTTTGTTTTTCATTATTAAACAAAAGTAATAAAAATTACTTAAAAGTCAAAAAAAAAAGAAAATTTTCCGGAATTATTATTTCCCGCTGTCGAGTTGTTCATAGACGGAATTCTGGCTCCGGAATTCGGGGACGATCTCCTTCATTTTTTTGACGATCTCCCATTTGGAGTGGGTTGGGGTCATGCCGACCAGCTCGCTGATATCCCGCAGGACCTCATTGATAGGAACCTCCCTGACTTTGGCGATCAGGATGAGGGGATGATGCGTGGGGAGGTGGTTTTCATCAAGATTCAGCAACTCTTCATACAGTTTTTCGCCGGGTCGGAGTCCGATGTACTTGATCTGGATATCCTTTCCAATCGTAAGACCGGAGAGCTGGATCATCTTTTTCGCCAGGTCCACGATTTTGACCGACTTCCCCATATCGAAGATGAAGATCTCACCTCCTTGTCCGATGGCTCCGGCTTCGAGGACCAGCTGGCAGGCTTCGGGAATGGTCATGAAATACCGGGTCACCTCGGGATGGGTGATGGTGAGAGGTCCCCCTTTTTCGATCTGGCTCCGAAAAAGCGGGATGACCGATCCGTTGGAACCCAGCACATTCCCGAACCGGGTGGTGATGAACCGGGTACCCATCGTTTTATCAAGCGCCTGAACATAGATCTCGGCGATCCGTTTGGAAGCGCCCATGACGTTGGTGGGGTTCACCGCCTTGTCGGTGGATATCATGATGAATTTCTTCACCCCGTAACGGATGGAAAGATCTGCCAGCACCTGGGTCCCCTTCACATTGGTCAGGATCGCCTCGGAGGGATTGTTTTCCATCATCGGGACATGCTTGTAGGCGGCAGCATGATAGACCATATCGGGATGAAAGGTTTCGAATATCTTTTCCATCCGTGACGCGTTGCAGATGTCACAGAGGATGAATTCGAAGGCAGAGCCGCGGTTATAATTCTTATGCTCCAGCTCCAGGTAGTACAGGGGTGTTTCCGACTGGTCGATCAGGATCAGTTGCTTTGGTGAAAATCGGGTTACCTGGCGGACAATCTCGCTCCCGATCGATCCCGATGCGCCGCTGACGAGGATCACCTTTCCGGTAAGTTCTTCCGCAATCCGGTTTTCATCGAGCTTGATCTCTTCCCGTTCCAGCAGCTCTTCGATGTTGATCTTTTTGATCTGGTTGAAGCTCAGTTCGCCGTTGATCCATCGGATCATTGGCGGTACGGTAAGCACTTTCGTATTGTATTCCAGGCAGGTATCCACCAGCTCCTGTTTCCTGACAGGATCCATGTGTTCCATGGAAAGGATGACCTGTGCAATGGTATTGGTCCCCAGGAGGTTTTTGAGTCTTTCCGGACCCAGTATGTCAGTGCCTTCCAGTTTCTTTCCCACCTTGTTCGGGTCATCATCCAGGAAGGCCACCACCTTGTATTTCGTTCCTTCATCGCGGGTCAGGGTCCTTTTGGCGGTTATTCCGGCTTCGCCGGCGCCATAGATGATCACGTTGACCTTCGAACGGTCGGGGTATTGAAATTCGAGGTAGGCCAGCTTGACGATCATCCGGAAGGTGACCATCCCGAAAGTGGTTGCAAGGAATTCGATGATGATGATGGAAAACGGAATGATAAAGGTTTCATTCCTGAAGAAAAAGGTGAACCCGTTCGTCAGGCAAAAAAGGATGCTGCCGGCCAGCAGGGTAAGCGAAACCCGCATGGCGTCGGAGGTGCTGGTATACCGGATGATGCCGGCATAGGACCGGGAAACCAGGAAGCTGGTCCCCCTGACCAGCAGGAAAAATGGAAAGATAAAGGGCCATGGTTTGATCTCGGTTGGGGGAATATGGAAATTGAACCGGAGGAGATAGGCAAGGAATAAGGAAAAAAGGACGATAGCCAGATCGATGAGGAAGATCACCCATCGGGGAGTATTTTGACGTGTTATCAACATGGGGCAAAATTAAGAATAAAATATTCCTAATTTTGTTTCGTTTACAACTTGACAAAGCGAAGCTATGAAAAACACTGCTTTTACGAAATTTCATGAAGCCCTCGGGGCAAAAATGGTACCCTTTGCCGGTTATTATATGCCGTTGCAGTACACTGGCGTCAATGCTGAGCACGAGCTGGTCAGGAAAGGGGTCGGAGTCTTCGATGTTTCACACATGGGCGAATTCTGGGTCAGGGGACCGAAAGCACTCGGTTTTATCCAGTGGGTCACTTCCAACGATGCATCCAAGCTGTTTGCCGGGAAAGTCCAGTATTCCTGTTTTCCGAATGAGACCGGCGGGATCGTCGACGATCTGCTTGTTTACAAGGTCGATGATGAGACATTCCTTCTGGTAGTGAATGCCGCAAACATTGACAAGGACTGGGCATGGTGCAACAAGCAAAACAAGATGGGCGCCCAGCTTAATAATGCCTCGGATGAAACCGCCCAGCTGGCCGTGCAGGGTCCGCTAGCCCTGAAAGCCATGCAGAAGCTCACCGATACAACGGTCATGGATATGGAGTATTATACATTTAAAAAGCTGACTTTCGCCGGAGTCAAAGATGTGCTCTTTGCAACCACCGGCTATACCGGTTCCGGCGGATGTGAGATATATATGACCAATGAGGATGCACCGGAGATCTGGAATGCAGTGTTTGATGCCGGTAAAGAGTTTGGGATACAACCTGTCGGCCTGGCTGCCCGCGACACCCTCCGGCTTGAAATGGGCTATTGTCTTTACGGAAATGATATCAACGACACCACTTCCCCCATTGAAGCAGGATTGGGCTGGATCACCAAATTCACCGACTACAAGGAATTTATCAATAAAGCGGCCCTGCTTAAGCAAAAGCAGGAGGGAACTGCAAAAAGACTTGTCGGCTTTGAGATGGTCGATAAGGGGATCGCGCGGCATGAATATGAGATCGTGGATGTAAACGGGAAACGGATCGGAGAAGTAACGTCAGGCACCATGGGACCCACGGTGAAGATCCCCATCGGAATGGGCTATGTGCCGGCAACCCTTGCAAAGGAAGGCAGCGAGATCTATATACGGATCCGGGAGAAGATCCTGAAGGCAAAGGTGGTGAAACTGCCGTTCTACAAAACCAGTTAGGACTCAAGAGTTAAGAGTCAGGAGTTAATTGTTTAGAGGAGTTTTCATTTTCAATATAATTTTAACAGTGATCATTAACCAATCCCCATAACCCATGTCAGAAATTGTAAGAAAAATGACCAACGTGAAATGGCAGAGTGCTTTGATCATCCTGGTGATAGCCATGGTTGCCATAGCCTCTGACGGATGTAAATCCACCGGAAAATTATCCAAAAAGGAGCGCAAGGCGCAGATCGAAACAGCGAAGAAGCAGATGCACTCCATCATCGACGGTACGACCACCCTTTCGCTTGATCAGCAGGAAAAACTGATCACCGATGTGGTGAATAAGAACCTTAAGGATCCTGAGCTGAACCAGCTGATCATTCAGGCTCAGCAGAAAGTGAAGGCTGCCTATTCCGACAAGGAGAAGAGCCGGATGCAAAAGATCGATTCAGCCCGCGCGGCTTTGCTCGATATGCTCCTGAACAAAGACAACAAAACGGCCGACCAGCTCCAGGCAGAAGTCGATGCCATTAAGGCACAGAACCTGAAAAGCAGCGAGATCGATGAACTGGTCGCCCGGGTTGAAAAAAAGATCCAGGAGATGCGATCGTATAATTCAGGAGCGAGCCTGCCCCTGAAGACCAAGCTGGAAAACGCATTCAATGGCATTGTCAGTGCTGCAAAAGCAGGAAACCCGGCCCAGGCCGACAACCTCATCAAAAACGCCCTGCCCCTGTTTGCCTCACCGGATGTTCCCGTCCTGATCATCATCGACCGGAGCGGATCAACCGTTGATTATGATAAGCCGACAACGGCAGCGCGTTATCTGAATCTGCTTAAGGATACGAAATCAAGTAAGAATGCCATCGACGCCATCCAGCTTGACGCGACAGGTAAGATCAAGGAACTCGATTTAATCAAACAATACTGATCATGAAAAAGATAGCATCCGTCATCATCGTCCTTACCCTGTTCGGCCTCACCGGCAGGATAAGCGCCCAGGACAATATTTCTCCGCAACGTAAACAGGCCATCGATAGCCTTGCCCTTGAAAAGGTCCGGGACCTGAGTAAATACATCAGCCTCATCGGCGACAAAAAGACCCCCTGGTCAGATGCCCAGCGGGTGATCGAACGTGCCGTGGAACTGTTCATGGAAAACAGCGAGATCGGCGTTTCTTCCATCAACCGCCAGGAAGTCAACTATTACAAGGTGCGTGAATATTTTGACCGCCTGATGCAGCTTAATTATGACAAAGTCCTCATTGACTGGTACAAGATTCAGTATGTCAGCGACCTGGAAAAGCAGCCCGACGGGACCTATGTGGGGGTGATCACGGTATACCAGCGTTTCCAGGGATTTGATAAGGAAAAGGGCCTGGTCTATGAAGACACGACCAAAAAGGATATCACCGTTTATGTAAAACGGAAGGAAACTCAGATTGGCGGCCGGCTGATCGGCTTCTGGGACGTCATGCTGGGCGATATCCGGGTTAAAGAAACATCAAAATAACCGGGAGTTAAGAATTAATTCTTTATTGAAAGATTTTCTTATGCAAAAGTTGTTTTGCCTGTTGTTCCTTTTGTTTCCGGTCCTGTCATGGTGCCAGGGTTCGATCGATTCGTTCACGGGCGATGAAACGGTTTTCTATGCTCAGACAAAACAGATGAACCAGTTTTTCCTTCGCTTTAACGCGGAAGAGGATATCGAGGGAAACAGGAAATATCCGGGAGATGCAGGTTATCACGAAGTCAAAGCAAGGAAAAAATATCTGAACATCCTTTTTGACAACTCAAATCCGTTGATCTCCTCCGATGCCAAGTTCGTATTCATCGAGGATGTCATGAACAAAAGAAATCCCTTTTATCTTGACTTTCACGGAAATGGATGGTTCGCAGAGGTATCAGCCACCTTCATGTATAAGAAGGAAAAAGCCGATATCCTTCTTTATCTGAAGCTTGAAAGACAGAATAACGGGTATAAATGGGTCTTATCCAATGTCTATTTCGACCGGTTTGAATCGTGGTTCACCCATGTGAATGACACCGCCAACCTGACCTATTTTATTCATCCCATGAGTCACGAACTCGATTTCATGAACCTCCATAAGGTCTTTAAAGAACCGGAAAACCTCGATTACTATCTCGAACAGAACTACACTCCCGACATGCTGGGACTCTTTGTCATGGAAATGAAGAATGAAAATCTTAAATTCGTTTCGGTCAATAATGTGAAATTTCATATCTTCCAGGTCCCGAACTGGTACTTTGAAGTTTCCTATTTCAACCGCAATGATATGAATTCCGGCTGGCTGATATCGAACATCGTTCGTGTGAACGAGAAGGAAAAATCAGACCTGCTCCGGCATTACACCCGTGTAAATTAAGCCTGCATGAAAAAAATACCCATTCTTTTTCTCCTTGCCATTGGCACTTGCCTGACGCCATCGTGGGCACAAACGAAAACAGATGCCCAGAAGAAACCCGCCTCCACTTCCAAGACCCAGCAAAAGAAACCGGGAACGCCCGGTTCGAAGACAGGTGCCCTGAAATCGAAAGCCGGCGCCATACCGCTGAACAAGATCGATACCTTCAAGCTTCAGGTCATACCCATGGTGAAGTTTTTCGAGAGCACCCTGAACTTTTTGTCCGACAAGCGGAATCCGGTGAATGAAAAACAAACCATCATCACCCAAAGCTACCTTAAATTCTGCTGGGACTCCGAGGTTCAGGTTGAGGATGACCTCGACGATAAACGGCTGGTACCCCTTTACAAGGATATGCCGGCTTACCTGAGCGATGTGGATTTCTTCTTTAAAAAAGGAGTGTTCACCTATTCCGTGCAGGATGTCAGTGTCCTTGCCAACCAGCAGGGATTGACCTATTTCAAGGTGACCGCGAACCGGAACCTGAGGGGGATCAACCTCGACGGCGATTCCGTCAACTCGAATAAGGTCCGTTACCTTGAACTCAACTACGATTCGATCAGACAGGAGCTTAAGATCGTCAGCGTTTATACGACCAAGCTGAATGAAAAGGATGATCTCCGGAACTGGTGGAACACCCTTTCCCAGGGATGGAAAGCCATCCTCACAAAAGGAATGATGATGGCCGATACGCTGCCCCTGGCCCGGATCGACGGGTATAATGATACGGTCGCCGTGATTGGCGGGCAGAAGATACCGGTCGACGGATCGCTGTTCTACCAGTATCTGGGGCAGATCGTGCATCTGACGACCCTCGATATTTCCGGGAATGTGACCATCGCAGATCTGGAACCGGTTACCAAGCTCTCCTCCCTCAGGGAGGTAAATATTTCCGCAACCCCTGTCAGTGATCTGATGCCCCTCCGGAACCTGAACGATCTGGAATCCCTGAATATTTCGAACACGGCCATTGCCTCCCTCGATCCGTTACGATATTGCACCAACATTCACCAGCTCCGCATGAAAAACACCCAGGTAACCGATCTTTCCATAGTTCCTTCCTTCGGCATGCTTGAGGTGCTGGATATCGGAGGCACCAGGGTGACCTCCCTGGATACCCTGAAAGACTTGCAATCGCTTAAAGATCTCCGCTTCGACCATACCCGGATCAGGGAGCTGGGATCCCTTGCCGGGTTGACGAACATGGAGCTGCTTAATTTCTCATCCACACCGGTCGATAAGCTCGATCCGCTGAAAAATATGGTCAACCTCAGGATCCTGCAGTGTGACAGCACCCCGGTCAAAAGCCTTGCACCCCTCGATAACCTGACGGGATTACAGCGTGTCTATTGCAATCATTCGAATGTCACCCAGCCGGAAGCGCTGAACTTTCTGAAAAAACATCCCGATGCATCGCTCGTCTATGAATCGGAAACACTGGCGAAGTGGTGGTCAGGCATACCGGCCGAATGGCAAAAGCTGTTCAACTTTTACGTGGCCCTTGACAACCCGCCGACCACCGAGCAACTACATAAGCTGGTGCTGATCGACAGTGTCAATATCAACGGGCGGATAGCCTGTACCAGCCTTGAACCGCTCCGGCCGCTGATCATGCTGCGGACCTTGCAGTGCCAGAGCACCGCCGTCGACAATTTCGACCCTCTTGCCGGATTAACCGAGCTTGCGGAGATCAATGCGGCCAATACAAAGGTAGGCAGCCTGAAACCCATGGCAGGATTGACAAACCTGACGACCCTGAACCTCGACAATACCACCATTGCCGACCTCAGCCCCTTAAACGGATTGAATAAACTTGACATGGTCTTTGCCGATAATACAAAGGTGAGCCTTGATGAAGCCAACCGTTTTTTTGACAAGCATCCGCAAAGCATGCTGGTCTTCCAGACCTATGAAAATACGGGATGGTGGGCCGGGGTCAGCCAGCCGTGGAAAGAGCTGTTTTCGCAGGAGATCGGACTGAAAGGAAAACCCGATAAGATCCAGCTGCAGCTGATCGCCAATCTTGATACACTCGTCATCACGGAGAATTTCCAGATCAGTGACCTGACTCCGGTACGCTTTTTATCCCGGCTGACCGTTTTACAGTTCTCGGGCACTTCTGTGGCAAAGCTGGACCCGTTGACGGGTATGAACAAGCTCCAGGCAATCCGATGTATGAAGAATCCCATCAACGATCTGACGCCGGTGAATAGCTTACCCCAGCTGAATGAGCTGGATTTCTCTAATACCCAGGTCGAAGAGCTTGAACCCATCCAGAATATGACCTGGCTGGAGATCGTGAAATTCAGCGGTACCCCGGTGAAAAATCTGAAGTACCTCCAGAAGCTGGTCAACCTGAAGGTGCTTGAATTCTATAACACCCGTATCAGTAGTCTGGATGTGCTGGATGCCATGTCCCGCCTGGAATCGCTGAAGATCTTCAACACCAAGATCTCCTCGAAGAGGGTTGAAAAATTCAAAGCCGCTCATCCGCGCTGCGAAGTCGTTTTTTATTAACCCATATGAGCGAATCCTCTACCTGCCTGTATTCCGTTGAAGTCTGCCTGTCGCCCAGGTTGTTCCCCGACATCCTGACCAGGGAAAATTATATCGTCGTCCTGGTCGACATCCTGCGTGCAACCACTTCCATCTGCGCTGCTTTTAGCTTTGGCGTCCTTCGGATAATACCCGTTGCCACGGTCGAGGAGGCAAAAAACCTAAAGCAGATGGGATACCTGGTAGCCTCTGAACTGGAAGGGAAAAAACTTGATTTCGCCGATTTCGGAAATTCCGCCTTTAACTTCACTCCGGAAACCATTGGGGGTAAACCACTGGTTTATTGCACGACCAACGGAACCAAAGCCCTCGAAATTGCTAAGCCTGCAAAGAAAATAGCCATCGGGTCCTTTATCAACCTATCTGCCTTGACAAGCTGGCTTGGGATCCAGGAAAAGAACATCGTGATCCTGTGCTCAGGCTGGAAGAACAAGTTCTGCCTGGAAGATACGCTGTTTGCCGGAGCGCTCACGATCAAGCTGCTTGAAAATCCGATCTTCGAAACCCGTTGCGATGCCGCCCATGCCGCCATGGATCTCTGGCACATTGCAGAAAAAGATCCGTTGGGTTATATCGAAAAAGCAGCGCACCGGCACCGCCTCCGGAAACTGGGGCTCGATGATGTTATTCCCTTTTCGTTCCGCCTGGATCTGACCGATGTCGTACCGGTTTATGAAGGGAATGAGATCGTTAATGTGAACAAACAGGAAGTGTAATCCAGATAAAATAACCAACAGTTTTTTAACATGAAAATTCAAAGATTTATAGTATTTATGAGCATTTCTGCCATTATGATGTCGTGTGTCGAACGGAAGGACACCGATGAAAAAGAAGAAACATTTAAATTTAAGACCGAGCAATTTGGCGATGCCAAGATTTTACGGTATCAGGTCCCGGGCTTCGAAAAGCTGACCCTGCAGCAAAAAAAGCTCATTTATTATCTCAGTCAGGCCGCCCTCTGTGGAAGAGATATCATCTATGATCAGAATTACCGCAATAATCTTCTGGTACGTAAGACCCTCGAAACGATCTATCTGAATTATTCCGGTGACAAGAACACCGCCGATTTTAAAAACTTTGAGAACTATCTTAAAAAGGTATGGTTCTGCAACGGGATCCACCATCATTACTCGACCGATAAATTCTTCCCGGAATTTTCCAGGGAATACTTTGCCACGATGGTGAAAGCGGTGAAGCCGGAAACACTTCCTTTATGCAAGGATCAGACGGCCGATCAATTCATCGCCGAGATGATCCCCATCCTGTATGATCCGGTCGTAGCGCCCAAGCGGCTAAATCTTGATCCCGGCAAGGATATGGTTGTCACTTCTGCAGCAAACTTCTATGAAGGAGTTAACCAGAAGGAAGTCGAGGAATTTTACGAAAAGATGAAGGCTGCTGACCGGAAGAACAATAAAGATACCCGGATCTCCTATGGCCTGAATTCGAAAGTTGTAAAGGAAAACGGCAGGATCATGGAAAAGGCCTGGAAGGTCGGAGGACTCTATTCCCCTGCCATTGAGAAGATCGTTTACTGGCTTGAGAAGGCTTTGACGGTCGCGGAGACACCCGAGCAAAAGGCTTCCCTTGAAAAGCTCATTATCTATTATCAGACCGGTAATCTGACTGCATGGGACGAATACAACATTCTTTGGTTGAAAGACCTCCGGTCGCTGGTTGACGTTGTCAACGGATTTATTGAAGTTTATGGCGATCCTCTGGCCATAAAAGCAACATGGGAGTCGGTCGTTAATTTTAAAAACCTGGAGGCAACGAAACGGACCGAGATCATCAGTGAAAATGCCTCCTATTTTGAGGAAAATTCACCGATAGACCCGCAATACAAAAAAAAGGAAGTAAAGGGTGTTACCGCAAAGGTGATCACGGTGGCTCAGCTTGGCGGGGACTGCGACCCTACGACACCCATTGGCATCAACCTTCCCAACGCAAACTGGATCCGCACGGATTATGGTTCAAAGTCGGTCACGATGGATAACATCACCTATGCTTACGATCAGGCTGGCAAGACGGAAGGATTTCTGGAAGAATTTGCTTATTCAAAAGAGGAAGTGGAGAACTGCAGGAAGGACGGTTACCTGGCCGGAAGTCTGACCACCGACCTGCATGAGTGCCTCGGACATGGTTCCGGAAAGCTAAAACCGGGTATCGCTTCGGAAGCCTTGAAGAACTACCACTCTGCGGTTGAAGAAGCCCGTGCCGATCTCTTTGCGCTTTATTACATCATGGATCAGCAGATGATCAACCTGGGTCTCGTCTCTGATTTTGAAGTGGGTAAAGCCGAATATGACAACTATATGAGAAATGGCCTCATGACCCAGCTTGTCAGGATCCAGCCCGGGAAAAACATCGAGCAGGCTCATATGCGTGACCGGGCTATGATCGCCCACTGGGTCTATGAAAAGGGAAAAGAGCAGAAAATCGTTGAAATGGTGGTGAAGGACGGGAAGACTTATGTAAGGATCAATGACTATGAAGGTTTACGCGGCCTTTTTGCACAATTGTTAAAAGAGGTCCAGCGGATCACCTCCGAAGGTGACTATCAGGCAGCCAAAGAACTCGTGGAAACGTATGGTGTGAAAGTGGACCAGACATTGCATAAGGAAGTGCTGGAACGCTATAAAAAATTAAATATTGCCCCGTATGCCGGATTCATCAACCCGGTATTCGTCCCTGAAATGAAGAACGATACCATCGCCGATATACAGATCGAATATCCGGATGATTTTGCCGGGCAAATGCTTTACTATTCCAAAGAGTTCTCTTACCTGCCTGTCCGGTGATAACCATGCGGGTGAAACAGGTCTTATTAACCCTTTTGGTTCTTTTTCTTGTCCAGGCTGTCTGGTGTCAGAGCCCGTTCCCCCAGCATTATTTCCGTTCACCGGTCGGTTATGAATTCACCCTCGCAGGTTCTTTCGGGGAGCTTCGCCGGAACCATTTCCATTCGGGAATTGATATCAGGACCGGCGGTGAGGAGGGTAAACCGGTTTATGCAGCAGCCGATGGTTATATTTCAAGGATCTTCGTCGCTCCCGGCGGTTTCGGGAAAGCTTTGTATCTTGCTCATCCGAATGGATATACCACGGTTTACGGCCATCTGAAAGCCTTTGGCGGAACCATCGCTGCATGGGTAAGGACAAAGCAATACAGGCAGGAAACATTTGCCCTCGATACAGAAGTTCCTGCAGGACTGATCAGGGTCAGGAAAGGGGAACTCATTGCCTATAGCGGAAACTCAGGAGCTTCAGCCGGCCCCCATCTCCACTTTGAAATCAGGGATAGCAGGACCCAGGAAACCATTGATCCGCTCGAATTCGGATTGATCGCTCCGGATCTCTTTCCACCGCAGATCTCATGGATAAAGATTTACCCGTTGGGAGAGAACAGCCTGGTGAATTTTGCCGATAAACCAGTGATGCTTCCGGTCATATGCGAGAATGGCGACTGCAGGCTGAAACTGGATGACACGGTCATGGTCTCCGGGAACATCATCTTTGGTCTTGAAACTTCGGAACGATATAACGGCTCAGGTTTCAAGACAGGGGTCAATGCGATCCGGCTTCTGGTTGACGGCAGATCGTGCTATGAGCAGAACCTCGACCGGTTTTCCTTTTCCCAGACCCGCTATGCCAATAGCCTGATGGATTATCCCGCTTTTGTTCTAAACCGCCGGAAGATCCAGCGGTCGTATATTGCGCCAAACAACAAGCTAAATATAAACGGAACGGTCGTGAACCGGGGAATTGTAAATTTCATGGATAGACGCCCGCACTATGTGCAGTATCTGGTCCACGATGTTTTTGGGAATAAAGCCCGGCTTGACTTCTGGGTAAAGAGCCATCCGCCCCTCGGTCATAGCGGAAGACCCTGGACGGAACAACCTGAGGGAACCCAGTTGTTTTCATTCAGCCAGGATAACCATTTTATCCGTCCCGACATCCGGTTTGAGGTTCCCGGTGAAGCCTTATATGAAGATCTTGACTTTGAATACTCGGTTAGCCCGCCTGCTCCGGGCTGCTTTTCCATGGTCCATCATCTCCAGGATCAATATACTCCCCTTCAGACCTGGTGTACTCTGTCGATCAGAGCCGGCAACCTGCCAAACCGGCTTCAGTCAAAAGTAGTCATTGTAGCTTTGGAGACCGGCAATCATCCGGTAAGCCGGGGCGGGAAGTTCGAAAATGGATTTGTGACAACCCAGATTCGCGATTTCGGTGATTATTCCGTCATGGCCGATACCGTAGGACCCCTGATACGACCTGTCAACATCTTTAGCGGGAAAAAGGTGAACAGGCAGTATGCCATTAAGGTGAAAATCAGTGATAACCTATCGGGAATAAAAGCCTACCGCGGAAAACTGAACGGAAAATGGATCCTGATGGATTGGGATGAAAAGAACCAGCTTCTGACCTATGGTTTCGATGAATACCTGAAACCCGGGAAGAACCTCTTTGTCCTGGTCGTCACTGATGCGGTCGGCAATTCGTCCCGGTATGAGGCAACCCTCATCAGATAACGATTTCTTTCTATCTTTGTATCATGCAAGAGACCATTCTCATCCTGGATTTCGGATCCCAGTATACGCAGCTCATTGCCCGCCGGGTGAGAGAACTGAATGTTTATTGCGAGATCCATCCTTTCCATACCATTCCCCGGGTGCATGCACAGGTAAAGGGCGTGATCCTTTCGGGAAGTCCGTATTCGGTAAGGGACTCCGGCTCACCGGCACCCGACCTGTCGGGCATCAAAGGGAAAATACCGGTTCTCGGGGTATGTTACGGGGCACAATACATCGCGCAATCCTCCGGGGGTGAGGTCATGCCTTCAAAGATCCGGGAATATGGAAGGGCTAACCTGACCTTCATCGACCAGGAAAATGATCTTTTAAAAGGGATGTCGCCCGGAACCCAGGTCTGGATGTCGCATGGTGATACCATCCTTTCTGTTCCGGATGACTTTGACATCATCACGAGCACCCCAGATGTATCCCTTGCGGGTTATAAGGTCAGCCATGAAGATACTTACGGGATACAGTTTCATCCGGAAGTATACCATACCACGGAAGGGCAGATCCTTCTGAATAATTTTCTGACCCGCATCTGTGGCTGTCACCGGTCATGGACTCCGGAATCGTTTGTTGAGGCTACGGTCCAGGACCTGAAGAATAAAATCGGAGACGACAAGGTCGTCCTTGGTCTTTCGGGCGGTGTCGATTCTTCCGTTACGGCCATGCTGTTGAATAAAGCCATCGGTAAACACCTGACCTGCATCTTTGTAGACAATGGTCTTTTACGGAAAAACGAGTGTCAGTCCGTTATGCAGCGTTATCAGAAGCTCGACCTGAATGTGATCGTTGTGGAGGCAGGTGCCCGTTTTCTCGATGCCCTGACCGGGGTTTTCGATCCGGAAAAGAAACGAAAGATCATCGGGAAGACCTTTATCGATGTTTTTGAGGAGGAAGCAAGCAAGCTGGAAGGGATCCAATGGCTGGCCCAGGGCACCATCTATCCCGATGTGATCGAATCGCATTCGGTCAAGGGTCCTTCCGCTACCATCAAATCGCACCACAATGTAGGGGGCTTGCCCGAGCACCTGAACCTGAAGATTGTGGAACCGCTGAACAGCCTGTTTAAAGATGAGGTCAGAAAAGTAGGGCGGACCATCGGTCTTGGTCCGGAGTTCCTGAACCGGCATCCCTTCCCGGGTCCCGGGCTCGCGGTCAGGATTATGAGTGATATTACGCGTGAAAAGATACACCTTCTTCAGGAAGTCGATGACATTTTCATTACCGGGTTACAAACCCACAACCTGTATGACAAGGTATGGCAGGCTTTTGCCGTATTGCTGCCGGTGCAGTCGGTCGGGGTAATGGGAGACGAACGGACCTATGAAAATGTGGTTGCCCTGCGGGCAGTCACTTCAACCGACGGCATGACGGCTGACTGGGCGCATCTGCCTCATGAATTCCTGGCAAAGGTCAGCAATGAGATCATCAACAAGGTCAAAGGCGTGAACCGGGTTGTTTACGATATCAGCTCAAAACCACCCGCCACCATCGAATGGGAATAGCAACGGATCTGCTGACCGGAGTAAATGTATAAGGTAAAAGCAGGGGAGAAGCAAAATTATTGAACAAGGAAAGGTTACTATGAGCAGGTTTGTTTCCGGGATGCTTGTTTGTACGTTTCTGCTCGCCTGGATCGCGGAGGGTCAGACCTCTCAGGACCCCCTGAAACAGATGCGTTCCGTTGTGATCCAGAAGATTGACGGGAAGGAGTATTACATCCACACCATCAAGAGGGGACAAACCCTCTATATGATCTGCAAGGCTTACGGGGTGGATATCAATGAAGTGATCCGCGAAAATCCGGAAGTCAAGGAAGGGATCAAGGCCGATCAGAAGATACGGATCCCAGTTCAGGATCAGAAACAGGAAGGACAGCCAGGCAGAACGCCTTTGCCGCCTGTGAGGGAACCAAAACCACCGGCCGGGGAAGACAAGGCGGTGAAGACCGATACGGTCAGGACTATCGTTCCGTTTGCCCCGGAAGTGCTTCCTTGCGGGAAAGATACCACCGCGGCAAAGAAGACCTATAAGGTCGCCCTGATGGTCCCCCTTTATCTTTCGGAAACGGATAAGATCGATCCATCCACCATGAGCAGGGACTCGCTGGAAAGCTTCAAATCCCTTCAATTCATCGAGTTTTATGAAGGCTTTCGCCTGGCTGTTGACTCGCTGGAAAAAGCGGGTCTTCATCTGCAGCTATATGTCTATGATGTGACAAAGGATACGGCGAAGACCCGTCAGCTGCTGAAGAATCCTGAATTCCGGAATATGGATCTGATCGTTGGCCTGTTATATCACCGCAATTTTATGACGGTGGCTGATTTTGCGGAAAAGAACAGGATCAATCTGGTGAATCCCATTTCTGAGCGCAGCGAGCTGGTGACAGGGAATCCGGTGGTTTTCAAGGTAAGACCCTCACGAAAAAGCCAGCTGGGTCATCTGGCCGCCTTCATGGAGCAGGCATTTTACCGGGCTCAGATCCTGATTATCCGTAACGGACAGTATAAAGATAAGGATGCAGCTGACCGTTTGAAAGCCGAATGTGCAGCAAAGGATCTGACCGTCCAGGTGGTAGAGGGGCAGGATGGTGCCATCGGAAGGTTGTCAAAAACAAAGGAAAATGTCATCGTTTCCTTCACTGAGAACAGTGCCTATATCCTTGATCTCTCCCGGCGCCTGTCCGAGATCCGGAACGATTATGACCTGACCCTTGTGGGGATGCCGGCATGGGATGAGATCGAAGAACTGGAAACCGAATATATGGTCAATCTCCGGACGCATATCATGTCGCCTTATTTCATTGACTATGATAATCCGGGAGTGAAGCAATTCGTCCGGAAGTTCCAGGAGCGTTTCCATACCGATCCGGAACCCCTTGCCTTCCAGGGTTTTGATGTGGCATATTATTTCCTCTCGGCGCTCATGAAGTATGGAAAGAACTTACAGGATTGTATTTCCGGATATCCCTTCAAAGCTTTACAGACTACCTTTGAGTTCACTCAGACCAAAAACAATGGTTTCGAGAACCAGCATTGGGAGATATACAAATACGGTAATTATAAGCTGGTAAAGGTCAATTAGCCGGGCACCGGGATGGCCAGCAACGGGATATTCGTTGCAAAGAGATTCTTCTTGGTGATATTCTTGGTGAAGATCATATATAGCAGTCCGTGCTTATGCGGGTGGAATACGATCAGATCGATCTCCTGAGTGCTGATGAATTCATCGATCGCTTTCTGGTTATCCTCTTCGTATTCTTTTATCTGAAAAGTGACCAGGTTTAGTTTTTCCTCCTTGGCAAACTTGGCCTGAAGTGCTTTCATCCGGGTATATTCCTCTTTGATCTTGACTTTATTCAAAAAATGAACCACCTTTACCACGACGGTAAATGGCTCGAATATTTTCATGACCTGCTTGAGGATCCCTTCATTGGTATCGGTCAGATCAGCCGTGAACATGATGTTTTTAAATCCTTTGAAAACCTTCAGCTCAGGAATGGTCATAACCGGTACACGGGCATGATCCACAATGAATGTTGAAACCTTTCCCCATACATTGATGTTATTCCCTTTGCCGCGTGAGCCCATGACCACCATATCGGGCTTATATTCACTGACGATAAGCTTGAGCTCATTTTCAACCTCTCCGCCTACCAGAGTGGTGGTAAAGGTTACATTGGTGATTCCGTCCTTTTTGAGCCAGCCCTCCAGTTTTCCGAGGAGATCCTGCAGGTTCCTCTCCGACTGGTGAAAGATCTCTTTCATCAACTCCTCGTTATAGATTGTACTCATGTCGAGGGTATCCGGGAAGCTGGTGTCGGCCAGGAAGATCTGGTCGAAATAGGTATGGAACAACCTGATTTCCGAACCATAGGTCTTTGCCAGCTCAATGGCATATCTGCAGGCGATTTCGGTATGACCCGAAAAATCAACAGGTACCAGTATTTTTTTCATCGGTCATTTTTTTCTTTAGCTTTTTGTCGGTACTCCGTTTGATCAATCAGGGCTTGCACGGATCTTTCCCACGTGTTGTCAGCGTCTGTTTTCCGGGGTATCATTATAGCAAATGTAGTAAATCTGTGAGAATTCTGCAATTTTTTTGATTGGAGTAGTTATCCATGAGTCCCTCGCACCGTTCCGTAATCATGGCACCGGTGTACTCAAGGGTAAAAAGCAAGCGGATCTTTTCCCTGAATTGATCCGGGTGATCGGCTATTGTACAAAGTTTTCCGAGGGAGGTTCCTGCCACCATCTGGGGATTGACCAGGCAAAAACGACCGTTGAACAAAGCATTCAGCAGTTTCAGCTTCAGTCCGGTTGCCTGAAAAGTGACCATTAAGTTGACATGTGCTTTCCGGATGAGATTGAACATGGTCTCATCGTCTGGATCCGCCACGATCTGAACATTTTTTTTTCCGGCGGCCAGACGGATCAGATGAGCGGGCGGGTTCAGTCCTGCAATGATCAGGTGTGGCATCCCTTCCTCAATGACATCCCGGATCAGAAATTCGGCAGCCCGGATATTTTCAGCAACACTGAGATTTCCCTGATAAAGCAAATAGTCTCCTTTCCCGGTTAGACCTTTTACTTCGTCATCGCGGTGGAAGCTGGGAAGGTAAATCACTTTCTTCCCCGGGAAATGACGTTGGAGGTAGGTCGTGTCTTCTATCGATACCGTAAGCATCAGGTCGGCATGGGTAAGTTTTTTCTGGAACCATTTCAGTTTCAGACTGGCGGTAAGAAAGTAGATTTTTTTCAGAAGATTTTTTTCAGCTCTGGAGAGATGGAGGTAGTAGAGGTGTTCAATATTGCTTTCCCGGTAAATCCTCATCCGGTCTTTCAGTTCCGGTGCATCCAGGAAATAGCAGCTGTGCAGCCCTTCGAATAAAATAGGGTAGTTATCCTGCCGGAGGTTATAAAGCAGGCTTTCCGATTTACGGCTGGCAACAATATATGGCTGGAGATTCAGTGCAGCCCGGAGTCCTGTTTTCCGGCGGTAATAGTTGACGGAATGGCAAAGTTCGTTCAGGTGAGGTGCCCGTTCGCGGTGATATTCAAAGCAATGAAGATGGATCTTTATCCCGGCTCCGGCGAGTGCCTTTAACTTGTAATAAACATCAATCACGCCACCATAGTTGGGCGGGTAAGGGATGTCGAACGAGACAATATGCAGATGAGAATGCGTGGTCATATCTTTTCAGAAAAAATCTCTTTCAGTTTTTCTTCCTCTTTCTCCCAGCACAAATCCAGCGCAGCCCCGGCAAGGTTCCTGCGATATCTGCCCAGACGTTCCTCATCGGCAAGCATGGAATCGAGTTTGGAAGCCAGCCAGGCAGGATCATGATTTTCGATGTATTCACCGATCCCGTATTGTTCCACGATGGCCTTCATCTCAGGGAACGGTGAGACAAGCACAGGAACACGGGCCTGAATATAATCCATGAATTTGTTGGGTAAGGCATAATAGTAGTTGATACAGACATTTTTCTCGATCGAAAGCCCGATGTCGCCCATCAGGGTGTACCGGTGAAGCGTTTCGAGCGGGATAGGGCCGGGCATAATGACCTTCTGACCGAGATCTTTTTGCCGGATCAGGATTTTAAGTTTTTCGAAGATATCACCGGTGCCGAGGATCAGGAATACGGCATCTGTTTTTAGGTATTCCATGGCCAGGATCGCTTCTTCGAGCCCTCGGTCAACGTTAACAGCCCCCTGGTAAAGGATGACCTTCTGTTCGGGGAGGATTCCGAGGCTGGCCTTATCGAAGGCGCCTTCGGGGGGTTTGTGATCCGGTACGTTGCGGATGACCCGGATGGGGTTCCCGTATTCTTTGGTATAAATACCGGCGATGGACTGGTTAACCGCGACAACATGCTTTAGTTTCGGGAAGATCCGGTCTTCGATCCCTTTCCAGATGGCCGTGACCCTATTACGTCCTATCAGCTCAGGAACGCCCCGGAAGTACTCGTGGCAGTCGTGGACCACCCCCACCCCCCGGCCTCCCGGTAAACCGGGACAAGCTCCTCCCCCACGGGGGAGGGGGAGGATTGAATACAGGTAATTGGCCAATAAAGTGTCAAGATCATTGGAGACCAGTAAATCGGGTTTATGAGAGAGAAGGTAAAAAAACAACCGGATGTTGTACTCGGCATAAAACAGGGCTCCTTTGTCGAAAAACAGCTTCATCCGATGCATCGGATAGGTTCTGGAAGCCAGAGGCCGGCTTACCCGGCGCTTCCGTCCGACAAGCAATACCTCAAAACCCATCTTCACCAGCGTCCGGCAGGTCCGATCTACCCGCTGATCGGTCGAGAGGTCGTTGGTTACCGATACTATGACTCTCTTTTTATTCATCCTTTCAAAATTAACCATTTCCGCAAATATTCCATTCAAATGGTTTAATTTTGGATTTTCTACGTCATGCTGAAAATCCTTGAGGACATATCGCTCAGACCTTACAATACTTTCGGGATCGATGTTAAGACCCGATGGTTCGTTGAATCCGGTACCTACGATGAAATCCTCGACTTTTTAGCATATCTGGAGGAGGACCGGAAGCCGTTGCTTGTCCTTGGCGGTGGCAGTAACATATTGTTTACCCGTGATTTTCCCGGAACCATTTTGCACCTTACCGAGAGGGGGATTAACCTAATAGAAGAAGATGAAAAATCGATTCTTATCCGCGCCCGGTCAGCAGAAAACTGGGATGATCTTGTTAGCTTCACTGTCCATCAAGGCTGGGGTGGCCTGGAAAATCTTTCGTTGATCCCCGGATACGTGGGTGCAGCACCCGTCCAAAACATCGGGGCCTATGGGGTTGAACTTCAGGATTGCTTTCATGAGCTGGAAGCCATCCACCTGGAAACACAGATCACTCAGAAATTCAACCGGGAGCAGTGCCGCTTCGGCTACCGTGAAAGCATCTTCAAGGGAACGCTCAAAGGGCAGTACCTGATCCTTCATGTCACCTTCCGGTTATCCAAACAACCGCAGCTAAAGCTGGATTATGGGTCCATCCGGGAGGAACTCCGGGCCATTCATGTCGAAAACCCTTCCATCGGGGATGTCCGTGAAGCTGTGGTACGCATCCGCAGACGGAAGCTGCCTGATCCGATGGTTATCGGGAATGCAGGAAGCTTCTTCACGAATCCGGAGGTTTCGGCTGAGAAGCTGTCTGAGCTGCAGGACAGGTTTCCAGGGATCATCTTTTTCCCTTCCGGCGACCGGTTCAAGCTTGCCTCTGCATGGCTGATCGAGCAGTGCGGATGGAAAGGCAAACGCCTCGGCGGTGCCGGCGTCCATGCTGACCAGCCCCTCGTTCTGGTGAACTTCGGTACAGCCAGCGGAAAGGATATCCTCGACCTGGCAAACCAGATCGCGGTGTCGGTTCATAAAAGGTTCGGAGTCAGCCTCGAATCGGAGGTCAATATCATCTAGCCCGGTTCAGATCCTGACGATCTTGGCCACACCGGTAAACTGAGTTCCCTCCACAGCAACCAGATATAACCCCGGAGGCACCTCTTCCCCTCCGGTATCGGTAGTCCAATGAATGTTCCGCTCCCCTTTGGCGACAGGTCCGGAGTAGATCAACCTGACTGTTTTACCGTTCAGCCCGATCAGTTTGACATCGATCCGGTCATCCTGTGGCAGATAAAAACGGATGGTGGCGTCCGAAAAGACCGGATTGGGGGAAACCCAGAGGCTTATCTTAGCTTTTTGTTCATGGGAGGTGATTCCGGTAAGGACCTCATCCAGGCTGGCTTTATAAGCCGACAGGCCATACGATCCTGCTACAACGGTGCGGGTCGGTTTATGAACTTTAAGAGCGCAAACCGCCACGGACGGCAATCCGTCCCATATCCATGACCAGGTTTGGCCGCCATCGATAGTGCCATAGACTCCTGCATCGGTGCTGACAATGATCCTTCCGGGAAGATCGGGGTCAAGCACGATGTCATTAACCGGGAATTCAGGCAGGTTACCGGTAATGTCGATCCAGGTTTGTCCGAGGTTCGTCGATTTAAAAACATGAGGGAGCGGTTCATCCCAGCGGAAGCCCGACAGGGTGGTATAGATGGTCTGAGCATCAAACGGGTCGGTTGCCACGCGTGTTATCCAACGTTGCGGAAGGCCAGCCGATATATCCTGCCAGGAGGAACCGGCATCGGTCGAAATATGAACTTTTCCGTCGCCTGAACCTGCGATCACGATGGAAGGATCAAGGGGTGATATGGCGATGGTTGTGATGGAACAGAAATAATTGTCGATACCATGGGTCAGGTCACCGCTGACGGCTTCCCAGCTGTTGCCTTTATCGGTTGATTTCCAGATGCGGTAGGTGCCGAAATAGAGGGTGGATGAATTTTCCGGATCCATGGCTAATGGTGCAGACCAGTTGACACGGTCGCCCGACATCGGACCTGCAATATAGTCGAGAGAGTATCCGCCATCGGTAGACCGGTAAAGATTTCCCCACTGGTATTCGGCATAGATGATATCCGAATTAGTATGGTCCACCAGGGTATACATGCCGTCACCGCCCAGGATGGCTTCCCAATCGCTGGTTCCTCCCGAAAGGGTCCGGATCGTATTGTTATCCTGAGTCCCGCCGTAGATCCGCTGTGGTAGAAGATGATCGATGTCGATGGCATAGAACTGGGTCAGCGGAAGGTTATTGATCTTCGTCCAGCTGGTACCATGGTTCAGACTGGTGTATAGTCCTCCGTCATTTCCTTCGATGATCTTTCCTGTTGTTCCGTCGAAAGCCATAGCATGATGGTCCACATGAAGGGTCCAGGATCCGACTTCGGACCACGAGGTTCCCCCGTTCTCTGTTCGGTAAAGGTAAACCCCCATGACGAATACCCGGTTCGGATTGGTAGGATCAATCCGGATCTGCCCGAAATACCAGCCGAAATTACTGTTCATTCCGTACAATGCACCATCGTTTGTCCGGGTCCAGGTCTGGCCGGCGTTGGCGGTCTTATATACCCCGACATCTCCGTCGGGCAGATCATAGAAAGCATAAAGGATATCGGGATTGGAACGGGCAATATCGATCCCGATCCTGCCGACGCCGGTCCCGGAAGGCAGCCCGCTGGTGAGTTCCGTCCAGGTGTCTCCTCCGTCGGTGGTCTTCCAGAGGCCGGAAGTTTCCCCGAACGAGGTACGGTATAGGAGCGGGCGGATACGTTCCCACATGGTAGCATACAATACCAGTGGATGGACAGGATCCTGCACCAGATCCACTGCCGAGGTGGAATCGGTCAGGAAGAGTACCCGCTGAAAGGATTGACCGCCATCGGTACTGCGATATACTCCCCGTTGGTCGTTGGCTGTGAAAAGATACCCGCAGGAAGCAACGAAGACCCGTTGTGAATTGGAATAATCCACCACAATCCGTCCGATATATCCGGAGCTGTCGAGTCCGAGATGTTGCCAGGAGGCACCTCCGTCGTTGGATTTATAGATGCCGTTCCCCAGAAAGCTGAAGCTCGATGCATTCGCTTCACCCGTACCGGCATACAGTATGTCCGGATTGTTCGGATCGATGGCAATATCGCCGACAGAGATCACCGGCACATCATCAAAAAGGTTGTTCCATGTAATTCCACCATCGGTAGTTTTTAGGACCCCACCGGAAGCAGCTCCAACATAGATTGTCTGGGTATTACCCTGAGGGAATTCCACATCGGTGATCCGGCCGCCGATGTTGTCGGGACCTGCAAAGGACCATGGATTGGATCTGTTACCGGCGGCTTTCATGAGGTCATGCGCTTGACCCGCTGCTTTCAGGTAAGCTTCCGGTTTGATCCGGTCATAGGGAAACATCCGTTGCATGGCCATCCAGTCGTTCGGTTCCTGTCCGGGTTCCCGGAAGAGCGTTCCCGTCTTTTTTTCTCCGGTATAGACCGGATGGCTTGAGGTCAGAATGAAAAGGGTCCCGGCACCGGAAAACAGGAACAAAACCGCCAGGCTGATCAGCAAAGGGTAATTTTTTTTCATAGAAAGCTCTTATTCGGTTTTCAGAGCCCCGATAAGATCTCTTACCGAAGGGATTTTGTTGCGTTCAAGGTAGGCAGATATCCCATCGATGATCTTAGCAGAGACCATGGGATCGATAAAGTTTGCGGTTCCAACCTGAATGGCGGAGGCGCCAGCCAGGAAAAATTCGATGGCATCGGTGGCATTCATGATGCCTCCCAGTCCGATCACGGGTACAGGTACGGCTTTATGCACCTGCCACACCATGCGCAGGGCCACCGGTTTAACAGCGGGACCGGATAAGCCTCCGGTGATGGTGGACAGGACCGGCTTCCGGGTTTCGGCATCGATGGCCATTCCCAGCAAGGTGTTGATGAGGGTGATGACATCGGCTCCGCCATCGACAACCGATTTGGCAATATCGGTTATGCTGGTCACATTGGGTGAGAGCTTAACCATCAGGATCTTTTTGTACACCTTCCGGACAGCACGGGTAACTTCAGCCGCCATCGAAGGTACGGTACCAAAGGCCATTCCGCCCTGTTTGACGTTTGGGCAGGAGATATTCAGCTCGATGGCCGGGATCTTTTCCAGTTCATTGATCTTTTCGGAGACTTCAACATATTCTTCAAGTGTCGAACCGGATACATTGACAATCATATTCGTTTTGAAATGCCTTATCTTCGGATAGATTTCCCGGCAGAAATGATCCACGCCTTTATTCTGCAGCCCGACCGAATTCAGCATGCCGGAAGCAGTCTCTGTCATGCGCGGGTAGGGATTGCCTTCACGGTTTTTACCGGTAACTGCCTTGACAAAGATCCCGCCGAGTTGTCCCGGATCAAAGAAATCGCACAACTCCTCCCCGTATCCGAAGGTCCCTGAGGCAACTGTTACCGGATTCCTGAATTCAAGTCCGGCAATATTTACAGACATATCAACCATTAAGTCATTAAGTCATTAAGTCATTAAGTCATTAAGTCATTTATTCATTCCTTCATTTCAAACTCACTCCTCACTTCTAACTCCTAATTCCTAACTGTTTATGTCCATTTCAATCTTCTCGTGTTGAACACCGGCCCTTCAACACAGACCCGTTCATTGCCAAGATCCGTCGGGGTCACACAGCATAGGCAGACGCCAAACCCGCAGGCCATGGTGTTTTCCAGAGAAACTTCACAATCCACCTGGTGGCTTGCGGCAATCTTTGCAACCGATCTCATCATAGCCTCCGGTCCGCAGCAATAAACCTTCTTAAAACCCCTTAGTCCTTGCCTGAACACAGAATGTTCCGGGATCAAGCCTTTCTCGCCTTCCGATCCGTCATCCGTAATCAGCATCACTTGCCCGAACCGTGAATATTCATCGAGCTCTGCAATGTCCTCTTTTGTCCTGAAGCCCAGAAGGATTGCCGGATGGATCTTATTCTGATGGAGGAACTGGGCCAGGAACAGCAACGGAGCGGCACCGCAACCGCCACCAACGAGTAAAACCTGGTTTGTTGAAGGCAACGAGAATGATTTTCCGAGGGGATACAATACATTGACTTTCTCCCTTTCCTGTAAATGACTCAGGTGACGGGTCCCTTCACCCTTGATCTGGATCAGCAACCGGAAGGAATTTCCCTGGAGATCGATGGAATGGATGGAAAAGGGACGACGGAGAAATGTGGCCGGGGAGTCCGCGACAAGTACCTGGACAAACTGACCTGGAAGCATCAGGGGAAGTGGGTCAGGGGCCTGGAGCTCGAGGATGAAGTGCCGGGAATTTAACCGGATGTTCCGGACTACTTCAAGGTCCCCGACGACTTTTTGAATATTCATGAGTTTAGGAGTTTACTCCCCGTTTTTCTTGGCCTTTTTGGCAGAAGCTGTTTTTTTTGCTTTAGGTTCAACCGGTCTCGTCTCTTCAGGCGGGATAATAGCTTCGGGTGACAATTCGACCGCTTCGGCCGGAGGTGTTTCAGCAGATTCATTTGGTTCTGGTTCCGGCTGACCTTCCTCGCTTTTTTTCTTCTCTTCTGAAAAATCAACGATATCGTTAGCGATCAGTAGGTTATACCAGGTGACGATCTTCCTGATATCCGAAATATAAACACGTTCCTGGTCAAACTCAGGGATCATTTCCAGGAAGAACTTCTTCAGGACACTGTTATCTGATTTTGGATCGACAGCAGGCTTTCCTTCCAACTTTTCATGGATGGTCCTGAATATGGTTTTCAGTGGCAGATCCTCACCGGTCGTAAATACGCTGATCTCTTCCAGTGAGCTGATCTTTTCATTCCCGAAGGCCGGAAATCGTTTCTTGTCGGTAAGTGACTCAACGATCACCGCATTTTTGGCCTGAGAAACGACCTTGAATAATCCGGTTTTTCCCGAAATCGATAATATCTTGCTGAAGTCCATATTACTGAATTTATTACAAAAGTACAAAATATTTTAGAAATTTATATAATGGAGATGAAGTGGATGTACAAATTGATAATTGATAATTGAGAATTGATAATTAAAGACTTAGAATTTCAAAGTTCTTGTATTCACCGGGTCTCCAGCCGCTTTTTTGCTCGATGTAATGAAGGATCCGGTTGAGCCGGGAAAGTTTTTTGTGTGCAGGATCAAAGCTGAATTGCCAGTTTTTATGTGCGATCCGGTCAGTCATGACCAGCGGATGTTTCTCCTGGAACCGGGCAAGGGAGTCGATCCCGGAATAATCGAAATTCTCTGCCCTGGGAATGTGTTTTTCCATCCACTGGTCATCATGCCAGTACCGGTTGAAGCTCTCCTGTTTGGCTTGCTGGGAGGAGGGCGGTTTAACCCATCCGTAATGGTACACCGCGGCCGGGATCGGAACGACCTTCAGCTTGTTCCCGTTTTTCCTGAAACCCTGTGCGTCCCTGTATGACCGTATGGCTTTATCGTTACGGATCACCCTGACTTCCCGGCGGTACCAGGCTCGGGAGTCACCGACAAAATCATAGGAACCATAGAAATGAAGGTAGTTAAAAAGCAGTCCTTCCACTCGGACATCCTCTTTCCAGCGCTCCATCGACGAGCGGATGACACCGAGATATTGCTCGTGAATCACCTCATCGGCCTGGATGTAAAAAGCCCAAGTGCTATCGGGAGAAACGGCATCGAAGGCTTTGTCGGTCTCTTCAGCCAGCACCTGTCCGCCCTCTCTTTTTGCATCATCCCAGATGGTATCGATTATCCGGATCTTCGGGGAGTGAATTGAACGGATCAGCTCGCGGGTGTCGTCTTCCGACCGTCCGACGGCAACCACGAACTCATCGCAGACGGACAGGATCGAAGTAATGGATTCAACGACCGGATAATCGAACCGGATCGCATTACGGACAAAGGTGAAACCAGTGACTTTCATGAAACGGTCAGAAGCTGATGATACCGGTATAATTTTCCGGGGTGATTTTTTTTAACTCCGTTTTGACCTTGTTGGGGATCTTCAGGGAATCGATGAAGGACAAGAGCTCCGGCTGGTTGATGCCGGCCTTCCCCCGGGTCAGCTCCTTGAGTGCTTCGTAGGGTTCCGGGTACTGTTCTCGGCGTAGAATGGTCTGGATGGCCTCCGTAATAACGGCCCAGTTGGTATTCAGATCCGATCGGATCTTTTCTTCGTTCAGGATCAGTTTATCGAGTCCTTTAAGGAGCGACTTAAAAGCGATCAATGAATGGGCAAGGGGTACCCCGATGTTGCGGATGACGGTTGAATCGGTAAGATCGCGTTGCAGGCGCGAAACCGGCAGCTTGGCCGAAAGGTGCTCAAACAAGGCATTGGCAACCCCGAGATTTCCTTCAGAATTCTCAAAATCAATGGGGTTGACCTTGTGGGGCATAGTTGAGGATCCGGTCTCCTCCTTTTTGACTTTCTGTTTGAAATAATCCATCGATATATAGGTCCAGATGTCCCGGTCGAGGTCAATCAGGATGGTGTTGATCCGCTTCAGGTTATCGAAAAAGGCCGCGAGGTTATCGTAATGCTCGATCTGGGTGGTGGTCCTGCACCGTTCCAATCCAAGAGTTCTCATGATAAAGGCATCTGCGAATTTAACCCAGTCAATCCCGGGATAGGCAACATGGTGGGCATTGAAATTCCCTGTAGCTCCGCCGAACTTGGCTGAAAAGGGAATAGTCTCCAGCAGGGCAAGCTGCTGTGTCAGGCGTTCCACGAAAACAAATAATTCCTTTCCGACAGTCGTTGGCGAAGCAGGCTGTCCGTGAGTCCTGGCCAGCATGGGGATGTTCTTCCATTCCTGACTTTTTTTCAGCAGTTCAAAAACGATGTTCGACAACATCGGATCGAAGATGTCTTCAAAGGCATCTCTTAAAGCCAGCGGGAAGGCGGTGTTGTTGATATCCTGGGATGTCAGGCCGAAATGGATGAATTCCTTGAATGTTTTTAGTTTCAGATGATCGAATTTTTCTTTGAGGAAATATTCGATGGCCTTCACATCATGATTGGTCCCTTTCTCAATTTCCTTCACCCGCGACGCATCTTCATCCCCGAATTTCTGATAAATTGAACGAAGCTTTGGGAAGATTTGTTTATCAAATTGTTTTAACTGCGGCAGAGGGATCCGGCAGAGGGCAATGAAATATTCCACCTCAACCAGGATGCGGTACCGGATGATCGCCGATTCGGAAAAATAGCAGGCAAGTGCTTCTGTGCCCTTACGGTATCTGCCGTCGATGGGGGAAATGGCATTCAGGGGAGACTCCATAAAAGATTTTTTTTCATTGTAACCATTCGTACAAAAATAAGATTTTATACGTCATATATACCTATCTTTGTAGCTGTCCTTACATGTTAACCCAAATCTTATGAAAAAAATCTTTACAACCTTTGCCATCCTGCTTTCTGCAGGATCGCTGACACTGGCCCAGACCCTTGTGACCACCCAACCGATGAACAAGAACGTGATTCTTGAAGATTTCACCGGGATCCATTGCCAGTATTGTCCGGACGGGCATGAGATTGCCCAGAGCATCCTTGATAACAACCCGGGCCGTTCTGCTGTGGTTTCAATTCATCAGGGCATCTATGCCGTCCCGAACACCGGGGAACCGGATTACAGGACCCCCTTCGGTGATGCCCTCGCAAATCAGACAGGACTTACGGGTTATCCTTCCGGAACAGTTAACCGTCATGTTTTTTCCGGTTCAAATACAGCCCTGAACCGTGGCGACTGGGTTACTTCATCCAATATCATCTTAGACCAACCCTCTCCGGTCAATGTCGGCATCGAATCCGATTTTGACTCCATCACCCGGCTGCTGACCGTCCATGTGGAGTTATACTATACCTCTGCCAGTTCTGCTTCCACCAATTATATCAATGTTGCCCTTATCCAGGATCATATCTTCGGACCGCAGACGGGAGGAGGGGCAGGTAACGACTATGAACACATGCATATGCTCCGCTATTTTATCACGGGCCAATGGGGTGATGCAGTGACTCCCACGACACAGGGAACCCTGGTTGAGCGGACCTATAACTATACTGTTCCTGATGCATACAACAGCGTACCCTGTGTGGTAAGCAACTGCCAGGTTGCGGTCTATGTTGCTGAGGGCCACCAGGAGATCCTATCAGGGGATGTGGTCGATGCCATCGGGGGAACCAATCTTTATATCGGTGATATCACGACAACCGACAGCGTTATGCAGGAAGGGACCGAAGGATCTTACACACAGTTCAATCTGATGGCTAACAGCAATCTCGAAGGAACCGAACCGTTCATCATCAGGCTCACCAGCGATGCTCCTTCCGACTGGCTGGCAACTTTTACCGTGGAAGGACAAACCGGCGACAGTGTGACGGTTGATCTTGTGAAAGGAACCCCTTCACCCATTGAGCTCCAGGTTTTACCGGGTGCCACGGCAGGCTTTTACTCCTTCACCTTCGAATTGACATCGGTGAACAACCCGGAAGCTCCAACTAAATATTTCACCGTTTTTGTGATTTCGGGTGTGAATACACTGCTGGTCTATGCCGACGGGGATGCCACGGCTGAAAACTGCCTGGATGTATATATGAATGGTTTGCTGGCCGCAGGCAGCGACAAGAATGCGGTGATGAGCTCCACCCTGTTTGAAAAAGCCTCGGTTTCTGATATCCTCGGACAGGTCATTTGCATCTTTTATGATGTTGCCTGGACTTTTCCGGCCTTTACCGATCCCCAGGCACTTGCCTTGAAATCGTACATCGATCAGGGAGGACATGTTTTCGTGGCCGGGCAGGATATCGGCTGGGATATCATGAGCGGTGCTGCAGGGAGCCATGGCACCCCCGAAGCCCAGGATCTCTATACCAACTATTTTAAAGCCCATTGGATCGCTGACGGGAGCTCTGCAGACAATAAATTGATCGCTGAAACGACGGATGAGATTTTTGGGGATGTAGCCACATCAAACATCGTGGATGTTTATTCAGGGAATATGTATCCCGACCAGATCTCTCCCCTGCAGAATGCCAGTGCCACTTTCTATTACAATACCACCAAGACCAAGATCGGAGCCATCCGGAGCATGAAAGATGAAGCCAAGGTCGCCTATTTCGGGGTAGGTCTTGAGATGGTCCAGACTGTCGCTGTTGCCGATGATATCATTAAAAAAGCATGGGACTGGTTCATGGAAGGGGTTGGTATCAGCGACCGGACCTTGCAGGAAAGCGCAACACTGGGCCAGAATATTCCAAATCCCGCTGGCGGTGAAACAACGATCCGGTTCAAACTTCCGTTTGCCTCCTTTATCACACTACAACTGTACGATATGAGCGGTAAACCTGTCCGGAATCTCATGGAAGGACAGATCCCTGCCGGCTCACATCAGGTCACCCTATCGACGATCGGTTTAAATCCGGGCGTTTATTATTATACCCTTCAGACCGATTCCGGTAAAATTACCCGGAAGATGGTAGTGGTGAGATAAGACCGGGCAACTATTTTTTTACTGCGCTGATCATTGCCATACCGTACTGGACAAATTGTTTACCGCGGTTCATGTCATTAAAAAAGAAGTCGCGGATTTTATTCAGTTTCACCTGGCTGTAAATGCCCTCCAGGAAGTGATCATAGAGATAGGCTTCACGGTAAAGATACTCAGCTAAAAGACGGGGATCGATCTCAAGATTGTTAAAAGGTTCCGCGGAGACTTCCACAACTTCGAAGCCGGCATTTTCAAGGATCGGTGGCAACATGCTTCCGATCCTTATTTCAATGGAATTTTTCTTGCAGAAAGTGGATACAAGATCCCTGAATGAGTCGAAAGCGTCATTTCTGGGTTCACAGATGTCATAATCAGGATCAAGATCGAAGATCCAAAGATGAGTTCCTTGCTTGACCTGGCTGAGTATCTGAGGTAACGTTTTACCCGTATCGGGCATATGCAGGACAAAATACCGCATAAGAATGCCTTCACAGGTGCTTAATAACGTTTGAACCTGCTTGTGCAGGGCATCGCTTTGGATCCATTTTGTGTTTGTTTCATTTCTTTTTCTTGCCTGTTTGATCATTTGGCTTTTATCGTCGATCCCGTAAAACCGGATCGCAGGATTTTGCCTGGCGATCTCCCCAAGGAACAATCCATTCCCCGTTCCGATATCAGCAACATGCTTGCATTGAGAAAGCCCGTGTTTGATCATGAATCCGTGATGACGGTTAAGGGAAAGCCTGACCTGCAGCTCAAGCTGGGTATAAATGGCTTTCTCGAATTCTATCCATGGACTTTGATTCATCCGGTTCTTACGATAAGTTAAAGTTTAGCGATTTGAAATAAAATCCAATAAAGTCAATCCTGCCATCCTCCAAATAATGAAAATTCATTAAACACAGGTCCAAGTTTAATCGTTTTCTTTCAATGCGTTACATACGGTTTCCTGTTTTGACACGTTGGCTCTGTCTTTAAGTTTTTGACAAGATAGCCATTTTATAATAAGTTATCAACATGTAAAAGATCTTTTTATTTTTTTTACTATATTTGACATAATCTGTCAAGTCATAATTCTGTCAAGTGGGAAATTTTGGTCAGCGCATCAGGGAACTCAGAGAAAACAAAGGCCTTTTATTGCGGCAGATGGCTGCTGCATTGGAAATTGATACTGCGATCATTAGTAAATTTGAACGGGGAGAACGAAAACCTAACCGTGAACAGGTAAAACGGATCGCCCGGTTCCTGAAAGCAGACAAAAATGAACTGCTGACGTTGTGGCTTGCCGATAAAGTTCAGTACGTTATCAGCGAGGAAATGTCATTCGCTGAAGAAGCATTGGAAATCGTTAAACGAAATATACAGGATGATACCAAGACTCATACTGATTGACAATTCATCTGAGAACTATTCTTTGGGTGTTGTATTTAAGGAGATGATTATGGATCATTCCTTTTCCCAGGTTTCTGTTGCAACAGGGTACTGGGACTTACCCGGAATGGTAAAAATCTATGATGAATTAGAATCTTTCCTTGACCGTGAAAATACATCTTTCCGTTTGCTTCTCGGAGAAGAACCTTATGTGCGGGTATACCAGGTTAAAAATCCCAAAAAACAGGATCCTGAATTCCCTGAGAAATATCTGAAGAAAGATTTGGAAGAACTTGAACTGAAGGATGAATATCAGAAGGTGGTAGATCTGCTTTTAAAGCACACCAGGCAGAATGGCAAACTTCAAATACGGGTTTATCGTAAAAATTTTCTTCATGCCAAATGTTACATCTTCGGGAGTGTTGAGGATAATGCTGTCGGATTATTGGGAAGCTCCAATTTTACTTATCAGGGCATGTTCGGTAACCTTGAACTGAATCAACTGGAGGATAATAATGCAACTGTAAATTATATCCGGCAAAACCTTACACAAAACCCGACACACCGCTCCTGGTTTGAAGATTTATGGAATGATAGCGAAGATTGGTCCGGAAAATTCAAAGAGGAGATACTTGATATCAGCAAACACGGAAGATTATGCTTCAGTCCGTATGAAATGTATATACATGCATTGTACAGAATTTATGGCCAGGAACTTCTTGATGAAAAAGAGAACAAGGTCGAACCAAATGATCCTGCATCCGGGAAACCACAATTAGTAAAATTCCAGATTCAGAATGCGAACAGTATTATAAAGAAATTAGAACGACAAAGTGTTGCCATGCTTTCCGATTCAGTTGGTTTGGGTAAAACATACACGGCCATTAAAGTCATTGAATATTATATGTTCAATCCTGAAAAAAATCAACGTGTAGTTGTCATAGCCCCTGCCGGGTTGATTCAGCAATGGAGAAAAGCATTTAACGATTTTAAAATGGTCCATATTCCTGAAATTTACAGTTTACAGGATACCAACAGAATTGAAGACATCAGGGAAAATTTAAAATCAATACCTGTTGGATTATTCGTTTTTGATGAAAGCCATAACTTAAGGTCTGCCGGTGGTCAGCGTTTTGATGTTTTTATTAAATGGAGGCAAGAAAATGATAACGCAAAAACACTCATGGTTACGGCAACACCAATTAATAACCAGTTAGCTGATCTGACCAATCAGATCATGTTGGGTTCCGGCGGTAATATTTTCAAATTGGGAAGGTTTTATGACCGTAACAGACAAAAGTATTTTACTCTTAAGGAGCGTTTGGAACTACTGCAAACGGATATGCGTAAACAAATTCGCGAAAGTAAATTTATCAATTACCAGCAAATCAAAGAGCAGCTTACTCCTTTGTTAAACCGTTTTATTGTAAGGAGAACTAGACAGGGAATAGAAAAAGAATACCCTGATGGTTTACTTTTAAATGACAAGCTGCAAAAGTTTCCAAAATCTTACCCCGACAATCTGGAATATGAAGTTCCAAATCAATTCAAATCACAACTCCTTAAAATGGCCGGACAAAATATTGAATTGACACGTGCATTTAACTATGAAATAACCAGCTTGGCAGAAATGGAATATCTGGCTCATCCTTTTGACCTGTTTGAGTATTATATTGAACGGGAAAAACCCATCAATTCATCTTTGGAAATTGTTTATACCGCCTTATTGAGTCTGGGTTTTCCTTGTTACCGCTATAACATTTATCGCCATGCCTACTATGGCAGAAAACGGGGTGAACTTGAACTTAATGCTGATGACAACCGAGAGCTAAGCAGACAGATTGGTATTTACGGAATTTTCAGAACCGTATTCTTAAAACGCTTGGAATCTTCACTTTTTTCTATCAGTAAGTCCATTAGAAATTATGAGGATAAACTCAAGGATTTTCAATCCAAGTTGGAGAGGTACAATAAGATTATTTCGGTCAAAAATCTTTCGGCTTTGAACAAAGCCATTGATACCTATAATGAACAAAATGCCGATGAAGATGAACTGGATTTTGATATTGAATCGTTCGAAGAAACCGAACAGGAGTTTATCACGATCGTTGCGGACGAAGGTGTCTTCAATATAGCTCAATTGAAAGCCGACATCGCCAAAGACCTTTCCATCATCAGTATTCTGAAAGAACAAGTTGCCCTGCTAATCAAAAAGGACGACAAAATACAAGTACTGGCCAAACACCTTAATCAGAATGATGACCAAAAAGTTTTAATCTTCACTTACTTTGCCGACACACTGAAATACCTTGCTGAAAACCTTCCTGGTTATCTGGTGAAAGGCAAGAAAATTGAATTTGCGCTTGGAACAAAAAGCGAGATCGAAGATTTCGCCAACCGATTTGCCCCTGTTTCAAAAAAATATGAACCAAAGCAAAACGAAAAGGAAATTGATTTCTTAGTCGCTACCGACAAACTCTCGGAAGGGCAAAATCTGCAGGATTGCGGAATGATAGTAAACTACGATCTGCACTGGAATCCCGTGAGAATGATTCAGCGAAATGGTCGAATAAACCGTTTGGGAAGCTTATACGAAGAAATTTTTATTTATAATTTCCGTCCTACTGAACAATTGGAAAGTTACCTGCAGTTGGTAAGCAAACTTCAGGATAAAATCAATCTGATTCGTTACACCGTTGGAAGCGATCAAAGCGTTTTGGATGAAGAACCAATCCCTCAGGACTTTACAGAAGATTTATATAGCAGGGATGAAAAGAAGAGAATGGAAGCATTTCAGAAAATATTCGAAACTTCTGAATTACTGGCCGCTGAAGACCTGTTTATGGACGATCTCAGAGAATTTGACCGGAATGAAAACTTTGACGAACGATATAAAGAAAAAATAAAAAACCTGCCTAAGGGAAAGTGGGGAAAAGTGCAGATGAAAAAGGAAGACGACGAATACACTCATCTTGCACATATTACTGATGATAAGAATGAAGCCGGATTTTTTATTGCTTACGGAAATAATAACGGAGAATTGCTGACTCCTGCCGAGGGGTTATTATCCATAAAAGCGATCAGTACCAACAATCAAAGGTTTAAAGATTCTTTTAAGAACAAACCAAAGGTGGAAGCCGATATTCTGAACTATATTCAGTCGTACCAGTTCCGTGAAGGTGATTTTGTAAATTCATATAACAAATCACAGGAAGCAGCCATTGCTTATATTAGGAACATTATGTTTGAATATCAATATCCATATGAAGACATCATGAAGGTTGAAAGTTGTTTGTTGTATTCGCTGAATGCTTATTTGAACAAAGAAAGTATGAAATTAGTCAGGCAAGTGAATCGAATGTTGCGCCAGAACAAGCACGTGGGAAGTGAAATGATTGATGAATTTATTGCTTTGGCCAAACAATACAAACCCGGTGAAACAACCGAAAAGGCTCCTCTGAACGAAATAATTCAAATTTTTGAATAATATGGAACCTGCCCTGTTCAATGATATATTAAGCCGGTTAGATAAGGATAAGGGAAATGCCCGAGATCACATTCTTGATCTGGCTGTTGCACTTATTGAATGGATGGGATTTCCTTTTGCAGAAAGCGGGAAACCCCGCTTATTAGATTTTCAGACCATTAAACTGAAAGAAGCGCTGGCGCCGGCGCCAATAACAGGACAGGAACAACTTTACAGACTTACTGCAGATGGTTTGCCCATCCGTATCCGCTTTGCCGTATTAAAAAAATACGATAAAAAAATTGTCCATTATCTGGTTGACAATAATGTCGGACTCTCAAGCTATCAGGCCAGTATGCGGGGTATAAAACAAATCGAAGGTCGAGAACCCTATATTGCCCAACAGCCATACTTTGTACATTTTATAACCACAGCGAAATATGACCGGTTATGGGTTGTTTTTAATGAAAGCGATCAAAAAAGAATTTTGATTTTCCGGAACAGGCTTTCGCAAACCCAATACAATAAAATATTACCTGCCTGGAGAAATATAGCTTCCAAAACCAAACCTGAATTGGCTAAGCTGTTTTGGGAAAGCCTTGATGTTAAAGAAGTAAACAAAGAATTTTACAGACATATAAAAGAACAGTTCGATGCATTGATTGGCATTGCAAAAACACAAACTCAAAATTTCCCTGAAGAGCAAATCAAACAGTTTGCGGTAAGACTGATCGGACGTTATATATTTTGCTGGTTCCTCAAAGAAAAAGAAATTATCCCCGAAGCGCTTATTTCCTCAAAAACCATTGAACAATTTAAAGAGAGCTACTTTCAGAAATTATTGACGAAACTATTTTTCAAAACATTAAATACTGAAGTTACCGACCCTGCCCGCAACGAAACACTTACCGAACTTGAGGGACTGTACAAAAATATTCCTTACCTGAATGGCGGCTTGTTCGAATGGCATCCGGACGACGTATTGTTTGAAAAAATTGATTTGAATGCATGGTTGATTGTTTTTGTAAAAGTTCTTGAAAGCTTCGACTTTACTGTGGATGAAAGCAGCAGCCAGTATCAGCAGGTGGCAATTGACCCTGAGATGTTGGGACGTATCTTCGAAAACCTGCTCGCCAGTCAGAATCCTGATACTGAGAAAATGGCAAACCAACGTAAAGCGTTTGGCGCCTTTTACACCCCGCGTGAAATCGTGGATTACATGGTAAATGAAAGTCTGAAAGCCTATGTGGAGACCCAACTTCTACCACAATTACCCGCAGAAGCCAACAGGGTAAACGAACCGGAAGCAGAATTGAAAGGAACCCTGTTCCATGAACTTATTGTGGAGGAACCTCGTATTGACTATGATAAAGCGCAGGCTGCTGAAATTGAGCGCCAGCGTGAACGCCTGAAAATAAAGGTCGACAAACTTTTTACTCCCGATTGTACAGACAACCCTTTTGATAAAGACGAAACCATTCGCCTTAGAAAAGCCTTAGGTGAAATAACTGTATTAGACCCGGCATGTGGTTCAGGCGCTTTTCCGATGGGCGTAATGCTGCGGTTAATGGAACTCCGCCAGATTGTTGGGCACGGTCACCGGAATAGTTACGATCTAAAAGAAGAAATATTGAGTAATAATATTTTCGGAGTGGATATTATGCCGATGGCTGTTGAGATTGCAAGGCTCAGGGCCTGGTTGAGCCTCGTTTTGGAATCGGATTACAAACCCACCGACCGAAAAAATAACTTTGGCATTGCAGCCCTGCCCAACCTCGATTTTAAGTTTGTTTGTGCAAATTCATTGATTGATAATGGCTATGATAACTTTATTAAAATTGATAAAGGAAATATAACTCCTGAGCTTATAAAGTTAAATGGTGAAATTGATAAGTTAAAAAGATTACGTGAGCAATATTTTGATCCCAGGGGTGATAAGCAGAAAAAAGATGAATTACAAGGATTATTCCGGCAAACAAAAGATTTCATAAAATCTGATTTTCCCTCACTTAAGAAATCCTGGAATCTTGAAAATTTTCTAAACAGAATTGACGACTGGGATCCCTTCGACGACAGTCATGTTTCTTCATTCTTCTCCCCCGCCTGGATGTTTGGAATCAATGATGGATTTGATGTGGTAATAGGGAATCCGCCGTATGTTCAGATCCAGAAGATGGAAGAAAGCCGGAAAGAAGAACTTGAATCTCAAAAATTTGTAACATTCGAAAGAACTGGAGATTTATATCAACTTTTTTATGAAATGGGAATCCATTTATTGACAGATAACGGGGTTATATCCTTTATAACGTCTAATAAATGGATGAGAGCAAATTATGGAACCGGTACAAGAAAACTCTTTTCTTCCGCGACTTCTCCAATTTCTATTGTTGATTTCGGTATGGCACTGGTTTTCGAAACAGCAACAATTTTAACAAATATTCTTATTGCTAAGAAAAATGGGGTAATTGAACAAATTCCTATCTGTCGTATCAGGGAAGAGGATTTTCATGATCCTGTCGAATTAAAAAACTATGTTTTACAAAATACCATACAAATTGAAAATCCAAAAGAACAATCATGGATAGCATATTCAAAAAAGGAATACCAGTTAATTAAAAAAATCGAACAACAAGGAACTTTCTTAAAAGAATGGAAGGTACAGATTAATTATGGTATTAAAACAGGACTTAATACCGCTTTCATTATTGATAAACGCATTAAAAATAAATTAATCTCAGAAGATTCGAAATCAGGCGATATTATAAAACCCATTCTCAGGGGAGAAGATATTAAAGCTTTTGTACCTGATTTTGCAGGCTTATATCTCATTAATTCCCATAATGGCATTAAGAATAAAAACCTCTTACCAATAAACGTCGAGAAAGATTTTCCGGCCATTTATAAATGGTTGTCAAATTTTACGGATGATTTGATTAACAGACAAGATCATGGAGATCATTGGACCAATCTGAGGAATTGTGCTTACTTAGATGAATTCTCTAAGCCCAAAATTATTTATCCCAATATGACGAAATTCCTTCCTTTTATCTATGATGAAAGTGGAATCCTGACAAATCAAAAATGTTTTATTCTTACCGGTGAACATCTAAAATATTTAACAGGAGTTTTTAACTCAATACTTTGGAAATTTGCCTTCAGAAACAGGTTTCCGGAACTTCTTGGAGAAACTTTTGAATTAAGCAAAGTTTTCTTTGAAAGAATGCCAATTAAAAAACCGATCAATAATTTTGAAAAATTAATCTCAGAAAGAGTCGACCAAATTATTACAAAGAAAAATCTTAAACAAAATTCAGGAACGATAGAAAAAGAAATTGATATACTTGTTTATAAACTATATGATCTTAATTTTAATGATGTGAATGAGATTGATAAGGATTTTTGGCTAAGTGAAGAAGAATACAATAATTTCGAATTCCGGTAATAATGATAGTAAATATGATTGTGAGTTGAATAGGGACAAATATTATTTTTGCTGGAAATCCAATAATTGGTTTTATTGAAGAATTAAAATGCAAACGACATAGAATAAATGAATTAAGTATAAGAACAATATTATGATCATAAGTAGAATCAAACTTACCAACTGGAAAAATTTTCAGGAGGTTGATGTCGATCTCGTCAGCCGGGTATTTGTGGTTGGAGCTAATGCATCCGGGAAATCAAATTTTCTTGATGTCATCAGGTTTATGCGCGACATTGTGAAACAAGCTGGAGGGCTTCAATATGCGGTAGAGCAAAGAGGAGGTGTTTCAAAAATCAGATGTCTCTCTGCTCGACAAAAACCCGGTGTCACTATCGAATTGTACTTGTCAGATAATGAAAATTCCCCTAAACCAACTTGGCGGTATCTTCTTTCTTTTAAACATTCAGGTGGAGGTATTTTTGAAAAACAAGCAACAATCATTGAAGAACAAGTAGTAGACATTAATGGTAATTATGTCGCAAATCGTAAGGAAGGAGACAAGAATGAAGATAGCGAGACCTTAAAATTTACTTTACTTGAACAGCCGAATTCTAACCAACAATTTAGAGACATTTATCACTTCCTACAAGAAACCCAGTATTTACACATTGTTCCTCAACTGGTTAGAGATTCCGAATCCTATATATTTGCTGCGAATAAGGAGGATTATTATGGGAGGAATTTACTTGAGAGAATGAATCGGACTAACAAAAAAACAAGAGACTCTTATTTAAGGAGAATTAATGAAGTCTTACAACTTGCAGTTCCGCAGTTAAAAAATATCGACTTTATTAAGGATGATAAAGGGATACCTCACCTGGAAGCAATTTATGAACATTGGAGGGCAAAAGGCGCCAAACAACAAGAAACACAATTTTCTGATGGAACATTACGGTTAATAGGTTTTATCTGGGCACTTTTGGATGGGCAGGAAACTATTTTACTAGAAGAGCCAGAGTTATACTTGCATACCGCAATTGTTACACAAATACCAGAATTTATTTTTAAGCTTCAACGTAGAAAAGGCAGGATAAGGCAAGTCATAATTTCGACTCACAGTTATGACATATTAAACAACAAAGGAATAGGAGGGAAAGAAGCATTAATTCTTATTCCTTCAAGGGAAGGCACGAATATCAAGACAGCTATGGATTTATCAGATGTAAAAAATTATCTTAATAAAGGATTCTCGATCGCTGAAGCTGTAATTCCCAAAATTGCCCCAGAGAATATTCAACAAATGCTTGAACTTAAATATCCTGAATAATATGATGGTGGATGTGGTTGGGGAAGATCAGGTAACTAAATCTATAATTGATAGATTACTCAAGGAGTACCGAAAAGATTTAGCTGTTCAGAGTTATTTACCAGTGCGTGGTGGCCAAATTAAAAACCTGGCTCCAAAATATAATAATCTTAATGTTCCTATTATTTTGTTAACTGATTTGGATTTTTATAGTTGTCCACCCGGATTAATATTCGATTGGTTTGGCAAGACAATTTTTAATAAACAATTTCTGTTCCGTGTAGCCTATCGAGAAGCTGAATCATGGCTAATGGCGGACAGAGAAGGATTTGCTAAATGGTTAGGGGTAAAAGTTGTTTTAATACCAGAATCGCAGATAATTGATAATAGAAGAAATATTTACGAATTGGAATTCCCATACAAACCCAGTTTATATATGATGCGTGAAATTGTGCCAAATTCTTCAAAAAAAGGACTGGTTGAGAAGTTAACCCCCAAAGAAGGTGCTGGGAAAGGACCTGCCTATAATTCAGCGTTACTTCCTTTTATTAAAAACATATGGGATATTGAAAATGCGACAAAAAATTCGTTCAGTCTAAATAGAACAATTATTAGACTTCGAACTTTTTAATAGCTCCCATAAGATTTCATATCAAATTTTTAAACGGTACTCCTTTGGTGTGCGTTTCGGCATCTGTCTCATCATGAATGATTTAATAAAATGGGTGTTCGAAATTCCCCCGCAAGCCTTTATTATTTCCCCTGCGCCTTCCGGAATGAATTTCCAAGACGCTCCAAACCAGAGGAGCAATCCCGGTTCGGCAGGTAAGCTTCGATAAGCACCAGTTTGTCTTTCTCGCGGGTTGCAGTTTTCATGGCCTGCTCCAGCTCTTCTTCCGTAGAGACCTTGATACCGATGCCATGGGATCCATCTCCGAACACCGTGGGGAGTTCAGCATACTTCCACATCTGGAGGTCGTTATACATCCCGTCCTCGTGCAGACGGCGTTCGATCAGATAGCCGTCATTGTTGATGATCACAATAACGGCAGGGCAATGTTGCCTGATCAGGGTCGAAACCTCCTGGGCGGTCATCTGGAAAGCACCGTCGCCGGCGAGGACCACCGGCCGTTTGTCAGGACGCGCCAGCGAAACGCCCAGCGCTGCCGGGGTACAATAACCTATAGCGGCATAGTAGATCTGAACGATGAAGTTCTCCGCTTCTTCAATATGGAATTCGGGGGCTGCGCAAAAGGCGTCACCAGGCTCAGCAAGAAGGATCATCCGATCGTCGAGATAAAAGTTCAGGCATTCATAAAGCCGGGCTGCCGTCAGCGTACAGTTAGTCTCGGGAACGAACGGTCGTTTCGGCCGGTAGGATTCTGCCGGATGGGAAGCGAGATATGAACGGGGTTTAACCGCACGTGAAAGTTCCCGGATGAAGTCTCCCAGTTGAACGTGATCATAATAATGGCTGCCTATCCTGACCTGTCCTCCGCCGGCATTGATCATCCTCCGGTTGTCGAAATTAATGCTGAAGAGTCCGGTATCCAGGTCAGTGATCATGACCCCGATTGAAAGGAGACAGTCGGAATCTTCAACCTGTTGGCGTACCGGCTGCCGGCTCCATCCCCCCTGGTAAATACCGACAAACTGGGGATGAAGCTCCGGAAGCACCGATTTGCTGCTGAGCATGGTGGCAAAAGGGACCTCGGTCATCTCGACGAGATGAAGTGCATCGCCACCGAGCCCGAAGCGCAGTAACTCCACGCCGGCCAGGATCAGCGGGTGTTCTGATTTGTTGAACATCTCCGCTGCTTCAGCGACGCACTCCGCCAGACTCTCCACGTCGGAGACCAGCGGTGCGGCATGCAGCAGCTCCCCGGGTTCGCGGCACGGAGCATGGATGATATCGGCCGGGAGTTCCAGATAGGCAGGCAGCTTCCGGGCCATGCAATTCCGGATGACCCGGTCAATCTCGTCAGGGGCAGTGTTGGGGTCTGTAAGAATTGCGGCATCGGCCGTTATTTTCCTGTAAATATCCAATTGCATGTAGTAATTCGATACGAGATGGTGAACCATGGCCCCAGCCTCCCTGCGCCGCGCAGGAGGAGCACCGCTGATGACGATCAGTGGCACATGCTCTGCAAAAGCACCGGCCACGGCATTCAATATGCTCAGACCCCCGACGCCATAAGTCACAACAGCCGCACTGACCCCGTTCATCCGGGCATAACCATCAGCCGCATAACCTGCGTTCAGTTCATTGCAAGTCCCAACCCATTGGATGGGGCTTTTGATCACGTCGTCGAGGAAATCCAGGACATAGTCCCCGGGGACTCCAAAAAGGTGTTTGATCCCGATCTCCTGAAGACGGTATAAAAGGTAACGTGAAACAGTGTAATTTGCATCCATGGAATATTCCTTTTAAACAAGAAATGTGAGATTCATTGTTGATTAAACTCCAGCTAAAATAGGTCTTATCTTAAGTAAAAGCAAGAAAAAGGTGAAGGCGCTTACTTCACGATTCCCAGGATCCAGTTTGAAATCGTCTCCAGGGCAACTGGAGCCATCGTCTCCTCTATCTTTGAATACTCAGTCACTGAGCCGGTTTTGGCAGTCTGGAAAATATGGTTCAGATCCGGCAGCTCTTTGATCTCATACCTTGAATTGCCTCCGAAGATCAGCGCCTTCTCCACAGCTTGCAAATTCTCTTCGGAGGGAACCTGAAGATCCAGTTTGCCGTTTATTGCAAGAACAGGACATCTGACCAGGGAAAGATATTCTACCGGGTCGAAAATCAGAAAACCGCGGAACCACGGCGAGGTCAACGTTTTGATCTGGCCGGCCAGCTGGGCCTCCTGCATGGGTTGATAACCGCTGTCGGCAGCATGTTTCCCGTCGAAATTGCTGAAAAGCTTCCGGATCTTCTGCTCAGCCCTCGCATTGTCCTTGTTCTTTTTCAGAACCGTGTAGATGTCCCTGCTCAGCTTTACGTTTGCCTGGATCGACTTGTCATCTGCGCCTTCCGCTTTGGAGATAAGCGCCAGCTGCATCAGAAGGATCTGGTCGCCAGGAAGCCCCGGTCCTGCCATCAGCACAATGAAAGCCACTTCCGGCCGGCGTGACGCCACAATTGGTGCGATCATTCCCCCTTCGCTGTGACCAATGAAACCGATCTTACTAGTGTCGATATCACCTCTTTTTCTGAGGAAATCGAATGCCGCTTCCGCATCCGTCGCAAAGTCCAACGTGGTGGCAGAGGAAAAATCCCCGCCCGATTTTCCGATGCCCCGGTCGTCATACCGCAGGACCGCGATCCCCTTCCTGGTCAGCCAGTCGGCAAGGACAAGAAAAGGTTTATGCCCCAGCAACTCTTCATCCCGGTTTTGCGGTCCGGAACCGGTGATGAGAATAACGGCAGGGAAGGGTCCTCCGGAACCTGGTGTCGTCAGCGTTCCGGCAAGCGTTATCCCTGCTTTGTCGTTGGTGAAGACCACGCTGGCCGTATCATACGGGTAAGGCGGCTTTGGCTCCTGTGGGCGGTTGTAAGCGAACTTCTTTTCCTGCTTCACCAACGTCAGGGGAAGGGAAAATCCGGATTGCTTCCATTCGCCTGCGATCGTATCATAACCCGCATTGAACTTTCCGGCGAAAAGGCTCGCGATGGATTTGACTTTTATCATTACAGAATCTGCTTTAAAGGTCACCTTGCTGGTTGGAATATCCTTTGCTCCCTGCGAAGGACTGTCGAAGGTGATCGTTAAGCTGTCGCGGGCACTGACAGAAATATTCATCACCATCGGCAATTCCATCCCACGGATTTTAATGAGACCGGACCATGATCCTGAGATCTTCTTCAGAATTCCAGGATCCTGAGCAAAACCTGTAAAGGCCGGGATCAGCAGAATGACCGGGAATAAACATATCAGGGTAAAGATTTTTTTTATTATCATAGTTAGGTCATTAAATCATTAAGTCATTAAGTCATTAAGTCATTAAGTCATTAAGTTATCATGTCATTAGGACATTAAGTTATTGGTCAATGTCACTGTTTCACTTCATCACTTCATCACTTCATCACTTCATCACTTCACCACAGCCTTTGCATAATCATTAGAGTAGGCGGCAAAGAATCCCACCCCGCCGTTGTCGATATTCCCTTCCACATTAGCCGGTGGACCGCTGAAGAAAGGAATGTTGAACCCGGCTTGCTTGACCTGGTCGATAAAATTATAATATTCTTTGGTAATTCCCGACATCTGGAGGGTGATGGTATCCCCGGGGTAAATGGTTTCCCACTTATGGGCGTTGTTGAGATAGACGACGTCAATACCAGTAATGTAACTGCCGTTGATCAGCGCATCATCCGAGACAACCTTTTTATTCAGCGTGTCGGTAAGGAGAATTCCGTTCCGGTAAAGGTTGAACATATAGTAATTGGTTTCATTTGCCGGTTCCTGTGCCCATAATTTGACCGACCAGACGCCTTCCTTGCCCCATTCGGGATGAAAAACCGCCCGGATCGAATCAATCCGGGTAACATCTTTCAGGGAACATGAAGCCGAATATTCCGAAGCCCCCCCGATCGCTTCGGAAAGTCCGATATTCAGCACATAGTTCTTCCCGACAGCCCCGGAAAAACCGGAATCGGTTTCATACATTCCCGATTGGCCCGGAACCGTCTCGTGCATTGGGAAAATGCTCGTCCCATCCGTAAGTGACAAGGTTGCATTCACAACCCTCAATGCCGGCTCATTGTAAAAATAGCTGGCTGTGCTGGTGAGGGCGATCCGGTGCGGACCGGCATCGGTGGAAATGGCGCCGTCAACCACTAACCGGGAATAGGTGCTGTCGAGCTGTACATCGATCCTTTCAGTACAGCCCCAGATCAGGATTCCAGATAGAGATATGATTAAAACCCGTTTATTCATTATTGAAATGGAAATTAAAGGTGATAGAAGGGATGATCCCGAAGAGATAAACCTTTTCGGCATAGGTCGTATTTGGGTCAATGTTGTCCTGTACAAAATTGATCGTCCAGGTATTATGCCGGTTATAGACGTTATAGATCGATAAATTCAGATCCCAGTTGAATTTACGTCCCGGCTTCGGCTTGCTCGAGAAGGTGACCGACAGGTCAAGGCGGTTGTAGTCCTGGTAACGGTATGCATTCCGGTCAGAATAAATGGGGATGATGTTCCCTCCGATCTCTGCCCTTCCGGTTGGAAAGGTTACCGCTGCACCGGTGGCATAGATCCAGTTGGCTGATACCGACCAGCGGTCCGTGAAGTTGTAGTTAACGACGACCGAAATATTGTTGGGTTTATCGTATGGTGCAGGATATGGGTTTCCGTCGTTGATCTCGGCGATCTGACGGAATGTCCGGGAATAGGTATAGCTGATCCAGCCATTGATCTTTTTTTCATTCAGCCTGACAAGGAACTCGATGCCATATGACCAGGCTTTTCCAATGCGGATCTCTCCCTCCAGCTTATTGTTCAGCAACAGCTGAGCAAAATCCTTGAAGTCGATCACGTTCTGCATCCATTTATAATAAACTTCCACGGAGGTCTCGATGGTGTTCCTGCGGAAGTTGCGGAAATAGCCCAGTGCAACCTGATCTGCGATCTGGGGTTTGACGTTCGGACTTGACGGGAACCAGATGTCGAGCGGAGTCCCGACCGTCGAGTTCTGTGCAAGCTGAAGATACTGGTAGGTGCGGGCGTAGCTTGCTTTGACCGAGGATTTCTCGTTGAAATCATAAAGAAAGCCAAGCCGCGGTTCAACGCCGACATAGGTTTGATAAAGGAGTCCTGACCGGTACACCGTCGAATCGATGGCTTTATAGGCCGAATCAAAATGGTAGACGGTCCCCGGACCTACATTCTGGAACATGGATAAGCGCAAACCGTATTTGACAGTGACGTGATTGCCCAGCCGTTGTTCGTTGTTGCCATAAATGGCTGTTTCCACCGCATAATTGTTGGGAACCTTGACGGTGGTAAAAACGGTCTGATCCCCGATACCCTGTGCCAGGCCGGGATTGAACATATGGTAGGTCACTGCCGCTCCGAACCGGATGGTGTTGCTGGTGTTGAGATAATAACTAACATCCCCCTTCAGACCGAGATCACGCAGGTTGGAAAGCCATTCAAAGGAAGTCGATTCCCCGGCAGGTGTGCCAAGCCAGTAGCGGTAGTTCGTATAGATGAAGGTAAAGTTCGAAAAGATCCGTTTGGAGAACAGATGATTCCACCGTAAGGTTCCGGTTTCATTCCCCCACTGCATACCCGCATAGGAATTCTTAAAGACATCCCGTCCGAAATAACCGGAAAGGAAAACCTGATTATTGTCGTCGATCCGGTAATTGATCTTTGCATTCAGATCATAAAAATAGAGACGGTTATTCTGGAGCGCTTTTTCTGAAGAAAGGGGAAGGAAGATGTCAGCGTAAGTTCGTCTACCCGAAACCATGAACGAGCAGCGGTTCTTGACGATCGGCCCCTCCACCGTGAGGCGGCTGGCAATAAGCCCGATACCGCCGTTCACTTCAAACTTTTTTGAATTGCCTTCGATCATGCGGACATCCAGTACGGAAGCCAGCCGTCCCCCGAAATTTGCAGGAATATCTCCTTTATACAACTTGACATCCTTTATGGCATCGTTGTTAAACACGGAGAAAAATCCCATCAGATGGGATGCATTGTAAACCGTCGCTTCATCGAGGAGGATGAGATTCTGATCGGGAGCTCCTCCGCGTACGCTGAAACCGCTCGAACCCTCGCCCACCGACTGTACACCGGGGAGCAGCTGGATGGCCTTGATGATATCGACCTCTCCCATCAGGGAAGGGATCTTCTGAATGGTCTTGATATCCATTTTGAAGGTGCTCATCTCGGGTTTCGATACATTCCGGTCGTCTTTTTCACTGGTGATCTCCACCTCCTTCAAGGTCTCATGCTTTGGTTCCATTTCGATATTCAGGGTGATGCTTGATTTCAGGTCGATATTTTTCTCCTGGGTTACGTATCCGACATAGGAAAAAACAAAGGTATAAGCACCTTCTGCCAGGGTGATCGAATAATTCCCGTACATATCGGAGACGCTGCCTGTTCTGAGCTCCTTGACAAAAATGGTGGCGCCGAACAATGCCTCTCCGTTTGATTGTTCCGTGATCTTTCCGTTGAGGGTATAACGCTTTATTTTATCGGTGGATCCGATAACCGTTTGGAAGTGGATAAGCAGGGTCAGCAGAACCACGAGAGGTATGAAACGAGATGGTAGGTTTGACATCCGATAATAATTAAAATAAACAGGCACTATTTTCTGATGACCCTGAACTCACCCTTTTCATTAAATTTGATGATCCGTGAAGGTTTAACATCATGGAATTCATCCTGGAAAAGGTTGACCACGTATCCTACTCCGTTTTTTATTTCCGGAGAGATATTCTTGAAAATCAGCGGTGCCGGTTCTCCCGAAATGTTGGCTGAGGTGGAAATGACAGGTCTTCCGAATGCCCGGACCAGAGATCGGCAGAATATATCATGAACGATGCGGATGGCAATGGAATTGTCCTCTCCGGTCACATTTTCAGGAAGATTCCTTGCATTCGGATAAATGATGGTCAGGGGGCTGTCGACCTGTTTGATCAGGTCCCAGGCGATCAGCGGGACATTGCCGACATATAAGGGTAGCTTTGAGGGGTCATCGAGCAGGATGATGAGGCTCTTGTCTTCCATCCTTTTCTTCAGGAAATAGACTTTTTCAACCGCTTTCGGATTCAGGGCATCACAACCGATGCCCCAGATGGTATCGGTCGGATAGAGAATGGTTCTTCCCGTTTTCAGAGCTTCCAGACATTTAAGGATCTCTTGTTCCATCATCTCAGCACCTTTCGAGTAATTTTTCGGGCGGTATCGTCCAGGCACAGTTAAAATGTTTTTCCGGGCACTGCTTCAGACCATGCAAGCCACAGGGCCGGCAATCCAGCTTTTCGGTCGTCTCGATCACCAATGCATCATCCGAAAGAGGGCCAAATCCGAAACCGGGGACGGTCGAACAGAAGATCGCCGTGACCGGGGCATTTACGGCAGAGGCAAGGTGCATCGGCGCCGAATCGTTGGTGAAATTCATTTTTGCCTTTATCATCAACGCAGCCGACTCAAGGAAGGAAAGCCCCCCTGCCAGGTTGGTGACCCTGCCCGGTTTGCAGGCAGTCTCGATTTGCCGGCAAAGGGCCATATCTGATCCGGAACCAAGCAGGTAAACCTTCCGGTCTTGGGGAATCTGCCCGATAAAACCGATCCAGGATTCAACCGGGTATTGTTTGGTGCACCAAAGGGACGCCGGTGCGATCGTGTAATAAATGCCGCCGGTATAGGATAAAACCCTTTCCCTGTCTATCAGCGTGGGATAAAGGCGGGGCCGTACCGGCGACTGGTCGGTAATGGGCGCTATCAATGAAAGATTACGTTCTATTTCGTGAAAATGGTTCCCCATGAGGTGCAGGATCTTCCTTGTAAAAAGGAACGACATCGGATTTTTATCGAATCCGATCGTCATCCCAGCCCTTGAGAAGGCAGTCATCAGACCGGTAAGCAGAAAACGCTGGATGTTCACAATGAGATCATACTTCGAATACCAGACCCGGTGCATCAGCTTGTCAAAGTTCCTCAGTGACCGGGATGTCTTATCCCAGACCAGTATCTCATGAAGAAAGGGATGTCCGGTGAAGAGGGTTTCGTTCCCTTTTTTGACCAGCAGATCCAACTGTGATTCCGGGAAGAAACGGTGAAGCTTTTCCAGTACTGGTGTTGCCAGGATTACATCACCAATAGATGCCGATTGAATAACGAGGATTTTTTTCATCTTTATACCGGCACATCGAATTCGCGTAATGCCTGGTTCAGGGAGGTTTTGAGGTCGGTGGAAGCGCTTCGTTTCCCGATGATCAGGGCGCACGGGACCTGGTAATCCCCTGCCTGGAAGGTTTTTTTCATGGTCCCGGGAATCACCACCGATCGGGGTGGAATATGGCCTTTGAGCTCAACCGTCTTGTTCCCGGAAACATCGAGTATTTTCGTCGAGGCAGTCAGCACCACATTGGCGCCAAGGACCGCTTCATGCTCTACCCTCACCCCCTCGACGATAATACACCGGGATCCGATAAAGCAATGATCTTCAATGATGACCGGTGCAGCCTGCACCGGTTCAAGAACTCCTCCGATTCCGACACCTCCGCTCAGGTGAACATGCTTGCCAATCTGTGCGCAGGAACCGACCGTTGCCCAGGTATCGATCATGGAGCCCTGATCCACATAGGAACCGATATTTACATAGGACGGCATCATGATCACACCCTCTGCAATGAACGATCCGTACCGGGCTATGGCATGGGGAACGACACGGACGCCCTTCAGTGCATAATCACGTTTCAAAGGGATCTTGTCATGAAACTGGAAGGGACCGATCTCAATAATTTCCATCTTCTGAATGGGGAAATAGAGAATGACAGCCTTCCTGATCCATTCGTGCATGATCCATTCGGAGCTGATTTTTTCCGCCACGCGGAACACGCCCTGATCCAGTAATTCAATCACATTCCGGATTGATCCCTGGGTGTCCGGATCTTTCAGCAGCTCCCGGTTATCCCAGGCCGACTCTATGATTTCACGATGCGGTGCGGTCATCGGATGTTTATAACGACATCCAAAATTAGCGAAAAATTCAACTTCTTTGTAACTTCGCGGCGATTTTGAACGAATGGGAAGGATCATCGCTATCGATTATGGACAGAAACGGGTCGGATTGGCCACAACAGATGAATTGCAGATCATCGCCACACCACTTGGAACCGTCCGCACCATGGATTTGTTCCCCTATTTACACGATTACCTCAGGAACAACCCGGTGGAACGTTTTGTGGTAGGGGAGCCCCGGCAAATGAACAACCGGATTTCCGGGGCGGCGGTATTCATAGAACCATTTGTCAAAAAGCTGATCAGGGAATTTCCCCAGATCCCGGTCGACCGGATGGATGAACGCTTTACATCGGCGATCGCCGCAAGGGTGATCCGGGAATCGGGATTGAAGAAAAAAGACCGGCAGGATAAAGCACGGATCGATTCCATCAGTGCCACCCTCATCCTGCAATCCTATATGGATCAAAAAAGATGAGTTAAACTATGCCTGCTCCGGAAGGAACAAGGGAATAAGATAAACAACTACAACATGATACTGCCCATCGTAGCCTACGGACATCCTGTCCTGAAGAAAGTAGCCCAGGAAATTGGCCCTGATTGCCACGGTTTGCAGGAGTTGATCGCCGATATGTGGGAAACCATGCATCAGAGCGACGGAGTCGGTCTGGCTGCGCCTCAGGTCAACCGCTCCATCCGGCTGATCGTGATCGATGCTTCTGCTTATGCCGAGAAATACCCTGAGGCTGCAGGGTTCAAAAAGGTATTTCTCAACGCAAAGATCTATAAAGAGGAAGGGGAGGAGTTCTCCTTTAATGAAGGATGCCTGAGCTTTCCGGGTCTCCGCGAAGATGTCATGCGCAAGCCCGTCATTCACATCCGCTATATGGATGAACAATTCCGCGAGCATGATGAACGTTATGAGGGTGTCATTGCACGGGTGATCCAGCATGAATATGACCATACTGAAGGGATCGTATTTGTCGACCGGATCTCGAACCTTAAAAAGATGATCCTGAAGGGCAGATTAACCGATATTTCCAAAGGGAATATCGAAGTCGATTATAAAATGATCTTTCCGTTACAAAAAAAAGGACGAAAATAAACCACAACCACTATGAAAAACCTGCTGTTAAGTTTGCTATGCATTTCCGTGTTGTTCTATTCAGCCTGTAAACCTTCACGGGAAAAATCGGTTGCTCAGATCCAGGGATTGGAAAAACGACTATTCTCCCCCGAAACCGTCAGCTTCGATAAGGTCAAGGCCGATAGCCTGATGAACCTGTACGCCGCTTTCATCAAGAGCCATCCCAAAGATACCCTGACACCGGTCTACCTTTTTAAATCAGCCAGTCTGGCCATGAATTCCGGCGATGGCGGCAAAGCCCTGTTGTTGTTCGACCAGTACCTGAATGATTATCCCGATCTGAAAAAAGCTCCGTTGTGCATGTTCTTTAAAGCATTTATTTACGAGAATATGCTTCGGAATCTCGAAAAGGCCAAGGAGACTTATCTGCTTTTCATCGAGCGTTATCCGAACCATGAGTTTGTCAGGGATGCCCGGATGGCAATCCGGAATCTAGGCAAGACCCCCGAGCAGATCGTTAGTGAATTTGAGGCACAACGGAAGGCTGACAGCATTCGCAAGGCCGACTCACTGGCTCTGGCGAAAAAAATAAAGCCAAAGAAAAAATGATTGTCGGTCTCGCCATTGGCAATCCGGATTTGTCCGGGCTGAACAGGTTCAGCAAATAAGTTTTTGTTTATTTGAAAAGGCTCTCAAGTACATGTGAGAGTTCCGATGGTGAGATGTTCCCGAAGATCTTGCCTTCGAGCGAATAGGAGATAGTCCCTCTTTGTTCCGAAACGATGATGGCAACGGCATCCGATTTTTCTGTGATCCCTGCGGCGGCGCGGTGACGCAATCCGAAATAGGTAGGGATATCGGGCTTGTTTGAGACCGGCAGAATACACCGGGCGGCACGGATGTTCTCCCCTACGATGATTACGGCACCGTCGTGCAGGGGGCTGTTTTTGAAGAAGATCGTCTCCAGCAGCATCTCTGAAACCCTTGCTTCAATGGTTTGTCCCGTCGTAACGTAATCGTTCAGTTCATTCTGCCGGGTAATGACGATCAGGGCACCGGTCCTTGTTTCCGTAAACTTCTGGCAGGTTTTCACGATTTTATCGATATTCAGGTTGACCGGGTTGCTCATTTTGAATTTCCAGAAGAGAAAACGCCCGCTGCGGTTTTTAATGATCCGGGTATTCCCGACCAGTAAGAGGAACTGACGTATCTCCGGTTGGAATACAACGATCAGGGCGATGATCCCGACACTGATGAATTGACCCAGGATCTCCGTCAGCAAATGCATCTGGAGGGCTTTTACAATTTTCCAGATCAGGTAGACTGCGATGATCCCGATAAAAATACGGATAGCCGCCGTTCCCTTGACGAGATTATAGATCTCGTATAGAAGAATGGCAAACAGGAGGATATCGATGAGATCGACGATCCGGATAGAGAATAAGCCGGTTAGCAGAAGGCTGGAATCCATTTTACAAAGGTACAAATTATCCCAGCATACCCACAAGCCGGATAGCCTGTACCGCCTCTTTCACGTCGTGAACCCGCAGGATATCCGCGCCTTTGAGCAGGGCGATGGTGTTGAGCACGGTGGTGCCGTTCAGTGCATCTTCGGGTTGCGTATTCAGGACCCGGTTGATCATTGATTTCCGGGAAAAGCCTGCCATGACCGGGTATCCGAAGCGGCGGAATTCGCCAAGCCGGTCCAGGAGCCGATAATTATGGACCACCTGTTTCCCGAAGCCGAATCCAGGGTCAATGATGAGTTCCCTGACCCCGGCGGCCCGGCATCGTCCGGTCTGCTGTTCGAAAAACTGCATCACCTCTGCCACTACATCCGAATAGACCGGGTTGGTCTGCATCGTTTCCGGCGTGCCTTGCATATGCATCATGATATAAGGGATCCCGATAGCGGCAATAACCTCGAACATGCCCTCTTCAAACCTGCCGCCGTAAATGTCGTTGATCATATCGGCACCGTAATTCACGACGGCCCGGGCAATCAGGGGACGGTAAGTATCCACCGAAAGGATGGAATCAGGGAAATGACGGCGAATAGCCCTGAGCGAAGGAAGCAACCGCTCAAGCTCACCGGTCTGACACACTTCGCCGGCCGCCGGGCGGGTTGATACGGCTCCCAGGTCGATGATGGAGGCTCCTTCATGCACCATCTGCTCTACCCGTTTCAGCTGGGCATCGATGCTAATATAGCGACCTCCGTCGTAGAACGAATCGGGCGTGATGTTCAGGATACCCATCACCGCAGGTTTTGACAGATCCAGTACTTTCCCGTTGATATTCAGAGTCGGCATGGCTTTCATCTTCCGGACAAAAGTATTAAAATAAGTGGAAGGAGACCAACGGCATGGTTCATGCGTTGTTAACTTTTATTTTAAAACAAACTTCAATGCTTCGGGTCAACGTGCAAAATTTTGCTAATTTTAACCTCACTTAAATAAATTTGCTGATCAGTGATGGAAGCTGTACCTGATACCAATACCCAGTTTGGGTCGGTCATTGAAATCTGCCGCGATGTATTTCTTAAAAAGATGAAGGATTACGGTACGGCATGGAGGATCCTCCGTGCTCCGTCGATCACCGACCAGATCTTTATCAAGGCCCGCCGGATCCGGAGCATCGATGAACAGGGAGTCAGCAAGGTGAATGAAGGAATAAAACCCGAATTCATCGGGATTATCAATTATTCGGTGATTGCATTGATCCAGATTCAGCTGGGGACAGAGGAGAACCTGAACCTGGATCCGCCGGAAGGCCGGGAATTGTATGATAAATACATCTATGCTGCCCGTGATCTGATGCTGAACAAAAACCATGATTATGGCGAAGCCTGGAGAGACATGCGGCTGAGTTCGCTCACCGACATCATCCTGATGAAGCTGATGCGGATCAAGCAGATCGAAGACAACCAGGGGAAGACCTTTGTTTCAGAAAATGTCGATGCCAATTATTTCGATATCATCAATTATGCCATTTTCGCACTGATAAAAATGGAGTATGAAAATAGTTAGAAACCTTATCCGGATTCTTGTTGGAATCGTCTTCGTCTTTTCCGGCTTTGTGAAAGGAATTGATCCGCTCGGAACAGTCTACCGCATGGAAGACTATTTTCAGGCCTTCAACATCCTCTGGGCTAATCCGGCGTCCCTCTACCTGACCATCTTTTTATGTGTCCTTGAATTTTCTATCGGGATCAGTCTGCTTTTCAACCTCTGGATCCGGAAAACAGCCTGGGTACTCCTACCCATGATGATCTATTTCACGGTACTGACCTTTTTTGATGCCTTTTACAATATTGTCCCCGATTGCGGCTGCTTCGGGGATGCGCTGAAGCTGACCAACCTTAACACCTTCCTGAAAAACCTGGTGCTGATGGCGCTGGTGATCCCCATCTTTGTTTGGAGAAAGAAGTATAAAAGCCCCTTTCCGCCGGCCCCGGAAATATTATCCTATTTTATCATTGCTTTGGCTTTTGCCTATGTTTCGGTGTATTGTTACCGTCATCTGCCCATGATCGATTTCATGGACTGGAAGATAGGCAACCAGATCAATAAAGTCTCAACCCTGCCGGTTCAGTTTTATGTGACCTATAAAAATAATAAGACCGGTGAGGAGAAAGAATTCCTGGCTCCTGACTATCCGTGGAACGATTCTGCCTGGCTATCGGAGTGGACATTTAAAAGCCAGCGGGTGGTCGATCCCAACCATAACAAGGTTGCTACCCTTAAAGTTGAAGACCAGGATGGCAATGACCTCACTTCCATGATCCTTCATAATCCCGACTATCAGTTCCTGATCGTTGCCTGGGACCTGAAAAAGTGCTCCGTCGATGGGTTCATCAGGATCCTTCCATTCTATAAAAAAGTGATCAATGATGGATATACCTTCATTTGCCTGACAAGCACCCTGCCATCGGAGGCAAAAGTCTTCCGGAAAGCCCATGGAGCAGCCTTCAGTTTCTACAACGCGGATGACGTGATACTGAAAACCATGGTCAGGTCAAATCCGGGGCTGATCTTATTGAAAAACGGTAAAGTCCTGGCAAAATGGGGATACCGTGATTTCCCTTCCTACGAGGAGGTGAAGAAGAGATACATGCAACCTTAATCCGGTTCTGCCGTTCTTCTGAGTCATCATGGGGAGATTTATCTTAAAACGGTTTGGGTACGGGATTCTGGTTTTATTGGGAGTTGTTACAGTCGTTTTTTTCCTGTTCAATGTATTGCCCGGTGACCCGGCACGGATGATGCTCGGGCAGCGGGCCGACATCTCCTCGGTGGAGGCCATCAATAAGGACCTGGGGCGGGACAAACCCCTTCCTCTCCAGTTCCTGAATTACCTGAATGATCTGTCGCCTCTGTCGTTCCATAACGTCACGGATCTGTCTAGTTACTGGTACCTTGATCCGGGAAAATATGGAAAGACCCTTAATCTCCTGACCGTTGGAGGGAAGTCGGTTGTTCTCAAAGAGCCCTATTTCCGCCGTTCGTACCAATCAAAGCGGAATGTTTCAGAGATCCTGATGGAAGGATTTATCAATACCTTCATCCTGGCCATGGTTTCCATGGCATTTGCCATCATGCTGGGGATCGCTATTGGTATTGTCTGCGCCCTGAAAAAGAATACCTTCATCGACCGGATATCCCTGATCTTCTCAGTGCTGGGCATGTCCTTACCCTCCTTCTTTGCCGCTATCCTCAACGCCTGGATCTTCGGGTATGTCCTTTCCAGGTTCACGGGACTAAATATGACCGGCAGTCTCTATACGGTCGATGACCTGGGCCGCGGCGAATATATCGACCTGAAAAACCTGGTGCTCCCCGCTATCACTCTTGGAATCCGGCCTCTGGCCATCATCGTGGAGCTGACACGGAACTCGCTTCTCGATGTGCTTTCCCAGGATTATATCCGGACGGCCAAAGCAAAGGGACTGAGCAATACCCGCATTGTCCTGAAGCACGCCTTGAAGAACGCGCTGAACCCGGTGGTGACGGCCATTTCCGGGTGGCTGGCCTCTCTCCTCGCCGGCGCCGTATTCGTGGAGTTCATCTTCGACTGGAAAGGCATCGGAGTGGTCATTGTCAACGCCCTCGACAAATACGATTTTCCGGTGGTCATGGGCGCGGTCCTGTTCATTTCCGTCATCCTGATCATCATCAACATCCTCGTCGATATCATCTATGGCTTGCTGGATCCGAGGATAAGACTGCAATGACGACCGGATAAAGTGATGTAGTGATAAAGTGATAAAGTGACGAAATACTGGAGCTACAGATATCTGATGACTTAATAACGTAATGACATAATGACGTAATGACCTAATGACTTAATGACGTAATGACCTAATGACCTGATAATTATGAGAAAAAAAATCATTGCCGGCAACTGGAAAATGAATAAAGATTTCCTGGAAGCCGAAGAACTGATGGCCGGTATTGCCGAAGCCCTGGAAAATATGAAACTTCAAAACAGGGTGGTGGTGCTTTGCCCGCCATTCGTGTATCTTGAAATGGCCACTGACATCGCGGCCGAAGCTGATTTCAGTGTGGGTGCCCAGAATGTTTACCCGAATGACTCCGGCGCCTTCACCGGGGAAATCAGCCCCCGGATGCTGGAATCACTCGAAGTGGAATATTGCATCGTTGGTCATTCGGAACGGCGGAAATATTTCCGGGAGGACCATGAATTCCTTGCACAAAAAGTGGATGCCTTGCTGAAGCACGACCTGCGCCCCATCTTCTGCTGCGGCGAGATCCTTCCAGAACGGGAAGCCATGAAACACTTCGATGTGGTAAAAAAACAACTGGAGGAATCGGTCTTCCACCTGACGGCCGAAGACTTCCGGAAGGTGGTTATCGCCTATGAACCGGTATGGGCCATCGGCACTGGTGTGAATGCCACCCCTGATCAGGCACAGGAGATGCACGCGACCATCCGCGGACTGATCTCGGCTAAATATGGTAAAAAAGTGTCGGATGAAACGACCATCCTTTACGGCGGAAGCTGTAATGCAAAAAATGCAAAGGATCTTTTCTGCCAACCCGATGTTGATGGTGGTCTGATCGGAGGCGCCTCCCTCAAGGCTGATGAATTCATGCAGATCGTTCTTTCAGCCTGACATAAGACCCGGCCCATAAATCCTATCCTTTTAGAGGAAGGATAGTTGAAAGCCCGGTGAAGCATTATTAACACGCAACAATATGGATTATATCGAATACAGGCTCCGGGAAATACCTGAAGAAATAAAGGAGATACTCATGGCAGAACTTTCGGAACTGGGTTTTGAAAGCTTTGCGGAAACCGGCGAAGGGTTAGATGCGTATGTGCCGGTTTCTTCCTTTAAGGAAGAGGCAGAAGAATATCTGACCTTGAAGATCAGGAAACTGGGGATCAAATTCGAAAGGGAGACTATCCGGGAACAAAACTGGAATGCACTTTGGGAAAGCCAGTACGAACCGGTTATAATCGCCGGGAAATGTATGGTCAGGGCTCCTTTCCATGACCCTCTACCGGGAATTCTATACGATATCCTGATCGAACCGAGAATGTCGTTCGGAACGGCCCATCATGAAACCACCGCACTGATGCTGGAGATGCTTCTCAGGGAAGATCTGACGAATTATAAAGTGCTCGATATGGGTTGCGGCACCGGGGTGCTGGGAATACTTGCCTCCAAAATGGGGGCATCCGGAGTCGATGCCATTGATACCGATGAATGGGCATTCGGTAACTGCCGGGACAATGTCGGGAAAAATAATCTCTCCAATATCAGCGTTATCCATGGAGATACCCGCAACATCCCGGAAACCGTTTACAATATGATCCTGGCCAATATCAACCGGAATGTCCTTCTGGAAGACCTGCCGGTTTATGGACGGCACCTCGCGGAGAGCGGATCACTTTTCCTGAGCGGTTTTTATGAGAAGGATATGGCTGCAATCCGGAACCGGGCGGAAGAACAGGGTCTGACTTTAATTTGTTCAGAATCGAAGAACAACTGGGTAGGAGCAAAATTCGTCAAATGAGTAAAATTAACAGGTCGGTTACCTTAGGCTGCTGCTTCTTCGGATTATTAATCTTCCTTGCAATTTCAGGATCAGGACAAAAGCTGAACCGGTTTACAGGCGATTCCACGAAGTTCATCGGCGAGCTGAACACCCTTTTACTGAACCTGGCCGATAATGAAAAGAAGCTCGTGGCACCCACCATGGAAGCTTTCGTACAGAAATGGAACAGCGAACAATTCGTTCCTGCGCAGAAAAAGATCATTTATTCCATCTGTAATGACATGCTGAAAAAAAAGATAAGGGCCTTTCCTGACTTCTTCAGCTATATCAATGCGCTCGACATTTTTATCACTTCCCGCCAGCCCGCAGAACGCTTCATGCCCTGGTCGGATATCCTGAAAAAACTGATCGCCGAAAAGAACAGCCGCAACTTCCTGATCTTCCTCGAATTCACCACCCATCTTTTTGAAGAGAATCTTGTTTATCAATCACCTTCAACCCGGTGGAAGATCAGCACACCCGTATATTCTTTTGAATTTGACAGTGTGCCTATGGTCAGCTTCATGAGATCCGAACTGACCTGCTATGCCAATGACGACAGCCTGAATATTTATGAAACCCGGGGGCTCTATTTCCCGCTCACTTCCCGGTGGATCGGCATGGATGGAAAGGTCAACTGGAAACGGGCAGGGATCGATCCTTCCGAGGTCTATGCAACCATCGAACGGTATGAGATCCAAATGAAATTTTCCAAGTTCACGGCTGATTCGGTCATTTTCTTTCATAATAAATATTTTTCATCTCCCTTGCTTGGGCGGTATAGCGACAAGGTCCTCGCCGATGTTACCGAAGATAAGGCATCTTATCCCCGCTTTTACTCTTACGGCAAGATGATCGGAATCTCGAACCTTTTCAGGAATATCGATTACCTCGGCGGTTTTGCCATGGCAGGGGCAAGGGTGATCGGTTCGGGCGACCGGGAGCGGGATGCCCGTCTCTTTTTCAAGAAGGATGGAAGGAACTTTGCCGTCATCCGGTCGAAGAGCTTCATCATTCGTCCCGACCGGATCAACTCAGGGCTGGCCTCGATTAGCATCTACCATGAAAACGATTCCATCTATCACCCGGGGTTGCAGATGAAATACATGGACGAAAAACAGGAGCTTTCCCTCACCAAGGATGAGCGGGTGGCAACGGTTTCACCCTGGTTCGATTCGTGGCACAAGGTGGAGATCTATTGTGAAGCGCTTTATTGGAAGGTGAATGAGCCAAAGCTGAGCTTTGAAATGATGAAGGGTCTGACCAACGAAAGCAAGGCCATCTTCGAGTCGAGCTCCTATTATTCGCTGAGCCGCTACGAACGGCTCAAAGGGCTCGACGAGATCAATCCCCTGAACCTGATCAAACAGTTCACCGAGGTGAAAAAATCGCGCGAATTTACCTTAGAGGAGCTGACCAATTACATGAAAAAGCCCCAGGAACAGGTTGAGGGTCAGTTGATCAACCTGGCCAACCGTGGCTTTCTGGTGTACGATCTCGATGACAGGATCGCCCGGGTAAAGGAGAAATTATTTAATTACGTCAGTGCCCGTAATGGCAAGACCGACTATGATGTCATCTTTTTTAACTCCGCGGTGACAGGTAAAAGCAACGGATTACTGAACCTGGAATCGTTTGATCTTAAGATCCAGGGCGTCCCTTCGGTCTTCCTCAGCGATTCCCAGCAGGTTTATATCTATCCGAAAAACCAGGAGGTGGTCCTGAAAAAGGACATGGACTTTCTTTTCAGCGGCAAGATTGAGGCCGGATTGTTCGATTTTTATGCACGTGATTGCGCCTTTGAATACAACAAATTCAAGATCAGCCTCCCTTTTGTCGATTCGATGGCCTTTTATGTAAAAAGCAAGACCTGGGATCCGGGTACCGGGAAATTTCCGCTTGTCCGGGTCAGAACGGTACTTACCGGACTGAGCGGGGAGCTGCTCATCGATAATCCGAAGAATAAATCGGGATTGAAGTCGCCGCCTGAATACCCCGTTTTCAACAACAAGGACACTGCCCTTGTTTACTGGGATAAAAAGAATATCCAAAAAGGTGTATATAAAAAAGATAAGTTTTATTTCGAGGTCAGTCCATTTACTATTCATAGTCTTGATGTCGTGGCGACCGACAGTTTGAATTTTACCGGTTCGCTGACCTCCGCAGGCATTTTCCCGGAGATAGAAAAACCCCTGAAGGTCCGTCCCGACTACTCCCTTGGCCTCGAGAAAATGACCACGGAATCCGGAATGCCCGTTTATGATGGTAAGGGAACCTTTACTTCCAGGATCGATCTGAGCGACCAGGGGCTTCGTGGTGACGGTATATTGCACTACCTGAATTCCACAACCGTTTCACCCGATTTCCTCTTCCTTCCCGATTCCATGAAAACCATGGCCAGGTCCTTTGTTGCTCAGGAACAGCTTGCCGGCGTCGAATATCCGTCGGTCAGGGGCGATTCGGTGAACCAGTTCTGGTTGCCAAACCGCGATTCCCTGATCGTTTCCACCAACCGGAAGGAATTGGTGATGTATAACGACCAGTCTTTCTTTGCCGGTAATCTTTCACTGACCCCGAATAGTATGAGAGGTAATGGAACCGTCAAGATCATGGATGCAGAGATGGATTCAAAAGGTTTCAGCTTCAAGAGCCGCACCTTTGACGCCCTCATCGCTAACTTCAGGATAAAATCGTATGACTTCTCTGATCTGACCATCTCGACCAGGAACTACCAGACCCATTTTGACTTTGATAAAAGAAAGGGAGAGTTCAAATCCAACATCGGTATTTCCAAGGTAGAGTTCCCGTTCAATAAATATATCTGTTCGATGGACCGGTTCGACTGGCTGATCGATAACGAGGAAATTGCCCTGTTCAACGAGCAGAGCAACAGGACCCGGTCCGATTCACTCAGCTTGACGCAGCTGATCGACCTGGGATATACCGGATCGGAATTCGTTTCGGTGCACCCCCTTCAGGACTCCTTGCGGTTTTTTGCTGCCAAAGCAAGGTACAACCTTCGAACGAATGTGATCAGCGCAGAGCAGGTTAAGATCATCAAGGTCGCAGATGCCGCCATATACCCGGATTCAGGGAAGGTTTTTATCTTCAAGGATGCCCGGATGCAAACCCTCAGGCGCGCCATCATCATTGCCAACACCCAATCGCGGTTTCACCAGTTCTATAATGCCAATGTTTCTATCGCCTCCCGGAAAGCTTATTCAGGACAAGGCGACTACGACTACATCGACATGTCGGGCGAACGGTATAAGATCCATTTCTCTTCGATCCGTTCCGATACAAGTATACAGACAGTGGCCCACGGAGAGGTTCCCGATTCGGCTGGTTTTCACCTGAGTCCTGCATTTGCCTTTAAAGGGGAGGTGGTTCTCCAAGCTGCTCTGAAAAACCTTGAATTTGACGGAGGTTTCCAGCCCCTTACCGATTGTTTCAAAGCAAGACCCCTTTGGGTACGGTTTAAAAGTTCCATTGATCCGAAAAAAATTCAGATCCCGCTATCCACTCCATTGAAAAATACCCTGAGCGAAACGATCTACCTGGGTCTGCTTTTCTCGAATTCCCTGGCAAAACCCTATCCGGCGTTCTTCAAACCCAAAGAGAGCTTTTCCGATTCAATGATGGTAACCTCCGGTGGATACATCGAATACAGTACTTATAAGACGGAGTTCAGGATAGCTCAGATGGAAAAGCTGGCAAAGCCGGAAGCGGCTGGCTCCTTGTTTTCCCTCAACACCACGAACTGTATGATGAGGGGTGAGGGAAGAATCAAACTGGGGCTTAACTCCGGAAAAATGAAAATGGAGAGTTTTGGCACCATGGACTATTTCATCATTCCTGATTCGACCCGGCTTCACCTCGCCCTCTCGCTGGATTTTCCCTTCTCTGAATCGGCGCAGCAAAAGTTCAGCCAGGAGCTTGAATCCATAAATCTGAGCGGCATCACCCTTTCACGAACACCTTTTATCACTGCTATGGAATATTTGCTGGATAAAAAAGAGAGTGAACGGTTAAAAACGGAAATGGAACTCATCGGGAAGTTTAAAAAATTTCCAGAACAGCTGGTTCGCACCCTATTCCTTGCCGATGTATGGTTCCGGTGGGATTCGGTCAGCCGGTCCTATGTGTCATATGGATCCATCGGGATAGGGAACATCGGGAAAAACCAGGTAAACCGGTATGTCAACGGGATCATTGAATTCACAAAAAAACGGAACGGCGATGATTTTACCATTTATCTTGAGCTGACGAAAACCGACTGGTACTTTTTCAATTTCCGGAACAACATCCTTCAGGCTTTGTCATCGAACCTCGAATTCAACGATATCATTCTCGAGGTACAAAAGTCAAAGACAGAACAGAACCGGGTTGACAAAGCGGCTAAAGGGTTCCGTTATACTCTATCGACAGAACGCAAAAAACGAGATTTCTTAAGAAAATTTGAAACATCGGGAGAATGAACCAATTCTTGTATTCCAGTCTTGGGCTGATTCTGGCCTACCTCATCGGATCGATCCCCTCAGCGGTCTGGATAGGGAAGGCACTTTATGGTGTCGATGTACGGGATCACGGCAGCGGCAATGCCGGAGCCACCAATGTGATCCGGGTGCTTGGTTACAAGGCAGGCATTCCGGTGATGCTGGTGGATGTGTTCAAAGGGTGGCTTGCCGTTCAGGTTTTTTATCTCTATCCGGGGGAAGTGCTTGCTCATGATTTGGTTATATATATAAAAATTGCCCTCGCCATTGCTGCTGTGATGGGACATGTTTTCCCCGTCTTTGCCGGCTTTCGGGGAGGGAAGGGAGTAGGAACCCTGGCCGGTATAGCCATTGCCCTGTATCCGCTGGCGCTGCTGATCGTCCTGGGAGTTTTTATCCTCTGCCTGGCAACGACCCGGTATGTTTCCCTCTCTTCCATCCTTGGGGCGATACTGTTTCCGTTCATTGTGATCTTTATCACCGGGGAGCATAATCCCGGATTGATCATTCTTGCCCTACTGGTAGCTGTCTTCATTCCGGTTACCCATCGGAAAAACATCCGGCGGCTATTGAAGGGAGAAGAAAACAAATTTGTCTTCCGGCCAAAAAAGACCTCCGGCACTAAGTTAAACTGATTATAAATAATATTGGAAAAACTGATTTATTATTGTATATTTGAAACCTGTTTCTTAAAAAATTACATATGAAATTCATCATCTCCAGCTCGCTCTTACTGAAAAACCTTCAGTCCATACTGGGTGTCATCAATGCCAATAATACCTTGCCCATTCTGGATGATTTCCTTTTTGAACTAAAGGAGGATGCTCTTGTTATTACCTCCTCAGACCTGGAAACAACCATGAGCGTAAAGGTTACGCCCGACATGGCCGAAGAACCGGGAAGCATCGCTATCCCAGCAAAAATTCTGGTAGAGACACTCAAAACCTTTGCCGACATACCCGTCTCCTTTACCATCAATCCATCCACCCAGATGGTAGAGATTTCTGCTGGAGAAGGAAAATACAAGTTATCCGGCCACCGGAGCGATGAATATCCGAGAACCCCTTCACTGGAAGACACGACCAACATAGCCCTTGATTCAGTGATGCTGGCCCAGGCCATCAACAAGACCATATTTGCCACCGGGAATGATGAGCTGAGGCTTGTCTTGTCGGGCGTTTTCTGTGAACTCTCCCCCGAAGATGTGACCTTCGTGGCAACCGATGCCCATAAGCTCGTTCGGTATAAACGAACCGATGCCCATTCCACCGATTCAGCTTCGTTCATATTACCCAAGAAGCCACTGAACCTTCTGAAAAATGTTTTATCCGGTCAGGAAGTACCGGTAACCATTGAATACAACAGGACCAATGCATTTTTTTCCTTCAATAATATTCACCTGATCTGCCGTCTGATCGACGGGAAATATCCGAACTACGATGCGGTGATCCCTAAACAAAACCCCAACAAACTTACGATCGACAGACATGCACTGCTGAACTCCATTAAACGTGTTTCCATATTTGCCAACCAGTCCACCCATCAGATCCGCTTTAAAATCTCAGGGAAAGAGTTGGTTTTATCCGCTGAAGATATCGATTTCTCGAATGAAGCCAAGGAACGCCTGACCTGTTCCTATGAAGGTGATGATCTGGAAATCGGATTCAACTCCAAATTCCTTTTTGAGATGTTGAGCAACATCGATACCAACGAAGTCCGGTTGGAGATGTCGGCTCCCAACAGGGCAGGAATTCTGATCCCTGTCGGTAATGAAAATGAATCGGAAGACATCCTCATGCTCGTGATGCCGGTTATGCTCAATAAGTAAAACAAAAAGAGCGCAGCCCCCGGGCTGCGCTCTTTTTATAAGGCACTCAAACGAAAAGAATATTAATCTTTTCTTACGTTGATTGCTTTTTTTCCTCGTTTGTCTTCCGTGATATCAAAAGAGACCTGGTCATTTTCCCGCACTTTATCCACTAAACCACTGACATGAACAAAAATGTCCTGCTGGCTTTCATCGTCTACGATGAATCCAAATCCTTTTCTCTCATTGAAAAACTTAACTTTACCTGTTGACATAACAAAACAAATTATTAATAAAACATATGCGAAGGTACAATTAAATTTAATAAAGAAAAATTTTTTATATTTTTTTTAGGTTTTCTGAAAAACCGATTCCTTTTATTTCCATAACTTTACAAAAAATACCCTGCTATGAAAGAGATCTCTTTGACCCTTGAAAACCTCAACGAAGTGTTTCCGGACAGCTTCACCCAGGAACAGATTGCAAAAGGCAAAACATTGTTTCTGAAAAAGTTAGCTGAAGATTCACACTGTTTTTACTCAGGCAAGATCCAGACTGTGCCAAAAGCACCGGTTATCGGTTTCAACTGGTTTAATGTTTGGTATACCCCGGGTGTATCGAAAGTATCAACCCGGATCCGTGATAAGAATGATTGTTCCTTTGAACTGACCAACCGGGGCAATCTGGTCGCCGTGGTGAGCGATTCGACCCGGGTCCTCGGCGACGGGGATTGTACTCCATCAGGAGGACTAGGTGTGATGGAAGGAAAAGCGTTTCTCATGAAATACCTGGGAGGCATCGATGCCGTTGCTTTGTGTATCGACAGTCGGGATGAATCCGGAAAAAATGATCCCGACCGGATCATCCAGTTTGTAAAGATGTGTCAGCACAGTTTTGGCGCCATCAACCTGGAGGACATTTCCCAGCCCAATTGTTTTAAGGTGTTGGATGTTCTGCGCGAGGAATGCAGTATCCCGGTATGGCATGATGATGCACAGGGGACAGCCTGCGTGACCCTGGCGGGTGTGATCAATGCCCTGAAGCTTGCCGGTAAGAAAATATCTGATGTCAAGATTGTTTTACATGGCGCCGGGGCTTCCAATACCACCATCGCCCGTCTCCTGATAACCGATGGCGCGGATCCCGCAAAGATGATCCTGTTCGATACCCGTGGCTCTTTGAATATTAGCCGTGAGGATATCAAGGCTGACAGCCGCTTTTACCGGAAATGGGAATTATGTGAGTCGACAAATCCCGGAAAGATTATGACGATGGACGAAGCCATGAAGGGTGCTGATGTCCTGATCTCTCTTTCAACCCCCGGGCCTTATGTCATCAAACCAGAATGGATCCGGTCAATGGCTCCGAAATCGATTGTGTTTGCCTGTGCCAATCCGGTTCCCGAAATATACCCTTATGCTGCCAAAGAAGCCGGCGCTTTCATTGTAGCTACCGGCCGAGGCGATTTCCCGAACCAGGTAAACAATTCCATCGGTTTTCCGGGAATCCTGAAAGGAGCGTTGCTGGTGAGAGCCCGTAAGATCACCGATAATATGGCCATCGCTGCTGCTCACTCACTGGCCGGTTACGCTGAGAAACGCGGCATTACTCCGGAAGACATCGTTCCGAACATGGAAGAGGCCGCGGTATTCCCGCATGAAGCTGCAGATGTGGCTATGCAAGCCATCAAAGATGGTGTGGCACGCATCCAGATTACGAGGGAGGAAGCATTCGATAAGGCTAAAAAGGACATCGAGCATGCCCGTTGTCTTACCCGTTCATTGATGGATAAGGGATTCATCGAGATGCCTCCCATCGAAATGATCCGGGATGCCCTGAAATGGGCCATTGACCAGGTTAAATAAATAATAAGGGGCGACCGGAGGTCGCCCCTTATTATTTATTGATCTTCTTATTGCTTGATCAACCGGATCAACCGGGCACCATGGGGAAATATCTTCATTTCAAAATGATCCTTCACCCAGCCCAGATCCGACTGATGCCAGAGATCACGGATCGCATACCGACCATCCAGTGAAAGGTACTTCAGCTCCACCGGTATGGATAGGGGGTTATCCGTTTTATTAAACAGACCCATGGCCTTGCTTCCATCCTCCAGGTCCTTTAGCCAGATTTCATAATCCTCGGTCCTCTTTACCTGGCCTGCCTGCTTGCCTAACGGATCCTGGTTCACTGCAAGCACTTCATCGTTGGTGAGGAGACTGAGTGTAAAGGCGTCAAGCTGTGAAAGATCGCAACCAATGAGCAGGGGAGAAGATAACAGACACCATAACGAAAGATGCGTGTATTGCTCGTCGGGTGTCAGGCGGGTAAAATGCAGGGAGGGACCCCAGCCTACCCATCCGACGACCAGCATATCCGGATCATTCCATCGCCCGGGGCTCGCAAAGGGAGAACACTTGCTTTGACTGAACCCGATGGTAGAAAGGCTTTCCCATGTGTCTTCGATGTCACCGGTGGTCCGCCACGAGTTCCCGTCCACCTCACCGCCCCAGATCCATACCTTGCCCATCCCATACTGGCACAAGCTGTAATGGATATCGCGATTGACTTTCCGTAGATACCGCATCATTTCCTTATAGGGAAATTTCATCTGGCCCAGCGTCGGCTTGGGAGCGATATTCCAGTAAGAACACCAGTCGTATTTCAGGTAATCGATACCCCAGCTGGCATAAATCTTGGCATCTTTTTCCTCAAAGGTGTAGCTGCCTTCGTAACCGCCGCAGGTCTTTGGCCCCGGAGAAGAATAAATGCCGATCTTCAGGCCAAGCGAATGGATATAATCACCGAGAGCTTTCATATTCGGGAATTTGGAGTTCGTCAGGATATTCCCGTATTTGTCATGCGTATCTTCCCAACCATCGTCGATATTGATATAGGTCCAGCCATGATCGATCAGGCCGCTGGAAACCATAGCCAGCGCTGACTGCCTGACTTTTTTATCGCTTACGCTCAGACCCCAGCAATTCCAGCTATTCCAGCCAAGGGGAGGGGTCAGCGAAATCTTGTCACCGACAACGATCTTAAGATCCCGCTCAGCGATACCTTCGCTGTTTTCGACCTTCAGCTTAACGAGATATTCGCCCTTGTGATGCAATGATCCTGTGATCAAACCGTTCGCTTCGTTGATCCTGATCCCCTCGGGAAGCCCCGATGCGGTATACTTCAACGGCGTTTCACCCGTAGCCGCAACCTTGAACAGAAATGGTGACCTGGGACGGACACCAAATACCCGGGCACCATTGATCCTTGGTGATTTTCCAGGTTTCGGCGTCAGAATGTAAGGGATATCCAGCTTCTCAGAGACCAGCTTACCTGAAATGGCTTCCTGGAAAATAAAGGATATCACAGCCGGTTTTGAGAAATCCTTCTTAAAGATAACCTCCTGCTTTTCTTTAACCGCCGGTTTGAGTACTATATCTGTTTTCCGGGAGAAAAGAAGCAGCCCGTCATCGCTTTGAGTGACCGTGATTTCAAGCTTACCGGTAAAGGATTCTGTTCCGGAAATATTTTCAAGGATAAATTCTTTGGTGATCAGGCTATCCCCTGAAAAAGTAAAAAACGAGCCTGAGAAATCAAATTTTATATGCTCTTCGAGATCCACCATTGAGATTTCGAAGGGCTTGGAAAACATTCCTCCTGCCCCGTTCTGATCAAATGTCCTGACTGAGATCAGGTTCTCCTTATCCCAGAAGATCCGGGAATCATTTGCTGCCAGGATATACTTTCGATCGAGATACCACTTGCCCCGTTCCTTGAAGAATTCGGGATTGGGGTCCGTGTTGGAATAAATCGTCCTTCCGTTTTCCCCGATCAACGCTCCATTTAGAAAAACCTGGTCGCAATCATCGATCTTCCCGAGGAGGAACTGAACGCTGTCTTTAATGAAAGCCTTCTCCTTCAGAGAGGAGGGAATGATTAACTTTAACCGGTACCATGCAAATCCGTTATATCCCATATATCCCTGTTCCTCCCAAATCTTTGTCGGGAAAAGAGTGTCCCATTTTGAATCATCAAAGCCTGGAGAAGCCCAGACAGGATCATCACCGGTAGAAAATCTCCATCCTGCATCGAGGGAAATGACATTCTTTTCGGTCTCCCTTGAACAAGCCATAACAAGAATAAGGAAAAGGATGCCTGCTGAAAAACGGGTCTTTTGCATAAGTTAATGTTTTTTTATTTTGCCAAAATGGACATTTCATTTCAAAAGTAAAAAAGAAGTTTGATCTGCAGCAAATAAATCAATGCCCCTGTAAAATAGCCAGTAAGAGCCAGGATCGAAATCCTCTTCAGATACCAGAAAAAGTTGATTTTCTCCATCCCCATGGCGGCAACTCCTGCGGCCGAGCCAATAACCAGGATACTTCCTCCGGTTCCCGTGGCATAAGCCAGAAATTCCCAGAAAAAATGATCGGTCGGATAAACGGATAACGGATACATTCCCTGCACAGCCGCAACCAACGGCACGTTATCGACAACGGCTGAAATGAGTCCAATAAGAAGGACAACCACACTCTGGTTGGTAATATGTGTGGTCAAAAAGCCAGCCCAATCCTGAAGCAAGCCTGTTGATTGAAGGGCCGTGATGCAAAGCAGGATCCCAAGAAAAAAAAGGATGGTTGGTGTATCAGTCCGCCTGAGTGCAGAAGCCACCGAAAGGGATCCCCGGGCCTGCTCATTTTTTCCCCGGTGGATCAATTCTGTGAGTATCCATATGATACCCAGTGAAAATAACATCCCCATGAACGGAGGAAGGTTTGTCAGCGTTTTGAAGACGGGTACAAACAATAAAGCTGCTATCCCTGCAATGAAAACCGTTTTTCTTTCTCCCGGAGAGGTATCACGTACCTTTCTTTCTTTTATCGTGACCGGGCCTTCATTTTGTTTCTTCAGCATAAATGACCCCATGAAAACGGGCACCACGAGACATGCCAGACTTGGAAGGAACAAACGAAGAATGATATTCAGGGCGGTAATCTGCCGGCCGATCCATAGCATGGTGGTCGTGACATCTCCGATGGGAGTCCATGCCCCGCCGGCATTGGCGGCGATAACGATGATGCCCGCAAAGATCCACCGCTCTTTTTCCCGGTGGATGAGTTTCCTGATCAGGGAGACCATGACGATGGTGGTTGTCAGGTTATCCAGAATCGCGGAAAGGAAAAACGCCAGAAAACCGGTAATCCAGAGAAGCCTTCTGTAATTGGAAGACGAGATCCGGTCGGTGATGAATTCAAATCCATCGTGGGCATCGATGATTTCAACAATGGTCATCGCACCCAGAAGAAAGAACAATATGCCTGAGATGTTCCCGAGATGTTCAACGATCAGCAACGAAACGCCTTCCTTGTCTGTATTCCAAAGGATATATATGGTCCAGACGATGACCCCCGTCAGTATCGCACTGGCGGCTTTATTGATGCGGATCTTGTGCTCAAAGGCTATGGCCAGATAACCAAGGAGGAAAAAGAGGGTGATCAGTAGTTTAAGCATGGCAATGAATTGTTTGCATCCAATTCATTGCCCGAAGATAAGAAAACCTGAAATTAAATACCCCTATTTCTCGAGAACATTCCCTTTGATCTGAAGAAAAACCGGTTCTTCACCTGCATTGGTACGGACGGTGACGGTTTTCATGAAATTACCCTTTGCCGCAGCATTGTATGTTACCGAGATGACGGTTGATTTTTTAGGAAGAATGGGATCCTTTTCATATTTCAGATTTGTGCAACCACAGGAGGCCTGGGCAGAAGCGATGATCAGCGGCTCGTTCCCATCGTTGGTCACGACAAATTCGGCGCTCTTCGGAACATTGAATGCAATGTCCCCGAAGTCGATGGTTGTCCGGTCCCATCTTGAAATCGGTCCCCGGATGCTGATCTTTCCTGCACTTTTATCATTCCCGCTTGCTGTCTCGGTTTTTAATGTTTCGGCCGGGGATTTGGTTTGAGCGCCTGCTTCCTGAAGTATCATGGCAAAAGGAAGGGCCAGTAAGAGATAACTTTTTTTCATGGGTTGAATGGTTTAATGTTTGGATGAATACTTGGTTTTATAAAGCAAGGGACAAAGATCTGTCAACCCTGGCCAAACCCATGTTAACGGCTGGTAAAAGCATGTAAACCAAATGTAAAACTTTGTTAACGAAATGTAAAACCGGATTGAAACTGGGAATTATACTTATTTTTACATAGGAAAACTGACCGTTCCGGTCTTCCCGATTTTCATTATGAAACAAAAACCGATTCGTTTCGTGGTATTGCTGGGTGCCGTCTCCATCATCGGTATCATTACAATTCAGGCCTATTTCCTTCAGAAAGCATGGAACATCCGGGAAAAGCAGCTGATCCAAACGATCATCATCGGCCTGAAAAAGGTGGCAGAAAAGATGAGCGTATTGAACCAGGCAGCCCTTCCTTATGGGAACCCGGTAAAGCAGCTTTCATCAAATTATTTTGTCGTCGATATCAATAGCGTGATTGACGCCAATATTCTTGAATATTTCCTCAAGACGGAATTCAACAAGCTGAATATCCAGACCGACTACGAATACGCCATTTACGATTGCCATACCGATAAAATGGTTTATGGGAATTATATCACCGCAAACGGGGGGCCGAACCCACGGAAACCTTCTGTCAACCTGCCTAAATACGATGAATACCTTTATTATTTCGGCATTCACTTCCCCTCAATCCGAAGCACGCTTGCCGGGGATATGACCCTCTGGTTCTTCTTCACGACCATTCTGTTTTTATCGGTTATCTTCTTTGTTTATGCCATTTTTGTCATCCTTCAGCAGAAACGGTTATCGGAGATGCAGAAAGACTTTATCAACAACATGACGCATGAGTTCAAGACTCCCATTTCGAGCATCAATATATCGGCCGATGTGATCATGCAGCCGGCAATCGTGAATGACCCGGTACGTATCATGACCTACGGTTCGATCATCAAGCAGGAGAATAACAGGTTGAATCAGCAGGTTGAGAAAGTTCTGCAGATTGCACGGATCGAAAAGGGAGGATTCCGGTTGAAAGAAGAAGAACTTGAGCTGAATCCGGTTATCCGGACCGTTGCCAGTTATTTTATGGCCAATGACCATAAAACAGGGCAACTGGAGCTACAGCTCGATCCGTCGGTTGGAAGTGTGACGGCTGACAGGCTTCATCTGACGAATATCCTGCACAATTTGCTCGACAATGCGGTAAAATATGCAGGAGAGAAGCCGGTGATACAAGTGGCGACCAGAAAGGAAACCGGGCATGTTTCTTTGAAGGTAAGTGACAATGGCCTCGGAATAGACCCCAAATACCATAAACTGGTATTCAGAAAGTTTTACCGGGTACCATCCGGAGACTTACATGACGTAAAGGGTTTCGGCCTCGGACTTTATTATGTTTATATCATCTGCAAGGCACACAAATGGAGGATACGGCTGATAAGCGATGCCGGTAAAGGAGCCTCCTTCATCATCGAAATACCAATCAGCAAGAACAAACGGAATGGATCGTAAAGCCTGCATTTTATATGTTGAGGATGACGTAACGTTGTCGTTTGTCACCCGCGAGAACCTTGAACTGAAGGGATACGCCGTTGATTTTTGTGAGGACGGCTTGACGGCGCTTGAAAAGATCGCAGAGCGGAGATATGACCTGTGCATCCTCGATGTCATGCTCCCAAAAATGGACGGGTTTACATTGGCTGCCAGAATAAGGGAAAAAGATCTGGAAATCCCGATCCTTTTCCTTACGGCCAGAACCACCAGGGAAGATAAGATTCATGGCTTAAAGATCGGCGGTGACGATTATATCACCAAACCCTTCAGCATTGAGGAACTGGTACTAAAAATCGAAATTTTTCTGAAAAGAAGCAAGATCAGTCCTGGAAAGGACCCGGGACATGTCATTCAACTCATCGGCAACTTTGAATTTGATGGTGCCAATCAGTCATTGAAAGGCGGAGGACAGCAACATACGCTTACCCATCGTGAATCGGTATTACTTGCTCTTTTGCTGGAACATAAAAATACCATCCTCCCCAGGGAGGAGATTCTTTTAAAGATATGGGGCAATGATCATTTCTTTTCGAGCCGCAGCCTCGATGTATTCATTTCCCGTTTAAGGAAGCTTCTGAAATCCGATCCGGATGTCAGAATCGAAAATATCCATAATGTGGGATACCGGCTGAGGACCGGTTAAAACATGTTCCCTGCCTGAATGCCGTTAGGGTGTTCCGGTAAGGTCTTTCAGAATCTTCCGGGCATTATCATTTCCGGGATTTAATTCCAGGGACTTTTTATAATTGTCAGTAGCCAGTTTTTTATCTCCATTCTTCAGATAGGCCTCTCCCAGACTATCAAAGGCATTGGCAGAATCAGGAAAAGACCTGATGTTGAATTTAAAGACCGCAATGGCTATTTTGTTTTCATCCTTGCCCAGGAAATTATATCCCAGATCATTGATGAAATTTTCTTCAAGGATTCCATCCTTTAACCCGGTTTCCAGGGCGAAAGAGAGCATTTTCTCTGCTTCTGCATCTTTCTTCAGGTTGAAAAGCTTTTCTGCTTCATCGATTTTAGCATGGATCTCCTTATAGGAAACAACCAACTCGTCCAGCCTGGCTTCGCGGTATTTCTTTGCATCGGCAGCGGCTTTGTCAATTGCCAGGTCAAGAGCTTTGTCGGCTGGGATCTCAATATCGGGTTTCACCCCCGTTCCTTCCCAGTTGGTGCCTGTTACCGGATTGATGGCCTTCCCGGTGGGAATAAACACCATGAGGTTTTTGTATACCGGGAAGATGGTACCCGGGTTTGCACCCCCTCCGGTGACTTCTCCGATGAGGGTTGCCCGCTTACGGGTCAGCATATTGTAGCAAAACTCCTCCCCACCTGAAAAAGTGTATTTGCTGGTCAGGATATACAGGGGTACATCAGCCATCTTTTTACCGTCGATACTTTTCAGTGTCCAGTACTCGGTGGTCTTGTCACCTTTACGGTAGTAAAGGCTGTTAAGGTGGGTAGGCTGGTCGAAGAAAAAACTGCAGATATACTGGATCATTTCGGGATTGCCGCCCCCATTCTTCCTGAGATCAAAAATGATGGCATAGGAATTGGAAAGTAGTTTCATGGCTGCAGAAGCATTCTCCTTGCCCAATTCAAGAGGAGCAAACCTCCTTAAATCGATGTATCCGATGTTCCCTTTCAGCACTTCAACCTTTGCAAACCCGTAATTCGTTTCAGCCAACTCCTTTTTACCCAACAATGCATTAAGTGCCGGATCATCCTTTTCCGTCTTCACAATCGGAGGAGGTTCCAGTCTTACCCTCATGTGCTTGTCGTGGCTGACGGATTGCATATCATTGGTCATCACCTCCGTGAACACCATTATATTGCTGATAGTATCATACACGCCCTGTTCAAGCTTTGTTTTAAGATAGGTTTCAATTTTTTCTGCAATTTCAGGGAAAACATAGTATTCGTTCAGAAGTTTTGAAGCGCTTTCTATGAATTTTGACTTGTCTTCCTTTGAAATGCTGGCAGGCATAGTCCCGGTTTTTGTTTTATCCGGATCCTGGGGATAGCCCGTGTTTACTGAAATAAAAACGGTTATTATGATCCCGAAAAAAATCTTTTTCTTCATACCCATATCATATTTTGAATTGTAGCCATTAGCAATTACAGGACTCTTTCCTGCTTGGGTACCTTAACCGTGAAATCCCAATGCAGGATTTTAAAGGAAATTAGCGCTGAGTTGATCAGTATTGATTTTCCCTCCGGCTTAACCGGACCAGGATACAAAGTAATAAAGGATTAAAAGGGGTATCAAAAGAACTCGGTGAACGGGAAGATATTCTCGATGATGAAGTCCATTTGTCGATCCATGTTGTTTTATTAATTCGTAATATCACATCCAATGCCGCAGGTGGAATATGCATGACTGCGCCAGCGATCAGTGCCGGGTCATTTTTATACAGGGAGAGCAGAGCATCAATTTCCGGATTCAAAGACAAAAACCTCTTCGATCGTACTTTTTAAAACTCTTGAGACATCATAGGCAAGTTTTAACGAAGGATTATATTTCCCTTTTTCAAGAAAGACAATCGTTTCGCGACGAACCCCTACAAGTTTTGCAAGCTCTTCCTGGGTGAGATCATACCGTGCACGGAGCTCTCTGATCCGGTTATTCATTTTTCAATCCCTTTACTTTGAAAAAAATCACCAAAACCACCCAGATGACAGCCATTCCCAGGATTCCGCAACCCACCAGAACATCGGTATCGAGCTTTACCCTGTTACCGACGTACATCATCATTACCCAGAGGTATAAGGAAATATAAAAGGATAATGCTGAAGCCTTCTGAAGAATCTTTTTGGATAACTCATCTTCAGCCGGCTCGCCCCGCTTGACACTGCGAAAACGGTTTATTGCAATATACAAGGCAAATCCGACAATCAGAAAGATAATGACGAATTGCCCGACCTCGGCGACCGGCATCTCGAATTTGGAGTGGGTTATCCAAAGGATGACCGTTCCGATTACAAGTAACGATACAACAAAAACAGGAATAATCTTTTTCATATATATTTATTTTGTGCGACAAATATAACAAATAGTTAGAATAAAATAACATTTTGTTCGATAAAAATAACATTTTATCCGGTAAATAGGTCAAGTTGATGGTTAATTGTCAGAACAGGGTCGTTTTTATCGGCTGATATTTTTCGAATCCCGGTGAATCCATATTGATGATCAGGCCGGTCTCCATCCAAAATGCTTCATATTCGATGGCAGGAGCGTTATCACCGCAATGAGCACGCCGACCAATCCGTAAATGGTTTGGAGTATGTCATAATGTATCCACACGATTTCAAAAGGGATCCACATGACGAGCATGATACCCAGGTAAAGACGATAGGTCATGTCAGGTTTATATTACCTGATCCTGATCAGTAAAGGCCTCAGAAGCATAATCCAGAGGAAAGCAAGCAGAAAAGAGACGACCGTTCCGGCCACGATCCCCAGAACCGGATATGAATAATAAATACCCAAGGCATACACTACAATATTGGTGGAGGAGAGGATCATCACCTTACCTGTTGCCCGGGCAAAATCGGGTCCCTGATTGATGACCAGAATGACCATGGAAGAGAATAAAACCGCGGGAAATGTGCTGACAATACCGGTCAGGTAAGGTGGAACAAAGCCGGAGATCAGCACTACACCTCCAACAATTGCACCCGCAAGGAGTGCCCTCATGGCCATCTGGAAAACGGTATATCTTTTCCCCGATTTTGGTTCTGACCGGGTCTTCAGAACAGATTCAACATAAGCGAAAGCGAATAGAGTTACAATAAAATAGAGCAGGATATTGACCCATAAAGATGGCAAGGTCACCATATTGGCAATTATTGCAAGGATCAGCCAGGTTCCAAGCGATCCCAGGATTGCCATAAACAAGCTGAAGCGAAGTAAGACGATAAAGACGACCAGGAAGATGGCATCGATCAACATCCCAATTGGAATGGCAGGGACCATTTGCTTTACAAAGAAATTCCCTTGTGAGATCGAGATAAAAATGAGCGTAATGAGAATGTTCGAAGGCAGATTGGCAAATAACCCGCCGAGTTTACTTCCCGACTTTTCCGCGGTCCAGGTGAGCAAGGCAATGATACTGCCAGCAAGGAAAAAGGAAAGCAGGACATTGAAACAGAACAGGGGCATAGGAATGAAAGGACAAATGTACGGTAAGACACGTAAGGCAAATTTACCTTTTTACAGGTTACAGCGATGTCATTTTCTTTCTCAATGGATTCATTTAAAGTGCATGAAGGGTTTCTTGCTTAGTTTTTACCAGGAGGATGGAGGGTTTTGATGGCCCAATCCGGGGCAATTTTTTCAGCAGGAAAAGAGAAGTGTTGCTGAACGATCAACCAGCGCCCTGCCCGTTTTTCGAGAACACCGGTATAGCGGGTAGTAAAGCATTTTGCATTTCCTCCTTTGTAGGTGTAGCAATCCTCTAACATTGCCGAAAACCAGGCTGCCTCTCCTGATTTGGATAAGGTGACCCTTAGATCATCGAACCGGTGTCCGGCATATTTCAGGTCGGGATCACGCCAATCCTCGGAATATTTTTTGAATTCCTCAAATCCCCGGATGGTAGACCTGGTGTCGAGCTGGTACATGAAAAGATCCGGACCGTTGCTCATGGTGCTGAAAAGGAGTTGGAAATCCTTTCCCCGGAACCACGATATATTGTCATCGATCACCTTTTCAACGTCCTTTTTTTCCGCATTATTATCCCGAGAACCTGAGCAAGCGGGTAAAGTAAGGGTTAATATGAGCGCCAGTATAAGGCTCTGCCAATATTTATTTTTCCACATACACTGCTTTTTAATTACCTTCTATTTTATTATTTCACTTTTTCACACCCTTGTATTCCTTAACACCGTCCAGCCAGTGTATCAGGTTCAGTACAAACTGGGCATTCTGCGGGGCAGTCTCAGAATTGATCCCCGCGCGCAATGTCCCGTTGGCGATCTGAGCGGTGAACATGGCGGCTTCACCAAATACGGCGATCTTCCCTTTCCCGTAATCCGATATTGCCCCCTGATAATATCCCAACAGGTCTACTGCAGGGGTCTTTTCATGGAAACTCCAGGCAGTATCGGGCTGAAGAGAGCGTCCGGCGTCAAACCTGAGGACTCCGGTTGCACCTTCGGGGATCCGGAATGCCGATCCGGTGAAGGTGGCAACCGAATCGATTTTTTCATAATCCACGATACCGTTGACTGGCGGTGATAATTCCAATGTTTTATCTTTTAAAGAAAAGACTGAAGGAGGCCAGGACTGTTCGCGGGTTATGGCAAACCCATTGAGGAGCCTGAATCCGAAAGCCTTTCCCAGGTCGGTTGCGGCGCCTGCAAAGGGCATGTGGTCGGCGATCAGCAGCAGGTGACCTCCGCCTTTTATCCACTGTTCCATAACCCTGATCTCCTGCGCCGAGAATGCCGAGGGGGTAGGGAGTGCCCAACTATCCCGGTTCGACGAATCGAGTGCATTGGCGATCACGAGGATTTTGCATCCTTTTAAAATATCCTCCGTAAGAACAGGTTTTGAAAGATCTTTTACATTGTACCCATCCAGCGTTAATAATTTGCTGAAGGCACAGAAACCTCCGCTCTTCGTGTGAAAATTGTTGTGTGCCTGGTCGATCAGGATTACAGGACCTTCCCCCTGTTGATAAGCGGATTGCCGGATTGGGAATGTATAGGCCGTATCAGGCACCTGCTGGGCCGTTGAAAAGAGACAAAACAGCACACAAGCTACTGTGGTAAATAGTGATTTCATAGGGTTCTTTTAGAAAGGTTCTTTGAAGGTCAGGATCATTTTATTGCGGGAAAGTGTAATTAGTGTTATCTGGTCTCAACTCTTCAATTACTTTTGCGGAAACCCAAAAAGCCATTCCGTCAGTCCTGACGAAAAATATATATCTGCCATCAGGGCCTATCCTGGGTTGATTGCCGTCCATCTTAAGCTTTTCACCCAGTTCTTTCGGTTCCGTCCAGCCATTTTCTGATGTCCTGAAACTGATATAGATGGAAAATATCCTTGGATTGGTTGAGCCCCTGGGATGGATCCTTGCAAATAAGATATAATCTCCCCTGGGAGATATGGCGGGTCCGAAAACTGCATCCCCGAATTTCTGATTGCTGAAAATCAGCTGTGGCTCCTTATATTTACCATTCTTATAAGCCGAGAAATATATTCCACCGGTATTTTCTTTGCCCCGCAATTCGCCTCCAAAATAAAGATTGTTTCCCGGATCAAGCGAGAATTGCCAGTGGACGGAATATTTATTAAAGATCGTATCAAGCAAAACAGGATCCGACCATCCGTCGGCTTTTTTTTCAACGAAATAGAATTTTTCCATCTGGTCCCACCCCTGGTTACTTTTCAGGTAAGCCTGAAAATATAATCTCCTGCCATCATAGCCATAAAAAGGACTTCTGTTTGAATATTTCTCATCGAGAAACCGGATCACCCGGGGGGGCGTCCAGACTCCGTTTTTCCGTTCCGAAGTAATTAATCCGCCATGATAGGAAGTGTCAGGGGAGTTCGGAGTCCAGCAGGCTTCCTCAAAATCCCGTTGAAAGGTGACATTCGCATATACCCGGTGTTCCGTGGAAACAATTCCGGGTGCAAATATTTCAGGGATCAGCCCCGGTGGCTTCTGGCCAAGATAAGGTCCTTTCAGAACCGGAAAATCGCTGGTGTTCTGTTGCCCGGCAGTGACCACCGAGAAAAGTGTAAATAGTAAGATCAATGCGTTATTTTTCATATATCAATCAATCCAATGCTTTTAATACAGATTCTTTAATGAACAACGGTCCTACCTGAGGTGTTCTGTAATTCCGTTCAGTAAAACCAATTACCAGGCCATATTCCGGGATAATGTAAAGGTTTTGTCCCCCGGCTCCTTCAGCAGAGATCATTTTCGTCGTCTTACCTTCCCTTATTTTCATTTCCCTGATCCACCAGAAATATCCGTAACTGCTTATATCGAACGACGTCGGGAAATAGGAAAGTGTGGCTTTTTGAATCCAGCCCTGAGAAATGATCTGCCGGTCTTCCCATTTTCCCTTATTAAGGACCAGGACGCCGATTTTCAACATATCCAATGGTCTCATGTAAAGTCCTCCTCCTGCATGACAGAAACCAGATGAGTCTTTGAGCCAGTAGTAATCCTTTATGCCGAGCGGATCAAATAAAAATTTCTTTGCAAAATCATCCAGCGTCATTTTTGATGATTTTTCAATGATCCCGGCAACAATCATCGGACAACCACTATTGTATTTAAATCCGGTAAACGGTTCTGTTACCATCGGCCGTTCCAAAGCATAGTTCAGCCACTTGCCGCTCCGGTACATATTCATGTTGTCGTTTTTGGGATCGGTTAACGGCAACATCTCTTCCCATCTAAAGCCAGAAGACATGGTGAGCAGATCCCTGATCCTGATCCTGGATTTCAGTTCATCTCCGTTCCCGGAAAAATCGGGATAAAATTTGGCAACCAGCTCATCTTCACTTTTCACGAATCCCATATCAATGGCAATACCCATTAAGAGGGCTACGATGCTCTTGGTCTGGGATTGAATATGATGTAATGAATCCCGGACAAATCCGTTGTAATACTTCTCGAACTTTACCGCTCCCTTTGAATACACGATCATGCTTTCGACATTCCTGAAGAATTCCCGCGTGTCGGTTTCTATGATCTTATCCCCCACGATGATGGCAGAATCAAGTTTTGACAGTGATGAAACCTGACCAGAAGAAACCAACGTGACCAGTAATCCACAAGAAACCACGATACTTCTTTTCATGCTTTATCCGCTTTATTTTGCCCCATTGAAAACTTTTTTATCCCCTGGTCTGATAAAAACAAACATTTCAGGGTTGCTTTTGACAACGGATTGGTAGTACTCTCCTTTACCGGGTTCAATATGCATGAAGACGATGTTTTTTGAACGGATGGTTTCCCCGATCAGGTTTAAACCTTCCGGCCGGAGGAATACCCTATCTAAAAATGCCACATCGATCTCTTTTGAGGCCAGGTTATAACTGGTGAACCTGGCCTTATTCGCAGTCGATCCGTCGCCTGAATGGAAAAAGATAAAACCATCGGTCTCTACCAGATAACCAAAATTTTCAACATCCTGATGGATATCATATGTTTTTCCGGTTAAAGAATCCTTCTCAAACCAGGAACCATGTTTTAACCTCAAGGCACTGATTCGGATATCGTGAATATTCAGTGTGGTATCAAACAGGGTGTCTGATTTTAATGAATGTATCTGTTTGGAAATCGCTGAATATCCGGGATTCTTTTTAAGCACATTATTTACCTGCTCCGGACAGACTAAAACTGATTTCGGATTATGCTGCAGGAAGCTAATGACCATCGGCGCTCTGAAATGGTCTGAATGTTTATGGGAAACCAATACCAAATCGATGTTATTAAACGGAGCATCACCATTGAACATCAGATTCAGTAAGGAATCACCGGGCTGATCGCACCAATTCCCATTAATATTTCCGAACAGTGCATCGACAATTACCTTATGTTTTGCTGTCTCCAGTAAAAATCCTTCATTTGCGATATAGGTTACCGTGCAGATCCCTGGAATTTGCTGAGACCATGCAAATGAAGTACAACCCAGAATCATGAATATGGTGAACGGGCAACACTTTTTCATTAAGGTTTTTCTATTACTTGGTATCATTTATTTGCTTTTAAAAAGAATCTTATCAAATATGGCTGCTAATTCAAATACGTCGATAGAACCAAAATTGGTCAAAATTATAATCGTGATTTTCTTTCCGGGATAAAAATAATTCCATATATTCCAGCCACTGCTATTGCCTGCATGTCCAATACAATGGGTATTTGAATCATCAAGGATCCAGATATACCCGAAATGACAATTTTCCCAAATAGGAGTGGTGTATTCGGATGTCATTATATCAAGGTATTCCTGAGAAAGGATTTTGGCTGAAAAAACTGCTTTGTCGAATTTAAACAGATCATTAACACTGCTCCAGGCCCCGCCTGCTGAAAGGGGAATAAATCCAAAATCATAATTATAATTTTTACGGGAATAACCGGAAGTTTCTTTTTTTTGATAGCCTACTGCATATTGTCTTTGTAAATCATCCAGTGTCCAGTACGGAGTAAAGCAGGTGTTTTTTAAATTTAATGGAATTATGAATGTTCTTTCGATATAATCCTGAAAGTTCATGCCACTTATTTTTTCTATTACTGCTCCAAGTATGATGGTATTGCCGGTAGAATAAATACAACTGTCTCCGGGATTATACACCAGGGGTAATGTCCGCATAAAAGGCATGATATCCATGCAGTTTTTTACTTTTTTAAAGCTAAATCCTGCGGCCTTATAAAAATCATCAAAACCGGCGGAGTGGGTTAGAAGCTGATGAATGGTGATGATATTTCCTTTGGGTAATCCCTTGATATACTGTCCGATCGTATCTGTAAACCTGATCTTGCCTTCCTGTGCGAGAAGGGTTATCGCGGTTCCGGTAAAAATTTTGGATCCGGAGGATAGATCAAACCTGGTATCAGGTGTGTTTTTTACCTTGTTTTCTCTGTCGGAATAGCCATATCCTTTTGACAGCAAGACTTTCACACCATCTGCGATCAGCACGGCACCGGAAAACTGATCTTTTCGTGTCATCTCGGTTAATAAGCTGTCAATTTCCGCAATCCCGGCTGATTGTCCGAAGAGATTAAAGCATACGGCAAGAAGGAACCCGATCAATAATTGTGTTTTTTTTAAAATCATGTTCATATTGAAATCTTATAAGCCATCAATGCGCGGCCCCGCCGGATATACAGGATACCGTTATTTCATTCAGTTTCTGCTTTTGAGCAAAAGGTTGCAGAGCAAAAAGGATCGAAACCGTAAGAATAGCGGCTGCTGTTTTGACAATTATTCCCTTCATCATATTATCTCCCCGGCATTAAGTCATCGATGATTTTTGTATCTACCCAGTACACCATATGACCTGCTCCGTCGAAGAAGGTGAAGAAGAGATATTTCCCATCCGGTGTGACCCTGGCCGACGACATCATATAAAAATCGGATGCGGCCGGGGTTCCGAGTTTGTCTGACAGGTTCCGGGCCTTCATCCATTCACCGTTTTTATCCCTGAAGCTGATAAACAAATTCATCCTGGGGGGGCTTTTCCCTTCCTGTAAGTTCCTCGTAAAGATCAGGTAGTCTTCATCCGGGGATATGAACGGTGAGAATTCCGGTGCATCCGTGTTGATGGTTCCCGGCAGCTTTTCAGGCTGCTGATACTGTCCGCCGCTGAATTTCGAACAATATATCTGCGCGTTGTGGTCATAGATCGACGTGCTGAAATAGAGATTATTGTTTTTATCGAGACAAAATTGCCAGTGGGTCGGAATGGTGTCAAAAAGATGGCTCAGCAGTTTCTGGTCCGACCATCCGTCTTTTTCCCGGTCGGCATAGCAGATGCGCTCATATTCGTTCAATCCTGATTTTCCGGGTTTCCCGTAAAGGAAATAAACCCGGTTGCCATCAGTCGAGTAGTAAGGTTCCGAGAAATCTCCACCGCTCGTCAGATAGAATTCAGCAGGGGGCTCCCATTTCCCATTCCGATAGTTCATGAGATAGATGACAGACCTTCCATTGACCTTATAATTCGGATGCCATGCTGCCTGCGTGAAATCAGGCGTAAAGACAATGTTGCCATGGACGCCCTCCTTCACGCTGACCAAGCCTTCGGCGAAAAGTTCGGGTTTCAGGCCCGGTTCGGGTTGTCCTAAATATTTACCGGTAAGCCTTGTATTGGTAATTTCCTGGGCATGTAGGCAGTTTATAGCAAAAAAAAGCAGAAAGAATGTTGGTTTCACTTTTATAGTCATGAATATGATTGTTCAGTCAATTGGCATTTATAAACCGTGATTTGATCTGGTTGAAAACAAATTAATGATGAGTGGTTTTATTCTTTCGGGTTGAACTCTTCAATGATTTTTGAGGAAACCCAGTAAATATCTGTCCATCCATTCCCAGGCTTGATATATGCCTCATAATATTGTGAATAATTCATCGGTTGTTCAGGTGGAGTTTGCGATGAACTTCCGGTACCGGTAAAGAATAGATATTTCCCGTCGCGGGTAATTGCCGGACAAAGCTCCCACCCCGACGAATTAATCTGACTGCCCAGGTTTTCAGCAGGTGTCCATGATCCATCATTCTTACGGAAGCTGATATACAGGTCGGATCCTCCATAACATCCTTTGGCGTTTGATGAGAATATCAGGAACCGTTCGTCCGGATCAATAAATGCATCAAAGTTCCAGCTTCCTATATTTATTTCCGGACTCAGTTTTTCTGCCGCGGTGAAAGCCCCGTTCATAAACCTGGAAACATAGATGTAATTTGTCCCTTCCTTTTCCCGTTGGCTGTTGAAGTAGAGATTCCCGTTTTTAGCAGACGTTGGATAGAAGTCCTCCCGGTCTGAATTCACTGCCGGGCCCAGGTTTACCGGTTTACTCCAGGAGCTCCCTTCCCTTGAACTCATCCAGATATCATGATCGTTTTTTACGGAATCAGGATGGTTTGTTGGTCTCTTTGAACAGAAAAAAAGCTTATTCCCGTCCGGAGATAATGAAACATCAACATCGCCATATCGACTTGCAAACGGCAACAACTCAGGTTTGCTCCACACAGCAGATCTCATTTGCATCCGGAATAACGAAGATATCTGTGAAATTCTTACACAGAAATAGAACTCGCTGCCATCGGGCGAAAAAACAGAGTTCAGTTCACTCATCCCTGTTGAAACGATTCCAGGAGCAAATAGTTCGGGTTTCAGGCCCGGTTCGGGTTGTCCCAGATACTTCCCGGTGAGCCTGGTTTTGATAATTTCCTGTGAAAATGCACAGGTCATCGCCGTGATGAACAGGACTAAGAGCAGTGTATTTTTCATTTTCATGAAGATTTTCATTCCCTGCCATGGAGACGGCCAGCGGTCATTTTTTTTATTGCAGCAGGCGTATTCGGCTATCGTCATCTATAGTCAACCACGGCATTCTGTTTCCGATCGTAAAGATAGAACTAAAGTTTTAGTTGGGCTAAAAATATGACCGGTTTTGTGCCGTGCAAAGAGTGCATCACACCGACAGAGTATGGCGGTTTGCAGATTTAAGATGTTTGCATCAGTCCCGGTCACCTGATCAGCTGGATTCTTACTGTTTACATTGGGGCCCTTCAGGCATGGAAAAAAAAAGCCCTTACTTGTTTTTGTTATTTAATCACGGTCATTTTTCTTGTTTCACAGAGGTCACCGGCATATGCTTTATAGACGTATATCCCACCCTGAAGCTCTGAGGCATCCATGTTTAAGGTATATATTCCCGGAAGGTATATCCCTTCTGTCAGAACCCTGATCTCCCTGCCAATAATGTCGAACAGAACGATCCTGATCTGTGATTCTCTAAGCATAGTGAATTTAATGCTGGTGGTAGCGGTAAAAGGATTGGGTGCATTCTGGCAGATGACAAGGAATTCCGTGATTGTATGCGTTTTTTCGTTCAGGGAAACCGGTACTTGCGTACACTCTGCAAAAGCGTCGCCCCTGCCGTTTCCCCCTGAATACTGGGCAGACAGGAGCACCGGGAATGCCAGCATCAGGCAAAGATGTATCATGATCTTTTTCATCTTGAGGATTTTTATGTTGTTTGTTTGTCTAATCATTGGATGGTGCAGTTCTGCCGCCACGTCCGCCGTCAGTCGGAAACCTTATCGGATCAATGCCGGCAGCACCATATCGGTCGGATACACGCATATACGGGCTTACATATGACCAGTAGCTTCCGCGAAATCCTGCCCCGGCTGAGGTTAGGCCGGGCCAGCCTGTCACATCCGAATAACCGATCGAACTCAGGATTCCGTCGCCGTGAAGGGCGGTAAAAGCACGGCCTGTCGGATGACCTGCCGAAACAAAGTGCTCGAGAAGGTTGCCGCTCATCTCCATAACTCCGTAGTAAGTCGCTCCCGCAGTGATCCTCCCTGTATTCATGGGGTTCGCCGCAAAAATTCCGACACGCAAGGGGCCGTTGATGGGTCCGTTTATAGGCGTTGTCAGGCTGTACGCGGCATTCCCGTCTGTTGTGCTGTAATTGGAAGAAATATTTTCCGAAATATCGCCGTTGTCTGATAGCGTGTACGTGCCTGTGGTCACCGTGTCTGTACCCCATGCGAATTCATTCGGTACCGGTGGCAACGTTCCCCGGCATGCTTTTTCATATTCCATTTCCGTGAGGGGTCGCAGTCCGCTCCAGTCAAAGTAAGCCGTGATATCTGCCCAGTTCAGGTGACTGCAAGCCACATAGGGCCTGGATGTAGAATACTGGCCTACCGTTGAGCCGGTGATCGCATAGCGGTAACCGCTCCCGGAATACTTTCGCATGGTTGCCTGCGTCTGAGTGAGGGTGTTGAGAAAATCGACATATTGCTGCTGGCTGATCTCGTATTTCTGGCAGTAGAAGGCCTTATGACCTTTTGGAAATGCAGCAGGGATCGGCCCTGCCTGGTCACCTCCTTCATAGGAAGGTTCATAAAACAGATTCCCGTCCTGCTGACCCACTGTGACCTCCTCTTCGCCGGTCACCTCGAACGGGGTGGTTAGATCAGGGTACGTGTAAAAAGCACTTGGTTCGTCCCCGCCTGTACCGAGATAAAAATTCCCCTGGGGGACAAACACTTGTTCAACCGCAAAAACCCTGATGTCGACCACATCGCTGTCGCTCACGCCGTTTGCCCCGTAGTCCCAGCATATTCTGACGTCGGTAAGTGTAAATAATCCTGATCCGTTCGAATCGCGGCAGATGAAAACCCCTACTCCGGGGTTTGAAGATGGGTCAAAAGGCTGATATGGGTCCACAAGACCGACCTCGATCGCTGAGCCGAGTGGGGGGACATGTCCGGCAGTGTCAATGCATGCATGTTGCCAGGGTCCGTCATTGACCCGGAATTTAATGAACACCCAGGCAGCGTCATAATTATATGGTGCCTGGTAACCTGAACCGGACAAGTCATTTCTCCAGGAATTTTCCCACGAAATGTCAAATCCGACTAGGCTGCTGTGCTTTATAACATCCTGTCCGGATATGGTAATATTTGATACCGAGAGGTTGTTTGCAAAGAGAGGGGAATAGAAAGTCCATAACAGACCCATCATTACCATTACCAGATACTTTTTTTGTTTTTTCATATGAATATTGATTTCTGTTGTTAGCCTGAAATATCGATTAGTTCTGACCTGCTGCCATCTTCAAACCAGTCACTCATCACAAAATCTATCATGTGTGACGGACTATGGAAGAACTGCCATCCGGATGACTGAAGGATTACTCCCCGGAGACGTTAGCCTGCAGAAATAGATCCCAGCCGGCAGTCCAGAGGCATCGAAATCAACCGTATGAACACCCGGGGGATAATGCCGCCCAACGACAGGGGTAATAACCATCCGTCCGGTCTGGTTGGTTATTTCGAGCGTTATCTTTCCCGCCTCACTAAGTTCAAAGCTCAGGGTTGTCCTATGATGGAATGGATTCGGCCGGTTCTGATGGAGCATAGGGACCCCGGAGTATCCCCGGCTTTCACGAATCCCCACCTGCACCTGGAGAGAATCGATGATGTCGGCACTAATCCAGTATGGATTGTAACCAATATCCCCGGCCCTGCCGGTGCAGAAGAACAGGTACAGTTTATCCAGGGTCACTATCGGGAAAAATGCACCCGTTGAGTTGATCTCCTCACCCATGTTTATAGCCTCGGTCCAGGTCTGGTCTTCATTCCTGAAACTGATATACAGTTCGATCTGCCCCCCGAATCCATCAGGCCGGTCGGATCCGAAGATGATATAATCCTCGTCTGGTTCAATGAACGGACAATACTCGTTATATGCCGAGTTGATTTCCGGACCTAGCATCTCGGGAAATTGGTAACTGTCATTCTGGAACCGAGTTACGTAAATATGGGACTTATTGGTCGACGGTTCGGTGAGGTCGAGGTAAATATCCAGGTTGTTGTTCACCGAGAAGGTATTGCCATAAAAGTAGCCGGCAGGAACGGGTATCTGAAGTGGCTGTGATTCAGACCAGCCGGTGTCGGTTCTCACTACTTTCCTGATGAAGCTTGAGATCCTTGAGGAATAGTAATAGAGGGTGTCGGCACCGGCGGTGAAGAACGGGTCGTTCTCCAGGTAATTGGTATCGGCAAAGACCGGTCTCCGGACCGGGCTCCAGTTATCATTTTCAACGCGCATTGTAAATATCTCAAGATCCCAGTCGCCGGGACCGGGTTCGGAGTACTCGGTCCAAAACATCTCCAGTCCGTCGGGTGTGAACATGGGAGAGCCGTGCCACATCCAGTCGTTAGTGGCCAGCAGGGAATCGGGAGGGAACCGTTGTGAAGTCAGTCCGGGAGGTGTCTGACCGAGGTAAGGGAGGTTGTTCTGTGCAAATCCGGAGGAGTCCGGCAAAACCAGAAACAGCATTGCAAACATGCAGAAAAGGACATATACCGGTTGACTTATCCCTGTTCTCCTCTTCTTCTTGGCGTTTGAATCCGTTTTATTTTCCATAGATCATTTTTTTTGTAATTGTCCGGTTGTTTGTTACAAGGGAGTAATGGTATACACCTGGGGCCAGATTATATTTTTCAGGATGAAACTCGACGACGTGTTTGCCCTTCTTCATCTGCTGGTGGTCGAGGAGGGTGGCAATGTGATTCCCTAACAGGTCCATCACCATCAATGTAACATCCGAGGGCTCATCAAGTTTGAAGCAGAAGAATGTATATTCCGAGAAAGGGTTAGGCGTATTCTGAGAAAGGGAAAAAGGAATAGCCTGTAACTGAGAATTTCCAACGGTCTGCGGGTCGATGGTTGTACCCCAGATGCTGAGTTGGCCGTCATCCATCCTCATCCATGTCGCAAAGACATGATCATCATAGGCGCTGATCCCGATATAATGGCCGAAAAATACTGTTGAATAGGGGATGAAAGGAGTTTCACTGATCTTATAATTAGCAAAGGTTTCACCGCCATCCTCCGATATAGCCAGGTAAACATCGGTATTCAGGTCAGTGTAATTTCTCCGGTCGTAAAAGGTCACATAGATCTTCCCGGTCACCTGGTCTACGGTCATGAAACTAAAAAAATTCTGTTTGTCGGGCGGGTCATTATTCACCCTCACCGGAGCCGACCAGGTATATCCTCCGTCGGTCGACCTGACCAGCCACACATCACAGTCGTTGGCGCCGTTCCTTTTGTCCGACCAGTTTATATATATCGTTCCGCGGTAAGGGCCGTTGCTTTTGTCGCAGTTTATGACCGGGAATGTCACACCAAGTTGGATCCCCGGGAGATTGTATATCCACGGTACCAGGGAGCCGGTGACGTTTATGTCGGTATCAAGCCAGGTCTCGCCCTGGTCGTTTGAACGGTCGAACATGAGCCCGGCCGGGCTCCACCATGCAATGTACACCTGCCCGTCAGGCCCGGTCGTCGGATAGGATCCGTGAATGCTTCCAATCCCTCCTGTGGCGTTTCCACCGGTGTTGCTGACCAAGTGTTGTTCGCCCCACGTTACTCCGCCATCGGATGACCTCGCCATGTAGATAAAGGTCGAATCGTTAGGATCGGAGCTTCCCCATTTATTAAATCGGGACCATGAAGCATAAATGTTCCCCGAAGAAAGGTCAATGGTCGCCCATTCCTTGTCGATCTCCATGGTATCGAACAAGGCCGTGTAGGATCCATTGGACCAGGGACTGTAGAATCCGTCCTTTTTCTGACAGACCACCCGGCTCAGGTCGGGGACCAGATGAAAGAAATAGAAACTTCCGGCATTGTTGCACAGGATCACCGGATCACAGTTCACGCCATATGAAGAGGTCAGGACCCCATGTACCCATGTTATACCGCCATCATCCGAGATATAATAGTTATCTGCATTTGCTCCGATGACAATCTGGTCTGGATTATTGGGATTGATGCAAATAGACGGCTCATTTGGAGCCCAGGCGTCAAGCGGACCGCCAACAAGAACATTGGTGGTCTGGGCCATGGAAAGCAAGCCCTGCAAAGTAAAGAACAGCAGCATAAAAAGAGGTAATTTCATATCTTCATAATATTAAATGCATATTTAAAAATTGTTAATTATCATTGCATGATAAGAGGATGACGAAGTACGTACATACAGGATGAGCAGGGTTGAAGGAAGACAGGAAGTATCTATGGATCTGAAAAATTCAGTTTCACTCTTCCTTCCATTGGATGAGTAGACCAACTTTCCATCCGATGTGGAGAGGAAGACAAGGACCTCCCCGGTTTCACGGGATCTGAGCTTTATCTGGATTTTTCCAAGTGACGGGTTCGGGTAAACATCAAGTGAACTTTTTTCCATTTCATTCTGACCTACCGGAAATACCGATAAGAATACGACAGAATCCCCATCAAATTCCGGAATGGCAAGGACATTATCAACCGGGTTAAAGCTCAGGTTGGCGGGACCATTGAGGCCATTGATGATCATCTCCGGAGGATTTGTAAATTCGGGAGTGTAACGGTGCACCCCACCGGTTGTCCATGAAGTCAGATAATAATTTCCGTCGTTATCACGGGCGATCCCGTCAAAATTCCCCATCGGAGGGATTACGATGGTCGATACGGTTGAATCAACCAGGCTCACGGCCTGAATTGGAGCCGAATAATAGCAGGCAACGATCAGACGGTTGCTTTCGGCATCGTAGATTATATCCTGGGGCGACTGGCAAAGACCCTGACCGGGAGGGACAAATATGCTGTAGGTCTGATTTACAGGATTAATTTTATAGATCTGATCCTGATTCCCTGCATAATGGAAATCCGCCACGTACAGGTTCCCTGAATTGTCACAGGTCATTCCGTCCAGCTGATGCGATCCCGGGATGGGCAGGCTCCATATCTCATTCCCCGAATCGAGATCAAATGCCTTGATGCTGTTAATGGCAGAGACATACAGAGTGTTACCGCAGATCGTATTGCCGAGAAGATGCCCTGACGGCGGACGGAAGTAACTTTGTTGTCCATTCGAATCGATCTGAACAATTGCACCGGATCCGTAACAAGATACCAGGTAGCGGTGATGTGCCTGGTCATAGACCGTGCACTCCGGGTTCGAAAGCAGGTTTTGAGCGCGAACAACCCCGGTAACATTGAAAACTATAATGGCCAGTACAACCAGCATCCTTCGGTTGGAGGATATCTTATTTCTTATGATGGATCGGTTAATCATTTTCTTTATTGTTTTTTGATTTGTATGGATATTGTCATTTTTTTGAAATTTTATCTGCTGATTATCACTTTTTCTGAAAAAGTAACAGAACCTTTGATGAATTGGCAGAAATAAATGCCATTTGGCAAAAGTGTTCCGTTTTCGTTTGTTCCGTCCCAGGTAATCTGGTATTCTCCCGTGGAAATATACCCGTTTAACAAAATTTTTACTCTTTTACCCTGGAAGTTATATATATTGAGTTGAACCATACCCGGTGATTTTACAGATAGCGGGAATGAGGTTCCCGATATCAATGGATTGGGATGGTTTGGACCTAACCTTGTATCACTCGTTCTGGGTTCATGGTCTTGCATCCCTGTAGTTCCATTCAGGTTTTCATAGATCTTTGCCTGACCCCAGTTTGTGAGCGCAAGATCCGGATCCCTGGAAAAAGTATATTCGATGGAAAGAATGTCACTTGCTGAAGGCGCAAATCCAAGTGAAATCCATCCGTCCACGAGGTCGTAACAATATTGATCCAGGGTCAGGGGCACTCCGTTCATTTCTACGGAGGATATTATCTGGATGGGCTGTTTACCAATATAAAACAGCTTTTTAGCACCGTTTCCCTGGAATTGTTTTACCGTATCGATCAGCCAGTCTTCGTCAAAATCATTCCAGGCCAGTTGTTGTGTGCCGGTTCCGGAACCATGTGACCAGGCAAAAGTATCGGCCAGGACCCCACCGGTGTTCTCAAAGATTCCGACTTTTGAGAACCAGCTGCCGGCAGCGAGGTCAAGATCTCCATCGCCGTCCACATCTGCCCAGGCAACTGCTGAAGGCTCAGTTACAACGCAGTTGGATGACCAGCAAGGAACCGTATCAAGAACTCCGTTTTTATTATCAAAGAGATAGAATTTCTGTGTCGGTGATGCCAAAGCCAGCTCCAGATATCCGTCATTATCCGAGTCGGCAAAGGCCATTTGACGTCCGCCAACAACGGAAGAAGTATGCCAGGAAGGAGTGGTCTCCAGGATCCCTCCGTTATTTTTAAATATGGCAATGCCGACGTTCACGACGGTACGTTCGTTACCGATCGCCAGGTCAAGATCGCCGTCCATATCGACATCGGCGAAAACCACCTCGTCAACATAGTAGGATGAGTCTGTTTCCCACCCAGGTACTGTATCAAAAATTCCCCCATTGTTGATGAACAATTTGGTCTTCTGCAAATGGGAGGTAAGCCAGTCGCCCTGACCGAAAACCATATCCAGGTCTCCGTCCCCATCCACATCACCTCCGGTGCATGAAAAACCATTCCCAAGGGGGGATAGCCAGTCAGGAGATCCAGGAAAACCATTGTTGTTGTAGAAGATCTCATGGTTTTCCAGGGGTAGGCCCTGGTTTGTGATACCGAGGCTGGCTACCGCCAGATCCGGATCGCCGTCATTGTCAAGATCACCCAGATAAAGACAACCGTTTGCCGACGTATAGGATGAAATCCACCCGGCTGTATCAGGAAGCGTCCCCTCCTCATTGAAGTACACTACGACCGGTGCATTGCCGACGTCAAGACCGCAGGAAACAACAACATCCGGATACCCGTTCCCGTCAATGTCAGCCCAGCCCAGACCGGTGGGAAATATTCCGGGAGTGATATACCACACGGGCATGGTCGACATATGGATCTGAAGCTGCGCAGAGGAATGAAAAATCATCAGAAAAACGATGATCAGGGTAAATGTCTTTTTCATCATACTTTCTTTTAATTGGTTAATCCTGATTCAAAAATAGCAGGGTAAAATCCCTTTTCATCTTTTATTCTATCTATTCCCGGGAAAATCAGGTAAAAGAGCCTGGAAAATGAGTGACCGGGAGATGTTGAGAATTTTAATTACTTTTAACAGTTTGTGTGGTTTTTTATGTCGTTGATGCCGATGAACAGACCTTTTATTGAAAATGTAAGAGAAGGAAAGAAAAAACAGCCCTCGTATCATACCTTTGCCAATAGGGAACCATTAGGTTTAAGTCTTTGACCCTGTTACACATGAACCCATTCACGACTCAACAGAAAGCACTGGCCAGAAGGATCTTACGACATTCGCTTTACTGGATCCTCAACGTATTGTTCCTGACCATTCATTACTCCTCGTTCAGCGATTTCAAAAATTTCATTCCCATGCTTAAGACCGATCTGGTGTATCTTCCTGGAGGGATGCTGTTTGCTTATTTCAGTATTTATTACCTGCTGCCAAGATATTTCTTCCAGAACCGGATTCCACTTTATATCATACTGCAACTGATTGTTTTGATCATTTATTCGGTGTTTTCAGGTTTCATATGTATTTATATTGTATCTCCATATATCTTTAATGAAACCGCAAATCTTAAACTGGGCGATTATGTTTCAATGATGTTCATTCTGATTCTTGGAATGGTTCCCCTGGCGTGGGCAAGAATTACCAAGCGGATGATACAGGACAACAACCTGAAGAGGACCCTTGAAAAAGAAAAAATTGAAGCACAGTTGAAGGTAAATGAGGCAGAGTTGAAATTACTGAAGGCTCAGATACATCCTCACTTTTTATTCAATACATTGAACAACCTTTATTCACTGGCTATTCAGAAATCCGAAAAAACGCCGGAAGTAATACTGAAAATTTCTGATATGCTGGGCTATATCATCTATGATTGTGTCTCCGAGAAAGTAACGCTTGAAAAGGAAATCGAGTTCATCAACAGTTACATTGAACTGGAAAGAATCCGGTATGATGAAGGCATGACACTTTCTTTTATCAAATCGGGGGATTTCTCGAACAAATACATTGCCCCGATGATCCTGCATGCCTTTGTCGAAAACTCTTTCAAGCATGGCGCAAGCAAAGATACCGGCAATCCTTGGATCACCATTGATCTGAAAATGAACCGGGAATGGTTGAGATTTGCGGTTTCAAACAGCAAAGTTCCCGATAAAGGACCGGTTTCAACCGGAATTGGTATCGAAAATGTAAAGAAACGTTTGAATTTACTTTATCCCGGCCGGCATAGCCTGAAAATTACCGCGGATGAGAAGGTGCATCATGTTTTCCTGGATATTCAATTATAAAAAGATGGAACCCCAGATCCCTAAAATCAGATGTCTAATTGTGGATGATGAACCCCTGGCCATCAAACTTGTCAAAACCCACGTCGAAAAAATCAGTTCCCTGGAATTGGTAGCCACCTGCAAGAATGCGCTCCAGGCCATGGATCTTTTGAGAAGGCAAAACGTGGACCTGATGTTCCTGGATATCGAAATGCCTGAGATCACAGGTTTGGAATTCCTGAAGACCATTTCACATCCACCGAAGGTCATTTTCACCACCGCATACCGTCAATATGCCGCGGAAGGGTTTGACCTGGATGTAATCGATTATCTGTTAAAGCCAATTTCGTTCGAACGTTTTATCAGAGCCATCAACAGGTATTTTGAACGGGTTGAAAAAGAGACAAGGGGAACTCTTCCGGCAGGGGTTATACCTCATGAGGAGAGATTTATTTATATCTATGATAATAAAAAGACCTTTAAAATCTATCTGAGGGATATCCTTTTCATCGAAGGAGCCGGAGAATATGTAAAAGTTCACACGACTGAAAAGATTTTTCTTTCACGGGAACCTATGCATGAGATGGAAAGCAAGCTTCCTAAAGGCCAATTTATCCGGATCCATAAATCCTTTATTGTATCGGTCTCAAGGATCACAGCTTTTTCCGCCGCTTCAATCCATATCAGAAACCTGGAATTACCCATCGGACGCAGCTATAAGGATGCCGTGTACAAAGCGTTAAGCTACCGGGGGAACTAGGGAATTAAAAGTGGTAATTATCATCTTTTTAAACCTTGCCTGTCCGTTCATGGGAAGTTGATTTTGCCGTTTGCATAAAAATAACGGTCACCCGGGTTGATCGGATTCGTAATGTGCAACCCCGGGACGCGGATGCACATTTCACTGCTTACCTTGGAACAGGTTATTGCATCGGCATGCATCGCAAATGAAATCTTTGGATGCAGGGTTTCAAGGGTATAGATATTTCCCATCATAACGGCTTCGGGATCTCCGAATCCACAGCCTGCGACCGGGAAGAAAGCAATATCAACGGATTTGTTCAGCTTTTTCAGGTAATCGATCTCGGGTTTGAAGTTCCCTGAGAAATCCTGTTGCCGGTTTGCATGATCTCCCGGATGGTAGATCACGATCCCGTCCGTTTCAACCATGAAGCCAACTCCCTGATCAGCCGAAGCGATGGCGGTTATCTGTACATCGTCGATGATCATTGGTTGATGAGGAAAGACCTGCTTATATGTGTTATGTGTTCGCGGCTCAAATCCCATCACATAGGTGATATCGGGAATTTTATCCTTCCATTGCCAGATGGCGGTATCATAGTGATCGTCATGTTCATGGGAAGCGAATACCATGACTTTTTTCCCCTGAAGCTCATCCGGGTTGATGAACCCGTTGAGCAGGGAAGGGTTGTCGGACCCCTTCCGGTTTCCGATATAATCAAATACCAATAAATGATTTTTTGTCTGGACAGCCCACCCGCTGTGATAGAGAAAATAGATCATTGCTTCATCCTCCGGTAAATTCCGGGATAAGTTTCCCGGTTCACCATGGATGGTTTTATCCTTTGCACCTGCCTGTATAAGAAAATGGCAGACATCCTTATTACCATAAAACCATGCATAATAAAGGGGAGTTTTGTTCTCTGCGTCTTTGATGTCGGTTATGGCACCTGCATTTACCAGGGTTTGCACATTTCCTGTCCTTCCATAGATGGATGCGAGATGCAGGGGCGTTTCCCGGGATTTATTCTCACTGTTGATATCCGCGCCCTTATCGACCAGAAACTTTACGATTTCTGTATTCCCGGCCACAATGGCTCTGTGAAGGATTGTCATTCCGCTGGTATCAGACAGGTTGACTTTTGCCCCATGATCAACCAGATATTTCACCATCTCAAGACTATCACTGGTTACCGCCCAATTCAATGCGCTTTCTCCATCGGACATGATCCGGTTCACATCGGCTCCTTTTTCCACCAGCCATTTCATATAAGGCAATCCGGCAAGGGTCGACAGGGCGAGTGCAGTTATCCCCGGTCTGATTTCCGGTGATGTGACAGCCGGATCAATTGTTGCACCGTTTGTATATAAAAGCTCGGTCATTTCCATGTTTTTATTCGGGATCATCAGGCCCAGAGCATTCAAATTCTGATCATTGGTGATATTGACATCTGCCCCTTTTGATATCAGATAGGTAACAACCTCCGGTGCATTTGCCTCGCAGGCTGCAATCAGCAAAGTGTTATTCCCGGGTTGGAATTTCTGGTTGATACCGAATCCGTTTTCCAGTAGAAATTCGATGGAGGATTTCCTTTTATAATATAATGCTGCGGAAATAGGTGAATAATCTGCTGTTGAACCTATGTTAAAATCCAGGCCTTTCTTACTCAGGTATGCAAGCATGGTCTTATTCCCGCCGGAATATGCCCAATGAACCACGGAAACACCGTCATCCGCCTTTGACTGAATATCAAGGCCTTTCCCGAGCAAAAAGCTGAAAAGCACTGTATCCCCGGCATTGGCCGCCCAATGGAGAAGCGTAGCCCCATCCGTGGATCTATGTTTGACAAGGGTTGTATCCTTTTCAAAAAACAATTTATAGACGGTAATATTTTTACCGTAAGCAGCATACTCCACAGGGGATCGTCCGTTATTGTTTGTGATCCTCAGATCGGCTCCGGAAGATAAAAGCAGCTTCACCAGGTCCACATACCCGTTCAGCGAGGCGATCAGCAGGGGCGTAGCTCCAAGGTTGTTTTTAGCATTGATATCAAGACCCTTTTCGATCAGCAACTTTGCCATATCCGGCTGATTATTCCTTGTTGCGACATGCAGCAGCGATTCCTGCCGCTTTTGTTCCTTGGTATTAATCAGGACCGGATTACTCGCAAGCAATGTATTAAAAGTGACCAGATCTCCGCTGATGACGGCTGTTACAATCCGGTATTCGGCAGTTGTAGTATCAACTGCAGAATTCTGTACCGGGTTGGTTTGAGCGATACCGGAAGTACAAAGAAGCATCCCGGCCAGGATGAACATAAAGAATTTTTTCATAATACTATTTTCGTCGATGAATACTTGAAAGTTTCAAATATACAGCTGAAAAAGACCATCGGAAAGGGTCTTTTTACAGATGGTCGCTTCACCCTGCCGGAAGCAGTATCCCAATTCACCGGTACCAACAAATCCAAACGGATTTCTATTCATTCAATTTAAATGTCATGATCCGGTTGTCGGTCAGCGTCGGGATCACCAGCAGCTTCTTTTCGGGGATGTATTCGAAGTCGGCGCACGATTTCCCGGAAGCCCTGGTATCGAGCAGCAGCATTTTTTCGCCGGCAGGGGTGACCCGGAAAATCCTGCCGTTATAGTCTGAAATCAGCCAGTTCCCCTTTCCGTCACTCTTTAATCCATCCATAATGGATCCGTCGCCGATTGAGACAAGTCGTGAAATCTTCTTTGTTTTGAGGTCAATATCTTTAATGCTTCCGTCGCCAGAAGTACCCACAAGCATTTTGGCTCCCATGATCAGGATCCCGTTTGGATTTTTTATATCGTCACCCTGAAGCCAGATTTCAAATTTTCCATCCGAATATTTCAGGATCAGGTTCTTTTGGCTATCGGTCACATAGAGATTGCCTGCCTCATCGGCTGCCACGTCATTGGGGAAGCCGGGTTCCGGGAAGCGCATCCGCCGGGTGATCGCCCCTGTTTCCGGATCTATTTCAACCAGGGCGTACCTTCCGACCACATACAATTTATCATTGGCCAGGCACATACCGGAGGGTTGAACAATATCCACCGCCCATTCCAGCTTGTCAATCTCCCCGTTCGGCTTGATCTTTGAAATAAATTCCTTCCCGTCATTGTACAAATTTGATACATACAGCACATCCCTTTTCTGATCATAGATCACCGATTCGGGATATTTTACTTTTCCGCGCAATTCCCACTCTTCCGTCAGACCCGGATATTTATAGATGGCATCCACATCTTGAAACATGACTCCCCAGCCTCCGAATGATTCAGCAAGGGTGATCAGCAGTTCGTTCCTGCCTTTTTTCAGTGGCAGGAAGATATAGTCGTTCAGACCAACAATACCCTGGAAAGTGGGATCACGCTGCTGGTATGCGCTGTTGCCCTTGAACAGTGGCTCCCCGTTAAGAAAAATCGTGATCAGGTCACTGTATCCGAACGCATACTGCTTTATTACATCACTACCGGAATAGATTGTCGACCTTGCAAAAACGACATCCGGGGTATAACCGGACCGGCTGTAAAACCGGGAAATATCAACCAGGCCGGAAGGCAGACTGTGAACCTTCATCCACTGCTCTGTTTGAATTCCCTGCTTATCCGGAAGCTTGTCCATATCCACTTCACTCATCTTATAAACAGGTGACAATTCCCAGTTGGTGATCATACCCAGGGGAGGATCAGGAGGCTGGATGAAGGGGAAGTTCAGATTATCATCCAGGCGATAGGAGAAATTGGAAAACCAGGCAGATCCATCCACCGGGCCCATTAACCCGATCAGTCCTTTCCGGGAACCGTGGGCGAGGTCATTGATCGTCAGAGAGGGTTCCTCCGAATTATTGATAAATACCCGCGCCCTGTTCGCCATAACTTCAATTCTTATATGGAACCAACCATTTTTTGGAATTCTCGCACTTGCCGTAAACCCGTTTCCGTTGTATAATTGCCACGAGTCGATCCCGTTAAAAGAGGCTACATATTGCAGTACATTCGGGAAAGTTTCCGGGAGATGGGGACGGATATAAATCCGTTCATAATCGCCTGAACTGACTTGCCGGAAAACCACTCCGGGATAGGATCGTGCTCCGGTCACCGCCATATCTGCCTCGATCACTCCGTTCTCAAACTGGACATCTTTAAGGATGACTGCACCGGCAAGTGCTTTCCTCCCCAGAAAGTCGGTGATACGTGCGTTGGTCAGATCCCAGTGGATCGAATCGTTGAGGATGCTCTCCGGCCACGAAACCTGGCCAAAAGCATTCCAGGATATACCCGTTAGCAGCAAGAGGCTAAAAAATGCGATGATCTTTTGCATGACAATATATTGATAGATTTCCTCAAATTTGGGAAATGTTTGGGAACACCGGAAATATATTCGATGTGTATGCAATAATCCTCGTCGAATACGGATTATACTTCTTTATTCAATTTTCATTGAAAGATGTCAATGCTTAAAAGAAACAGGTCTGTCATTCAATTTTTGAAGAAAAACGGGAAAGCTATTCTATTGATGGGGTTGAATCGATTTTTATATCTTTGGTGAGATTTCACCGGTCAGATCAAATACCTGTACGTCCCGGAAAATTTCAGAACCAGTTTCTAAAAGAAAGGAGAAAACCTATGAAGCATAACCTTTTTTCAGTTGCCCTGCTGTTTTTTGTGCTGATGGTGCCAGCCATATATGCTCAAAATGAAGACATGGAAGGATGCAAGGACCATCCGATGTTTAACCGGATGCCCGGTTTTCATATCAACGGTTGTGAGAAAAAGGATTTTGATGCTTTTAGTTTCCCGATGGAGAATCGAACCGCAGAGGACTGTAAAAAAGAGACAGTAGAGGGAAAATTCTATTCCATCAGTTATACCAAGGATGAAGGGGCAAATGAGATTTCGGCAATTCAGATCTTCAGGAATTTTGAGAATGCATTGAAACAGATCAATGCGCGGATCGTTGCAAAGGTGGTTGAACCGGGAAATTCGTATAGTTTCATCACAGGTCTGGTATCAAAAGGCAACATGGAAACGTGGATAAAGGTAGAGGCAACCGGGACCGAATATCAGTTGTACATTGTTGAAAAGCAGGTCATGGAGCAGGTAATCCAGGCAAATGAAATGCTCCAGGCTTTAAATAAAGAGGGTTTCATCGCGCTCAACATTCTTTTCGATACCGGGAAATCGACCATCAAACCGGAATCGGTCCCTGTCATTGATCAGATCTATGAATTGATGAGCAACAATCCATCTTTGAAAGTCAGCATCGAAGGTCATACCGACAATACCGGAACACCGGCATCGAACAAAACATTGTCAGAGACCAGGGCAAGAGCGGTTGTGGATGCACTTGTGGCAAAAGGGATCAGTAAAGCCAGATTATCATCGAAAGGGTGGGGACAGGAAAAACCGGTTGCAGATAATCGAACCGAAGAAGGTAAAGCAAAGAACCGCAGGGTGGAGATTGTAAAGCTGTAAAATACCTGTAATGACAGGGCTCTGGTTTTCTGACGGGCCCTTACATTATCTGGGGATTAACCATATACATTTTAATACAGTTGCTTTATGAAAAGATTGATTCCAATCATGATGGCATTTTTTTTCGGTGTGTTAACAATGGCTCAGAAAGAAAATGAAGAGCTCCGGGATTACCCTGGTCATGCCACCTATAAATATTCAAAATTTGCGGCAGGATATGATTATGCTCAGGCATTTACGCCGCAGGAAGAGATCAGTATTAAAACCAAGCTGGAAAGCATCACCGGTTACCTGAAAGGCAAAGATTTGATCTCCGGACCCAAGGGGGTGGAGATCATATTGACCGGCATGATTTCCGAAAAAGCGCCTCTTTCAGAATGGAATAAAAAACTGGTATCGGATTTGACCCTGACGATCTTCCCCTGGTTTATTAAAGATGGCAAGCCCGACTATCATTGCATTGAATGTGAAGTCGCCTTCACAATACATATCAACCGGCCGGATCTGGTGTTCAACGGGACGTCGATCGCAGGAGGCTCTGATATTTTCGATACCGATGGGATTGTGATGAACCTTGAACCAGAACTTTTCGGCGAACAGGATGGTTGTAAGGTATATGGCAACGGAATCATCATCATATCAAAAAATGAACCCGTATGGATCCCGGTCACCGTCAGGGATTATGATGAAGCTTTGATAAGGAAGTATGAAAAGCTGAACAAGGAAAATCCGGGAGAGGTTTTGGGGAATAATTTCTTTATCAGCAAGATCAGGGAAGAAATGGCGTCATTCCCGGAAAAGGAGCTGAACGCTCCGGCATTTACCGGTGACAAACTGGGAGGATGTCCTTACAAACTGGAGAGTTCCCAGGCAAGGGCCATAGTCAAGCTTAACCCTCGCTATTTTGATAAGGCAAAACCGCGGACCGCAGCAGAGCTTATCATTATTTCATCATTCTATATTGCACCAAGCGATAACACCGAATTTTATCCGACCAATGAATACAGCAGCTACCAAATGACTAAACTTGTTGAAATACTGAAAAGTCTGAAATATTCGGAACTCAGGAAGTTCTTTGATTAAGAAACTGGATTTTCTTTTATGGGAAATTACTGGACAGTGATCCTCTCGAGTGTTGATCACTTTCTCTGAAATGTCGCAGAGGATGGTCCTTCCACCTTTTTTCTGAACAGAACCTGCCGAGTAGAGTAATTCAGGGCTAAAGGGATATCCTGCGCGATTTTATTTGTCCTGGTAACGGTGCTTGACCGGTGATTATCTTCACTAGAATATCATCGGTCTCACTCAGAGAACAGGGCCACATCCTGGGCCGAAAATATTCTGATCCTTACAGATTCCTTGTTCATGGTCTGTTGAATTGATACCATAAAAATAATAAAAAGGAAAACGAAATAGATACAGAAGGTCATCAGGTCTTTTTTTGAAAAAAAATGCAAAATGACGAATGATCGTCCCGGAACTTGAATGCTGCTAATTCTTCATCTGTTCCAAAGCCATCAGGTATTGCTCTTCCCTTTGGGGGTTATAACCGATCATCAGGTACTTTTTATAGGAATCGATCAGCAACGGGATCTTTTCCTTTTTCCCTGAAGTGTAATAATAAGCGGCCAGCAGATAATAAGTGTTATAATAGAGGCTTGCTATACCCGATACCCTTGGTTGATCACTATTGATGAGAGTCCGGAATTTCTCTAGATTCCCGGTAATTATAAGCTTCTTCAGTGCTTCCGGATCGGTTTGCCAGGATGTGCTTTCGGTTTTCATGGGCAATAACCTGGATACAAGTCCGCAGTTTTGAAGATTTTGATCCAAACCGGCAAGAAAAAAGGAATCAAAGGTGTTTGTAAAATAAACCGGTCTTTGCCAGTTGTTGGTTTCAATGATATTCAGAAGCATCGCCCGTGTGGTACTGAGATAGGTGCGGGGATGCGCCTTTTCTCCCTCTATCTTGGACACCATCCGGTTTGAGAAATAATCGGGATCAATACGCCAGTTAAAAGTATAATTAAAAGGCAAGGAATATTTTATTAACAGTGCAGGAGGAACAGGAAGGTTGACCACCAGCGTATCCCATTTTGAGGGATGCATGTCAAGGATCTGCTCTTCCGTCAGACCTGTTTTGACTCCCCTTAAGGTTTTTAAAGAAATATTTTTGTTTATGATGTTGACAAATGAAGGCCTGTCCAGGAAAGCAAGCGGGATGACCGATATGTCCTTTCTGAAATTCTCATGCAATTGGACAAATAAACACAGGTTAAGAGGAAAATCGCCATGAGTGAACAGGATGGCATTGGTGTCGCAGTTGGTGAGCATGTTTTTGCCCAGTTCATCGGCCCAATCAGGGATAACTCCCCTGGCGTATGCCTTCTCATAATGCGACCTGACTTTTTCAAACTGCCCGTTCTGGTAATCTTTTAAAGCCGCTGCGCCACATTCCGAAAAATAGAAATATTTTGCATCCCCGTAATCCGGATTGATTTCCAGGGCCTTATCAAGCCAGTGTAAAACTTTTTGGGAATAGGTGGTATCATAACCTTTCAGTGGTCTGCTGTCATTGGCATTATAATGGGTAAAGAATCCCAGGTAATAGTATATCTCTGCATCTTCGGGCGATCCTTTTGATGCCGCCTCCATCAGTTCAATGGCCTTTGGGTAATTTTCCTTTTTAAATTCTTCCAGAGCCTGGTCTTTCAGGCTCTGTGCATTCGAAATGACAATCTGGCTGATGAATAGCAGTGTAATTATGAAACGGTGCCTCATCATAGTTTTACCAGTGGTTTGGATATTGAATAAATTCTGTTTGTCAGGGTAACCCGATAAACTCCGCCGGGCAGAAATCCCAAATCAAAATTGATCCTGTAAATCCCCGGATCTTCATCCTTATCCAGGATCGATAGTATTTCTTGGCCGTTTACATCGTAAAGCTTCAGATGCATATGCTCTCTTTTTGTGAGGGAAAATTCAAAAGTCGTCATGTGATCTACCGGATTGGGATAGTTTTGCTTCAGTTCCATTCCGGGCATTCCATGAAGCTCTTCATCCATCCCGACATTGTGCAACATAGCAGGTGTATTTACCCAATAAAGATTTCCGTCACGGGTAAAAAACAGGTATTTGTCATCCTGTGAAACAAACGGGCAGACTTCATTTCCATCGTAGGTGTTGATGGTATCTCCCATGCTCCTTGCCGTTGTCCATGAGCCATCCTGTTTTCTGAAGCTGACATACAGATCGCGGCACGGCTTTTCACCTGCCATATGGTCGAGAACGTCATAGATCATATATCTTTCATCCGGAGCAATGAATGAATGTCCGGCATATGGATTGAAATTGATGCTGTCGGAGAGTTTCTCCAGTGCCTGGTAATGACCGTCTACAAACCGGGAGACTGAGATCCACTGATCGATGTTGTCTGTTGTGGAAAGATAGAGATCGCCGCTTTCAGTTAAAGACGGGAACATCAGCATGATATCTCTCAGAGGCTGTTCAATGGGTATTGGGACTGACCAACCGGTATCCGTACGGTCCACATACCAGAGACGGCCGATGTTCTGTGGAGCACCTGCCAACGGCCTGTCTGAAACAAAGTATAACCGCGAATTATCAGGAGTAATGCAGGCTTCCATGTCACCGTAGCTTCCCGAAAAAGGAGCGGTCACCGGAATAGGCCAGCCGTTGCCGGTCTCTTTGGTTCTGAGAATCTCCGGATAATTCCCATAGAAGCACTCCTTCCCGTCGGGAGAAAAGGTAATGCCAAAGTACCCATATTGGAACTGGCCGGGTACTATGACGGATGGAGCAAAAAGCACCGGAATCACACCCGGACCGGGCTGACCAAGATAAGGACCGGTCAGGATTGGTCTCCATACCGGTTCCTGAGCCCTGCCAGGACTGGCAACATTGGTGACCTGCCTCACATCCGTTCCATCGGAATTCATGACAAAAACCTGCCATTTCATGGTGCCTTGCCTTTCTGATCCGAAAGTGATCCGGTCGCCGTCCGGGGACCACGCCGGACCGGTATCATCAGCCGTATTATTGGTAAGGCGCTGTACCTGTGTGCCATCCGCATTCATGATATAAATTTCACCGTTCCCGTCCCTGTTGGAACCAAAAGCAATTGTATGTCCATCGGGTGACCAGCTGGGATCACAGTCAACCGATGGATTGTTGGTAAGATTTTGTACTTCTGTTCCATCCAGGGTACAGGTATATATTTCCCAGTTTTCCGAAACATCCGATGCATAGGCCAGCCTGGTGCCATCGGGAGAAAACTGAACATGGTATCCCTCCAGACCGATGGGATGCAGGTTGCTTCCGTCGTTGTTCATCATCCATATCTCATCTGTATCCCATGACGGCGGGTACCTTCTTGAAAAGGCGATCAGTAATCCATCGGGTGAAAAGGTGGGATGATTGTCCATCACATTGGCAGTAGTCGTCAACCGTTGAAGGATACCTGTGGAGAAAGTATACTTGTAGATGGATATGTTTACATAGTCATTTCCGGTGAAACCACTTACAACCAGAAACTTTCCATCCGGGGAGTATTCCGGCTCATTGAGGCTCAGTGTGCAGTTCAATAATTTGGAATTACCGGTTCCATTGGCGTTGATCGAGTAAATCTGAAACTGTGGATTTGCATTCTCATTCACCATACAATAGGTGACAACGCCACCGGCGATATCGGTGAATCCGGATGTTTGTGCATTTATGTCGCACCAAATTCCCGATAATATTGAAAACGCCGATAAGGCTTGCAGGTATAAGAATCTTCTCATATTTTAATTTTTATTCATTATTCAGCAACTCTCGACAAAAAAGTGAATTTAACCCTGTTCCCTGTCTCCTTGATGGCTATTTTCGGAGCTTTAATCGTAAACATGGGAGTCGTTATGATCGCATTCCGGTAAACCGAATCACCCTCTTTGGCTTCGAAATTCACGATATAGGGTTTTACCTCTTTTTGCGGCTTCGTATCGATAATTTTCAGATAGTATAACTGATCTTTTTCAACCGGTATGGTATCGGTCCCTGTTATTTTGATATCATTGATTTCAAGGTTTTCAAATCCGTCCGGATAAGCTTCGATCAATCCCAAGGCAAACCGTTTTTGTTTTTTCTGAGGGATCAGGTAATATTGAACCTGCTTGAAGTTTAAGACATAGGTAACCCCCTTTCTTTTTGCAAGCGATTTGAAAGCCTGGTCGCGAAGGTTGATCTCCGCCCTGGCTTTTTGCTGAATCTCATTTATTCCGTAAATGGTTTTAAAGCGTTCCCTGATCTGATTCTTATCCTTTTCGGAAAATGTTAAGTGTTCAAGGAGGGTTTCATATAAGAATTTCTTTTCCTTGATCACCCTTTCCTGCCATCCGGGGACGAACCGCTGAAGCAGCAACGCTTGGGCACATCCGTACTGGTAACACTTCTGTCTCGATTCAAGGTAATTGCCGGCATCTTTTAACAACCGCTTCTGGAACTCTTCTGTGATCAGCTCTTCCGGGTCGGTGAACAAGGGGAAGGAGGGAGGGGTCTGACCTGTGTGAACTTTGTCCATAGCCTGCCGGATCAGCTCGAGGATCCGGATCTCTGCGTAGCGCGCTGTCCCTTCCATCAGGTCATCATCCATTTCCCGTTTGGATTGCACTTCAGTCATGCTCGACCGGATCTTCATTTCCCTGGCATAAAGAAAATCCCTGATGAAGCCGAGCGCTTTCAGCGAATCTTTCTCAAGGTATGCCTGATCCAGCGCCGTTCCTTCGATACAGGAATAGGTTGCATACATATAATCCGGATTATACCGCAGGTTGCCATATCTGTAATGCAGGATGGTACTTTGAAAAAGATGGAAAAACTCATGGACGTACAACAATACCCGGTGATCTGCAATGGATTGATCCTTATCATAAACCGTATCCACCGGAGTGCAGTTGAACTTCAGGTGTACGATCTGGATGGGTTTCCCGTCATCCGAGAAACCGAAATTTTGTATCCCTCCGCCGGCTGTAAAGGGAGACTTAAGTTCCAGGGATGACATGTTCCTGCGGTCAACATGAACCACTCTTCCGGCAACCCGGTAATCCGGAAGCAATTCATATCCTTCAGGTGGTTTGGGATGTCCGATCAAAACAAAGAGCCCGTTATCGAACTGGCATTGGATCGGGAAATCCTTATAGTTCTTCCATCCGGACCAGACCTGATCGGCAAAAAGATCGAGGATACGATACGACTCCTCCAGGTAGTCCATTTCAGTTTTCACCGGAGCGGGAAGTTGAAAGCCGTCATTTGAACCGGTTACGGAGATTACTGAAGTGACCCAGATAAAAATGAGTATTCCGATTGATTTCCAGGTTTGTGTCATGTCATTTCCTCCATTGATCAGTTGTTTTCCTGTTTTTTCAGATTTCCCGGCAGATCAAATATTCCCGCAGGAGGAACTATGTTTTCTGCCCCGGTCACTGTCAGTATCAGAGAAATCTTGGATGAAATCGGTTCTTCACAAATTTCCTCCATTCTCACCAGAAGGGGATGCCGGTATTTTTTCAGGGTCACTACGACTTTCTTCATCTCATCACTGTTTTGCAGGCTATTCAGCATAAAGTCATTCATTTGGCCTGAAAAGGCCAGGTCAGGTAAGGTACAAATCCATAGCCTGATCCTGGTCTCTGCAAAATCAGCATCCCCATCCAGCTGTATGCCCTCGCAGTCGAAGCCATTGATGTTTTGGTGTCCAAGACCCGTCTGGACCCAGTAAAAAATCGGATCATAATTTTCGCCAACGGTGTGCATATCTTCTTTTTGCCTGGGTTGGCGCTCTTTTTCAAGGCTATATTCAAAATATGTCTTTTGAACCGTATCAATGATCCACTGCAACTTCAGATCGTTCCGGAGGATCATGATCGACTGGTTTCTTGCCCTGTAAAGATGGTCATGATCAATCCAGTATTCACTTTTGCTTTTCCTGGTATATTCGTTGAATGTCCGGCTCGATTCCAGGGTGGCATGCAAGACTTTTGCCGGTTCACCGGCATAACAAAGTATAGGAACGGGTGATAGCAGAAAGAATATGCCTTGTAAGCCCCAGCGAATTAATATGGTTTTCATAAACTTTTGGTTAATCAGTTTCAGCACAAATTCAAACGGACTGGTTCACATAACCTGAAAAGGCGCCCGTTTCAAAAATCAGCAATATTTATATCAGATTAAAATAAAATCGCCATGCATGTCTACCTGAACGATGTAAGCCAGGATCACCGTTACATTTTTTATAACGGAGTAAAAATAGTTTAGTGAATAATGGTCATTTTTTTTGTCACGGTACCCGAATTTGTCAGTAAACGGTAGAGGTAGATGCCACTATCAATGTCTGGAACCTCCACACTGATATGGTATTTCCCCGGCTTCGTGACCTCATCAAGAAATGTCCTGATTATTTTACCGGAGAGGTCAAGCAATTGCAGTTGCACCCGGCCTTCATCCCGGACAGAAAAACAGATGGTTGTCCGGTCCGTTACCGGATTCGGAAAATTCTGCAGTAATCCGGGAGAAGAATCGTTCACATCGTGTTCGTTGATCCCTGCAGGGTGAAGGATCTGATCGGCCCTGACCCACCAGAGATCGGTACCTCCTTCCGCATTATTCCGTGCGAAAAAGAGAAATTGCTGGTCGGGAGATATGTAACCGCAATACTGGCTTTCGGTCGCATTGATCGTTTCACTGAGCTTTACCGCATCCTGCCACGATCCGTCCGGGTTTCTATGACTGATGTAGAGATATGTCTTCCAGTCGGGAGGGCCTTCCGGACTTGCATCGAATATCATGTGTCGTTCATCGGGTGTGACATAGGAGTGGGCCTGAACGTAAAACCTATTGATTGCATTGTCGAGCATTACCGGGATCTGATAACTGCCGTTGAAAAACTCGGACCTGTAGATGCCGTTCCAGTTGGGGCCGTTTGATTCGGTAAAATACAGGTTCCCGTTGGATGCTACCGATGGATACATCTTCATGCTGTCGGAAAAGGGTTCATTAAGCTTGACGGGAACCGACCAGCCGTCGGGCGTACGGTCCACATACCAGATCTGAAGGATATTTGTCGGTGTCCCGGGGGGTGGTTCTGACATGTCGGACACAAAAAACAGTCTGTTGCCGTCGGGTGCGAAATTGGGTTCAATGGTCCAGTAACTCTGGGTAAATTGAGCCTTGGCCGGCTTGGTCCACACGCTGTCGACCATCTCCGAAAACCAGATGTTGTTCCCTGACGAGGAATACCTTGAAAAGTAAATTTCATCCAGGGCCGGGGAGAACGTACAGGAATATACACTGCCCGACTGAACATAGAAGAATCCCGGTGCAAACTTTTTAGGGATGGTATCAGGCGGGGATTCTCCAAGGTATGTGCCGTAACGGGGCCTTAATCCTTCAATATAGTTTGCATTCACCCACATCTGGAAATTATTCCTTCCGAAGAAAAAATATTTTCCGTCCCGTGAAACAAAAGGGAACATATTATATACAGCCGTGTTGATGGTGGATCCCATATCGGTTGCCCGCGTCCATGAACCATCCGGTTTGCGGAAGGAGATGTAAAGCTTACGGGCCCAGGTAGACGTATCGGTCACGGCATCAACGATGATATAGCTTTCATCCGGTGCGATGAACGGATGGGCCGGATAAGGCAGGTAATTAATACTGTCGCTCAGCCTTTCCGGTTCCTGGTAAGCCCCATCCACATATCGTGATACTGCGATCCATTGATTCCAGGTTGAATCGGTCGCGGTGAAATACATATTTAAATTGGTAGCGACAGAAGGATACATCATGAAGATATCCCTGAGCGGAGGATCCATGGGTACCGGCTCTGACCAGCCGGTATCCTGTTTTGTAACGCACCAGGTGCGGTTCTTCACTTCCGATGAACCGGGCAATGGCCTTGCCGAACCGAAATACATTTTACTCCCGTCAGGAACGATGTGGGCTTCCGCATCCGGATAGGTGCCGGAAAATGAAGCAATTTCAAAGTTTATCCAGGATCCGTTTTCCTCTCTTGAAGTCCAGATGAAGTTGATGGTATCCAGATTCCGGGTAGTGAAGCATTCCATCCCATCCGGGGAGAAGGTTATTGCAAAGGCCCCAAGCGGAACCTTTGCAGGGGCAAACCGTTTAGGGGTCAGGCCAGGGTCCGTCTGACCGAAATAGGGTCCCGACTGAGAAAACAGCACGGCGGATGTCATGCTGAACAGGGCCGCAATAAGCAATCTGGAGTAAGTTGTTCTCATAGTTATCTTCTTTTTTTGAATTTCACGACGATCGGGATCAATGGATTTCCCTTCTTGTCCAATAGCCGGATGATCATCTTTTTCCGGGTGTTAGTTATCGCGTATGCAACGGACCGAGCGGGCGGTTGTTTTCTCATAATAGTCCGTTCTTACAAAGTGGGAATTGTCATTATAAAGGATCCTGTACCATGCGTAAGGGCCATAAGACTCGGTGCTGCTCCAGTACTCAATATTGGTCCGGACATGATCGAATCCCCCATCAAAATACATACCTGCAGGTAAAGCGTTAAATCCCACGCTGTCATCGGCGCCGATATTCGGCGGATACCAGTGCTGGAATCCGGCTTCCTTGAGGTGACCACCAGCGAAGTTGGCTCCTCCCAGCAATGTCGTCAAGGATGTCCACTCGTCATCGGTCGGAAGATGCCAACCGGGGGGGCAGATCCCTTGTACCCCCTGCTGGCCGGCGTATTGCATTGCCTCGTTCCACTGGTAAAGACCTCCATAGACCGCGCAACTGCTGGGAAAGTTTTGATAGCAGTATTTCTCAATAATCCCGTTATCGGTCTGGTCGACACCGGCATTGATCCTGACACCAGCGTCCAGGTTTTCCCTCATCCAGCATTGACTGCTTATCTGCCGCGTTGTATATACTTTACCTTCATAATTGACGGTTGGCATTCCCGGACACGGAAGGCCTTCCGCGATTACAAAAATGTAAAATTGATTTTGTACCGGAGAATCAAACATGATGTCGCTTCCGATGATATTTGCGGTCGTTCTTCCATAGCCGATGAATCTTAAGGAGTCTCCTGTTGCATAGGAAAAGCCGGTGAACGACCTGCTTTGCTTCAGTCCTGCCTTATTATCAATACACCCGTTATACATCAGCCTGTACTCCGAAGGAGATTGGTCCCCGGCAGAATGGATCATCGTGATCGTCCTTGTCTCTTTGCCCACCCAGGCACGCAGCAAATAAAAACCCTCTGATCTCCCGGCGAAGGTAAATAAATGCAATCCCCGGGCGAGGATGCCGGACCATGGAATTAACTCCTTTCCGGACTGGTCATAGACTTCAATCCGAACCTTTTGACATTCCGGCATGAAAAGTTGAAAGGTTGTTTGATCCGTGAACGGGTTCGGGTAATTGGTAGAGATCCTAAAGTCGCTGACAGGACCAACCGGTGGCTCCTTTAAACCTGAAATCATATCCAGCACAAGGACCGTATCAGGGTAATAAAGTGTTGTGTCGCAATTGCGGGTCAGATTCCTGATCGCAATGCTGTCGGTGGTGACATAACTTCCTTGATTCTGTGAAGTAAAGATTAAGGTGATGGCCTGTTTCTGGCAGGTCGCTGGAATGGCAACCATGCAGAAAATGACTCCGGAAAATAAACGTGTCTTCATAGTAATAATATGGGTGTATCATTTATGTATAATCAGTTTTGTCGAAGCTCTGACCTTCCCACTGAGCAGAGTGACCAGGTATGCTCCCTGGCTGAAAGATCCCAGGGATATATTAAGGGAATGATGTCCGGCATCGAGGTATTTCTCCAGTAAGGTTTTTGATCTTCCTTCGTGGTCAGTGATCTCCAGGAGGAGATGATCTGGTTTTTCCAGAGTAAAAGATAGGATCACGGAATTACTGGCGGGATTTGGGAAGCAGGAAAGCAGGTCATTTCTCATGTTCCCGGCGTCATTGCGCGGTATCAGACCTACCGGAGTGTTCTTCGAGCTCACCAGGACAGATTTACCCGGAGGCATTCCTTCCGGCCAGATATAAACCAGTGAAAATACCGGTAATTTGATCCCTGCAGCATACCAGTCATAGGAATGGACCAGGCAATGACTGACTGAGTAGAACGATCCGTTCACGAATACGCTATCAGTGGTGGTTTGTAATGTCCGGGTGCGCATCGCATTGTTGTATGATTCATAGGGCAGGTAAAGGGTGCCGGATCCGTCCACCGCGAAATCCCTGGTCCCGCTGTGATGCACCACCCCTCCGGTGACCGTTTGTATTCCGGAAAAATGGTTGATGACTCTGCTGCCATATGTTACCGGAAAAGGGGTACGGCAAAACAGTTCGGAATATTCCATTTTGAATCCTGGATAAAGGTATCCAAGAAGTAGCCAGGCAGTATCGGCCGGTAGATAATAATGATAGATGGCCGGATTATTATTGTTTACCGATGCAAGGGTAGCTTCCGGGAACTGGTTGGCATAGGCTGGAGGAGTGGCAGAGGGAAGGCAATAGGCTTCATAGAACTCCTCCGTTCCCGTTTGAATTCCGGAATAATCCCAGATCTTGTTTATTCCGCTGTCGCCGGGTAGGATGCCTGTTGTATCGCACTGGATCAACTTCGTAGAATCGCCGGGCTGGGGTATATATGTTGAATCGATGATAAACTGGGGGGTCGTGTATCCCGATAAGCAGATAAGAAATAAAAAAAGTAACATGTAATCTGTTCTTCTCATGCCAATCTTATTTTTTCCCGGTGATAATAAGTTTCTGTACTGCCGTTGATGATCTGGTCCGGATCATGATAAGCCAGCTCCCTGCGCTAAAAGCAGATAGATCAAGGTCAACCTGATGATATCCTGCTGTCATTTCTTTGTTACAGATCAAATGTTGTTCCCTTACTCCTGTAAGGATGAGCGAGATCTGTATCCGGTCATTTTCAGGGAGGTAAAGATCCAGTGTTGCTTTATCCCTGGCTGGATTGGGATAGCTTTCATAAAAAATGAGACCTATTCCTGGGTTGGATTTGTTGTCATTGAATCCTGACATCGGCATCGAATAGCCTGCAAAAAAGACATCGGTCGTACCGGCTGAGGATAACAGGGCTGTCCCGGGACTGGGATCAAAGCCTACATTGATTCCCTGTAAATTCCCGTTGATAAAGATGTTCCCTTCTATATCCGTGGCCATATCCTGACAATATTCATCACTGATTCCACCAATGGATCTTGCCCATTCATATTTCTGGGCAGATAAGGTTATAAAGTAAAAAATTGTTAACCCGATAAATAGCAATGCGGATTTTTTTTTTCATGGCTTTGGATTCTTATAAGATGATCATGGTTTTTGTAATCATCTCGTTGTCTGAAGTAATCATATAGAAATATATCCCTGGTTTCAAATCACTCAGCTCTGCCTCAATCCTGTAACTTCCCGGAGCTTTCTCCTCATCCAGTAATCTTTTCATTTCCTGTCCGAAAACGTTGTAAACAGCCAGGTTACAGTGCCCGGCTTTTAATAAGGAAAATCCAATGGTCGTTTTCCCGGTCGAGGGGTTCGGATAATTTTGTTCCAGCCTGATACTCCGGGGACCTGGTATGTTGTCGGGTAACCCGAGGACAGGAGCCACGGTCGTGGCTTTCACCCAATAGGGATTGTATCCGAGATCCCCGTTTTCGTATTTAGCTGTCGTAAAAAAGAAATATTTGCCATCAGGCGTCAGGGATGGAAACCCATCTTCATTGGGTCCATTGATATTACTGCCCAGGTTTTGGGACTGGATCCAGTTCCCTTCATTCTTATAGGAGATATACAGGTCATGCAGACCAAATCCGTCCGGTCTGTTTGAGGAAAATATCAGGATCCTTTCATTATCATCAAGGCATGCCCCCCAATCCTGGTACGGGGAATTGATCTCCGGGCCGAGTTTGACCGGCTCCATATACTGCCCATCGACCTTAACTGAACTGTAAATGTCAATATCTCCCTGTTTCTGCCAGAGATCGAAATAAAATGTCCCATTCCGGGTGATAGAAAATTGCCAGGTTGTGGAAAGGGTATCAGGATAGGGAACATAAAGTGAAACCGGCTCAGACCAATCATCATTTTGACGGACAACAAAGAAATAAGGACCGCCGGGTCTTTGCGAATAGAAATAAACGGTATCTCCGGAAAGGGAAAAAAGTGGATTGTTATCAATATAGCTGGTGCTCCCGAAAGATGGCCTGACAGGATCTGACCATAATCCGTCGGTCATTTTCATATAGTTGATCTCGGTGCGGTCAGAGCTTTTCAGGTATTTAACAAAAAACATTTCCGTCAGATCCGGTGAAAAAGAGGGAGAACCATGCCAGAACCATTCGTTGTTTGCCTGGAGCGATGGAGGAACGAATCTTACCGGAATGGTATCGGGAGGAGTTTGACCCAGATAAGGCCCCATAAGCGGACGCATCTTTTCAATAAAACCGGCATCCACCCACATGGTGCAATTGGTTTTCCAGAAGAAGAAGTATTTCCCGTCACGTGAAACGTATGCGCAACCTCCCGGTGTCATGGAGGAAGGGAGCTTTTTAGCTTTTGTCCAGGCACCATCCGGCCTGCGGAAGCTGATAAAAAGATCGGTAATGTCGACGGTGGAATCAGCCTTGGCATCAAAAATTATGTAGCTCTCATCCGGTGCGATAAAGGGATGGGCAGCCCAATAGAGGTAGTTGATGCTGTCGCTTAATAACTCGGGTTCCTGGTAACAGCTGTCAACCCATCTGGAAACCGAAATGCCATCGACAATGGGTCCGGTTCCGGAAGTGAAGTACATATTCCCGTTTACCGCTACCGAAGGGAACATCATGAAAATGCCACGGAGGGGCGGGTCCATCGGTTTGGGTTCCGACCACCCGGTATCGGTCTTATCGACATACCACTGATGCAGGATGTCCGGTGGCGCTCCTTCAAGAGGCCGTTGGGACCCGAAATACATTCTGTTGCCGGCGGGGGTGATATGGGACTCCATATCCCAATATGTTCCTGAAAAGGCAGCCGTTGTCAGATTGGGCCAGGTCCCGTCAGCTTCCTTGGATGTCTTAATTACCGCGACATTGTCGATATTCTGGGTGATGAAACATTCCATCCCGTCAGGAGAGAAGGTGACACCCCAGGCACCCAGTGGGATCTTTGATGGTGCAAAACGCTTCGGGATTGTCCCCGGAGCAGTTTGTCCGAAATAGGGACCGGAGGCACTTTCTCCGTCCATAATGCCGGGACATTTAACACCTGGTGAAACAATCCCTGGTTCCGGAGGTCGGTTTTCATCACTAATGTCCCGATACATGATGCCCGGTGAAACAATCATCACCTGAGAATCATGTTGCTTTCCGCTGGTATCGCTGGCTAACCGTGGATCTTCGATCCCGGGCGATACGATCTGTGCCTGGATGCATGGTATAAATCCGATAATACCTACCATCAAACCGATAATTCTGTTCATTTAATAATAATTTTTTTATACACTACATTTGATCCTGTCCTGACTTTCAACAGGTATATTCCAGCAGATAAATCAGAAATATGAACTTTTATAAGACCCTGAATGGGATCCCATTTACCTGAAAACAATGTCTTGATTTTGTTGCTATGCCCGGAATAGAGCTCTATCTGGGCGGACTCAGGGAATGGGCTTGTAAAGGAGACCATAAAGAAATCAGAAGCCGGGTTTGGTGATATTACCACCCATGCATTGTTCCTGATCGGGTACCCGGGTTCGACAAGGCTTGCAATCAGGTTGTTTTCATACCATTTCACTTCGTTGTTCCCTTCAACGCCACTGGCAGCCACCACATCATTATCCCCGTCACCATCCAGGTCACCGGCATACAGAGGCCAGACACGGTCGAAGTTACCGTCAATAGTGTGTTTCGTCCAGACGATGGGATTCCCTCCTTCATTTCTCCACCAGGCTACCTCATCGCCGTCCTGAGAAGTTCCTGCCACATCGTACTGACCGTCATTATCAAGATCGATCGCCATAGCGATACAGGCTCTGGCGAAACCGGATGCAATAACCTGTTTGGTCCATGTGACGGGACTTCCTCCCTTGTTTTTCCACCAGGCGATCTCATTGGCATAGTAACCGGTCCCTAAAACATCAACAAGGCCATCCTGATCTATGTCAATAGCCTGAACACGGTGGGCTCCGGCGAAATTTGCCGTGATAATATGTTCGGTCCACTGAATCGGGCTGCCGCCATCATTTTCCCACCATAAAATTTTATTTCCGGTCAGGGATGCACCTACCACATCGGGCAGGCTATCTCCGTTGAAATCGCCGGTGTGTACCGATTTGGCCTGTGGGAAGTTGGAGCCGATCACCTGTCTTGTCCAGGTTATCGGGATGCCACCCTCATTTTTCCACCAGGTGATCTCATTGAGACCTGAGGAAGCAGCCAGGATATCTGTCTTTCCATCGAGATCCAGGTCAGTAGCATATACTTCATGCGGGAAGGTGTAAGACAACTGAACGATATGTTTGGTCCAGACAATAGGATCCCCTCCTTTGTTTTCCCACCAGGCAATCTGGTCCCCAAGTTTGGCACCGGCGATAATGTCAATCAGGGAATCGTTGTTCAGGTCCGCCGCATATACAGATCCTGCACCGTAGAAACTTCCGTCGATAATGATCTTGGTCCATTGAATGGGATTTCCGCCATCATTTCGCCACCAGATAACATCGTGATCGTCTTCGGCTGCCGCCCCGAGGATATCCTGATCGCCATCCATATCGAGATCGATGATAAAGAGACTTTCGGCGCTCTCGGTTGTATTCGAAATTTGATGGATTTCAAAGGTTGGCTGGCCGGAAAGATTTCCTGATAAAAATGATCCGATGACTACGCCAGCTATATTGTAAAGTAAACTCATGAGAAAATATTAGGAACTATCATTAAACATTGCCGTGTTCAACCATTCGCGAAAAGAAATAAAGGATAAAAGTAACAGGAGATGAATGCAATAAAATGAATGGATTTACGGATGGACGATCTCAATTTATCGTCAGCACGATTTCTTTGCCATCTGTAACAGGAAAAGATCCCGGCGCGACCGGGAAACCGGAATATGTGAACCATCCGTCATCTCAATGGAACCTCCCTCCGAACGGATATATTTTTTAACATATTCGAGGTTGATCAGGTGGGAATTATGTGTCCGGAAGAAATTGCGTTCGCTCAGCAATTCCTGGTATTCTTTAAGGTTTTTCGAAACCAGGATCCTTCGTTTGTCCGAAAGATAAAACCAGCAGTAGCTCCGGTCTGCCTCGATCCGTATAATATCCTTGGTATTCAGGTATTCCATCCCATCGCTGGTTGGAATAGCAAGCCTGGCAGGGATAGAGGAACGGAGGTTTTCCAGAAGGGTCGAATAATTGGCATTCCGGTCAGAAACGGATGCACGCTTATGAATCACTTTGTCGACCGCTTCAATGAATTCATTGATGTTAATGGGTTTCAGGATATAGTCAACGGCACTGAATTTTATGGCCCGGATGGCGTAATGGTTAAAGGCGGTGATGAAAATGACATCGAATGTTTTTTCAGGAAAATGGCCCAGTAGATCAAACCCGCTGCCGTGAGGCATCTCCACGTCAAGAAAGACCAGGTCGGGCTTTTCTTCAATGATGATGCTGACACCCTCTTTGACAGAGGAGGCAGTCCCGATGATATCCAACCGGGGACAATATTCCCGGATAATGGATGCGATAAAACCTACTGCATCCTGCTCATCGTCAACGATAAGGGTTTTCAGATGTCCACTCATGTCATGATGGGGATTTGGATTTCGACCCGGGTGCCATTTGGACGATCAAAATGGTCTTTCAGGTCGGTGTATATGACCTTCATACTGGTCCCGTAAAGGGTATTAACAAGATTTAACCGCGATTCCGTGATCCGGGTGCCCAGGGAATTGTGATTTTCATTTTTATTCCTTTTCAGTTCCATGGCCGCTTCACGCCCGATGCCGTCATCTTCAATGATACAGGCTATATGATCATTATGCAAGTTAAGATCAATTCTGAGATAACCCTTCCCTTCCTTGTTGATCAAACCATGACAGATCGCATTTTCGACGTAAGGCTGTATAAGCATGGTAGGGATTTTATAGATCAGCGTATCGATTTCTTCATCAACATGGATCGAATAATGGAATTTTTCCTTGAAGCGAAGCGTTTCCAGTTCCAGATAAAGTCCCAATGCATCGAGTTCGTCCTTTATTGGTATGGCGGTGTGCTGGGAATTCTCGAGGGTCTTACGCATCAGGCTCGAAAACTTGGTGAGGTAATTATTGGTTGCGATCTTGTCGTGCTGGTACATGTAGTACTGGATCGAGTTGAGCGTGTTGAAGATAAAATGAGGATTCATCTGCTGGCGAAGGTTGGCCTGAGTGATCTCCGAGATCTTACGGTTCATTTCGCTGATGCGCCTTTTATTATTGATCAGTGTTTGACGGAACAGCAAAAATCCGACCAGCAGGGCAAGAATGATCAGTGTGACGGATCCCCAGGTGAAATACCGCTGCCTTTCAAGCTTGAGTGAAAGCACTTCCAGCTCCTTCTCCTTGGCATCGGTTTCATAACGCATCCGGGCGTCGGCAAGCCCGGAGCTGTAATTCCGGGCGCCGACGGAATCACTGTATTGTTTGTACAGGATGTGGCTTTCATAAGCTTTTTTATATTCACCCATCAATGCAAACATTTTGCTCATGTCGAAATACACCCAGGAAAGATTACTCCAGTCTTTTTCCGGGTAAGCATATCCCGAACTTTTTCCATAAAAGTACAGGGCTTTTTTATAATCTTTCAGGTCCCTGTATATGGTCCCCATGTTGCCATAGACATTTGCTGCCATTTTATAGTCATGGGTAAGAAGGCCGTTTTCAAGGCATCGGTTATACCATGCAACTGAGGTGTCGTACTGGCGCATCAGATAGTAATTCCATGAGATCCGGTTCAGGATAATCGTTACGATAGATGAATCTTTCCTTGCCTGACGGATTCTGAGGGCTTCCTTATACTGACGGTTTGATTCGACCATGTTGCTGTCAACACGCACAGACATCTCACCAAGCCTGAACCATGCCCTGGCGATAAAGTCATCATTTTTTTCAGTTACCGACGATTCAAGCATCATCCGGTTATATCTGCGTTCAGAAACGGTATCATTCAGGACGCTGTAAAGGTTTGCCATTTCACGGTAAACGACCGGAAGTACCCCTTTAAGTTGCTTCGTGATGGCCATGGCTTCAAGTGATTCCAGTTCTTCTCTTGATTTGGAGAACTTACCAAAGAGATTCAGCAGTTTTACTTTTAAAAGGGTGACCTGAACATAATCCTGGTATTTACTGGTCGGCTTCAGGAGGGTCAGGGCTTTATCGACCTGTGAAAAAGCTTCACCATAGTCCGCCATAGCCATATGATCTTCTGCGCTTACCCAAAAAAGTGTATAAGGAGGAGTCAGGTTATGGTCTTTGACGATCCGGAAGGCATTCTCAATATTTTCATGAGCCCGGAGTTTGGCATTGTTCTTCAGGTTAAGCCATGCCTGACGGATCTGTTCATTGAGCCGGGCTGTATCGTTCTGGCTGGAAACCATTATCTGCCTGGTGGTATCCAGAGAGTATAATGGTCCTTCCAGGGTAGAGAAAATGAAAGAGGGGAATTTCAGAATCATGAAGATCAGAGAGAATGTCAGAATTGTCCTGCTGGCCATGTGGTGAATTCGCTTTTGCTTTTTAAGTGAAATAAAAATACAAAAATATAAAAGGTAAGGGATGATCATTTATTCATTTTCCCGTTGGCACTTCTGACCTTATGAATGGAAACCCACGGTTTAAACGAAAGAGGCCATCCTTTTCAGATGGCCTCTTTCGATAGATCAATCCCTTATTTCTGGATGACCAGCTTACGAACCATTTTCGCTTTGCCTTTTCCGATCTCAAGGAAATAACTTCCCTGAGGCAGAAGGCTTACACTTATGATTTGCCTGATCGTTCCAGCAATTTTCAGGTCGTTTACAATGTACACCTGTTCCCCTGCTCCATTGAGCAAACGGAGGCTGACTGTCTCCTGGCCGGCTGATGTCAATTCCACCGTGAAGATTCCATTGTTCGGGTTCGGATAGATATTCGCCGAGATGCCTTGAAGTTCTGAAATTCCGGCACATTCCTTAAAAGTGACAACAACCGAATCCGTTCCGGTACATCCATTCAGATCGGTCACCTGGAGGGCGATATGTTTGGCACCGATCCCGACTCCTGCAGAATCGACCAGCAGGGTAGGGGTGGTGGCATGGGACGGAAGCCAGAGATAGCTGACGATATTGGGATTCGTGGCGTCCAGCAGGTAGGTTATATTAGCACAAACAGAAGTATCGGTTCCAAGGTCGACGACCGGAGGCTGATGAATGGTCAGTTGGAGGGTATCAGTGACAACCGGGCACAGGCTGGATGCCGGTATTACGGTGAGCAGCAGTCTTGCCTCACCATGCTGGGTTTCCAGGGTGCCTGGCATATAGGAAGCCAGTAGCTGTGTGGGATTCGTGAAGATTCCGTCACCGGTCGTGGTCCACAGCAACGAATTGAAGTTGGAAGCAACGGCTTTGGTAGTTTCATAGGTCATGCCTGCACAAATATTGTCGGCACCCCCTGCATCAGCCGTCGCTCTGGCGGCAATCGTCAGTATTATGGAATCGGCAGAAACCGAGGCATACAGACCATATGCGTGGATGATCAGGTTGACCGATCCGGCAAGGATATCCTGTTCTCCGGGTGTATAGACCGGATCAAGGATAGTGGCGTCGGAGAACATGCCGGTGCCCGATGAGGTCCACCTGACTGAATCGACGTTCATCGCCATTCCGTGTAATAAATGGGTTTCACCGGCACAGATCGATGCATCCTCCCCGGCGGTCACCGCTGTTTTGTATTCCGGCGGGAAAACAATATAATCGATCCACGCGGCATCCATGCCCTGATCGAGTGATCCGTTTTTCTCATATTCCCATTTAAAGGTATGCGGCCCTGCCAATACCGGGAAAGCGACCCGCGACCATAACTCTTCACCTGACCATTGCCCGACCATAAGGGTATCAATGTAGAATTTGAGCCGGTCGAAAACAGGTTCCGATGAAACTTTACGGTAGAAAGAGATGGAATCGTCGAAGAATACATTGTACTGGATCTGGAGGTCGGATTTCTCATTACCGGTAATCGCCCCGGACCGGGCTGCATAATTGCCTTCCCAAACCGTGTCGGAAACAATCACCCAATTATGGGTTCCGTCGTTCTGCCAGGCAAATTTCAGGAAGTTCCCGGTTTCCCAATCCTCCACGATAAGCCCGATCTTTATTAGAAAATCCCTCGCATCGGAATAGTAGGTGGAATAAGCATCGTTGTGGAAGACGGCTGCCGAACCGAGGTAGGCATACGGACTTACCGTTACCTCGAAAATAGCATTGGTACTCTCACCGGCGGCAAGCGTCCCGACCGCGTAAGAAGTTTCCGTAATAGTCACAAAGGGATTATCGGTAGACAGGTCGCTGATGATATTCTCCAGCGCATATTCACCGGTGTTTTTTGTCAGGATCTCAAGAGTTGCGGTTTCGCCCGGATCAAGTCTGCCGTTGTTATTCCCTAAAGGATCCACAATATTCATCGAAATGATCCGCAGGGCAGGGGCATGGGCTGTTATGGAGAAATTGCTGATCGTAATACTGTCTTTAGAATCTTTGGTTGTGACCGTGAAAACGATCTCTGCCCCGTTGGGGATATTTTCAGCCGCCTGGTATTTAAAGGCATCCAGGATGGTTTTGGTCTGTCCGGCATCAAAGTAACCAAAGAACTCAGTGCTGTCAAGCATGGTGATAAAGGGAGATTCAGGGGTCAGTAATACCTGAACACTGTCACCGGGCAGTGACCCGATGTTTTTCATGGTAAGCCCGAGAAGCTCGGTTTCACCGTTATCCATCAGGCCATTCCCGTTCCCGTATGTCGTGTCGTTCAGGATATTATTGTCATATACAATGATCGCCGTATTAATTGGCGGTGTGAGGTCAAGTGGTGAAACATACGTCATGGCATGACCAAGCCGGGTATCGGTCCAGGTGGGATAGGTCATTCCGTCATAGCCGGTAATCCCCAGATAGTCACCCATATATCCCTGGGCCAGGCCAGGTATCGGAGAAGGGGTGAAGGAAACGTCGCTCACCCGCATGTCGGCCCAGGTATTACCTCCGTCGCTGGAATAAGCCAGCCATACTTCATCCTGGGAAGCTGAAACATCACGATCGTCATAGAATACCACGCTCAGCATTCCGTTGGCCTGGTCGCAATTGATCCAGGGAAAGTAATGCTTTTTCCCTTGTCCGGTTGGATCCTGGTTGATCCGGATGGGCGTTGACCAGGTCACTCCCTGATCGGTCGACCGGATCATGTATACATCAACGTCGTTACCGGAATTCTGTCCCGGTACTCCTTTGTTCGGCCATATAATGTAGAGATTACCCCGGTTCGGACCATTGCTGATATCACAAGCCATACTGGGAAAGGAATTCACCCGGTGGTTCTTGTTTACCGTCGATGTCCTGATACCCTTGATATTGTCGATCGCCCTGATGGCAGGTTCCCAGGTGATGCCGCCATCCAGCGATTTGGCAAAACCCATGGCTTTTTCATCGCTGGGCCAGCTGTCATAAATAGCAAAAGCGGCATAGGCCTCCCCGTCGGGACCGGTTTTCAGGTTCACACCCTGGCAGTGACTACCGGCGTTAACGGCAGTGCTTATCTTGATGCCTGATGACCAGCTGGTTCCGTTTGTAGTTGACACCTTGACTTCAATCTCACTGTTATTGGATCCGCCAAAGGGGGTATAGGCATCATACAAATAACCGTTATAGGGACTGGTCGGACTGTTATCCACCCATAAATGATTCTTGTCAAGCATGTCTGAATATCCGGGTGGCTTATTGGCGACCTTGACAACGGTCCAGGTAGCACCCTGGTCATCGGAGTAGGCAATACTCTGACCGTAAGCATTATCAATGAACCCGCTGAAATACCGGCCGGTCAGGTTGATGCAAACCGCCGGGTCTCCGGAATTACCCCCTCCTGTTCCCTCCAGTTGACCGCTCCAGGTTAAACCCGCATCATAGGATTGAAAGTAATTGGCGCCATATAAAATATATGCATTCGGGTATTGGGTGGAGTTGTTTGAGTTTATAACATGCTGTTCGTTGGTAGGATCGACAAACACCGAGTTTTCACTCTGGGTTGAAGTTTCCGTGGTTACCGGTACATCCGGAGAATCATCGTAAGTGATCCCCTTGGATACAATTTTACTCCCTTTATATTCTGCCCTGGGAATGACAGAATATGGCTGAACCGGTACCAATCCGAAGGCAGCCATCCTCCTCCAGTATCCCATGTTATCGACTCGTGTATCGACCCGGTAATCCGGCGGGAGGGCGGCTTTCTGCTGGGATCTTACCGGACTTGCGAAACATCCGAACAGCAGGATTGCCGTGGTAAAAAAAAGAATTTTCTTCATAGCTTGAATATTGATTATTATTTTCGGTTGGATGGATACAAAGATAAAATATTTTCAAACCTATTTAAATTCATTTTAAATAATTTTCAATAGACCCGATTATTTTTCGTACTTTTGTACAGACAAATGAATCCCGGATGAAGTTGCTTAAAAAAACGGGCATTATCCTGCTCCTTCTTGTTTTTATGACAGGATCGACCGGCATTTCAATTCTTCACCACATCTGTTCCGGTAGCAAAACGGACCATGTAACCGTTTATCCGGAATTTTTCAGCCATAGCTCCTCTGCGTGCTGTGCTGACGAGGAGACTATTAACCGGGCTGACCTTCCGGTCAGTTTCACGGCCACTCCCTGCTGCAAAAATCTTCTTTCCTTTTTTAAATTGCCGGTTATCACGGTTCTTTCTTCTCATCCTGAAATTCCGGTTAATCCTTTTATCAGTTTTCTTGAGTTGAATCCAGGGATTCAGATCCTCCGGGATATTCCATTCCCGGAAAAAAATATTCATTTTGAATTTTATTCTCCGCCCTTTTACGGCCGGAGTCTTATTCATTATCTTCACCAGATCAAAGTTCCCTTACCTTCACTTTTTGCTTAAGGTTCTGCCACCTGAAACCGGCGTTAAAGCGGAATAAAGCCTTATTTAACCGGGTTTACATCCGTAATTGTTCCATCAAAAGCTAAGGCGAAAAGTGAATAAAAATTCTAAGGTTCTATTTTTTATAATATTTATCATACTGATATTCAGAGTTCCAGTACCTGCACAGATGATCACAGGCACGGTCAGTGAAATAGACGCTAAGGGTCTTAAATCGGGTTTGCCGGGGGTGAATGTCTTTTGGGTCGGCACAACCAAAGGGACCTTTACCGATGAAAAAGGAAAGTTTCGCATTTCCCGGCTGGGTGTGACGGATTACCAGCTCGTAGTCAGCATGATGGGTTATAAGAAGATGACCATTGACATCGGGAAAGAAAAAACAAAAGTAGATATTGAGCTCATTCCTGATAACCAGGAGCTCAAGGAGGTCGAGATCAAAGACAAGCAGGACAACTCCTTTATTTCCAAGCTCCGTGCCCAGCAAACCCAGATGATCACCGTGGGTGAGCTTCAGCGTGCTGCCTGTTGCAATCTGGCAGAAAGTTTCGAAACAAACCCGTCGGTAGATGTCTCATACAGCGATGCAGTCACAGGCGCAAGGCAGATCCAGTTACTCGGCTTGTCGGGAAATTACAGCCAGGTAATGACGGAAAGCATTCCGATGCTGCGGGGACTGGCGACCCCATTCGGGTTGAATTACATCCCGGGACCCTGGATGGAATCCATCCAGATCAGCAAAGGCGCTGCTTCCGTAGTGAACGGATATGAATCGATCACCGGACAGATCAATGTAGAATATAAGAAACCGGAGCACAGTGAAAAATTTTATCTGAACCTGTATGGCAACAGCAATCTGCGTTTTGAGATCAATGCCAACGGAGCAGTAAAGATCACCGATAAGCTGAGCACCATGCTCCTGGTTCATATCGATAACTTTCAACATAAATTCGACCGCAACCATGATGGATTCATGGACCTTCCTTGGCTCACTACGTATAACATTTTTAACCGCTGGGATTATATCGATCCGGGGAAATGGGTCTCTAAATTTGGCATCAAGTACCTCGATGAAAACCGTAACGGTGGTCAGATGGGGTTTGATAAAAGCACATGGAATACAGATACCACCGGAATCTCCAACGATTCGAAAAAATATGGGATCGGTATCCGGACGAAGAGGCTTGAGGCATTCTGGAAGAACGGGATATTTGTCAAAAACCACCCGGAGAGCAGTTTCGGTCTTATTCTATCCGGAGTGAACCATGAACAGACTGCATTTTACGGGATCAATCAATATAACGGACATGAACGCAGTCTTTATGCAAATCTGATTTTCACCACCGACGTGAAAAGCCCGGACCATAAGATATCGGCCGGATTCAGCTATCTCCTTGACGATTTTAGCGAAAATTTCATCCAGAACCAGTTGATTTACTGGTATCAGATCTTTCCCGACAGCAGCCTGTTCAAACTGTACGACGATAATATAGTCAATTTTATCCGTAACAGGACGGAATGGGTTCCGGGTGCGTTTTTCGAGTACACATTGAACGTGAAGAGTAAATTTGCCATGATCGCCGGTTTACGGGTGGATTATAACAACCTCTACGGATGGGATGTGACACCCCGGCTCCATATGAAATACACCTTCAATAAAACGACCATCCTGAGGGGATCGGTCGGAAAAGGATACCGGACGGCAAATGTTTTTGCGGAGAACACGCCGGTATTCGTGAGTCAGCGGACCCTGGTTTTCGTGGAAGACCTGAAACAGGAGGAAGCATGGAATTTCGGCTTGAATTTCACAAAGGAATTCACATGGTTTAAGAACAAAGCCGAATTCAGCATCGATGCTTATCGCACAAGCTTTATCAACCAGGTTATTTCCGATGTGGATAGTTTGCCGACCGCTGTTTTCTTTTCCAATCTTCATGGCAGGTCCTATGCAAACAGCATCCAGGCCCAGTTAACGCTTGAACCGGTCAAACGGTTTAACATTACCCTGGCCTTCCGTGTGAATGATGTGAAGATCACTGAAAATGGCCATCTCCGGACAAAACCCTTTGTAAATGCCTATAAAGGATTGGTCACCTTATCCTATGCCACGAAATTTGAGAAATGGAAATTTGATGTGACGGGACAATTTAACGGGCCTCAGCGGATTCCGGATACCGATAAAATGCCGGTTAATCTGCAACGTCCTTCGGGTTCCCCGTTTTATTTTCAACTACTGGCACAGGTCACTAAAAAATTCAAATATGTGGATATTTATCTTGGAGGTGAAAACCTAACCAATTATACCCAGGATGACCCGATAACGGAATACTGGAAGCCTTACCACACCCATTTCGATGGCTCAATGGCATGGGGACCGGTCGTTGGCATCACGATTTATGCGGGGATAAGAGTGAATGTCAAGTGACGAGTAACGAGTGAATTTATGAGTCTGCCTGAAATAGGTTGACTTTTTTCAATCACTTTTAACTTTCTATTGTTGCTGTTTGACTTTTTTCTTTTTTGCTACTTTTTTCTTTTTTGTTGATAAAAGTGGAATTTGTTAGTAAGTC